>Ga0335076_10007794_pt1 | contig 10796 bp, 18 predicted proteins | sample Lox_Sample_25_FD_206717 | JGI IMG/M metagenome (GOLD analysis project Ga0335076, IMG submission 206717) | Soil microbial communities from Loxahatchee National Wildlife Refuge, Florida, United States - Lox_Sample_2.5 | ecosystem: Environmental > Terrestrial > Soil > Wetlands | place: USA...
TCTGGTCCTATTGCTTCCTCCTCTGACTCGGGTGTTTGACCTCGGACATTGGCTACGCCCGCGGATGGTAATGAGAGTGCCCCGTCATCATCTTCCTCATCGGAGGAGAGCAAGGCCTGAGCTTCGAGGCCGTCGAGGCCGTCGGGAGGGGATAATGCTTCGGGGTGAGGTTCATCGAGAAGGTAATCCGCTTCAGCCAATCGACGCCAAGAAGATGCAGTCATGAGAAGCCAATTCAAATGGACTATTTTACATCGCGGGTATCGATGAATCGCTTCTTTGACTTTCGCAGTGTTTTTCTGAGACAATGTTAACCAATTGCACTTTTAAGGTATGTTGAATACCCGAACAGCGACAACGTGTGTTACAGAACTCGACATCTCATTCACCACAGTGGCACCAAACTGTCGCGCGAGCTGGGTATAGTCATGACTGCCCATCAGTACAGTTCGGTTAGAATGACATACCTTTGCCAGGGCAGATTCAAGGGAATCACTCCGGAAAAGACCAGTTTTACGCCAGCAAGAACTTTCATCCTCATCTCACTCATAATGTCTCGGATATCAGGAACCTTCCCTGTCTCTGCCGTAGCTGTTCGTCCTCGTCCTTCCAGTCTGACCAACTGCTTCTCCCGTTGAAGGCCCTCCAAACTCTTTCGGTACCCCTCATAAAACCGTTCCCATACACTTTTCAAAACGGCTTGTAACCGCGTAAGCTCATCATCATCGTCCCGTAGTAGACTTTGTTTATGGGCGAATGAGGGTGGTGTTGATTTCTTACTTGATTTGTCGCCGTAGAGCTCTTCATCCTCGTCGCTTTCCGAGTCGGACTGTGCTTCGCTCTTTGCGTCGAGCGCTGACTGTGCCGCGGCGAGGGGCCGGTCGACTTGTTGGGCTTCTAGGAGGGCGTTTTGTTCGTTTGTCTGGGCGGCGATGACTTCCGGGTCGTCGCCTTGGGTAATGGCTACAAGGGAGTCTATTGTTGGGGTATCTGATGTTACTGAGTCATCGGGGCTTGTATCGGCCACTGGGGAAATGTCTTCGATCGAGATTGCTATCGATGGCTTTTTTGGTTGTGGCGATTTCGGAGGATTTGGTGGCGGGGTGAACTGCTCTTAGATAGGAGATGGCAAGGCAGAGGTACCTGTTTGGGGAGGAAGCTGGAGTTGATGTCACCTATGCCGACGAAGAAGTCATAGGGTATGACCTTGACGAGATTGGGTTGCCATCCCCATACGTCGCCTCGATCATCGATGACGGCAACGGTAGATTGGTCGACAGGGAATAGTCGTTCAATACTCTTCCGCGCCATGCCTATCGTCAGTCGATGAGCCCCACATTTGCGAGGATACTGCCGCTCTCATCACGACTCAGTACTCTGTCTCCAAAATACTTTCTCTGAGGATCGACAATCTTGGCGACTGCGTTGGCGTACGCTCTTGTCCCCATCGTGTACACATGCAGTTCGTACATTTTGCTGACTTGTTCCAGGAACTCGGACAGACCAGGCCGTACTTTAATAAAGTACCAGCACGGGCCTAGGTGGCCTCCTTCTTCGAGTTGAAATGCTTGTACGTCCTTTACGGCATTATAGTTTGGGTTGTCAGGGTCTTGCATCCATTCTCCGACAGTGGGATCGACTGTCGCGTGGATGATGGTTTGGTCGAGGTCAACGATAAGCGAGAGTTTATGCGATGTCAGGAGTCGTCTTAATGTTTGTTTTTCAATGCGCGCAGCTTCCTGCACGGCTGTTAGACGCGGACTTCAAAATGGACAAAGTACATCATATGTCACTTTTACGTCAAAGTTATCATGGGACATGGAGATGTTGGGTTGAGTGGAGAAGTCTCCCGTATAGTCCCTTCTATCGAGACAATTAGCGCAAGTCGGCTAAGTAAGAAAGGAATATACATTGACAAGTCTGTTCCACAGATTGCGCAGATATCTTTAAAGGTGACTTCATGGAGACAAGGCTCGATGACAGAGAGAACCGGTTGACTAGACGTCCAGTGAGCCAAAACGTCCCGAAAATCACGGTGCAGAGCTTGGTTACCTGGCGGATGTGACGACGCTGCCCTCCTCGACGAACCAGTTATCAAAGATACCCTCCCACGGACTATCAAATTGTTCGAAAATCTGGCGCCTGACGTCCTTTCGACCTTCGCTCCCGTCGTCCTGCTCCTCGGACTCGAGCGCAGAGAATTTATACACGAGCAGTCCATCGTGTTTTCGGATTGGCGTCTGTGGTTTTACGAGGAGGGAGGAGATGGTGATGGGGAAAGGCAGGTGGGCGGGCAGATGCAGGGTCGTCGGACGATTGTTCATCCTGGACAGCGGAAGGTTGTAATCGAAGGTGTATGATTATTTGTGCAGGAGCGACGGCGATCAGGTCGAGCCAAGGCGATCGCAGGGGAGATCCTGCATTGAACCGCCGGCGCGGGGGGTTGAACTATCGGCGGTCGTGTAAATAAGAGGGGCGGCCGCCGTTGTGCGAGTTAGTTAATATGCGGAAACGACGATCAGTGGGCAGAGGACAACAGGGAGCGTGTTTGCGAGCTTCTTCCTTATTAGTGTGTAACGTCGCTCAGGGTGTGCCTGGATTTGGCGGATCTCGTGGGGTGGTGTTGATGGTGTTGTGTGGAGCGATAGCAATGGGGCAGGGGCTGCCGGATGCCGAATTCAGGAGCAACTGGGATGGGGATTCCGGGGCCGCTGGTTTCAGTGCGAACACTGCTATTAGCCGGTGCGTATAGGTGGGCTGAGAAGGTCGTGGCCAAACCACAAAAGGGTCGCTCGGTTGTGGCTGCGATTTTATCATGCCGCGGGGCCACCCACGTGATGTATCATCATGCATCATTTAGGAGTTATTAAAGAACTCACAGGTGTATGCAAGATTAGCAGTCTAGATAGGAACAACCAGCGTTACGATCGACTAGTCAAGCAAAACAGTTCTACCGATAAACTCCTATGCTACCCATCTAACAATAATATTCCCATGAATCACTCCCAAAATCGAACTAATGGTTATCTCATTTCTATCTCAATCGCCTCCATAAATCGTCTTGACCTCCGCCACATCCAACTCGGTAGGCTTACCCTCCGCTTCATTCCGAAGTTGTTCGGTCTTCTGCTTCAAAGCACGATTCCAGGCACTTGGATTCAATGCTGTCGTCGCCGTGGGTAGATTGAATTTCTTCGACAGCCGACTTAATCGTCCCTCGTGCGATTGCTCCATGTATCTTGAGGACCGGAATTCCGGGAGATCTTCGTATACGACTTTATCTTCGTCAACCATGGTCCACGATTCGTCGGACAGGACATCAGCATTCGGGGAGTCGCGATGCTTGATTAAACTCTTGGCATACTCCATATCTCGATAAATCGCTTGTATTGCAGTACCAACACCATTCTCCTACACGAAGTTAGCTAAATGGGCTGTCGGATGTAAAATCACCTGTCGGATGAGTTCTCCCACGGCCTTAGCCTTTTGAATCATCTTTCCATTATTCGTCGCTTCGATCAATGCCTTCGTGAAATTCGGGACATTTAACTTTCGAACACAGATACCAACACCCAGATCCTCGACCCGCGTGCCCCAGAAAAACTGGTCGCCGAAGTACGGCTTGATAACCGTCACAAGCCCAGCGCGAAGACTCGCCCCAGTTGTGCCCGCTCCGCCATGATGCACAGCGGCATCAATCTGAGGAAACAGCCAATCATGCGGCGCCGATTTGATAGACAGGATATCATCTGGCAACGGCACCTCCGCCTTTTGCGCATTCTTATCACCCAAACGATCTGACCAGCCCTTGGCAAGGATACATCGAATACCAGCCTTCATCACAGAGTCGACCACTGTTTGAGTCAGCGCCTTGGAATCCGCGACCACGATCGACCCAAAGCCAATATAGACGATTTTCTTATGGTCTTTGCGGGCCTTGGCAATGAACCGAACGATATCTTCCGGAGGCTCCCACTTGCTCTTCGTCGTACTATCCGAATCGTCCAAAAACCAGTACCCTGTGACGATAATCCAATCTACCCAGTCTAGAGGAGGCGGCACCACCGCCGGGCTGAAATTGTACAAGAACGGGATCTTGTTGACTTGCAATTTATCCAAATTCGTGCTCTTCAGTCCCAAATGGCGTTTCCGCCATCGATTAATTTGCCCCGCGGTCGCACGCCAAAACAGATTATCGAAAACTGTGTACGTCATGTAATTATACCCACCGCCCATCTTGAGGTCCGGCACCGCGAACGCATGCGGGTACGTCCGTGTGCGCGACCAAGGCATCGTGAACGCCCGAAAGTAAGGGATTCTCATCGCTTCGGCAATGTGGATGCCTGCCATGGTGGAGGGTGACTCGATCAGAACGTCGGAATCTTGGCAGGCTTCCTGGGCGGATCTGAGGAGACCATCGAGCCATTTGCGGAAGTTACGGTGAGCTTCTTTGAGGAAGGAGACGGTGAAGAAGCCGTGTTCAATACAAAGGCGCATCAGCTCTGCGGGATCGCCTTCGACAGGGGCAAATTGGATTCCGTGGCCTGTAATCCATTCGCGGTATTCTTCGTGAGAAGCAATTTTGACATAATGTCCATCTCGTTGTAATCCCTATGATAAGTATTCTTGTCTTCAGTTGAACGGAGCGACCTTGCAGAGGGCAATGTATGGTTGTACGTCTCCTCTCGAGCCGATCGTCAAACACGTGAATCTCAACGATTCGTTGGGTTTGAAAGAGATCATGGAAACAGCATTCGAATCGAACATGATGGCCGGTGTATAATCTTCCGATCGTTCCGCCAAATTCGATAAATCTCCCTCCAGTCCCTCATGATGTTCCTGATCAATCGTCTTGGTCGTCTTGAACCAGACGTGATCAGGAGGCACGCCGAGAACACTATCGGACGGGATATCCTGATGAATGGACTCAGTATCGACTGCCTCGACTACTTCGATCAACGCTTTTAGACATTCATCTCTCCAGGCCTCCTGTCCGAATTCAAAGAACAATTCTTCGTGGCCTCGGATGACCACGACTAAGCCGAAATTCGCCCAGTGATAAGCCTTCTCCTTTTTCGCAGTTTCAATATCCCGTACAGGCAACACCATCTAATATTACCGCGTGGAGAGGTCAAGTCGAGTACCTTAGTTTTGATACCAGGAAGTAAACTCCTGAAACAAAAATGGCGCTTGCTGAGATACATTTTCCCATAGAAAGGAAACGTTCGGAACACGTATCCGTAATACGATCCCACCAATTTTTCGGTCTTCGGCAAGGCAAAGTGTGTCTGAAACCGTTCCTCGGGATTCTGATCTTTCATATCCTTTGCCGTTTCCTCGCTAACCCACTTGGCCTGCCGACTCTTTGAATAATCCCCATTCCACAATTGCGAGACTTTCCCCACGCCGGCATTAAGCGTGGTCCCAGGTGAAGCAAGCATCGTCCCGACTTGGGAACTGACTTTACTGGATCGTTGTTGAATCCAATCCGCGGCATTGACACCTTTGGACCACAACATTTTCCCAGTGTCAGTCCATGAGGGTTCTTGGCCTGGGGTGCTGCTTCCACCGGATGGTCGATCGATGCTTTCGAAGGAGGTGCGGAGGGGGGACGGGCTGGGGGATCGTTTATTTAGACTTCCGAGACCGAAATGTCTGATTGACGCCCTGGGCAATCGGAATGAGTGGCGCTTGGGACTGCTGTGACCTGAGGAACCGAGAAATTCGGCATCATCCATGATGTCGTGGGGTCGGAGACTCTCGGCGGAGCGTCGTGAGGAACCACCTGTCTCGAGATACTCTTGTGTCGGGCTTGATGAGCGAATGAGCGTTGTCGTATCCTTGACACGGTCCAAGAATTTTGTTGACTCCCCAAAGACATTTTTTCCTACTAGTCCTCCTCGGTGTTCAAGGGTCGAACAAGCTATCTTTTCCTTTTCTTGGTGTCGTTTCGCGTCGAGACAGGTTTGTAGCTTCGTAAAGGCTTCACGAGTCCGACCGAAGAAGGAAAAGTAGAATTCGTCCATGGCGTATGTTTCATCATTATCCAGAACCGTCATCTTCAATGTATCGCTAGAGCCCAGCAAATGCACCTCTTCAACTTCAAGAACATTGGCGATGGGAATGGAGATCTTATTGTCAGCACATCGTCAGCAGAGGGCCTTTCGATACCTTGACATTGTTGCCCTGATTGCGGGATTTGAAGATTACTTTCTGGAGCTGTTTGACCCACATTCGAGCGCTGGCCGAAGAGTCCGCACGGAGATGGTAGACTCTATTTAGGGTGAAGAGTTTGAATTCCTTTTGTTTCGAATCCCTTTCGTCCATATCCGCGTTCAATGCGTATCGTAGGTCGACGGTGCCACTGGGAAAGTAGAGGTCCTGGTAATCAGCCAAGCAATACCGACCGGATGTACTGATGGGTCATCGAAGTATGAGAGGACGTCATTCTTTAGCACAAACCACTTTCGATGCCGCCGTGGTGTGTTTCGGGATTTCTTGGAGAGATAGCCCGTTTTAATGACAGTGTGCTTCCATTAGTCTCGTTGAGGAAGACGACACTACGTCTGTTCGTGGCAGTGGGGCAAAGAAACATATGTGTCGTTCTGTAAGGAACATATAGCCTTGTATCATAACATTCTTCACGAGCCACGCCGGAAATTCTTGCATTAGCACCACTTGCAATTATCTTTTCCGTACCAGTCAGGATCTTTTCCTCTTCAGGCAGCTCAAAGACCTTCCGGAGCTTTGTGCTGGCAGTGTCTTGGCCATCGTCAGGGGCGTCCTTCATAGCCTTGTCAGAGAACGATCCGAACATGGAGATGGTTCCGGGATGCTGCATCCTGGCTCTTCTCAGGCCAGCAAGGTCAAGATCATTATCGGTGCCGTCACTTTCGTCGGCTGCCCTTGCCTTGAAAGAATCTCCTGATCCAGAAGATGTTCGGTGTAGTTGCACTGAAGAAGCTAAGTCAGATCAGCCAAGCTGGCCAGATCGGAGATCCGCAGGCTGCGATCGGAGGAGATGTTACCTCGACCTTCCTCCTCTGGCTCGCTTTCAGTCTCGTCGTCAATGTCTGGCAGATCCATTTCAAAGTTTGAGGCTAGTTCGAGTCAGAGCGAGATCGCCCACGGGAGAAGATAAGTGAGTTACCCATGTTGAGCATAGACATGAACGCCGACTGTCCTCCGAGGGCAGACAGGGCCGTGTCCTCCTCGTTGATTGATGGCACGGTTCCCTCCATCTCGTTCGCCATCACAACCCACTAAATACGTAACTGGCGGAAAAAAGAAAGTTGGTTGGGGTGCAGTGAACGGCGCCCGACCAAGGAGTGGGTAGCCAAGAATGTATACGCTTTAAGAAGACGCTGCGTCTGCGAGGGTCACGAGAACAGCGTTTGTAGTGCGTGCCCGCAGGCAAGTGCTGATATGCTTTTGATATGGAGAAAATATCTCCTCCGTTCGGTTGTTGTTGTTGTTACAGTTGCACCTGAGACCGCGGGATGTCGACCCCTGCAATGCAAACCGGTCTCTCAACCCTATACGCACCGCCTATCATATAATGTATGATTCAAATAACTTCCCGCGATAACCAGGTCCCCCAAATCGGAGGCAGACTTCCGGACTTCCCGCTTTGAGGCCTCACACGGCTGCCGCGTTGTGTGATGATGTCCTCTGCGCAGCTCGTAGGGCCCCGAAATGAGCAGTTGTGATATGTATTAATGAATTTAATTGTTGCAGTGGAATATGGCTCGCAATTTACAATAAGTCTATTTATATCACACTTGATATCAAGGAATAGATTTTTCTTACTCAGATACAAACTCCTTTGCATTTGCTATACCTTGCATTTTTCTTAATTTCTCACTTTTTTTAATATAATTATTGGCTAAAATTATTCAAATTTACTAGTAATAAGTAAAAATATATAAATACATAAATTTAAATTATAGACTCAAATTTTCAATTATATAATAGTAGAGATAAATTTTTTAAGAATATAAGATATATTTAAATCTTAGTTTTATTTACCTTTATAAATGAGTTTTTGAGAGGATATAATTATTATTTGAGATGCTTAATTTTGAGATTTGTAAATTTTTATGAAGGTGTTAACCAATACTTTATTATATGTGCAGCTACTAAATAACTGAAAAACAGCTAGAATTGATAGATATAATTTTAAACCATTTAAGAAATTGATAGTTGCACTTTTGAGGTTTTCATGGCTTCCAGCTAGTGATTATGGTGATTTCACATAAAGAATGTCAGTCCCCTTGGATTAAGCTTAGGGCCCTGCTTCTTCACTTAGGCATCCAGTGGGTCTTCAAAATGATGTATTTGAATGACTGCCAAAGAATGAAGGTTCTATTTATACCGCCGGTGGTGGTGGAATGACTCAAGGTGCTTGGAAATCTGACGCTCTTTCCGGAATTTTTGTCCACTCGTCGTATATTAACTATCTCGGGAATTCTGTGCGTCGACACATGAAGGCATAAATCATTGTCGATTTCCATCTCATCAAGAAAGGGACCGGGGCCGGCCACAAGGATTGCTTGGCTTGACACGGGTGCATTTACCGGAATACTGTCATTAGAAAGAGTTGGGAATATTAATGGAACCGTGTACCACGGAAATCTCGTAGATATGTAGTGAAGACAATATTTTATCACATTACGAGGAGTATGGAGAATGTCTCAAATCAGTCGGGTACATCTTAGCTAGGGAGAATTAAATACTATAGATTTTAAATTAAAGCGACATCGCCTCTCGAATCCAGACATTTCCATTCAATGCAGTCTGGTTGTCATCGAGCAGTCCACGAAACGTCCCGATCATCTCCTTCTCATCCCCCTCAATTCCCCGCTGCTTGACTGCATCCCTCCACTGAAGCAAAATACTTTTCAAAAGTTTCGATCCTTCTTCTACATCCTTTTTGTCGACATCCGAAAAAGCGGAAGCCTTGCCGCTCACTTCTTTGCCGGAAAAATCCTCGAGTTCGTCAGCCTTTCGACGCGCCATTCGAAGGACTTTTTCTGGGAAATGAGCCAGCTCAGCAACGTGAATTCCAAAGGATTGGTCACAGACCCCTGGTATCATCAGATCTTGAGCCAGAGTGGATATATTACCTTCCTCGACTTTATAGAGCAATGTGATTTCCTTGGACTGACTGTCGCCATCTCCGACGTGAGCCACCACATGCAGATTCTTGACCTGCGGGGCTTCCACACTCAACGCCGTCAACTCATGGAAATGTGTCTGAGATGTCAGACTTATATTAACTTGGGGGATGTACCGCAAATAAAGCGAAACATTGAATTCTTTTGACAATGTACTCTGAGATGGCCCACGCGAGACCGAATCCATCATACGTACTCGTCCCACGTCCCAATTCATCGATGATAATAAGGGAATCCCGCGTCGCTGATTTGAGGATTGTAGCCGTTTCCAGCATTTCAGCCATGAACGTACTCAATCCCTTCAATTGCGAATCTCCTGCCCCAACACGAGCAAGAATGCAATCAAAGATACTCAAAGTAGCTTCTGTACAAGGGACAAAACAGCCGACCTGAGCCAGTAACGCGATGACCCCAATCTGGAGATGTCAACTCGACCTTCTATTGTGAAGGGGAAACCATTCGGATATAGGTGGATTTCCCGCCCATGTTCGGACCCGTAATGATCAAGAATTCTGATTCTCCACGTTTGAGAGAGACGTCATTGGGGATGACGGCAACATCATCTTGAACCTCAAGGCTCGGATGTCTGGCTTCAATGAGAATCGTATCACCTTGCCCACGTTCGTGCATAACAGGCTTTACATACGGGATCGGTGCATTAATCGAGACATGGGCAAAGCTATCGTCAGATATCGTCCCGGGACCGGCGGGTACCTAACAACGACATCGAGATGACCAATGATGGAGCCGAGCTGTTGGAGGACGGGGGTATACGAAGCTGCGATCCCAACCACTTCTTTGACTAGCCCAGACTGATGACGATGATATTGGCTCGACAAATCAGTGAATTCTGAACTGATTTTATGCAAGGCCGTCGTTGTGAAATACACACCCGCCTTTTGTGTAGAAAGTTCGGTATATCCCTTCTTTCCACGGATCGATCCCGCTTCCTGGACACAAGGTCAGCCCACGAACCCGAAACCGATTTTTAAAGAAAGGAAAAATTAGATCGCAGACAAGAGGAGCGGAGGGGGAATGGACATTGCGAGTCAATCGCAGACACCATCCATAGACATGATGTTGTTCTAATTTCAATTTCTTCTCCGTATCTTGCCGAAGATCATGACCTACGCGAATATGTTCCTTATCCATTTCCTCACGTAAATCATCCATTCTCTTTCGGAAGGCTTTCAAGTTGTCGTCGAAATCGGGTTTAATGACAAATTGATGGTCTTCCAGTGCGGCAAGGTCGATCGTCGCTTCGACCATCTCTTGTAATTTTGCGAGATTTCCGTACTGAGTCTGGGGTCATCAGAAAAAGGGGATCGAATAGAGGAGATATGGGGGACCTGTAGAGGGTGAACGTAGGTCGACTGCACGAAATCTCGGTGTCGGTCGTCTTGAATTGAATCGAGGGCTTCGATTATGCCCGGAAGACGGATGACGACTTGGTAGGCCCGGACGACATCTTCGAGGGTAGCAATTTGCCTCTGAAATCGTTTCGCCAATCTCGACAGATCAGGAATGGCACGGAGATGGTCCTCCTGTTACGACATGAGTTCCCATCCCCCAAGCTGTTTATATACCTGAAGCATTTGACGAACCTCAGTGTCCAAGACA
>Ga0335076_10007796_pt1 | contig 10791 bp, 7 predicted proteins | sample Lox_Sample_25_FD_206717 | JGI IMG/M metagenome (GOLD analysis project Ga0335076, IMG submission 206717) | Soil microbial communities from Loxahatchee National Wildlife Refuge, Florida, United States - Lox_Sample_2.5 | ecosystem: Environmental > Terrestrial > Soil > Wetlands | place: USA: Florida...
AGACGCGGTGTACCAGCCAAGGGCAGTAATCGTTGGCGATGTGAAATGTTACGGTAGGAACCCCGGGTCGCGCCCAGGAAGAGAGCACTTCGAGGCGGGAGGAGTGATCGAGCTTGCCCAGGCAGATACGATCAAAGTCCATAAACTCGCCAACTGCGCAAAGCGCCTCGGTCAATTTCTGGTCGAGCTTATTCGCCGGAACGTTGAGGAAAGTGCCAGATAGGCGTGACATCAAGGTCTGAAAGTTCAGCTGCGATTGCAACAGGCCTTCCATGCGCTTTTGTTCGCTTATATTGCGCACGGCGCTGGCGAAGACCGTTCCCGAGCTGGCCCGCAACGGGCTGAGACTGATTTCTACGGGGAATTCCGAGCCGTCCTTGCGGAGTCCGTATAAATCGAGTCCGACGCCCATGGGGCGAACGCTCGGGGCCAGGGCGTAATTCGTCCGTTGCGTCGCATGGCCGCCCCGAAACCGCTCCGGCATCAGAATTTCGATAGATGCTCCGAGCAATTCTGATTCCTGGTATCCGAAGAGCTTCGTGGTTTGCTGGCTGGCGAACAGAATCTTGCCTTGCGCGTCAGAGACCAGCAGAGCATCCGGGGCCTGCTCGCAAAGCTTGCGGAAAATAGAGTGAAAATCGGCAGCGGAAAGAAAAGGGGAGCCGTGATTTTCGAGGACGGCAGACGCCGACGAATTGTCGCCCAAAAAGGGGTCGATAAACTTGCTCATACGGGGGGCTCCGCTGAAACAAGGATTCGACGGCACACTCGACCGGTAGAGAGAACTGGTTGCCTTTGAGCAGCGGTGCCGTGGGGCGGCGGTGGAAGAGATTTAAAGGGTTCTTCTCACGAAAGTCAACGAAATTGTGATTCTGAAACTCCGATATTTCGGAGGGCGCGAGGGGGCGTGGAGGGCCAGCCGGGGGACGCTGGCTTCGTTTGTGCGTGTAAGTGCTGGGAGTCGTAAAACTTCCGCCTGAACCGGCGTGCTATGACCTAGTGGTCCCCCGGTTGCACCTGCATAGTCCGTTTGCGCAGATCGCATTTTTCGTCCGAGCAGACCGCCAAGTTGCGCCCTGGCTGCGTGCGCCTGTTCGAGTCGAACCCTGGGGGACTCGATGTGGCTTGGATTTTTTTGGCGCGCGATTCGCGTTTCGTTGTGTTGGTTGATTGTTCCCGTTTGTTTACTGGCGCTGGTTTTTGTGCCACCGGCTGCGGCACAACTGGGAGGCGAGCAAATTCGCGGCGACCTGGGGCTGAAGTCGGGGTCACAGGCGCCGCCAGGCTTGTATGTTGCCGAATCCCTTTATTTTTACCGGCCGACGGAGGTTACCGGCCAAAGCGGCGCTCCCTTCCCGGGAGATATTTCGTTGAATTTATTTGCACCGATTCTGGGGGCGAATTACGTAACAAAAAAGAAAATTCTGGGCGCGCATTACGGCGTGGCGGCTGCGATGTGGATCATGAATCAGAAATTGGCGCTGCCAGACCTGGAGGTGAACGACTCCACATACGGTTTCGGTGATATGTATTTCTCTCCGCTGCAATTGGGGTGGAATTTTAAGCACGCCGACGTATTGGCCACCTACGCGTTTTATGCGCCGACGGGAAGGTACTCGGCCGGGGCCTCGGACAATACAGGTCTGGGCATGTGGACAAACGAATTCGGATTGGGAAGCACAGTGTACTTTGACGAAACGCGGATGTGGCACATGTCTGGAACGGCGATGTATGAGTTTCACACGAAGAAGCAGGGCGTGGATCAGACCGTGGGGGGAATTATGACCGTCGAAGGGGGACTCGGTCATTCTTTCCTGAAAGGCTATGCCAGCGCGGGAGCGGCATACTTCGGGCAATGGAAAGTGTCGGCGGACAGCGGCACGGATGTTTCGCCGCTGGTGGCGGGGCTGAAAGGATCGATGGTGGGCTTCGGGCCGGAGTTGGATATGCCGGTGTGCAAATGTCCGTTGATGCTGACCATGCGTTATCTGTTTGACGTAGACACGCGTGTGGCGACGAAGGGCAACACGTTGTACGTGAGCCTGGCGTGGCTACATCCTTCGAAGCCGTGAACGGTAGAGCGAAGGAGCAGAGATGAGGCAAGTGCGGATGAAAAGGTCGGCGGGGCCTTGCTTGCCCGATTTGGTTCAGGGCCACCTTCAGTGTCGGAACAGAAGAGGGGCAGGCCGGTCGAGATCGCAGCGGTGAAGTAGTGGGGCTCGCTATTCGCGAGGTGAACATGATGCGCACCAAGCAGATTAAAAATGCTACGTGGGGAAACACCTTAGCTGTTGTGGTGGCGTTGCTGGCCATTCCCACGCTAACCGGATGCGGCCACACCAATGCAGCCGCCGAATCGGCCAACGCGAAGATGGAAGACTCGTCCTCAACAATCGCGGTTCCTTCGACGAGCAGCGCTACCGCGTCCGTGGCATTAAAGGCCGCATCGGTCGGCGCAGCTGGCGGCTTTCAGCCCACCGTGCTGAATACCGCGCCGGCACCCGGAGCGGCGCCGGCCGGGATGGCTTGGATTCCGGGTGGCGAATTTTCGATGGGTGCGAACGAGCCACCGGACAAAGACGAGGTGGGCATGAAGGCCACGTACGATTCGCGGCCGATCCATCGCGTGTATGTTGACGGCTTCTACATGGATAAGACCGACGTAACCAACGCGGAATTCGCCGAGTTTGTGAAGGCCACGGGGTATGTGACGGTGGCCGAGCGCAAGCCGAAGGCTGAAGATTTTCCGGGAGCGCCGCCGGAGAATCTGGTTCCGGGCGCCGTGGTGTTTTCGCCGCCAGATCATCCCGTGGCGCTGAACAACTACTTGCAGTGGTGGTCTTATGTGCACGGAGCGAACTGGCGCCATCCGAGCGGACCGAACAGCAGCATCGTGGGCAAGGACAACTATCCGGTGGTGAGCGTTGCGTATGAAGACGCACAAGCGTATGCGAAGTGGGCCGGGAAGCGTCTACCGACGGAGGCGGAGTGGGAATTTGCAGCACGCGGAGGAAAGACGGGCGAGCCGTTTGTGTGGGGCGACACGTTTCGTCCGAAGGGGAAATGGATGGCGAATGTCCACGAAGGCCATTTCCCGGATACAAACACGGGAGCCGACGGGTACAAAGGAACGTCGCCGGTGGCGCACTATCCCGCGAATCCTTATGGGCTGTATGACATGGCGGGAAACGTGTGGCAGTGGACGAGCGACTGGTACCGGCCCGACTACTACCGAGAACTTGCATCTGTGGGCGGCGTGGCGCGTAACCCGCAAGGCCCGGAACATCCTTTCGATCCCTCAGAACCAACGGAGCCCAAGAAAGTACAGCGAGGGGGATCGTACCTCTGCACGGATCAATATTGTTCGCGGTACATCCTGGGGACGCGCGGAAAGGGAGAAGTGTCCACGGGCACAAATCATTTGGGTTTTCGTTGCGTGATGACGCCGGAGCAGTGGCGCGCCGCGCATGAAAAAGGAAGGGCTGTCAGCGCCGCTGTTCCAACAATTGGAGGGAAATCGTAATGCAGAAAGCCTGGCGCGGTCAATTTTTCACAGAAGTTTTCGCTGTTGTGCTGATGAATCTGTTGTTTGGGGCATTTCCACCGGCATTGCTGGCGCAATCGGACCCGCTGCCTTCCTGGAACGACGGCGCGACAAAAACGAGTATCGTGGACTTCGTGAAGCGCACTTCCACGTCGGGCGGCGCGGAGTTTGTTCCCGTGGAGGAGCGCATCGCCACGTTCGATAACGACGGCACGTTGTGGACGGAGCAGCCGATGTATACGCAATTGGCCTTCATTCTTGCGCGGGTGAAGGAACTGGCGCCGCAACATCCGGAGTGGAAGACACTGCAGCCATTTCAAGCGGTGTTGCAGGGAGACACGAAAGCGCTGGCGGCATCGGGCGAAACGGGGTTGATGAAGTTGTTCGCAGTTACGAGTACGGGCATGACCACCGCGGAGTTCGAAAAAATTGCCATGGATTGGCTGGCGACGGCGCGTCACCCCAAATTCCAGCGTCCGTATCCGCAATGCATTTACCAGCCGATGGTGGAACTGCTGGAGTATTTACGGGCAAACGGATTCAAGACGTACATCGTGTCTGGCGGCGGCGTGGATTTCATGCGGCCGTTTACGGAGAAAGCGTACGGGATTCCACCGGAACAGGTGATCGGCAGCACCCTTAAAACAAGATACGAACTGCGCAAAGGTGAACCAGTGCTGCTTCGTCTTCCTGACATTGATTCCATCGATGACGGGCCTGGTAAAGCCATGAACATCAACAAGATTATCGGACGGCGGCCGATCGCGGCGTTTGGCAATTCCGATGGGGACCTGCAAATGCTGCAGTGGACCGCAGCGGGTTCTGGCGCGCGGCTGATGCTTTTGGTCCATCACGACGATGCTGAGCGTGAATATGCCTACGACCGCACTTCACACTTCGGCAAGCTCGACAAGGCCTGGGACGAAGCGGTCAAGAAACATTGGGTAGTCGTGAGCATGAAAAACGACTGGAAAACGATCTTTCCCTCTGCCTCTTCCGCGGGGGAAGGGAGGCCGTAAGGCAGTGAATACATCGATGAAGGAGTGAGTTCCGCCGCCCACGCAGGACGCAAGTCAATTCCGATAAGGAGGCAGTGATGAAACGAAGTGGTCATCCGTGGCGTTTGTGGCGGGTCGTCAGCGTGCTAGTCGTGGCGCTGTTGGCCGTCGCCGCATCGCGCGCGGCAGATAAACCGAACATCCTGGTCATATTTGGAGACGACGTCGGGCAAACCGACATCAGCGCGTACAGCATGGGCTTGATGGGATTCCACACGCCCAACATTGATCGCATCGCCAAGGAGGGGATGCTTTTTACCGATTACTACGCGGAAAACAGTTGCACCGCGGGGCGCGCCACATTCCTCACCGGGCAATCTGCGTGGCGAACTGGCTTAACGAAGGTGGGTGTTCCGGGTGCGCCAGTGGGTTTGCAGGCGCGGGACGTGACCATCGCGCAAGCTCTCAAACCCATGGGCTATGCGACGGGACAATTTGGCAAGAATCACCTTGGCGACCGAGATGAGTATCTTCCGACCAATCACGGCTTCGACGAATTCTACGGCAACCTGTATCACTTGAATGCCGAGGAGGAACCCGAGCGGCCATACTGGCCCAGTAACAATCCCGAGTTTCTCAAATCTTACAACCCCCGTGGAGTCATTCACTCCTTCGCGGACGGAAAAATTGAAGACACCGGACCGCTTACTGTCAAGCGTATGGAAAGCATTGACGATGAAACCCTAAAAGCTTGTTCGGATTTCATCACTAAGCAAGCTAAGAGCGGCACTCCTTTCTTCACGTGGATGAATTTCACGCGCATGCACATTTTCACCCACGTGAGTCCAGAGCACGAAGGTAAGGCCGGTCTGGGCAAAGGCTATTTCTACGCCGATGGCATGTGGGAATTGGACCAGCACGTTGGGCAGTTGCTTGCACTTCTCGATCAACTGAAAATCACCGACAACACTATCGTTGTCTTCACTACGGACAACGGGCCAAACGCGTTCACGTGGCCCGACGCCGCGACAACTCCGTTCCGCAGCGAAAAAGACTCCAACTGGGAAGGGGCTTTCCGGGTTCCAGCTATGGTGCGCTGGCCTGGTCATATCAAAGCCGGCTCGGTTGCCAACGAAATGTTCTCCGGCTTGGATTGGTTCCCGACGTTTCTCGCAGCGGCCGGCGATACTACGATCAAGGACCGCCTGCTAAAGGGCACCAATGTTGGGAATAAGACGTTTAAGGTGCATCTGGACGGCTTCAACCAACTGCCCTACCTAACAGGCCAGCAGGAGCACGGCAATCGCGACGAATACTACTATTTTGACGACGATGGCCAGCTGGTCGCCATGCGGTACGACGTCTTACAACCTGGTGCGACAGGACGCACAGCATGGAAGGTGGTCTTCTGCGAACAGCGGGCACCGGGTCAGTTTGACATCTGGATGAACCCGTTCACGTGCCTTCGCACCCCACGATTGTTCAACCTTCGGATGGACCCTTACGAACATGCCCAAACCTCGGGCTACGGCTACTATGGGTGGCAAACCGACAACATCTACTTGGTCTTCGAGGGAACTCGGCGTGCCGCCAACTTCCTTCAAACCTTTATCGAGTATCCTCCGAGCCAAACGCCAGCATCGTTCTCCATCGACCAGATCGAAGAATCGGTAAAGAAGAAGGTTGAGGAGATGCGGGCGAAGGGAGCAGGAGGATTGCAGTAGTCTGAACCCGGAATACCAAACATGAGCAAGCGGAAGAAGGTCAGAAGGGAAGTGCCGGAAGTTCCTGGCGTTGGTGTCGCGCAAGCGGCGGCCACGCCGGAACTGCGTCTCCGATACTTCGCCCTTCTGGCCTTTCTGTCCGGCTCCGCAGCGCTGACGTATCAAGTTCTATGGGTTCGCCAACTGGGACTGGTGGTAGGTGTGGATGTTTACGCGGTCACGACTTGCGTTAGCGCGTTTTTTGCGGGCCTCGCACTGGGCAGTTTTGTGTTTGGACGGAGCGCTGATCGCGTCGCGCGTCCGATTCGTTCTTACGCGTTCCTGGAATTCGCGATCGCAATAGCCTCGGTAGCGGCGACCGTGGCGCTGGGGCACGCGGCGCCGATCTTTGTGTATTTGCGGCAGAGCATCGGCGTCTTCGCGTGGCTGCTTGGCTTTGTCCTGGTCGGTCTGCCCGCGCTCCTGATAGGCGGCACGCTGCCGCTGTTGTTCCGAGCGTGGGGCGCACAAGAGCAGATCGCGAAAGGTGGTGGGTTGATGTACGCCGTGAATACCGCGGGCGGAATTGCCGGCGCGCTGTGGACTCCGTTCTTGTTGATCCCGCGGTTTGGGATTCGCGGCTCCGCGTTGGTGGCGGCGGCTTTGAACCTGGCCGTGGGCTGTGCGGCGTTGTTGCGTGTGCGCAGTCGGGCGGCGGCGACGCAAGTGGTGGAGGAATCTCAGGGAGTTGCACCGCTTGCAGGCATGGCGCGCTTCGCCATGATTCTGTATGGCATCGCGGGTGGCGTCGCGTTGGGTTACGAAATTGTCTGGACGCAGGCGATAGTTCCGTTCATGAGCACCCGGACGTTTGCGTTCGCGGTGGTACTTGCGACGTATCTGGCCGGTTTGACGGTGGGCAGTGCGGTGTATTCGCGTGTTGCGGAGCGCTTGCGGGATCCTTGGGGCACGTTCGCCGTTCTTATATCAAGCGCGGGGTTGGTTTCGTTCGTGCTTGTTGCAGGGCTGGGGCATTGGCTGCTGGTGGTGCAGACACAAGCGGAAGCGCTGATCTTTTCTGTCAGCGGGAGCATTCTGGCTGGGATGTGCGCGCGCTTCGCGGTGGCGGCGGTGAGCGTGGTGTTCGTGCCGACGTTGCTGTTAGGAGCGGCGTTTCCCGTGATTCTGAAGCTGGCAGTGGGCGCGCGGCGAATCGGCAGCGACCTGGGCAATGTTCTTGCTTACAACACGCTGGGTGGGATTGCGGGAACGCTTGTGACCGGCTTCGTGCTCGTGCCGCTCCTTGGAATGATGCACACACTCGGGCTTCTGGCGGTGATCGCGGCCGCGGTCGGAGCGTTGGCGGTATTTCGTGCACAGGCAGGGATTCGCGCAATTCGCTATGCAGTGATTTCGGCCGGTGTGTTATCGCTTCTTCTTGCTGTGTTGGTGCCACGCGACCGGCTTGCGCGAGCACTCACGGTCGCGCGTGGTGGCGGGCAGGTCGTGTTCTATCAGGAAAGCGCGGCGGGAACCGTGGCCGTTCTGCAGGAGAATCGTGGGAACGGAGAGTTCCACCGGTTGTATATCGAAGGGGTGTCTAACTCCGGTGACGCGATGCCCTCGCTGCGTTACATGCGCCTGCAAGCGTTGCTGCCGCTTATTATTTCGCAGCAAACGCCGAAATCGGCGCTGGTGATCGGCTACGGCACGGGCATCACCGCTGGGACATTGCTTGCCGTGGACTCACTGGAGAAGCGCGTTTGTGTCGAACTGCTTCCAGGAGTGGTGAAGGCGTCGCGATTTTTTCGCGGCAATTTTTCTGCGGCGACCGACCCGCATCTGCAGATTCGCATGGGCGACGGCCGCCAGGAATTGCTGCGCAGCCGCGACCGCTACGACCTGATCACTATGGAGCCGCCGCCACCCTCGGCGGCAGGGGTCGCTAACCTCTATTCGACTGATTTCTATCGCCTTTCCGCCCAGCGCCTGGAGCCCGACGGGATGGTGGCGCAGTGGTTACCGATTGGGGCGCAGAACCTGGAAGACTCCCGCGCGCTGGTGCGCAGTTTCATTGATGTGTTTCCCTATGCGACGCTGTGGACCACCGAACTTCACGAAATGCTGCTGGTTGGCTCCGCACAGCCAATCGTTCTGGATGCGGATCGGATCACGCGCCGCTTCCACCGGCCGCAAGTTGAAGCTGCGCTACGCGAGGTGGGCATCAACTCTCCCGCAGCGCTGCTTTCGACGTGGGTGACGGACCGCGCTGGATTGGAGAAGTTCGCCGCTGGGGTCGCACCAGTGACCGACAACCGGCCGAGCATTGAATACGGCGCGTGGGTTCGGCCCGCGGAAGTGGCACGCGTGTTGCCGGAACTGTTCGCCTTCCACACCGAGCCGCCGGTGCAATCGGCCGACGAGGAATTTCAGCTTTCTTTGCGCCACGAACAACAGCAATTGCGCGACTTTTATATTGCGGGCTTGGCGGCGTATCGCGGGGAGCGCGAGTTGTGGGCGCGAAGCATACAGCGGGTGTTGGCCAGCGACGGCGACAATCCTTATTACACCTGGACGATAGGAGGGCGGCGATGATGCGCTGGCGCTACTGGCGACGGACCTGCGCGATCTGTGCGTTGGTTTGTGCCTGGACCTTGACAGCCAGACCACAAACCCAGCCCACGACCGAGACGAAAGCGCAACCCGCAGCTCCCGCGGTGCGACTGAAAGCATGGAGTGGCGATTTCGACGGAATGCGAAAGCGGCGGTTCGTGCGGGTGCTGGTGGTTTCCTCCAAAACGGAATATTACGTGGTGAACGGAGTGCAGCACGGCAGCTCTTACGAATTTCTGAAGGCTTTCGAACAATGGGTCAATCAGAAGTATCCTCCGAAAGAAAAAAATGTGCGCTTTCACGTGCTATTCCTTCCCGTCCCCCGGGATCAGCTACTGCCACGGCTTAACGAAGGCCGGGGCGACCTTGCCGTCGGCGTGTTGACCATCACGCCGGAGCGTCTGAAGGCGGTGGATTTTTCTGATCCGCTGGCGACTGGAGTGAAGGAAATTGCTGTCACTGGTCCGCAATCGCCCGAACTACATTCGGTCGAAGACCTATCGGGGCAGGAAGTGTTCGCGCGAAAGAGTTCCAGCTACTGGGAACATCTGGAGGCGCTGAACGAAAAGTTCCGGAGCCAGGGTAAGGCGATCGTCAAACTACGCCCCGCGCCGGAGGATCTGGAAGACGAGGATCTGCTGGAAATGCTGAACGCCGGCTTAGTTCCGATTGTGGTCACCAACGGTTACCTGCCTAAAATTTGGGCGCCGTTCTACAAGAACATCGTGGCGCACCCAGAGGTGTTGGTCGACGATTCGGGGAAAATCGCATGGGCCATGCGTAAGAACAGCCCCAAGTTGATGGAGGCGGTGAACGCTTTTGTGAAAACCCACAAGCAAGGCACGGAGTTTGGCAACACCATGATCGGCCGATACGCGCAAAGTCCAAAGATGCTGAGGGAAGCGGTAGCGCCTGGTGAGCTGGCGAAATTCCAGACCACAGCGGAAATGTTCAAGAAGTATGGCGCGCAATACAATCTCGACTACCTGCTGATGATGGCACAGGGCTATCAGGAGTCGACGCTCGACCAGAACGCCAAAAGCTCTGTGGGAGCCATCGGCGTGATGCAGTTGATGCCAGCCACCGGCAACCAAATGAAAGTCGGCGATATTCATCAGGAAGACGCCAACATCCACGGCGGCGTGAAATACATCCGGTTCATGGTGGACAAATATTTCGCCAACGAGCCAATGGATGAAACCAACAAAATCCTGTTTGCGTTCGCCGCTTACAACGCGGGCCCGGGGCGCATCCACGCCCTTCGCGCAGAAGCCGCCAAGATGGGCCTGAATCCGAACGTGTGGATCGACAACGTGGAACTGGTGGCGGCGGCGCGCATCGGTATGGAGACGGTGACGTACGTTTCCAACATCTATAAGTACTACATCGCGTACAAGCTGATTGCCGAACGTGAGGAAGAGCGGCGCAAAGCCAAAGAAGCGGTGGAGAACGGACCGTAAGGAGGCCGGAGGCAATGGCGACGGAGGCCATACGAAACCAAGCGGAGCAAGACGTGGATCCTCGTGTGGATTTGGCGGTCCTGCGCACAGAACTTGCCGCGGATCGAACCATGCTCGCGTGGCTGCGGACCGCGCTGGCGCTGATTGGCACGGGTGTGGCGTTCGACAAGGGCGTTCAGTTGTTGCATGAACGGCGGCTTGCGTCGGGCACCGCGCTGGTACACGGGAGCCATGTAGTTGGATTGTCGCTGACCGCGATCGTCACGATTTTGCTCGCGGTTTTGCTGTGGCAATACCGCAGAAAGCAGGTGGAACTCGCGCGCATCAAGGGAGCCTACCCGCCAGCCTTTTCGCCGACGACAGCCGCCTCGCTGGTGGTGATTCTGCTTGGCGTCGCAGTGTTCTGGGTGCTGACGCTTTCCAACTGAAGGGAATGGACCAACCCCAGATTCGAGATGGAGGGATATCGATGT
>Ga0335076_10007797_pt1 | contig 10791 bp, 10 predicted proteins | sample Lox_Sample_25_FD_206717 | JGI IMG/M metagenome (GOLD analysis project Ga0335076, IMG submission 206717) | Soil microbial communities from Loxahatchee National Wildlife Refuge, Florida, United States - Lox_Sample_2.5 | ecosystem: Environmental > Terrestrial > Soil > Wetlands | place: USA...
TATTACAACAGTCAGGAAAAACCATACCTGCCCTGAGTAAATCACACTTGGATTATATCTTAGCTATCGCCTTAATTCCCGCAACAGCAATTTGCAAACCCACACAAAATGTAAGAAAAGCCACAATACGATTAATAATCTTCTCGCCATTTGAACCGGTATAACGCAGAAGGGTTCCGGTATTCATATACAAAAAATACACTATGGCACACATGATAATGACAGAAAGCATTAAAGCCGCCGTATTGAGAAGATAGTTATTAAAATTATCGTTGGCGCTATGGGCACTGAGCGTGAAAAGCACGGCCATCGTGCCGGCACCGGTTGTAATGGGAAAAGTAATAGGAAAAAACAATTTTTCCTGAAGATCATCTTTGCCAGTTAGTTTACGAGTACCATCAGAATCATTCCCCGAAGGTTTGCCACCAGATAAAAATTCCCATCCCGTTTTACAGATCATAATACCACCAGCGACTTGAATTACAGGTATGGTTATTCCGAATAATTCCAAAATCCAATGCCCTGCAAACAGGGTTATGGTACAAAGAGAAAAAGCATAGAAAGTAATTCTCATTACGGCATTTCTCTTTTCCGGCTTGGTAAGATTTGTAAAATAATGGTTAACGATAAGTGCAGAACCAATGGGGTTTACAACGGGGAAAAGCGCTATTACACCGATGAATAACAAATGAATCAGGGAATGATAATAATCTGACATTAGAAACCTTGATTATTTAATTTTTGTTCGCCTGCTTTTGCTGTTACATAAAATTAAGGCATTCGATCAGGGTATGATATAGAAAATAAGAATAAGTATTAACATGTTTGTTCTAATCCTTCCACAAAAAAGGAAATAAAATTACAGCAAGCACGATGATCAGCACATCAAAAGCTGCCAGCAACAAAATAATGAATGTAAGTCCACTTTGAAATACGGAAGCGAATGCAATCCCGGACAATCGCATAAGCAGGAGTAATTGGGGAATAATCAGAGGGAAACCAAGTATTGCCATCAATGCCGCACTTTGCTGTGCACGTGCAGCAATAGCAGCCAAAAAAGTAAACACCAAACTCAGGCTCATTCCTCCAAAACAGGAAATAAAAATAAATTGCCAGGGATTTTCCAGCGGATTGCCCAACAAAAGCATGAACAGGATGATACTGATCAGGCTCATCCCGATCATCAGTATTCCATTAAAGATAAGTTTCGATAAAATAAAATCTACCGGGCCGGAAACAGAATAGAAATACAGCATTCTTCCCCTGCTTTCACCCAAAAAACTTTTAGCCACCGCATTTACGCAAACAAATAACTGGATCATCCAGAATAAGCCATTCCATATTCCGCTTTCCGGTTGTCCCATCGCCAGATATAAAACAAAAATGGTTGAGGCGATGTATAAAAGAATTCCATACAAAGTATATTGCTGACGAATCTCCAGCAATATTTCTTTTTTTAAAAGAGTGAATATATAAGTCAGGCTTTTCATTGCGCATTTAAACAAAGTATCGGAGAAATATTTTTAAAGTATGAAATGATATTTGCAGAAATTCACGATCCTGTTTTGATAAATAAACATTATTTTAACATTTCTCCTTTTTGATAGCAAACCCTGCATCTCGGTTCATAAATATCTTTATTTCCAAGCATCACCTGTTTGTCATCTGTCGTTTTCCTGTATGAATAATTCGCAATATTTCCACACCGTACACAAATGGCATGCAACTTGGTAATATAATCTGCCTTTGAAAGAAGGTTAGGAATTTGCCCGAAAGGTTTTGCTGTATAATCCATATCCAGCCCTGCGACAATCACCCTTATCCCACGCAATGCAAGCTGGTCGCAGACTTCAGGCAACTGGTTATCAAAGAACTGCGCTTCGTCGATGCCAACCACATCAGCATCTTTAGCCAGTTCAAGAATGAAGGATGAATGATCGATGGGTACAGATAAGACGGCATTTTCATCGTGTGATACAATATTTTGCTCATGGTAACGTATATCCACAGCAGGCTTGAATATTTCAATTTTCAGGTTTGCAATTTTAGCCCTTTTCAAACGCCGGATCAGTTCTTCCGTTTTCCCGGAAAACATCGACCCGCAAATGACCTCTATCCATCCGCGCCGTTCATTTTTAATATTAGGCTCAATAAACATGTACTTGAATCGGTTTGGTTAAAAATTTGCTTTAAATTTATACATCTGATAACCTGCCCTATCATACAGGAAAATAAATAATGGAACGCTTATCACATCTTATCGGCAAATTAAAGGAACAATTTGAACAAAATGTCGATCCTTTACAAATGTTGGTTACGGTAAAGCTTATTGAAGCAGAACTTACCGAAAAACAGCTGCCCGCTGCAGGCACACAACGCACAAAAGTAGCGGTTGTATTGCCTTCCTCCTCGTTTAAACTGGATCAGGCTGCCATGGATGCCATATCCTCAGAGCCCAAAAAAGAACCCGAAAGAAATCCTTCCATCGCAAAACAGAACCAACCCGATTGGGAATTGAATCCACTAACGGACATCCCCACCCTTTCTCACCAACCGATGGCCAAAGAAATAAATGATGTGATGGGCGCCAAAGGAGCTTCGCTTAATGATCAGCTCAAAGAAGATATTATCGAACTGGCCTCGACGCTGAAGGATATACCCGTCCGTGAATTGAAAAAAGCCATTGGCGTAAACGACAGGTACGTGTTCATCAATGAATTGTTCCGTGGCGATGAAGCGATGTATGAACGAAGCATAAAAACAATCAATAATTTCAGAATATTGCCTGAAGCTGAATACTGGATGGAAAGAGAACTAAAGATAAAACTGGGATGGGATGACAGCAGGGAAATCACCCGTCAGTTTTATCAGCTTGTAAAAAGAAGATTTTCCTGAATGAATTGAATAATTTTTTGACTCGCCCCTGTTTTTGCATGCACATAATCTCCTGATGCCCGGCAGCAAAACCTGTATTCTTCATCGCTGGCAAAAAGTCTGTTGAACACCCCCTCTGCTTCGAGTGCACTGTCAATCACGATACCTCCTCCGGATTCAACCAGCTCAATTGCTTCAAAATATTTTTCAATCACCGGTCCAAACACCACCGGCTTACTGTATACAGCAGCTTCCAGCACATTGTGCACCCCATCATCTCCGAACCCCCCTCCCACATAAGCGATGGTAGCGTATTTGTACAATCGTGACAGCATCCCAATATTATCGATGATCAGCACGTGGGGAACCGGTTTGTCGTTGTTCGCAGTCCGATGACCGTTGGTCAAAGTCATCGGCCACCGGCCATCAACCATCATTCTATCCAAAACAGAGAACCTGATGCTTTCATGAAAAAGATTTTCTATATCCTTCAAATGAATCTCGTCAATTTCGTGAGGAGCTATAATGAATTTAATATGGGGATGAGCGTTTGCATAATGGTCCAACTCTTCTTCATCCTCTCTCCAGGTACTCCCGGCAACAATCACTTTTTCATTGGTGCAGAATTTCTCGACGGAAGGTATGGAATCAAATTGTTCAGAAATTTCAACTACCCTGTCGAACCTTGTATCGCCAGTAAGGGTTACCTGGTTTGAAATACCGATACTGTGTAATAATTTCTGAGAATCTTCTGTCTGCACAAACAAATGCGTAAAGCAGCCCAGCATATAACGATGTAATCGCCCATACCATTTGAAGAAGGATTGATCGGGCCTGAAAATCCCGGATATCAGCAGGGTCGGGATATTTCTTTTTTTTAATGCATTTAAATAATAAAACCAGTAATCATATTTTACCCAAAGAACTATCCGGGGATGGATGGCATCGATAAAAAGCTTTGCATTTTTTTTTGAATCGAAAGGCAAATAAAAAACATAGTCGGCGCCCTGATAATTCTTTCTTATCTCGTACCCGGAAGGAGAAAAAAAAGTCAGCACTACTTTGTATGATGCATTATTTTTTTTGAATCTTTCTATCACCGGCCTGCCCTGTTCAAATTCTCCCAGAGAAGCGCAATGCATCCACAGCACCGGTTGCTGATCATCGAGAGCAATTTTTTTGATTTGCTGCAGGGTATTTTTTCTTCCTTTCACAAACAGGCGGGCTTTTGGATTCCACATGGACGCGATGCCGATAGCAGTCTGGTATATCCACAAAAATATAGTGTAAAAAAAAATACTCAACTTCGAGTGTTTACAAAGCAAATGTAAATCCTATGAGGATTGGATAAACCACAATTTTGCAGTAGGTTTGTGGCCGTTTAAAAAATGAATATGAGGCCCATTCAAATGGTTGACCTGAAGCAGCAGTACACTAAAATCAAAAATGAAATAAATACTGCGATGCAGGAAGTACTGGACACTGCAGCTTTCATCAATGGCAAACAGGTCACCGATTTTGCAAAAAATTTATCGCAATATCTTGACGTAAAACATGTTATTCCATGCGCTAACGGTACTGATGCTTTGCAGATAGCAATGATGGCATTGGATCTTCAACCAGGAGATGAAGTGATAACCCCCTCATTTACCTATATTGCCACAACAGAAGTGGTTGCCCTGCTCCGGCTAAAACCGGTATTCGCAGAAGTAGATCCAAAAACATTTTGCATTGATCCTGTTGATCTCGAAAAAAAAATCACTCCCAAAACAAAAGCAATCGTTCCCGTCCATTTATACGGACATTCGGCTCCGATGGAGTCCATTATGCAAATTGCGGCCAGGCATGGGCTTTATGTCATTGAAGATAATGCCCAGGCTATTGGAAGCAGCTATACTTTCAGCAATGGAACGAAGAAAAAAACAGGCGCTATCGGCACCATTGGCGCTACTTCTTTCTTCCCTTCTAAAAATCTGGGATGTTATGGAGATGGCGGGGCAATATTTACCGATGATGATGCGTTAGCGAACAAACTAAAAATGATTGCTAATCATGGCCAGAGCAAAAGATATTATCATGATCTGGTCGGGTGCAACAGCAGGCTGGATTCTCTTCAGGCTGCGGTTTTGAATGTCAAATTGAAAGATCTGGATCATTATATTGCTGCCCGGCGAAATGCCGCTGCATATTATGATCAAGCTTTTGCCAATCACCCGAAAATCACGACCCCTTATCAGGCGTCATATAGTCATCATGTTTTCCATCAATATACCCTGTTGCTCGAAGGAGTAAACCGGAACGGGTTGAATGAATACCTGGCATCAAAAAATATTCCTTCCATGATTTATTATCCGGTACCCGCGCACCGCCAGGGAATGTTTGCGGCCTTTCACAGTGCGTCGGAAAATTTGCCGGTTACAGATTGGCTGACAGAACGCGTAATTTCTTTGCCGATGCATACGGAACTGGATGAAGAACAATTACACTATATAAGTTCAAGTGTGTTGGAATTTGTGAACAGATAGAAACCTTAAACCTTATTTAAACGAATAAAACATGAAAATTGTCGTGGTTGGCACCGGCTATGTGGGATTAGTTACCGGTACCTGCTTTGCAGAAACAGGAAATGATGTGACCTGTGTAGATATTGATGTAGAGAAAGTAAAAAAATTATCGGACGGACAAATCACAATTTATGAGCCTGGTCTGAATAAACTTTTCCTTCGCAACCTCAAGGAGGAAAGACTGAAGTTCACGAATAATCTTGAAGAAGGGATACGGGAAGCAGCCATCATTTTCCTCGCCTTACCCACTCCTCCTGGTGACAACGGTTCTGCCGATCTCAAGTATGTATTGGGCGTGGCAGAAGAACTCGGAAGAATTATCAAAGATTATAAAGTCATTGTCGATAAAAGTACCGTCCCGGTGGGTACTACTGAAAAAGTGCGACTGGCAGTTCAAAAAAATTTCGATGGCGAATTTGATGTTGTTTCCAATCCTGAGTTCTTACGGGAAGGTGTAGCCGTAGATGACTTTATGAAGCCGGACAGGGTGATTATCGGCGCTTCATCCGAAAGGGCTAAAAAAGTAATGGAAGAATTGTATAATCCGTTTGTAAGGCAGGGCAACCCGATCATTTTCATGGATGAACGCTCTGCGGAACTGACCAAATATGCCGCCAATGCATTTCTTGCCACCAAGATCACGTTCATGAATGAAATAGCGCAATTATGTGAGCGCGTGGGAGCCGACGTGGATATGGTCCGCCGCGGACTGGGAAGTGACGAACGCATCGGGAAAAGATTTCTGTTTCCAGGCATCGGATATGGAGGAAGTTGTTTCCCGAAAGATGTGCAGGCACTTGTACATTCTTCCACTGAAGCAGCTTACGATTTCAAAATACTGAAGGCCGTGATGGATGTGAATGAAATCCAGAAACTGCATCTCGTTCCGAAAATAAAAAAATATTTTAACCATAACCTGAAAGGGAAACATTTTGCACTATGGGGACTTGCTTTCAAGCCCAATACCGATGATATCCGGGAAGCGCCCGCTTTATTTGTAATCCATGCGTTGCTAAGTGAAGGAGCTACCCTGTCGGTATTTGATCCGGAAGCCATGAACAACGTAAAAAATTTACTGGGAGACAAAGTATGTTATGGCGAAAATCAGTACGACGTATTAAAAGATGCGGACGCATTAATTATTGCTACGGAGTGGAATGAATTCCGCACGCCCAATTTCCTGAAAATAGTGACCACCCTGAAAAATAAGGTTATTTTCGATGGAAGAAACCTTTTCGACATCAATGCTATCAGGGAGCTTGGATTTTATTATGAAAGCATCGGTCGTGCTCCTGCCATTCCGGTTAACAACAATTATCATAAATAAATACATGAATAGACAACGCGTACTGATCACAGGTGCTGCTGGTTTTTTAGGATCACATTTGTGTGACCGCTTTGTTCAGGAAGGATATCATGTGATCGGTATGGATAATCTCATTACAGGAGACTTAAAAAATATCGAACATCTTCTTAAACTCGGGCAATTCGAGTTTTATCATCAGGATGTAACCAAATTCATTCACATACCCGGAGAACTGGCATATATTCTCCATTTTGCTTCTCCCGCCAGCCCTATCGATTATTTAAAAATTCCTATTCAGACTTTGAAAGTGGGTTCATTGGGGACACATCATTGCCTGGGATTGGCAAAAGCAAAAAATGCAAGGATCCTGGTGGCTTCCACATCAGAGATATATGGTGATCCGCTGGTTCATCCGCAAACAGAAGAATATTGGGGAAATGTGAATCCTGTTGGACCCCGCGGTGTGTATGATGAGGCCAAACGTTTTCAGGAAGCCATAACTATGGCATATCATAATTTCCATCATCTTGGAACGCGTATTGTGCGTATTTTCAACACGTATGGCCCGAGAATGCGTCTTAATGACGGTCGTGCATTGCCCGCATTTATTGGACAGGCACTTCGCGGTGAGGATTTAACTGTGTTCGGAGACGGAAGCCAGACCCGGTCATTCTGTTATGTAGATGATATGATTGATGGAATCTATCGTTTATTGATGAGTGATTATCATTTGCCGGTTAATATTGGTAACCCTTCTGAAATCAGTCTGAAGGAATTTGCGGAAGAAGTGATTGCACTGACTGGTACATCGCAAAAAATAGTATACCGGCCTTTACCGGAAGATGATCCCAAACAAAGACAGCCGGATATTACAAAAGCAAAAAAATTATTGAACTGGGAACCGAAAATTGGCAGAAAAGAAGGATTGAAAAGGACCTACGACTATTTTAAAGCGCTGCCCTCTGAAGAGTGGTACAAACAACCAAAAGAATTTAAGAGCAATCGATGATGGGAGGTCAATCTGACCTGGTCATTAAAAAATTACAGGAATAGCCAAATATATGTACGCGGAACTCGTAGCAAAAAAAAACAAATTAGCGGTTATTGGTCTGGGTTATGTAGGCCTCCCGATTGCCTTGGAATTTGCCAAAAAAGTATCTGTTATTGGCTTCGATATTAACAGCAAGCGGGTCAGTCTGATGAAACAGGGTATCGACCCGAACAAGGAAGTGGATGCTGAAGAATTTAATAACCGGGATATCGTTTTTACGGATGACCCGAATGTACTCAAAGAAGCCCGGTTTTTCATTGTAGCTGTACCTACCCCGATCGACAAATACAATGTTCCTGACCTAAAGCCTCTCCATAGTGCCTCGGAAATCATCGCAAAAGTTTTGAAGAAAGGCGACTATATTGTTTTTGAATCAACCACCTATCCCGGTTGCACTGAAGAAGATTGTCTTCCCGTCTTAGAAAAAATATCAGGACTGAAATTGGGAATAGATTTTAAGCTGGGGTATTCGCCCGAGAGGATTAACCCGGGTGACAAAAAAAATACTTTGAGAACCGTCATAAAAGTTGTTTCGGGATCTGATAAAGAAGCAATGGATGAAATTGCCAAAATTTATGAACTGGTGGTAGATGCAGGGGTATACCGGGCGTCAAGCATAAAAGTTGCCGAAGCAAGCAAAATCATTGAAAATACCCAAAGAGATTTAAACATCGCGTTGATGAATGAATTATCCCTGATATTTGACCGGATCGGCATCAATACTTATGAAGTGCTGGAAGCTGCCGGTACAAAATGGAATTTTCTTCCATTCAAACCGGGATTAGTCGGTGGGCATTGCATCGGAGTAGATCCCTATTATCTCACGCATAAAGCTGCCGCACTTGGATATGAATCAAAAGTGATCTCTGCATCACGCTATATCAATGACGATATGGCAAAATATGTGGCACGCAAAATCATCACGCATGTATTGCGCCTATCTGATAAACCAAAAGTACTTGTCAAAGGCGTAACGTTTAAGGAAAATGTGAGCGATATCCGGAACTCCAGGATCGTGGATGCAGTGAAAGAGTTGCTCGCTTACAGCATTCATGTCGATGTGGAGGATCCTTATGCTGAAAAAGAGGAAGTATATGAAGCATACGGACTGCAACTGGTGCAGGATGAAGCAACAGATTACGATGCAATTGTCATCACCGTACCGCACAAACCTTACCTCATGCTGGACGATCACTATTTTGTTTCCAAAACAAAAGAAAATGCCTTAATTGCCGACCTTAAAGGAATTTATAAAACAAAAATCACAAACAGGAAATACTGGAGTTTATAATGGCCGACTTTACTAAGAAAATAATGATTACGGGGGGGGCCGGATTTATCGGCTCGCATGTTGTCAGGTTGTTCGCTAATAAATATCCTGACTATTTAATTGTTAATCTTGATGCGCTGACTTATGCAGGAAATCTTGAAAACCTGAAAGATGTCGAGTCTTTTACAAACTATGTTTTTGAAAAAGGCGATATCACAGATGCCAAATACATTTCACGTTTGTTTGATCAATACCGGTTTGACGCAGTCATTCATCTGGCTGCAGAAAGTCACGTGGATCGTTCTATTCTTGATCCGCTGGCGTTTGTGAAAACAAATGTATTGGGAACCGTTACCCTGCTGAATATTTGCCTGGAATATTGGAAACCTGATTTCAGCAACAAGTTGTTCTATCATGTATCAACAGACGAAGTATATGGATCACTGGGTGAAAAAGGATTTTTCACAGAAGAAACGGCTTACGATCCGAGATCGCCCTACTCCGCCTCAAAAGCATCTGCTGATCATTTTGTAATGGCTTATCATCACACTTACGGGCTACCGGTGGTTCTGTCTAACTGTTCCAACAATTATGGCTCTCATCACTTCCCTGAAAAGCTGATCCCTCTCATCATCAATAATATCAAAAACAATAAACCACTCCCTGTATACGGAAAAGGAGAAAACGTTCGCGACTGGTTATGGGTCGACGATCATGCCCGTGCGATTGACGTTATATTTCAAAAAGGGAAAAAAGGAGAGAAATATAATATCGGGGGATTTAACGAATGGAAAAATATTGATATTGTACACCTGATTTGCAGAATCATGGACAAAAAACTTGGACGAAAAGAAGGTGAATCTGCAAAACTTATTACGTTTGTAAAAGACCGGCCCGGTCATGACATGCGATATGCCATTGATGCCACGAAACTCAACAGGGAACTGGGTTGGCGACCTTCTCTGCAATTCGAAGAAGGACTGGAAAAAACAATAGACTGGTATTTACAGAATGAAGAATGGGTAAAGCATGTCACATCGGGTGATTATCAGCATTACTACGAACAACAATATGAAAAAAGATAACCGGGGAAAGAAACCAATTAATATTACAGGACTCAAAGCCATGCTCAATTTCTCATCACTCATACCGGTTCTTTAGTTTTAAAATCAATATCAGATAATCAAGAATTATTAAAATGCCTTTCACTAAAACTGACTTTAACGGATTATACATTTTTGAACCACTCATATTCGAAGATGAGCGGGGGTATTTTTATGAGTCCTACAATGAAAGGATTTTTCAACAAAACAATATCAATATTAAATTCGTTCAGGACAACCAGTCATTTTCTGTATATGGGGTAGTCCGCGGGCTGCATTATCAACTCGAACCTTATGCACAGTCAAAACTCGTGAGGGTATTGAGTGGCAAAGTGCTGGATATTATTGTTGATATCAGGAAAGGCTCTCCGACTTATGGCATATGGGGAAGTTTTGAATTATCTGCGGACAATAAAAAACAACTCTTTATCCCGAAGGGATTTGCTCATGGGTTTTCCGTTTTAAGTGAAACGGCTGAAGTGGTATACAAATGCGACAGCTTTTACAACAAAGAAAGTGAAAGCGGAATCATTTATAATGATCCTTCCCTGAAGATAGACTGGAAAATCCCCGTTGATAGAATACGCATCTCTCCAAAAGACCTCCAGCTACCGGCTTTTAAG
>Ga0335076_10007798_pt1 | contig 10791 bp, 7 predicted proteins | sample Lox_Sample_25_FD_206717 | JGI IMG/M metagenome (GOLD analysis project Ga0335076, IMG submission 206717) | Soil microbial communities from Loxahatchee National Wildlife Refuge, Florida, United States - Lox_Sample_2.5 | ecosystem: Environmental > Terrestrial > Soil > Wetlands | place: USA: Florida...
GTAACCGACGAGCTCCTCTTGTGTGAGCCGCGCCAGCACACCGGTGCGGGCGACGTGGCGGGCGAACGTGACGCCGATGAACAGCGAGCCGAGCAGGCCGGCGTATACCTCCGAGCCCGGGCCGAGCACCTCACGGAAGGTCTCGGTGATCTCGCGCTCGACCGCCGCGTACAGCGGCATCGCCACCTCCTCGTCCGACGCCGCGCTGCGGATCAGGGCGATTACGGCGTGCTCGCCGCGGCCCGCGGACTCGATTCCCGCCACGAATGCCGTCGCGACGCGCTCAGGGAGCGTGGCCAGATCCCCTGGCACGACTTCCGCGGCGGTGCGCGGCCCCGGCAGCGCCTCGATGAGAAGCTGCTCCTTGGTGCCGAAGTGCCGCATGACGAGGCCGTGCGTGACACCGGCCCGGCGCGCGATCTCCCGGATGGTCGCGCGCGCGTAGCCGCGCTCGGCGAACACCTCGCGCGCCGCCTCGAGGATCGCCGCCCGCGACGCCTCCGGGTCGCGCCGGCGCCGGGGCGGCGGGCAGTCTGGCCGGTTCTCCATGCGACTAAGTATACAAGTGGTCATTAACGTCAATCGGTGGTAGTGTCTTTAGTAACCACTTGGTCATTAGTGACTGACCGAGACCTGCCCCGGAGGGGACCTCCATGCTCGACACGCCGCGGCCGCCCCGTCAGCTATCGCCGCGCCGGCTGTTCGCCGTCGCGGTGGTGGCCGCGGTGGCCTGCTTCATCCTGACGCTGTCCTACGGCTTCGCCGATCACGCGCCCGCGCCGCACGGCGTCCGGATCGCCGTCGCGGCACCGGCCGGCATCACGGCGGGGCTGACCCGCGGGCTGTCGCACGCGGACCCGGGCGGCTTCACCGTGGTGTCCGCGCCGTCCGCGGCCGTGGTGACCAGTAGCGTGCTGTCGCAGTCGGCGGCCGGCGGCCTGATCGCCGGCCAGGCAGGCCCGGTGACCATCGTGACCGCGGGCGCGGCGGGAGCCAGCCAGCAGCAGGCGGTCAAGACAGCGCTGACAGCCGCGGCGGCCGCGGCCCACCGCCCGGCCCGCTCCCTGGATGTCGCGCCGCTGCCGGCCGGGGACCGGGCGGGCCTGTCGGTCTTCGTGTTCGAGCTCGGCCTGCTCATCCCCAGCGTGATCGGCAGCATCGGCCTGTACTTCTTCGGCAGGCGCTTCCGGGTGTGGTGGCGCCTGTCCGCCGCAGTCGCGTTCGCAGCCCTGGCCGCCTGCGGCAGCGTCCTGGTCCTCGACACTGTCTTCGGCGCGCTGACCGGCGCGCCCGCCGCTTTGATCGGCGTCGGGTTGCTGGGGGCGCTGACGTTCGTGGTGTTCGTGACCGCCTGCCAGGCGGTCACCGGGCTGCCTGGCACCGGCCTGGCCGCCCTCGCGTTGGTTTTCGTCGGCAACGCGGTGTCCGACGGGACCATCCCGTTCGCGTTCCTGCCGAACGGGTTCCGGCAGGTGGCGCCCTGGCTGCCCAACGGCGCCATCGTGTCCGCCGCCCGTGACGTGGTCTATCTCCCCGCCAGCGACCTGGTCCACCCGCTGCTCGTGCTCGGGATCTGGCTGGCCGGGTCGCTGGCCGTGCTGGCCGCCGTCGACCTGCTGCACCTGGCCGAACGCCGCCGCGCACCAGACCGCGAGGCCGACATCTACGCGACATCCGGCACGACACATTTGCGGCAGCGCCTCGCACGCCAGCGCGCGGCAGCGCTCGAGACCGCTTAGGTACACCAAATCTTCGGATCTCCCTCACGAGGGAGATCTCACAATGACTCCAGATCACCCTCGACTTCACCCTGTCTAGGGGACGCCAACTAACCCCACGGTGGTTCACCGTGGGGTGGTAAGCATCGCCTAGGGGGAGGAGCAGCGATGGGTGCGGAACGTGAGCGAGTGGCCAGGTTCGGCCGGCTCGAAGATGGCCTGGAGCAGGCGGGGGAGTGGTACCGCTGGGGGCCGTACGTCAGCGAGCGGCAGTGGGGTACGGTCCGCGAGGACTACAGTGCCGACGGCAACGCGTGGGACTACCTGCCGCACGACCATGCCAGGTCCCGTGCCTACCGGTGGGGCGAGGATGGCCTGGCCGGGTTCTGCGACGTCCACCAGCGGCTGTGCCTGAGCCTGGCGCTGTGGAACGGGCGGGACCCGATCCTCAAGGAACGCGCGTTCGGCCTCACCGGCCCGCAGGGCAACCACGGCGAGGATGTCAAGGAGTACTGGTGGTACCTGGACGCGGTCCCTAGCCACGCCTGGAACCGGTGGCGCTACCACTACCCGCAGGGCCCGTTCCCCTACCAGGACCTGATCGACACGAACGCCGGTCGCGACCGGTACCAGCCGGAGTACGAACTGCTGGACACCGGCGCGTTCGACGACGACCGGTACTGGATCACCGAAGTGCACTACGCCAAGGCCGGCCCGGACGACATCCTGATGGCCATTCAGGTCACCAACGCGGGGCCGGAGACCGAGACGCTGCACGTGCTGCCCACGGCGTGGTTCCGCAACACCTGGTCATGGGATGACAATGAGCCGCGGCCGGGCTTGCGGGCATCCGGGGACCGCTCGGTCTCCATCGATCATCCGGTCAGCGGCGCGATGGAGCTGATCGCCGCGGCCGGCCCGGACGACGCCGACCCGCAGCTGCTGTTCTGCGATAACGAGACGAACCTCGCCCGCCTGTACGGCGCTGACCCGCTTACCCCCTATCCCAAGGACGGCATCAACGACCACGTGGTCAACGGCGCGGCCACGGTCAATCCGACAGGGGTCGGCACCAAATGCGCTGTCTGGTACCAGGTCACCGTGCCGCCCGGGCAGACAGCCGAGCTCAGGCTCCGGCTCCGGCCCGCTTCCGGCGGGCGACGCGGACAGGCGGCCAGCGCGCCAGACCCGCTCGGCGCCGAGTTCACCGAGGTGATGGGCCAGCGCAGGGCCGAAGCCGACGAGTTCTACGCCGAGCTGACGCCAGCCGGCGCGAGCGCCGACGAGGCGCTCGTGTTGCGCGAGGCATGCGCGGGCATGCTGTGGAGCAAGCAGCTGTTCTATTACGACGTCACCCGGTGGCTGGACGGTGACCCCAGCCAGCCGACCCCGCCAGAAGTGCGCCAGACCGGGCGGAACTCAAAGTGGCGCAACTTCGACGGGTTCGACATTATCTCGATGCCGGACAAGTGGGAGTACCCCTGGTTCGCCGCGTGGGACCTGGCATTCCACACCGTCCCGCTGGCCCACCTCGACCCGGCGTTCGCCAAGTACCAGCTGATCATGGTGTGCCGGGAATGGTTCCAGCATCCCGACGGAGCCCTGCCGGCGTACGAGTGGGATTTCGGGGACGTCAACCCGCCCGTGCACGCATGGGCGGCGCTGCAGATCTTCGCCATCGACGGCGGCCGCGACTTCGACTTCCTCGCCCGGGTCTTCGACAAGCTGCTGGTCAACTTCACCTGGTGGGTGAACATGGAAGACGCCGGGGGCAACAACGTCTTCGAGGGCGGCTTCCTCGGCCTGGACAACATCGGCCCGATCGACCGGTCTCACCTGCCGGCCGGCTACCTGCTGGAGCAGTCCGACGCCACCGGCTGGATGGGCGCCTACGCGCTGGCGATGGGCACCATCGCCGCCGTCCTGAACCGGTCCGGCCAGCGGAAGGCACAGGACCTGGTGCTCAAGTTCCTCGAGCACTTCGCCGGCATCCGGAACGCGCTGGACAAGCAGGGCTTGTGGGACGAGCCAGACGGGCTGTTCTACGACCGGCTGATCACCCCGTCCGGTTACACGGTCCCGGTCAAGGTCCGGTCAATGGTCGGGATCATTCCGCTGCTGGCTGTCGCCGTCATCGACGGCCCCATGCTGCGGCAGGCGCTAACCATGAACAAGCGCTTCAAGCATCTGCTAGAGCGCGAGGGCGTCGGGGATCCGGAAAAGCTGACCGAGACCCCGCAGCTCCGCGGTGAGGGCGGCAGCGAGCGGCTGCTGCTGTCGGTGGCCCGCCCCAGCCAGGTGGAGCGGCTGTTCACCAAGCTCTTCGACGAAAGCGAGTTCCTGTCACCGCACGGGCTGCGCGCCATATCCGCCTATCACCGCGATCACCCCTACCAGTTCGACGCGGAGGGTTTCCAGGCGTCCATCGACTACGAGCCGGCCGAGTCGACCACGTCCATGTTCGGGGGCAACTCCAACTGGCGCGGCCCGATCTGGTTCCCGGTCAACTACCTGGTCATCGAGTCGCTGGAACGCTACCACCGGTTCTACGGCGCGGACCTGGAGATCGAGTACCCGGCCGGCTCGGGCAAGCGGCTCACCCTGGACCAGATCGTCGCGGACCTCCAGGACCGGCTGATCTCGCTGTTCACCAGGGACGAAAACGGGCGGCGGGCCTGCTTCGGCGGGACCGAGCGGATGCAGACCGACCCGGCCTGGAAGGACAACCTGATCTTCAGCGAGTACTTCCACGGCGACAACGGCGCCGCGATCGGGGCCTTCCACCAGACCGGCTGGACCGGCCTGATCGCCGACGTGATCCTGCGCCGCCACGGCGCGGCGGCCTCCGTGGGCGACGTGCTCCGGGACCTGAACAGGAAGGCGCAGCAGGGCTAGAGAACGTTTATCGCCCGGGAGATGACGAGCGCCGCGAGGACTATCGAGCCGGACGCTTCCAGCATCATGAGCAGCTTGGCCCAGGGCCGGATCGCCGAGATGTCCGTGGGGCTGATCGCGGTCGCGGTCCAGAAGGCCAGCGAAAGGTAGTCGACGAACCGGGGCACCCAGGTAGCCGATACATAGTCCTTGTTCTGCATCTCCGGGAAGACGAACGCCGGGTTCTGGTACGGATGGTGTGCCCGGGCGGCGGCACCGCCGCGATCGAGGTCCCAGTACCAGAGCCCGAAGGCGATCACGTTCGTCGCCCAGATCACGCCGCCGGCGGCAAGCAGGCCGCCCGGATGGTTGGCGAAAAGCTTGTTGTTGGTCAGGATCTCCACGACCAGCCTGACCGCGGCGAGCAGGTTAGCCACGGTGATGATCGCGATGACGGCGCTGGTGGCGATCCGCAGCCAGGTTTTCTGCCGGTCGATGCGGCCAGGGTCGCCGATGACCAGCACAGCGAGCAGCGCGACCAGCACGACCGGCACCAGCCAGGCCGGCTGGACCCGGTAGCGGGCTGGCAGCGCCACGTGCAGGCCGGCGGCGACGATGATGGCCGCGGCGACCGGCCACCAGTGCTCGCCCCGCTCGGCGGCCGGAGCCAGTGAAGCCGGCGGCTCGCGCGCCGGTTTCTGTTCGGTAGCCATATTCGATAATGAGTCGGCGACGTCGTGCCGTAATCACCCAGAACGGATGAAGCCGGCGAAGAGGATATCCAGGCTCAGCGCCAGGATCCAGAGGGGGAACAGCACCTCCACCCACGGGCTGATTCCTATCCCGACCAGCAGCACCACTGCGCAGGCCAGTCCAGACAGCGTGAGCCACCGAGACACGATCTGGGTGCGGCGCGCGATGGTCACCGTGGTGAGGGTGAACACCGCCGCCATCCGCATGGAGTAGACGTTCAGCAGGCTCGTGGCGAGGTTGCGGTCGAGCCCCAGGGTGCTCGAAGCTGGCACTGCGGATGACGTCACGCTGGCGATGCTGGCGCCGGCCACGGCCGCGCCCACAAAAATCATGCCGACGAACAGCAGGCCGCTGCCGAGGAACACGGTGGCGAAGAAGCGATCCTCGCGTTCGCCGATGCGGTCCCGCAGCACCCCGATGAACCACAAGAAGGCGATCCCGGCGAACGGCACGAGGTTGAGCCCGACGGCCACCGCGGCTCTGTGCCCGGAATCGGTCAGCCATATCCCGGCGACGGAGGGATTGGGCGGGGCCGAGAGCCTGAGCAGGGTCAGCGCGGTGATCAGGAATACAGAGAAGATGATTCCGGCGACCGCGGCCGCCCGGGGCGTTCTCAGCGGGCTCCCGGCTTGCAGCGGATCTTGGTCCCTCGTTGCCTCGGTCATGAGCCCCCCTTTCCACGACACGAGTGACGACATCCAGCATCGCAGACCGTGGTCCCATCGCCAGTCCCGGCAGGCTGAGCTCTGTCGCTACGAGCCTGGGTTTCCGGCAAGGAACGAATTGACCAGGGCAGCGAAGGCAGTCCAGTCCTGGAACAGGAACGCGTGCCCGGCGTCGGGGTAGAGCACCAGTCTGGACCCGGGGATGATCCGGGCGAGGGTGCTGTCATTGGCGACCGGGTCCAGCTGATCGCTGGTGCCGTCGGCGATAAGCGTGGGTGCCGAGATCCGTGCGGTCTCGCGCCCTGCCGTATCGCTGCCGGTCTGCCAATCGGACATGGCGAGGTCCTGAATCCCCTTCGTGCCGGCCGACGCCGCGGGAGCCGGCGGGTATTCCGAGATCGCTGCCTTGAATGCGTTGCGTGCGCTGGCCTGATTGGCAGGGAAATCACTGGCGGTCTGGAGGTCGGCCACCGGAGGCATGACCGTCTGTCCGCTGCCCGGGTACGTGGCGCACAGCACCAGATGGCGCACCTGGGCGGGATGCAGGACCGCCAGGGCCTGGGCGATCATGCCGCCCATCGACCAGCCCAGCACGTCCGGCCTGCCCAGGCCGAGGGTGTCGATGAGCGCGCTGGTCTGATCAGCCATCGCGTCGATGGAAAAGGGCTGGGGCAGGTCCTGGGTCCGGCCAACGCCGGAGTTGTCGAACATCACCACCCGGTGGTGCAGGGCGAGCGCGTGCACCAGCCGGGGATCCCAGTCCTCCATGGTCCAGCCGTAACCCATGATCAGCACCAGTGGGGGGCCGCTGCCCACCACCCGGTACCCCACGGCGCCGAGGCTGGTGTGCGCGACGCGTGCTGGCGCCGAGACCACGGACCGGGTGCCCGGGGCCAGGGGCTGCGACGAGCTGCATGCGGTCACCGCTAGGGCGGCCAAGCCCACGGCGAAAGCCCGGCGCACCCACGGGCCCACATCCAAGACGGGCAGATACCGGCGCATGTCCATCACTTCCAACCGCACGAACCACTACCCGCGAGCCCGGCCCGAAACCCCGTGACACGGTGCTGACACTCCGGTGACACTCCCGCGGCAGGCGAGGGGGCGACTGTGGTCTGGCAACCCGCCCCACAGCCACGGAAGGAAATGAGATGGGCAACGTGATCGCAGTTCTGGACCAGGGATACGAGCAGACCCGCCCCAGCACCGCCCCGGCCTATTATCTGGGCCGCCCGGCACACCTGTGGATCGCCGTCATGCGTCATGCCCGCAAGGTCACGGCGACGCGGCCGCGCCGCGACCTGATCTCGTAGGCGAGCGCGACGACGGTGACTACGAGGAGCCCCGCCAGCGGCAGCAGGAACGACGCGAAGTCTGGGCGCAGCGGCACCGTCGCGTGGGACTGGGTGAACGCCGACAGGTTGATCGCCGGGGCCACGAGCCTCGGCAGGGCGATGGCGCACGCGACCGCCGCTACAGCCGAGGCGGCGATCGCCGGGAGCGTCTCGAGTACCGAGAGCCGGACGCGCTGCCGTTCCTCGAGCCCCATCGTGGCCAGTTTCGCCATGGTCAGCTCCCGGTCTGCGGTGCTGAGTGCCAGCTCAAGCAGCATGACCGCCAGCGCCAGCGCGAGGGCGCACGCGATGGCCAGGGTGAAGATGAGGAACGTGCCGTGCTGCAGCGGCGCCCCGGTCAGCTCCTGCAGCACCTGGGACCGGGTGATGATGGTCGAGGCGCCGGCGCCGGGCACGGTCGCTTGCACGTTGTGGAGCCTGGCAAGGTCGATTGACGGCCCGGTGAGCAGCATCACGTTGACCGGCGGGGCGCCGGAGCCCCCGATCGCCGACAGCGGCAGCACGATGAACGCCCCGCCGCCCGGCAGCGCCGGGGTGGACTGCAGCTCGCCGGAAACCCGGATCCGCAGCGCGGGCAGGCCCTCCTGCGCGGCGATCGGGACGCTTCCCTGCCTGCCGAGGATGGCAGCGGCTCCCGGCGACGCCAGCACCGGGACGGCTGCCTGGCCGGGCGCCCGCGTGAGCAGGGCGGGATTGACGGGAGAGTAGCCCTGCGTTGACGCGACGAGGGCCGCATAGCTGGCCGGGTCGACAGCGATCGCGGTCACCCGCTCGCTGCCGGTGAGGTCCAACGGGAGTTCCGCGGCCGTCGCGGCATGCTGGACACCTGGCACCGCGGCGAACGCTCGCACGGCCGAGGGGGCGGCCCCGGAGCCTAGGGGATATGTGATGGCGACGTCAGCGCCAGTTTCCTGCCAGGACGCCGCGATCTCCCCGCGAACCACCGCGTCCCGCAACATGATGGTGAACGCGGCCATGGTGAGGGCGAGGACGAGCGTTACGGCCGGGAGCGCGAGCGTGGCAGTGGCCTGCGCGGCGCGGGTGAGGCCGAGGAAGCCGATGACGCCGCGCTGGCGAGCCGATGCCCGCGCCAGCCCGCGAAGCAGCAGCTGGTACAGCCGCAGGACCACGATCACGGCCGGGACCGCGACGAGCAGCGGAGCCGCGCTCGTGTACAGGTCGCCGGCGCCACCCTGCTGCTGCAAGACGATGATGCCGCCGATGGCCGCGGCGCAGGCGGTGACCTCGAAGACCACCCTGGGCGCCCAGCGTCTGCGCCATCGTGCGCGTTCCCGGCCCCCGGCCCGCCTGCGGCGTGGCAGGCGGTGCTGCCAGGCCGCCGCCGCCCCTGGACCCAGAATGGCGACTGCCAGCGTCGCGATGCCCGGCCACCAGGCGACCCAGCCTGCGGGGCCAGGGCCAGGGACGAGGCGCACAGCGAGCGCCCAGGCCAGCGCGGTGGCTGGCACGACGGCCACGGCCGCGCCGGAGGACCCGCGCCAGAAGAGGTCCGCCACTGACGCTCCGCGGGCCCGCCGCACGGCCATCTCCGCGGCGCGGCGGGCCGCGACCATCCGGGCCGCGAGCAGCATCATCACGATGCCCGCCACCGCCAGACCCACATAGACCATCCACAACAGGACGTTCACGCCGTCTGCGGCCGCGACAAGCGTCGCCAGCGGCTCGAGCAGGGCAGACGACGTGCTCAGCGCGTTGGACATCGGCGCCAGGACCCCGGTCAGCTGAGGAGTCTGGAGCGTGAACTGCTTCATCTCGCTGTACAGAGCCGGGGCCTGCGCGCGCAGCCCGGTGGTGGCTACCGGAAGCTCCCACCGGATGCTCAGACCCGCCTGGCCGAAGATCTCCTGCATCATGGTGATCTCGCCGGGATCGGCGATGAACGCGCCCTCCCACAGCTTGCTCGAGCTCACGTAAAGGTTCGGTGCCGCCAGGAGCGGATCGGCCTTCCAGAACGAGGAGTCCGGATCGGTGGGCTCGACGATCCCGGTGACGTCGAGGTTCAGCTTGAAAGCCGGGCCCGGCGGTCCGTTCCCCGAGATCGTCGTCTCCAACGGGGCGATGACCGCCACCTGAGAGCCGGGTCGCAGTCCCCATGCGCTGGCCGTCTGCGCGGTGACCACGACCTGGATGCTGCTTTTGGGAGCAGTGTCCGGCATGCTGCCGGCCACCAGTCGCATGTGGCCGGCGACCGGGTACGGGTAGGTGACCTCCACCTGCGCGGGGATCCCCTGCAAGGCGGGCAGCGGGCTGATCACGCCGCGCGGGTTCGAGGTCATGGCCGCCCAGTCAGCCGACTGCGGGGCTAGCGGCAGGGGGCCGGTGCCGAAGTCGCGGTGCAACTGGGTGCCGACGTCGTCAAGGTTGGCCGGCGTGAGGCTCACCTGCTGGAAAACTCCCTGGAGGGCGGTGTTGACCGACACGTAGTTGGTCGTGACCACGATGGTCTTTTCGACCGGCGGCAGCCCGTTCATCATCTGCCGCACACCGAGCAGTCCCGCGGCCTGCGCCTCCCGGGGGCCGACGGTGGCGGCAAGCACGCAGCCCCCGGCCAGGAGCGCGAGCGCGAGGCTTGCCGCGATCCCCATGCCAGTTACCCGGCGCAGCACGCTCATGCGCTCTCCGCGGCACGGAGCTCGGCGGCGGGGTCCGGCCGGCGGGTGGCGACGAGCACGGCGATTACCGCGGGCAGCACCGCCACGGCGAGCGCGAGCGCGATAGCTTGCGGCAGGTCATACTGCGTGACAGCGGGCGGCGTCGGCTGCTGCGCCGTCGGGGTAAGCGTGACGGCGGGCACGATCAGCCGCGCCACAAGCAGGCCGAGCAGCACCCCCAGGGCGCAGGCTGGCAGGCTGAGCAGCAGCTTTTCCAGGCATAGCTGCAAGGCCGCCCCGCGTCGGGTCACCCCGAGCGCGGCGAGCAGCGCCGCCTCGGTGCGGCGCTGGCGCACATCGGCCGCGATCGACACCCAGAACCCCGTGGTAGCGAGGAGCGCCGCCGCGGCGGCCATCGCCAGCAGGGCCAGCTGCGGCGCGGCCGACAGCGGGTCACTGGTGACGGCCGTAGCCAGCCCCGCCGCGCTGGTGATGTCCGCACCAGCGGGAACGCTGGCCGTCACAGCCGGGGGGACGCTTCCGTCAGCGGTGGCCAGCCACCACTGCGTGACCGGCAGCGTGGGAGCGGACTGCCGGGCGAGGTACTCCTGGATGCTGCCGAGATCGGTGATGAGGGCGCCGCCCGGTGCCGTGACGGTCGGGAACGATGTCACCTCAGCCACGATTCGCAGCGGGACCTGCTCCCCCTCGACGGACGCGGGCACGACTGAGCCGATCACCGCGGCGTTCGCGTCCATGAATGGCTTAGTCGCGATGGCCGGGATCGTCGCCACCCGGGCAGCCGCGGGGAGAA
>Ga0335076_10007799_pt1 | contig 10791 bp, 3 predicted proteins | sample Lox_Sample_25_FD_206717 | JGI IMG/M metagenome (GOLD analysis project Ga0335076, IMG submission 206717) | Soil microbial communities from Loxahatchee National Wildlife Refuge, Florida, United States - Lox_Sample_2.5 | ecosystem: Environmental > Terrestrial > Soil > Wetlands | place: USA: Florida...
TGCCCACGCCTGCCAATCCGGCCATCGCTCGAGGATCGGTTTTCCGACCAAGAGGCGCAGGTACCAGCCCAACGTTCGCGGGGCTTGATTCACCAAGCCGCCAGTCTGCTCGTAGATCTGCTGCTGGTTGTAGCCGACGTTCTTCACCACGTCGCCGGTGAGCACCGCACGCACCGGATCCCAGTAGCCCAGATCGAGGGATCCGGTCAGGTCCAGTTCCTTGAACTGCGCCGCGACACCGAGCAGCGGATTACCGCCGCTCGTTACGACGTTGAAGTAGGTGTTCCCCTTCTGCGCGAATCTCGGCACGAAAGTCTGGTCTTCCGGATTTACGGTGGGACTGTTCAATTGACCTTGATACCTGTACCAGTCGTAATAAGCCAGTGACAGCGTGAGCTTGTGCCTTTCAGCAAGCGCCGTCTGAAACACCCCTTGAGCCCCGAACAGCCACTTGTTGTCGCCACATGTGAGCGCAGAGGCATCGGTGCAATCGATGTTCTGGACCGGGAATGCGCCCAGGGTAAGCCAGCCCGCGCTACGTGCGCCGAGCGGAGTCCGCGTGGTCACGGCAAAACCGTCGAAGTTCAGTTGGTCGTACCACACCAGATCGGTCGAGTAGAACGGATTGGGTATGCGCCCACCCCAGATCGTCAGCCAGCGTGCGGGATCAAACCGGAGAAACGCCAGATCGATGACCACGGAGTTCTTATTGAAGCCCGTGCCCAGCGTCTGATTGAGCGAGACGGGATTACCGGTGTTGCCGGAAGCGAAGCTCGCACCCGCTAGCACGGTGTCCGAGACACGCATGTTTGCACCAAGACGCAGCTGGTATCGAAAGTAATCGAAGCTGTTCGTTGTGTTGAGGAGCACAAGGCCGTTGCCAGTGTTGGTGGCATTTACGTCGACAGCCGGGGCGTTGTCCGGAGACAGCTGATTCATCTGATAACGAAGCCGCAAGTCGCCGAAGAAAGTGAACCGGTCGACCCATTGCGGAATCGCGTTCGGCTGTGCCCATCCCTCCGCCTTGGCCTGGGCTACTACTTCCTGACGCAGTTCCTCTTTCATCTCGTCGCGCATGAATTGCGGCACGTAAGGCACCCGCACGACCTTGTTCTCTCCCGACGTCTGCGCTGCAGTGGACTGGGCAGCAGATTGTTTTGCCTCGCGCATGAGTGCATCCGCTTTCTCCTGGGTGAGGATGCCGCTCTCCACCAGCAGCTTGATGAGATTGAGGGTGGTCTGTCGCAGCGCCTCCAGCTCTTCTTTCTCTTTGCTGGTGGACGCGGGGGGCGGCGAGGGCGTGGGCGCGGCCAGCGGGTCTGCCGCGCCCGCCGCCACCTGCACTGACGCGACCGGAACCGTCATCCGATCGGGCTGACCCAAGGGTATGACAACGCGATCCTCAGTCGGTGAGATGAGGCGGGCTACACCGGCGGGATCGCTCTCCACGGGCGGCGCAACCGCCGCTTGGGGACTCGGCGTGGGTGGTGCCGCAGGTGCGCTAGAAACCGACGGTGGAGTGGATGGAATCGCAGAGTTGGCTGTGCCTTGAGTGGATTCGCTCTTGGCTGCTGTCCCCGTCTGCTTCGGCTGTTGGGTCGGGGACTCCGCTTTCAAGGGCGTTGGCGCCGACGGAACAGGCTTGGACGTAGCTCGTTTCGGGCTCTTCTTCGGTTTTGGTTTTTCGGGTGGTTTCTTCGGGCTGGTGGCAGCGTTGTCAGTATCCTTGGGCTGCGACGTGGTCGTTGTCGCAGGATTGGTTGCGCGCGGCGCAGTTTGCGCCCGAAGATCGAGACTGCAGAGCACGAGCAGCAGGACACTGGTGGCGGCGACCCGTCGTTTCATTCTTGTACTCGTGTCTCAGTGTCGCGATAGGATTCGTGGAGATGTCCTTGATTCGGCTCTGCCGCTGACCCGGTGTTGCGTTTGTCAGGCCGCGCCACGAGAAATAAGTCTGAGTTTCACCGGTTGCGGTAGACCTGCCGGCGGTGGCTGCGCAAGCGGCGCCATCCTGTTGAGGCTTAACCTGATCTGCTCATCGAGCTCCTTGTTACCGGTCGAATCGACGAGCTCGAAGCGCTCTATTCGGCCATCGGATGTAAACCAGAGGCGCAGCTGTATTCGATAGTTGGAGCGGCGCAGTTTGTCTTCTCTCGACAGTTGCGCCTGCAGATGGCTCTGTACCAGTCCGGCGAACCATGCCTTCTGACTTTGCCCAATCCCTGAGCCACCACCCAGCTTCGTGATGTCTGTGCCTCCCTTGCGCGCTGCGAGGCCGAATGCATCTCCACTGCCGCTCGCATTCGCATCGAGGCCCAGCTGTTCTCCTGGTGGCGGAGCCTCCTCTTTAGCAGCGTCCGGGGGTTTCTCGGGCTCCGGGACTTTGACTTCCTCTTTCATCTCCGGCTCGGGTGGTTTCTGCTCAGGGGGCGGCGGTGGCGGTGGTGGCGGAGGCGGTCTGAGCAAGGAGAGCTGGACGATTTGCTTCTTCGAGGGCTTGCCATCCTTCATGAATGACAGAGCACCCCATGCCACGACGCCGACAAACGCCAGCAATACCAGTGCGATTCCTATGCGCACCATCCATGTCGCTGCTCGAGAGCGCGCTTGCGGTGACCAGTCGTCTTGTTCCCAGGAACCGTTCACGTCCCACCTATTTCACGACGCGCTGGGTCACCAGCCCTAGCTGCGTGATGTCTAGCCGCCCGAGCAGATCGAGCACATCGACTACCTTGCCGTACTGAACCCCGGCGTCGCCTTTTATGATCACGGGCAGGTCGGGGTCCGCTGCCTTCAGAGTCCGGAGACGCTGTTCCAGCTCGTCCATGCTTACAGGGTAGGCATCGAGAAAGATCTGCCCGTCGTTACGAATGGTGACGGCCTTGGTCTTGGGCTTCGCCAGACTCGGGGTATCGCTCGCCTTGGGGAGATTCACCTTGATCCCCTGGACCGATGCCGTCGTCATGATGATGAAGATCACCAACAGCACGTAGGCGAGATCCAGCATCGGAGTCACGTTGATGTCGTCGTACGGCTTGTTTTCGGCTTGGACTTGCATGGGTCTCCCGCCTTGGCGAAGCCGGCGTCATTCGCATCACGCCGTTAGTAGCTACGGGGCGTATTTTTCCGCCATCCTGCTAAGTAGCTCGTCTGCAAACACAGTCATTTGATTGGTGATGTTCCTCACTTGCGACGCCAGATAGTTGTAACCAAATAGCGAGGGAATGGCGACCGCGAGGCCCGCCACTGTTGCGACCAGCGCCGCGGCGATACCAGGGGCGATCGAGTTCACGTTCACGTCGCCTGCCGCCGCTATCGCAGCGAACGTGATCATCACGCCGACGACGGTGCCCAAAAGACCCAGGAAGGGACCACCTGAGATAGCGATTGTCAGCAAGACCATTTGGCTGTTGAGTCGCGTCTGCTCCCCAACCATGCCTGCGTCGAGACTGGCCTTGATTGCACCTAACGCCTGCGGTGACAGGCTGCTCGGCTGGCCGCTCTTCTCGTATCGTTCGAAGCGGTGGTCGAGCTCCATCAGAGCTCTCCGATAGATGCGGAACAGAGAAGAGTGCTCGAGCTTAGGGGTCATGCGGTGCGAATTCGAGGGGTCCAGCATTCCGTCAGGGTTCTTCTGGAATTGCTCCAGAAACGCGCGATTCGCGCGGGCCGCCCTGGACACGAACAGCGCCTTGCCGATCATCACGGCGACGCTGAGCAACAACATCACTACGAGAATAGCGATCACGACCCACCCATCCAGGGTGACCGCGCCAAGCAAAATCTTGAAGTACGAGTGCCCGCCGCCGGTTTGCTCATCCTGCCCGTATGACAGGAGCTTGGCCTCGGGTCCCTGGCCCGCCCACGAAGCCTTGATCCAAGCCGCCGACCGCGCGCTGCCGGCTATCTCGACCTCATCGAGCTCGCCCTTGAGCCCGCCGCCGACGTGCAATTCGCCCGCCATATCTGGAATCGCCGCACTTGCGTCGCCCGAAATAATTCCATCCACGAATAGGATGATCTTGCTTGCACCCAGCGTTGCCGCAACGTGATGCCACGCGTTTGGAGCCAGCTCGACAGCGGATTGGACTTGCACCGCGCCAACACGCGCGGTCAGCTTGCTGCCGGTGACCCCGATCGATATGGAGTTGTTACCTTCCCCCAAGGTAAATAGATTCGCGGAGTTTTGCGGTCCCGCTATTCTCAGCCACGCCGAAAACGTCGCCCCGCTCTGGGAAGTCACTCGAAAATAAGATGCCGGGGACATTTTGATCAGCCCTGTCCCAGCGAACAGCGCTGCGCCATCAATCGGCCCCTCGGGCTGTGCGGCTACGCCGGACTGGGTAATTTGTGCGTCATGACCGGACGCATCGGTGAGGAAGGTCTGCGTTCCCGCAAAGTGCAGTACCAACAAGGTCGCAGCATCGTAGGTGCTCTTGGCGTTGTCATCGCGTACCGCCTTCGGGTTGCCGGTATACATCCAGAACCGATCGGCGATTGATCCGCCTTCTACACGCGGCACCCGCACCCAAATCAAAGCGAGCTCGTTGACCGGATCCCAAAGCTCGATGTGGTACTGGAGGGGGGTTTTGTCGTCCGCGGCGACAAAGCGTACATCGCCACCGTCTTCCTTGGCATCGAGGAAAGAAAAGTTCGCCGTATGCAGCCGGACCAGCACTGGAAAGTCCGAGAGCGTGTCCTTCACGTCTGCGCCGGACGGCGACGTGTTGATCGTTATCTGCTTGCGGAACGCCCAATCCTCGTTCCACCAGGCCGCGTACGAGCGCAGGGGTATACAAACCAGCAGTACAAACACGAACCCCCAACGCCTCACCACGACCCCCGAGTCTTGTTGCTGCCTTGGCATTATGTGTCGGGTCTATTGCAGAGGCGTTACCTTGGACCTCCTTGTTCCTCATCCCCGAAGCCCGTCACCTCAACGGTAATAAGGGACGGTAGATCACGCGACGCTGTGGAGGTTGATGGTGCAGACGCGGACGCCAGCGCCGCATCCTGCGCCGATTTGTTGGCACTCGCGCCGGCGTTGCTGGCACCGGCGACGGAGGCCGAGACGCCCGGGTTGACCACGACGGGGACACCCACCGAACTGCCAGCGGCCGAGAAGTTGCTGGCGTTCAGCACCTGCAGCGCGGCTACGAAGATGTTCCCGCCAGATGCAACACCAGCCTCGCCCGCGTCGACGAAGCCTTTCGGTGCGAACAAATAAATGTTTCCGGGCGGTGGCGCAACCAGGGGACCGGGCCCATCGGGATCAAAAGTCAGCGTGCGTATGCCGCTGCCCGACGCGTCGACCGAAGGCACGAACGTGAACAGGCCCGTTGGATTACCATCCTTGTCGACTATGGCCACACGCTGAGGCGGCTGCGTGGTAACCGAGTTGCGTGCACCACGGCCCGCATCGATGTTGCCTTGCGAGCTGTAGATGAGAACGTCACCTCCGTCGAGCGTCATCACTTTCGACTGGTTAACGTTGAAATCGCCGCTGAGGTACGTCCGGATTGCCCCGCCAAATGTGGTGTAGATACCCACGTTGCTTCCGGCCACAGGCGTGGGCAGCCCGGCATTGATGTTCCCGTCGGGTACCAGCAGATCGACCGGACTGCCCCCCTGAGTTCGGATCGCAGAGAAGTACATCGTTACGTCGCCGCGCTGGATATTGTTTCCGACGAAGAGATTGTTTGCGGCCGTTTGGCCCGCGGCAGCGTCTTGCGCCACGCCTGCAGCCTGCAGGTCCGTAAAGAACTGCTGGATGCTCGCAGGCGACACGTCACCCTTAACACCCGCGATGACGGTCAGACCGGTGCTCTGCGAAGAGGGCAAATTGCTGTTGAAATTGTTGCCACCCGCGGTGATTCCTTCGCTTGTCCCTAGATCGATGTTCCTGCCCGCTTGTACCAGCAGCGCTCCTGGCCCTCCGATGCGGATATAGCCACCGTTGTTGGAGCGGTCGGGAATGCCCGATTGATACTGGGGCACGTAGCGTATATCGCGTCCCGCCTCCACTACACTGGTATCCGAGCCAGACAGGTTCTGCAGATCCAAACGGAGGTCGAGCAGGTCTTGCCCTGCCTGGATCCAAGCCTGCCTGGGGAAAAAGAAGGTAGAGTCCGCCACGTTGGCCGCTATGGAATCGACGACGAAGTCGTATCCGGGGATGGGATTCGGTGTGACGATTCGACTAACCGCTGCCGGTCCGAACGGAATCAGACTGAACGGAATCACGTTCTCGAGTGTAACCTCGAACACAGAGTTCCATCCCCAATTTGGCTGGGACGCTGGGACCAGATCGGAGGGAGAGAAGGCCACATTCGTCACCGACTGCCGCGCCACCAGCAAGAGGCTGCTGTCCGTCGTCGGGTAAAGCAGTAAAGGCAGATCGTCGGGCTGGACGTGTTCGCCGGAAATCGTTCCTTCCATCGCAGTCGCGCTGAAATGCGGCGGAAGGACATCGGACCATCCGCTATCGATGTCGGGCGAGCCAGATTGCTTGGACAGCTTGACGCTCTGAGTTCCGAGAATGGTCACATTGCCGGAGACGGAGAATAGATCGACACTGGATGACGGATCGTACGTAAAGAATTGCGACCGGAACTTGTCGAAACCCGCCCCCGTCTCGCCAGGAGATGTGCTGAGCGCAAGCATAGTGGGGTTGCTTGCGTTCTGCAGATGGATATCTCCATCCGCTATCAGATGGAACGATGCGCCCGCGAGTGCTGGGTCGGTACTCTGGCCCATGAGGTACAGGCCAAGCGGAGTGGTCTGCCCGACCGAGCCACCGACCTGCGCGTGGGCGTTGCCGCGTCCGATCAAGAACTGCCCCCCGTCCAGGTTCCCGCCCGCCTTGAGATCAAGGGTGCCACCGCCCTGGACATCGATCGCAGAATTGCCAGACGCGTCTACGAAGATGCGCCCTGAGGATGGCATCGCAACGGAAAGATTGTCGATGTCATTCCCAGCTACGATCCGAATGTTGCCGCCACCCAGAGCACCGACATTCTCGCGGAAACTATCTCGGGACTCCCACCAACCGGCGGGGCGTCCCAACAGTTGACTCGGAAACCTCGAGGTAGTCCGCCTGAGCGCATCGTTTACGTATTGCTGCTGAAGCGCGGCGCCAACGATATTGCGCTGTGCGGTAAGTTGAATGTCGCCGCCGTTCGTGGGGTAGAGGCTTGCGGTTCCTCCGTCGGCGCCGGGAAGACCTGCGCTATAAATCAAAGCTGCGGCGGCCGTCAGAATCGGAGCGCCCGAACTGATCGGGGGTGCGCCTGGCGGATCCTGGAACACGAGGTCACGACCTGCAGCCACGTCGATCCCACCGGTACCGGTGCGTACCACTCCAACTTGGGAGCCGCCCTGGTTCAACAGGACTATGTCACCGGAGCCGGTCAACCTTGATAGGGACTGCACCGCGAGCGGATTGGCAGCGGACAGATCTGCCCCGCCCACCAAACGGATGCTCCATGAGGGCCCGGGCTGAAGGTTGGTGTCCGGAAATCCCAACGCCGCTCCAAGCGTCAAAGTACCAGCCGCGCGTAGCGTGAGCCGCCCCGGTACGTTTCCCGCCATCCAGTCACCTGAAGTGAGATCCCAAGGTTGCGACACGATCATGTCGCCGCTGCTTTCCAGGACAACGCCCGCTGACACTTGCAGGTTGTTCGCAATGGCGCCTTGCATGGTCTGCAGGACATTGGTCTTCACGTTCGGTGCGAGATTCAGCATGAAGGCCTGATAGTCGTTCCAGACGTTGCTGCTGGGAGTGCTTGCTACGCTGCTGTCTTGAATACCGCCGTACACGCGTGAGCCTTCCACGGCCACGATTCCCGAGGTTGGCGATGCTGCAGCGGCCGAACCCGAGGTGGTATTCACCGTTCCGGCCAGATTCATTGCGACGCCCGTAATCGTCTGCGGGGCGCTAAACCAAATCTGTCCGCCGTTCGACTTGCCGCCTGGCGCCGCGGAAACGTCGATCTGCGCTCCGCTCGCGAAGTTGATCGAGCCGGTGACTTGAGCTGGGTCCGTCGTAGCCATCCCCGCGCTCAAGAAGACCCGACCGCCATTCGAATATCGATCGTCTGCCCCGGCGGCCGCCGACGTTCCCCGCGCCGCGATGATGCTGCCGCTGGCGAGCACGATATTATTCGCCGCATCCAGCTCGATCCGCCCGCCGCCCGACGCGGAGGACGCGTCGATGACACCATAGATTTGTATCGAGCCCTGATCAGCGGCAAGCGTGAAGTTGAGCGCCTCGACCTGGTCAGCCGGCGTTTGCGTCGCGCCATTGGTTCCGGCAATGATTACGTCGCCGTTGCGCACACGTATGTCGCGTGACTGCGTCAGGGCAGCGTGGTTGAGTGCTGAATTGATCGCAGAGAAATTCGGCAGCGACCCAACATCCAGCACGAAGCTACCCTGCTGGCTCCCGCTGGCAGCGGACGCGAGCACTGTACCGTCGAGTGAGACCGTCTGCCCGGCAACGATGTTCAGCGTGCCGGCGTCCCCACCATGGGTCGCGCCGCTGAGATTCATTGTTGCGCCCGACTGCAGCGTCACCGCACCGTTCGCGGCCTGCAAAGTGATCGTACCTGCGGGTGAGGACACGTACTTCCCGGCCACAGGCACCTCGTAGCCTCCGACCGATAGCTGTGCGTGGGGACCAACAACCACATCATTTCCCGGCGCTGTGCCGAGCGCCTGCAGGGTCAAGGTTCCGGACGCAAGATCGATTTCGCTGTCCACGAGGATCTGGCTACCGGACAAGCCCAGCGTCGCGCCCAAACCAAAGCTCGTGGACGCGCTGGAGCCAGGCGGCGTGCTCAGGACTGAGAGGGAGTGGAACTGGCCGGCCGCGTCTACGGCACTTAGCATCTGACTTGACCCCGTCGTGCCGGTCAATCGCGGGGTCGAAAGCGTCAGGTCTCCGGCTACATTCAGCGTGCCGGTACCGTCACCTACAATGTCCGAATGTCCGTTCAGGGTCGCAGTGGTGAAGCCGCGGACGGTTTTGTTTCCGGCCCCCAGCACTACATGATCGGCATTCAAGACCAGGCTTCCCGTTCCCTCGGCCGTTGCGCTCGTAACAGCTCCACTGTTTCGCAAGGTAACCGTGCGCGCGACGATGCTCGTAGTGGCGCTCCCATGTCCAGCGATGAGCGGTGTATCCAGCACGACATTGTTGAGCTGCGGACCGCCGAGAGTTACGTCCCCCAAATCGAGGGAAGTGTAACTGTGCAAGGTAATGGAACCGAGGTCGGTGAAAGCACTGAGCTGGTCGTTGCTGATAACGAAAGCAGTGCTCGAGTTGACACCAATGCTGATCCCATTGGCGCCAAGCGTAAGCGCACCGCCTTTCGAGATTTGCAAATTTCCAGCGTTTTGCGTCAGCTGCGTGGCGTCAAGAATCACGGATCCCTGGGCAGAGACCGTCGCCCCGCTCTCAATGGTGAGCGAGCCTCGTGTACCGGTGAAGTTCGTCCCCCTGCTGAGGACTGCTGGCGCGCCGGCTGAAACACGCAGGAAGGCGCCGTCGCTTCCCGAGGTATCGTCGATCTGGATCAACCCGGGCGCCTTCAATGGCACCGATCCCTGTCCGCTGATCACGCATCCGCTTTCGACCGAGATGCTGCCGGTCGCGGAAAACGTCACATCGGGACCAATAATCTGAGCTCCGGGCCCTACGACGATACTGGTAGTCCCGACCTCGACAATCATTCCGTTCGCGGTGTCCGCGCGCGACCCACCGAGCAGCAGGCTCGCGCCGAGTTGCGAGAGTTTTCCCGCCTCGAGCTGTATGACACCTGGGGTCGATTGCCCCAGCTCCGATACCACTGCGATCTGTGGTGCAGAGATGTCCACGGCGGCGGCGCCGCCGCCCATAGCCGGCGCACCTATCAGCAGCGGAGCAAAATCGAGTGAACTGGTCGCGGCGACGACGACGTGCCCCGCATCCGCCGGCAGCCGCGGCGTCGGTTGCCCACTCGCCGCGGCCTGCGTCGCAAAGAATTGAGAGTTGGTAAGGTTGTATTGCGCCTCGCGGCTGACGAGTCCGCCCGGTTCCACGGCGAACGCAGACCATGTCTGCGATTGCACGCTGGCTCCGGCCACGGCGAACTTGCCGGCCAGGACGGCTGTTCCATCAGCCAATGCGGCGACCTGGCCTGGTTGAATGTTCGCGAAATTGCTAGCGGTCTGCACCGTAACTTTGTACGCGCCCGGCAGCAGCGCGTAGTAACCGGGTAACAGCGGGTAGTAGCCTGCCGCGATGCCGTCGCCTCCAGCAAGGTAAACAGTGTTGTAAATGCCCGCGTCCGTATTGAAGGGCAGCGTCGTCTTCGACAACAGATCGGTGTCGAGCGGCGCGTAACCAAGGTGCATCCCAGGCAGGATTGCGTAGGTGTTAGCGCTGAGCAGTACATCGTTCGAACCTCCGATCCCTGGAATCCATTCGACTGCCTGAATGTCCCCCCCGCCAGAAACATCCAACACCGCACCCTTCTTCAGCGCGATATTCGGCGCATTCATGGTGATGCTCTTCGGGGACAGCGTCGGGTTCTGGATGCCGGCGTAGACCAGAGTCTGCCCGTTCACCGTTCTTCCAAAGGGAATCGTCAAGCCGTTCCCCGACACCGACACCATGCTGCCCGACTCCAGCGTCACCGCGGTCGTCGCATCGAGCGCGATGCTCCCGAGCGGGGCCATGATTCGGCCACGATTGTCGATCGTGTCGGCTGTGAAACTCAGGCTCCCTCCCGCCGAGAACACGGTGCCCGG
>Ga0335076_10007800_pt1 | contig 10790 bp, 11 predicted proteins | sample Lox_Sample_25_FD_206717 | JGI IMG/M metagenome (GOLD analysis project Ga0335076, IMG submission 206717) | Soil microbial communities from Loxahatchee National Wildlife Refuge, Florida, United States - Lox_Sample_2.5 | ecosystem: Environmental > Terrestrial > Soil > Wetlands | place: USA...
GGCTGCTTCCTTCTTGTCCTTCTCGCCCTTGGCCTCTTCTTTTTGTTCTTCGGGAATGACGGCCGTGGATTCGCGCTCGGTGATGAAGGCGAGCCAGCGGCCGTCGGGAGACCAGGAGGCATCCCCGGCGGATTTCTTGCCGCGCGTAAGCTGCAAGCTGGCGCCGGTCTGCGTGTTGGCGAGCCAGAGCTGGCGGACGTAGGCGTTGTCTTTCCAGTCGGTCTCGCGAACCTGATAGGCGATCCAGCGGCCGTCGGGGGAAATGCGAGCGTTCGAGATCGTGCGGAGGCTGAGAGCATCCTCAAAGGTGGGGACGTGCTTCGTTTGCGGGACGGCTGGCGGAGCCATCGTGGAGAGAACGAGAACAGCGGCGACGGCGATGCGGGCGAATGTTTTCATTGCGGCAGATGCCTCCCAGGCACCGGGTAGATAACGAACGCGCGTGGTGGCGCGTTACACGACGCGAGCGCCGGATAGTTTATCCGACGAAGGCGGAGGCGTCTTCGCTAGGGCGAAGATGAACAGGAAGGCGAAGATCCAGTCAACGGAGCCGATGGCGAAGAGGCTGAAGGCGATGCGCCGCTGGGCGAGTAGAGCGACGAGAGTAATGCCCCAGCTCGCCTTCTCCAGGATGGAAGGAATCATCATGGGGCGGAAGCGGACGGGGTCCGTGGCGATGATCAGGAAAACAACCTGGAAGACGAGCGCGACGCAGAGGAAGCCGTAGAAGCATTCGGGGTGGGTAATGGGAGGAGGAGTGTCGCGGCCGATGCGGTCTTCGAGGAAGAAAAGTGGCGTGAGGACCAGGAAGCCGTAGATGCCGGCGGCGAGGAAGATGTTGCGGGCGAGCTTCATGCCAGGACCTCCCGGGTTTTCAGCCGATACCGTGCGGACTACCCTTGTGAGTCGGAAGTCTAACTGCATTTCTTGACCGGGCGAAGGGCGGCGTTTACACTGTTTGTTTCGCTTACGTCCAGCGGCGCAGCCTGTAGAGTCGCGGCGCCAAATTCCAGCGAGGAGAAGGTTCTTGCCCAAGCGTACGTTTCAACCGAAGGTGCGCCGCCGCCACAAGACGCATGGCTTCCGCGCACGAATGAAAACCAAGGGCGGGAGGAAAGTGCTTGCGGCGCGCCGCAAGAAGGGGCGGCACGAGCTTACGCGCGTCTAGCGGTCCGCAGGAGGGACCGGTGGGAGAGCGAAGCACGCGAGCACGTCCGGGGGCGCCCGATCGAGGTCCGCTTGGCAGCGCTCGCCTGACGCACCGCGCGGAGTACGACGCGGTGTATCGCAACGGCCGCCGGCGTTCCAGCCGTCAATTCACCGTGTTTTTCTGGCCGAACGGCGGAAGCGAGAGCCGGTTCGGGATGAGCGTGGGGCGCGCGCTGGGCGGCGCGGTGGTTCGCAACCGGATCCGGCGGCGCGTGCGAGAAGTGCTGCGCCTGAACCGCAGGGGGATTCCATCAGGATGGGACATCATTGTGCATCCGCGCGCATCGGTGGCGAAGGCGGAGTTCGCGGCGATGAGCGACGAGCTGACGACGCTGCTGCGGAACTCGCTGCGGGACCCGAACGTTCCACTAAAGGGCGCGGAGAACCCCGGTCATACCACGCGAGCGTCATGAAGACCCTCTGCCTGTTTGCTATTCGAGCGTACCAACTGCTTCTTGGCCCGGTGATGGGCGGAAGCTGCCGCTACTACCCGTCGTGCTCGAGGTACGCGGCGGAGGCGGTGGAGCGGCACGGCGCGCGGCGGGGGGCGTGGCTGGCGGTGCGGCGCGTGCTGCGCTGCCACCCGTTTGCTCCGGGCGGAATTGACCTGGTGCCGGAACAGTACGAACCCGCGAGGACCCCGCGAAGGGAATTTGCCCGGTGAAAGAACCCTCCCAGGAAATCAGAACGCTGCTGGCCATCGTGCTGTCGATGGTGGTGATTGTGGTGTGGAGCTATTTCTTCCGTCCGAAGCCGCAGCCGCCGGTGGAAACGGCCACGGCGCAGAAGAGTGCGGAAGGCGCGGGGGCGACGGGAGCGAATCCGGCGGCGTCCGGTACGCCTGGAACAGCGGGCGCGGCGGCAGGGAAAACCGAGAGCGCGACTCCGGCCGCAACCACGATCCCCGAAGCGCATGCAGCGACGGCGGAGCAGACGCTGGTAGTCGAGAGCGGAATTTTTCGAGTGACGTTTTCAAACCGCGGCGCGAGCGTGCGCAGCTGGCAGCTCACCAAAGAGAAAGACGACGTCGGAAAGACGCTGGACCTGGTGCACGCGGCAGCGGCGGAGCAGACGGGCCGCTGGCCGCTGATGCTCTCGCTCGAAAACCACGAGCAGGAACAGGCGGTGAACGCCGGGCTGTACGAGATGAAGCCTGCGAGCGGGACGGTCGAGGCGCCGGCGGAGGTGGAGTTCACCTGGAGCGACGGGCACACGGCGGTGATGAAGCGGCTGAAGTTTGACGAGACATTCGTGGCGAGCCTCGAGACGTCAGTCACGGTGGATGGGAAGCCGGTACAGCACTGGGTGTCGTGGCGCGGAGGGTTTGGCGACGCGACGGCGTTCGCTGCGCCGGATCAGGTGAAGGTGGTGTACAGCCGCGGCGGGTCGCTGAGCGACATCGTGGCGAAGAAGGCGGGCGACTCGACGAACCCGGACAAGCCGGTACGTGCCGACGGCACGTACGACTTCGCGGGAATTGTGGACCATTACTTTGCGGCGGTGTTCCTGCCGGACGGCGAGTCAGGCGTCTCGCTGGAGCACTGGAAATACGACCGCCAGGTGCAGGTGGACGGCAAGGCAGAGACAGAGCCGGTGGCGGAGGTGGCGGCGAGCGCCGTGGGCGACGCTCCGCTGCGGATGCGGCTGTTCGTGGGGCCGAAAGACCTGGACGTGCTCGGGAAAATCCACCCGCCGCTGAATGACCTGGTGACGTTCGGGTCGCTAGGGATCATCGCGCGCCCGCTGTTCGATTTTCTGAAATGGATTCACCGCTACGTGCCGAACTTCGGCTGGGCGATCGTGCTGATGACGATCGCCATCAACATGGTGCTGTTCCCGCTGAAGTTCCGCAGCTTCCAGCAGATGCTGAAGATGCAGGCGATCATGCCGGAAGTGAAGCAGATCCAGGACCGGTACAAGAAGTACTCGATGCGCGACCCGCGCAAGCAGGAGATGAACAAGGAAGTGATGGCGGTGTACCAGCGGGAGGGCGTGAACCCGGTGGGAAGCTGCCTGCCGATGGTGGTGCAGATGCCGATCTGGTTCGCGCTGTACCGGATGCTGGACGTGGCGTTCGAACTGCGGCAGGCGCCGTGGATTCTGTGGGTGCACGACCTCTCGTCGAAGGACCCGTACTATGTGATTCCGATCCTGATGTGCGTGACTACGTACCTGCAGCAGAAGCTGACGCCGAACACGACGACGGACCCGGCGCAGCAGCGCATGATGAACTTCATGCCGCTGTTCATGGGATTCCTGTTCATGCGGCTGGCGAGCGGATTGAACCTGTATATTCTGACCAGCAACGTAGTGGGCACGGTGCAGCAGTGGTTCCTGTACCAGGTGCTGCCGGAAGCGAAGGCGATGAACGAGAAGAAGAAGGCAGCGCTAGAAAGGAAAAAGCAGCGCTGACGGCGCGCGAAAGGATCCATGGCATTCCGTTACTTCAGCGGGGATAAGTTCGAAGCAGAGCAATTCGCGGCGGACCTGGAGCCGCTGGTGCGCTCTGTGCTGGAGAAGGCGCGGCTCGATTTGCGCTGCCGGGTGCTGGCGGGCGCGGCAGCGGGCGAGGACGGGAGCGGCGCAGTGGTGGCGGTGCTGTTCGACGGCGCGGACATAGAACTTCTGGTGGAGCGGAACGCGGAGCTGCTGCTGGCGCTAGAGCACCTGACGACGCGCATGCTGCGGCTGGACCCGCGGGCGCACGAGCTGGTGCGGTTTGACGCTGCGGATTTTCGCGCGACCCGGCTGGCGGAGTTGAAGCTTTCCGCGCAGGTGGCGGCGCAAAGGGTGCGGGAACTGGGGCAGCCGTTCCGGCTCAGTCCGATGTCGGCGCGCGAGCGGCGCGTGGTGCACCTGGCGCTGACGAACGACAAGGGAGTGCGGACGGCCAGCGAGGGCGAGGGAGAGAAGCGGCGGGTGGTGATTTACCCGGCGGAGCGAAAATAGGCCGGCGCGGGACGCCGGCGCTACGATGCGCCGAGGTAGGCTTGGCGGACGTGGTCGTCGGCGCGGAGTTTTTCGCTGGGACCTTCCAGGGCGATTCGGCCTGATTCCATTACATAGCCATATTGGGAGACGCTGAGGGCGTAATTTGCGTTCTGCGCGGCGAGCAGGATGGTGACGCCCTGCTGCGAGATCGTGGTGATCAGGGCGAAGACTTCATCAACGAGCTTAGGCGCAAGGCCGAGAGACGGCTCGTCGAGCATCAGGAGAACGGGATCGGCCATGAGGCCGCGGCCGACCGCGCACATCTGCTGCTCGCCGCCGGAGAGCGTGCCGGCGGCCTGGGTGCGGCGTTCCTTGAGGCGCGGGAACATTGCGTAGACGCGCTCAAGCGATTCGTGCGACTTGCGGCGGAAGGTGCGGGGGAAGGCGCCGAGCAGCAGGTTTTCTTCGACAGTCATGCGCTGCCAGAGTTGGCGGCCTTCAGGAATGAGGGCGAGCCGGCGGCGGACGCGGCGGTGCGTGCTCTCGCGCGTGATCTCCTGGCCCTCGAGCAGGATGCGCCCGCCCTTGACGGGCAGCGCGCCGATCACCGCGTTCAGCACGGTGGTCTTGCCGGCGCCGTTGGGGCCGATCAGGCAGGCAACGCCGCCGCGCGGCACTCCGAGCGAAATTCCCCACACAACCTGAATTGGCTCGTAGGCGATCGCGAGATTCTCGATTTTGAGCAGGGCGTCCATGCAACGTGCTGTGTGGTCAGGCCTCCGATTTCTTTCCGATGTACGCTTCGATCACCGCGGGATCGTTCTGCATGCGCGCGGGCGGGCCCTCCGCGAGCTTGCGGCCGAAGTTGAGCACAACTACGTGCTGGCACGTGGAGACGATGGCGCGCAGGTTGTGCTCGACGTAGATGATGGTGGTGCCGAGCGACTGAATGCGCCGCAGCAGATCGAGAATGGACTGCATTTCACTTTCGGTGAGTCCGGAGCAGACCTCGTCGCACAACAGCAGGCGCGGGCGCGCGGCAAGCGTGCGGGCGAGTTCGAGGCGTTTGAGGTCGCCGACAGAGAGGTTGACTGCGGGCGTGGCGGCAGCGCCATGGAGGCCGACGAGTTCGAGGATTTCCATGGCCTCTTTTCCAAGTGTGGCGACGCTGCCGCGGCGGCCGAACTGGAGGCCGACTTCGACGTTTTCGCGCACGGTCATGGACTTGAAGGGGCGGGTGATCTGGTGCGTGCGAGCGATGCCGGCGTGGACGGCGCGGAAGGACTTGATGCCGGTGATGTCGCGTCCTTCGTAAGTGATTTTGCCGGAGGTGGGCGCCTGAGAGCCGGCGATGATGCTGAAGAGCGTGGTCTTGCCGGCGCCGTTAGGACCGATTAGGCCGACGATTTCTCCCTCGCGCACTTCGAAGCTGACCTTGTCGAGCGCAGCGAGGCCCGAAAAGCGCTTCGAGAGGTCTTCGATTTTCAGGAGCGTGGCCATCAGGCTGCCTTCTTTCGCTGGAAGAGCCGGCGAAGCCTTCCGAGCAAGCCCATCACGCCGCCGGGCTCGAAGAGAATAACGAGAATCACGAGCACACCGTAGAGCAGCAGGTGGAGCTGCGGGAAGCGCGCGGCCAGTTCCTCTTCGATGATGCCGTAGAAACTGCCGCCGATCACGGGTCCCCAGATCGTGTTCACTCCGCCGATGACGGGCAGCAGAAGAATCAGCACGCTACGCTGGAAGCCGAAGACGCCCTCGGGGTTGATAAAGAGGGCGTAGCGCGCGTAGACGCCTCCCGCGGCGCCGGTGAGGGCGGCGGCAACGGCGTGGGCGGCGAGTTTCAGCGCATAAGGATTCACGCCGGCGTCGGACGCTGCTTCCTGGTCGTCGCGAATGGCGCGCAGGCCGAGGCCGAAGCGAGAACGGCGGACGAGAATGGACACGACGAGGGCGACGGCAGCGAGGACGAGCGCGGAGTAGTAGTGGTCTGTCTGGCGGAAAGGGCCCTGCTCGACAATGCGGTAGCCGCTGGCGCCGCCGGTGAAGGGGAGGTTGGTCATGATGACGCGCGTGGCTTCGCTGACGCCGATGGTGGCGATGGCGAAGTAAGGCCCGCGAAGGCGGAACGCGGGAAGACCGATGAGCAGCGAGGCAACGGCAGCGACGAGTCCGGCGATGGGATACGTGGCGTAGGGACTGAGGCCGGCGCCCATGGCGAGGGCGGTGGCATACGCGCCAAGGCCGTAGAAGACAGCGAAGCCAAATGAGACCTGACCGGTGAAGCCGCCCAGGATGTTCCAGGCGATGCTGGTGGTGATCCAGAGGAAGGTGAGGAAGAGCACCTTGGTGCGGTTGGGGCCGAGATCGAAGAAAGGCAGGGCGGCAAGGATCGCGAGCAGAAGCAGAGGCGAGGCAACGCGCAGGACGCGCTGCAACGTGCTGCTGGATTGGGTGGCGGCACTCATCCAGCCCTGCTGGAGCGGATGCGTGCGACCGCTCCGGCGACTCCACCGGGGAGGACGATGAGGGCGAGCACAAGCAGGCTGAAAGAAATCGCCGGCTGGTAGCTCGCGGGGACGGCGATGATGCTGAACGTCTCGACGAGCGCGAGGATGAGCGCTCCGACGAATACGCCGGAGAACGATTCAAGGCCACCGAGCACGATGACGACGAAGGAGCGAAGCAGAAATGGCCGGCCAAAATCGGGGCTGAAGGGATAGAGGAGGCCGAGCAGGCCGCCTGCGGCACCGGCGAAGGCGATGCCGAGGCCAAAGGTGAGGCGCGCGATTTTCTGGACGGGAACACCGACGATGCGGCACGCGTAGCGGTTCTGAATGAGAGCGCGCACGGAGCGGCCGAACCACGTTTTGTGCAGGATGAACTCGAGAGCGCCAAGGGAAACGAGCGCGCTTGCGAAGACGACGAGGCCGATCTTCGGGATGGTGATCTCGCCGAAGCGGATGGTGGCGAAAGTCATCGGGGTGAGGATGGAGCGGTCGTCAGTGCCCCAGACGAGATAGCCGACATTTTGGAGCACGAGCCAGAGGCCGAACATCAGCAGGAGCGAGGCGAGTGTGGGCTCGTCAGAGACGGGAATGCCGCGGCCGAGAACCCAGTGCACCAGGATGCCGAGGAGATAGAAGGCGGGAAAGGCGAGCGCGACACCAATCAGCGGATTGAGCCCGGCGCGCTCGTGCAGTTCGTAGACGAAGTAGGCGCCGAGCATAAGGAAGCCGGCGTGGGCGAGGTTCACGATTTTCATGACGCCGTAAATGATGGTCATGCCGACGGCCATCGCGGCGTACGTGCCTGCGAGCAGCAGCGCGGAGATGAGGAGATTCAGGTAGTCAACGGCGGTCATGAGACAGCCGCGCACAGAGACAGCAGCAGGTCCTTAGCCCCGGCAGAAAGCGCCGAAGCTTGGCATGACGGGGCGCGTTCACGGCGCATAGATCTAGCTCTGGGGCTTGGGCGCGACCGGCGGGCCAGTGGCCGCGTCGGTGGGGAAGACAATGTCCACCTTATTGTCGGGCTTGTTCTGCACGACGACGAAGGGGTTGGCGGCCTGGCCGTTCTTGCTGAACTTGAGGGACTGGCCGGGGAGCAGCGAGTTCTTAAGCTCGCCGGCGCGTAGCTGGTCGCGAATAGCGGTTTTGTTCAGGCTGCCGGCCTTCTCGACGGACTGCGCGAGCATGCGCATGGCTTCATACGCGGTGGCGGCGTACCAGGAGTCGGGCGCGTGGCCCGTGGCGGCGGTGTAGTCGGCGTTGAACTTCTTGACCTGCGGGTAGCCGAGGTCGCGGGACCACCAGATGCCGGCGACGATGTAATCGGTGCCAGGGCCGAGGGCCTTCCGCGCATCGGCTTCCGGTCCACGCGCGCCGTAGCTGATCACCTGGTGATACATGCCGGACTGAAGGTACTGTCGCTGCATGGTGATGTAGTCCTGCAGGTGCGCATCGGAAAGGAAGATGTCGGCGTGCGCGGCCTTCACCTTTTGCAGGAGGCCGGAGAAGTCCGTTCCGCCGAGCTCAAACTTTTCGTCGAAGACGACGGTGAAGTAGCCGGCGTGCTCGCCCGTCCAGCGCTTGATACCGTTGACGTAGTCGACGCCATGGTCGGTGTTCTCGACGGCGAGAGCGATCTTCAGGCCCTTCTTTAGCTTGCCCTGATCCACGAGCCAGCCGAGATATTGGCCGGTGGTGTAGCCGAGCAACTCGATGGGGCTCAGGGTTCCGAACACGTATTGATACCCGTGGCTGAAGATGCTGGTGGCGGCGGCGCCGGGAGTGATCCAGGGCGTCTGGTAGCGGTCGGGCATGACGGATTCGGCTTCGCCGAGAGCGGTGGAGTAGCCGCCGATGACGGCGACAACGTTATCGGAACTCATGGCGCGCTCGACGAGCGAAGCGGAGCGGGCAGAGTCGGAGCCGTCGTCATAGAAAACTTCGCGGACGGGCAGCTTCTTGTTTAGGCTCTTGATGAAGATGCCGCCGCCATCGTTGATCTGCTTGATAGCCAGCTCGATGCCTTCGCGCTGGTACTGGCCGGGCTTGGCTTCGCGGCCGGTGATGGGCATGACGACACCGATGGGAATGTCCGTCTGTGCGGCGGCCGGCGACGGCGCGAGAAGCAGCAACGAGGCGAGAATGCCGAGCGCGGAGAAACGCGCGAACCTGCGAAGAGAATCCGGCCGAGTGAGAATCATGGCAGATGCCTCCTGGACTGGGGAATGCCGAAACAGCGTCTGGCCCCTGAAACCGCGCGCATTATAGGCCAAGGGAAAATTCAAATGTATCGGATTCGTACAGTAGAACGGTTCATCGAGTTACCCAGCCTTCGGTGAGCACCTGGCCGTCGCGGTTCAGGGTTATGCGCCAGGTGAAGGGCATGGGGCGAGGCTGGATGCGGTCGTCTGGCCGAAGGCCGATCGCGGGACGCCGGAAGCGGAGGTCCGCGAACTCCGCCACGGTGAAGCCGCCGGACTGACTACACACCACCGTTGGAAAGCGGGCGAAGCCCAGCCAGATGCCGACCTGCGGAACGTGCCATAGCTCCGCGGGGCAGGAGCCGGCCACGTTTCGCGTGATGTGCGAAGGAAGCATGACGGCGTCGGGCGGATGGGCGAGGGAGTAGGTCCATTCGTAGGTAGCGTCTGGAGTGCGCGCGAAGCCCTGCCAGAGATTCAGATTGGGAGGGAGAGGAAGGGCGCCGGCTTCAACCACGTCGAGGCGCTCGGCTGCCGCGAACTCGCGGACGCGGTCGCGCGCGCGGCTGTGCGCCCATGCGTCCATGCCGATGTAGGCCGCCGCGGCGAGCACGCCCACGCGGCACCACGCCGTGGGTGTGAGCACGAGCGACCTGCCGGACCACGCGGCGAGAAGCGGCAGGGCGGAAAGCACCAGAGCGCTGGCGACGGCCGGCGCGGCGACGGCCTGGTCCAGGCCGAGCGTAGCCACGACGAATCCGCCGACCAGAACAGCCATCAGGGCGAACATGACGGCGGCGCGGCGGGCGCGATGTTCGGCACGTTCCGCAACCCAGGAGAGCAGCAGGAAGAAGAGCAGAACGCCCGTTAGGGAGAGATCGAGGATGAACGTCCAGTCCCACTGGATGCGGCGCCAGGAGAGAGGACTGAAGGCCATGGTGCCGAACGACGTGATGCAGTCGAAAAGAATGTGCAGGGCGATGCCGGCGCCGAAGGCGACACCGATCGCTGCGCGGCCGGGTGCGGCGATGCCGCGGCGGCGGCAGAACCACGCGGCACCAAACGCGAAGAGGACGGCCCAAAGCGGCAGGCAGACTAGCGAATGTGTGACGCTGCGATGGAAGCAGATGGTGGAGAAATCGTGGGCCACGAACGGTTTTCCGACGACGTCGATGTCGGGAAATATGGAGCCGAGGATGACGGCCCAGCGGGTGACGCGCGAGGGCCCGTCGTCTTGCGAGACGGGGACGAACGCACGGGCGGCGACGGCACCGGAGAGCGCGTGAGTGATGGGGTCCATTGAGTGGTGGGGGCCTCAGAGCACGCTGATAAGCGGCGATGTTTTTGCGACGACGCGTCCGATGACGGAGGCCCGGACGTTGTGACGTTGAAAGCTGGAGAGAGCCGGCTGCACGGCCTCTGCGCCGATACTGACGAGCAGGCCGCCGGAAGTCTGCGGGTCGAAGAGAAGCTGGCGCAGCTCCTCGGGCACGCCGGGAGCGAATTCAGCGCAGGCAGCGATGAAGTCGCGATTGTTCTTCAGGCCGGCGGAAAAGAAGCCTGCGCGCGCAGCCTCAACCGCGCCCGGCAGAAGCGGAATGCGGCTGTACTCGATTTCAAAAGAGACGGCGCTCCCTGCGGCCATTTCGCGCGCGTGGCCCAGCAAACCGAAGCCAGTGACGTCCGTGACGGCGTGAATCGGGGAAGCGCCGGCCGCCGGTTCCAGTTCGTGCAGCGCGTCTGCCGCGTTGCGGTTCAGCTTCGCCATCGAAGAGACAGCTGAGGCGATGTGCGCGTCCGCGGCGCGTCCCTGCTTGAGCGCGGTGGCGAGCACGCCGGTGCCGAGAGGTTTTGTGAGTAGAAGGGCGTCGCCGGGAGCGGCTCCGACGTTTCGCCAGACGCGCGCCGCGTTGACCAGGCCGGTGACGGCGTAACCGAACTT
>Ga0335076_10007802_pt1 | contig 10789 bp, 7 predicted proteins | sample Lox_Sample_25_FD_206717 | JGI IMG/M metagenome (GOLD analysis project Ga0335076, IMG submission 206717) | Soil microbial communities from Loxahatchee National Wildlife Refuge, Florida, United States - Lox_Sample_2.5 | ecosystem: Environmental > Terrestrial > Soil > Wetlands | place: USA: Florida...
CGAAACCCGGCCTCCGCGAGCTGGGCGGCGACTGAACTCGGCTTCAACGGCACAAACGTGCTCCGAAAGTGCGTCACGCGGTTCAGCCAGCTGTCTTCAATCTCGATGGCAAGAAATACCCCTCCCGGCTGGAGCACCCGAGAGACCTCCGCAATTGCCCGCTCCTGCAATTCGCGTGAACGCAGGTGGTGCAGCACCAGGATCGCGATCGCCGAAGAAAAAGTTTCTTCCGGAAAGGGTAGCATCGCGGCGTCGCCCTGAACGACAGCGCCATTCGTGCTTTGCACTCGCCGCGCAATCCCGGCCGCGAAATCGTGGCTGTATTCGAGGCTGGTCACGCGCGCGGCGCGTTTGCGCAATTCCTCCGTCGCGGCACCCGGCCCCGCGCCAATCTCCAGGACGTGATCTCCCAACTCCACGCTGGAGAGAAGCCACGGCAGCAGTTGCTTCCTCGTCATGCTGCGCCAGAAGGACGAAGCGCAAAACCAGTTTTCGAGACGGTTCATGGAATTTGTGGGATCGCGTGATCGCTTCAGAAGCGATTATCGCAGCATTACGCGAATCTTCCGTAGCGAACTGGCGAATTGGTCGGCGTTGTAAGACGACGGATTTTCCAGCTCGCGGAAGAGTTCGTTGATGGCCGCGCGCACTTCGTCGGCGTTGGAAGGCTTGGCATCCTTGCTGTAGGCAATGTAGAGCGAATCCATGGCCATGGCCGCTTGTTCCGCGGCGCGCTCGTCCGCCAGTGAAATGTTCTCCGCGTCGTCGGGAATGCGCTGCAGCATGCGCAGCACGATGGCTTGGTCGTATTGCATGGTGGCAAGACGCTCCGCAATCCGTTGCGCGAGCGGCGCCGCTGCGGATGCGGCAGCCGCCACGACGTTGCGATCCGGATTCAGCTTGGACATTTCGTCCGATACTTCGACCAGGTGCCGGTCCAGCTCCTGCGCGTTACCGGAGTCAATCTGCTTCGCGAGCAGACGGAACACGGCGTAGCGCGAGCTATTCCACCCCGGATCGCCCGGACGCCGCCCGATGTAGCCATATTCCTGCCGCCAGCTTTCCTTCGCGGGACCGAGCGCGTGATGGCACGCAAAGCAGGAAAGCTCGGAATACTCGGGCCACACGTCTTTCTTGTCGAAGCGTTCGCCCTTCGCGCGCCAGGTCAGGCGCTCGAGTTCCGCGCGAAGCTGCACCGCCTGCCCGGTGCTCCAGTCGCGCACGCCGGCCCACGCGGCATCTTCCACGGGCTTGCCGGGGGCGGACTCGCGCGGCAATTTCCAGTGCCGCGGCATCACCGCGGAGAAGGAATCCAGCTCGAAGAAAAGGTCGGGGTGGCCCGCCGCAATCATTTCATGGTCAACAAATTTTTCTCTTGTGCCGAGGTGGCACTGCAGACATTTTTCCGTGCGATGAATCACGTCGCGCGTGTCCTGCATACCCAGCGCGACGGATTTTTCGTGCGGCCAATCGCGCGTGGTGTGCGGTCCGAGCCAGGCGGAAGCGGGACCGTGGCAGTTCTCGCAGGAAACGCCTTCCGCTATTTCGAATGGGCGGCCGCGCTGCTCCGGCATCGTGTAGAGCGCGTGGCAAGCCAGGCATTTCGGAGACTCTTCAGCTTTCGCGCCGAGCTTCAGGATACGGGCCATGCGTTCGCCGACGTCGCCCGTAAGCGCCTGGTAGGCGTGGCTGTGCTTGTCCTTGATGATCCAGGTCGAGTACTCGTTCTGGAGAATGCGGCTGCCCGCGATGGGCTTGACGCTTCCGTGGCAACTGGTGGCGGCGCAGGAGCCCGGGCCAATATACTTCATCGGTTCGGAGCCGGCGTCTGCGTGCCCCGCCGCGGAACTAGGGGGTGGTGCCGGAGTGTTTTCGGCGGCTGCCGCGCCAAGCCCGAGCAATTGCGTTGAGACGAAGCCCACGCACAGGAGGACGGCGAGCCAACAGGTTTTGCGGGCGATTTGCATTCAAAATGCCGGATGAGTCTGTCGGTTCATTATCGTTTGAGGCGAAAATAAGTCAACGAGGCTGCGTTGTCTTTTTCGCAGCGTGGCGCGAAAAGGCAACGGGCTTCTATTTACAGGGCGCGGAGGCGCCAGTAGTATTCAGAAGAATCCGAACCTCACTCTCGCCGCGCGATACGACCCGCCCGGCGCTTTTTTCATGCGAGACGCCGCGCCGTGATCTTCGACGACCTGCGAGCTATTCAGCTTCGCTACGGTTTCTTGCCCAAAGCGGACCTCGAAGAGCTTTCCCAGGGCACGCACACTCCGCTCTACCAGATTCACAGCGTAGCGAGTTTTTATCCGCATTTTCAGCTTACGCCCCCGCCGAAAGCCGATGTTCGCGTTTGCGCGGACATGAGCTGCCACTTGAATGGGGCTTGCGAGCTTCGCGCGGAACTGGAGCAGCGTTTTGCGCGGAGCGGACCCGCGGATGTGTTAATCCGGGATGTATCCTGCCTCGGACGGTGCGACTTCGCTCCCTCCATTTCCCTGAATGATGAGATTTTCATGAAGGTCACGGCGGCGTCTGCAGAAAAGATGATTCGAAATGCGATTGCCGGCGAGGAAGTTGGCGAACCACATCCGGAGCATCCGCGAGTGAGGTGCGCTTCCGACCCTTACGGTGAAAATGACCGCTATGGCGTCGCAAGAAAACTGGTTGCTTCGCAGGATTGGGATGGTGTGCTGGCGGAGTTGAAAGCCGCGGAGTTGAGAGGGATGGGTGGCGCCGGATTTCCGACGAGTATGAAGTGGGATCTGGTCCGAAAGCAGCCAGGAACGGAAAAGTACATCGTCTGCAACGCCGATGAAAGCGAACCGGGAACGATCAAGGACCGGTTCATCATGACGCATATTCCGCACCTGGTAATCGAAGGAATGATCGTTGCGGGGCTCGTGACGGGAGCGAAGCGGGGAATACTGTACATCCGGCACGAATATCATTTGCAGGAGGAAATTCTCGGCGAAGAGTTGCGGCGCTGCTATCACGAAGGATTGCTGGGAAAAAAGATATTGGGAGGCGAACTGGCTTTCGATCTGGAGATTTTTGTCAGTCCCGGCGGCTACATCTGCGGCGAAGAGAGCGCGCTGATTGAGGCCATCGAAGGGAAGCGCGCGGAACCGCGCAACAAACCGCCGTTTCCGGGGCAGGCCGGACTTTGGCAGAAACCTACGGTCATTAACAACGTCGAGACGTTTGCCAACGTTCCGCAAATTCTGGCGCGCGGAGTCGAATGGTTCAAAACACAGGGGCAAGGAGGTTCGCGAGGATTGAAGTTTGTCGGCGTCAGCGGGCACGTGGAGCGGCCGGGGATTTTTGAAGTACCGATGGGAACGCCAATGCGCGAAGTGATTTTTCAGCATGCGGGGGGAATTCGCGGAGGCCGGCAGTTGAAGGCATTTGCTCCTTCGGGGCCATCATCGGGATATTTGCCGGCTTCGATGGTGGATGTGCGGCTGGATTTCAAGGCGCTGGCGGACGCGGGCTCCATGCTTGGTTCGGGAGCAATTGTGGTTTGCGACGATACGACTTGCATGCTGGATATGGCGTTGAATGCGGTTCGATTTTACCGCAACGAGTCCTGCGGAAAGTGCGTGCCCTGCCGAGTCGGGTCACAGAAGATGACCGAACTGCTGGCGAGGTGGACGCACGGTGGAGTGGCGGAGAAACAATACCAAGCTGACCTGGAGTTGGTAGGTGAGCTTTGCCAGGCGATGAGCCTTACTTCGATTTGCGGATTGGGACAGATTGTGCCGGCGCCGGTGCAGTCGGTGTTGAAACATTTCCGGGAAGAGATTGACGCACATGTGCTGAAGGCGCAGTGTCCGAGCGGGATTTGCTTTTCGGCGGCGGCGCGGAAATCGGGAGAGACGGCGCGCGTGGGAATACGACCGTAAGCATCCTTCGTGGCGAGGATTTCGGTTTGAAGTAGAAAGCGGTTGTAACACCGAGAGCGTAGAGGACACAGAGAAAAGATTGTGAGCACGATAACGCGATCGATGAACTTGGTGGAGATCACGCTGGACGGGCGGAACGTCATGGTGCCCGATGGCGTGAGCGTGTTCGACGCCGCGCGGATGCACGGAATTCCGATTCCGACGCTATGCCATCTGCAGAACGAGACGCCGGTGGGCGTTTGCCGTCTGTGCGTGGTGGACACAGGAGCACGCGTGCTGACGGCGTCGTGCGTGAGGCCCGTGGAAGCGGGCATGAAAGTGGTAACCAACTCCGAGAAAGTCCTGAACGCGCGCAAGACTTTGCTGGAGCTGCTGATGGCGGATCATCCGTCGCCCTGCGCGCGGCAAGAAAAATCGGGCGATTGCGAGCTGGAGACTCTGGCGCGTGCGGCCGGAATAACGCAACCGCGATTTGCGAAGAGAACGGTCTCGCGCGGCAAGGATGATTCCTCGCTGGCCATCGCGGTGGATCACGACGCGTGCATTTTGTGCGACCGATGTATCCGCGGGTGCGACGAGATTAAAAACAATTTTGTGCTTGGAAGAATGGGGAAAGGCTACGGGGCAGGAATCGCGTTTGATTTGAACGCGCCCATGGGCGATTCGACGTGCATTTCCTGCGGGGAATGCATGGTTTCCTGCCCGACGGGAGCGCTGACGAACAAGACCGTTGTCGGAACTTCGATTGCGGCGGGACCGGATGCGCAAGGATTCGAGGCGGAAGAACTTCTGCAGTTGCCGGTATTCCAAGGCGTCTCGGGGACATTTCTGGAGTTGAACCGCGGGGCCATCGTCAAACGAAGATTCCGGGCGGGAGAGGTGATTTGCCGCGAGGGCGAGTTCGGCTCAACGGCATTTTATGTTCTGGAGGGGAAGGCGCGGGTTTCGCTGTCGGCACCGATCGCGCACGTGAAAACGCAAGGTGGGGCCGGAGGGTTTTTCAAGAAACTAACGAGCTCGCTTGCGGCGCGCGATTCGGACGTGCGGGAAGAAGAAGCGCGCGACAGAACAATTCCGATTGATGCTTCGGTGGATCTTGCTTACGGGAATCCCGTAGCGGAGCTGGGTCCAGGCGATTTGTTCGGCGAAATGACATGCATGAATTTCTACCCGCGTTCGGCGACGGTGATCGCTGAGACGGATGTCGTGGCGTTCGAGATGCTTCGCAACGTTTTGGACATCATGATGAAGAACAAATCGTTTCGCGCGCAGGTTGACCAGAATTACCGGAGGAGGGCGCTGGAAAGCCATTTGCGCGGGGTACCGATGTTCGCGGACCTTTCGCCGGAGTTTATCGAGCATTTGAAGAAAAGCGTGGATTTGCAGCGTTTCGCGCCGGGGCAGGTAATCGCGCGGCAGGGCGACGCGGCGCGCAGCTTCTATCTGGTACGCATCGGATTCGTAAAAATATCGGAGACCTATCCGGGCGGCGAGCTGGTGCTGGCTTATCTTTCGCGCGGAGATTATTTCGGCGAAATCGGACTGTTGGGAGGCGGCGTGCGCACGGCGACGTGCACGGCGCTGGACCACGTGGAGGTGGTGCGTATTTCCGGAAACGATTTCCGGGAGATGATGGAGCGCTTCCCGAGCGTAAGGCAAGGACTCGAAGCGGTGGCCGCGGAACGGCAAGCGGCGAACCAGCAGCGCATGCAAACAGTGCGCAGCGTACCCATTGACCAATTCCTTTCGCAAGGACTGATGGAGGCGCAGAGCCTGCTGATTCTCGATTTGCAGAATTGCACGCGATGCCTGCGTGAACGCATGTGCGGATGCGCACGACGGAATCACGCGGCTGGTGCGCGACGGTTTGCGGTTTGACCAGTACCTGGTGGCGACTTCTTGCCGTCAATGCCGCGACCCGCTTTGCATGGTGGGCTGCCCGGTAGGGTCGATTCGGCGGCGAAATTCGCTGGAAGTGATTATTGAGGATTGGTGCATCGGGTGCGGATTGTGCGCGCGGAATTGTCCGTATGGAAATATCAACCTGCATCCGTTTGAAGTGATGGTGGAAGACCTGGAACGCCCCGGGCGCAAAAAAGCCGTAGTGAAACAAAAAGCGACTTCGTGCGATTTGTGCACGCACCTGAAAGAGCCGAGCTGTGTTTATGCCTGTCCTCACGATGCAGCGCATCGCGTGGACCCGCGGACGTTTTTCTCTGAAATGCTGGGCGGCGGTGGGAAATGATGCGAGATTTGTGCCGGACATGTGATGGAGATTAGGACTGGGGAGATGGAAGAGCACAGACTGAAGTCTGTGCCACTAAAGAAGTGAGATCGGAGGGCACAGACTAAGAGTCTGTGCTACTGGAGAGGCGGAGATTCTTGCTTGCGCATTGACAGAACACATCGCGGATGGGCCATCGCGTCGCTGGTGATGCTGGCCGTGTTCGGCATTGCGTATGTGGCTTACGCCGTGCATTCGCCGGAGGGCGCGCGCGGGGGAAGCTCCATTGGACTGACGTTCGGCGCGATCGGACTTGGTTTCATGATTTTTGCGGCGCTGCTGGGCGCTCGCAAACGCGTGCCAACCTGGCGCATCGGGCGGGCACAGGCATGGATGCGCGGGCATTTGTGGCTGGGATTTTTGAGCTTACCGATGATTTTGTTTCACGGCGGATTTCATTTTGGCGGAATGCTCACGCGCGTGCTGATGTGGCTACTGATCATCACGGTGGTGAGCGGATTGTTTGGAGCGGCGCTGCAGCATTATCTGCCGCGAGAGATGACAAAGGACGTGAAGCTGGAAACAATTTACGACGAGATTGGAAATGTGCGCGCACTGCTCTGCGAAGAAGCGGACCGGGGAGTGGAGAGTCTTTGCGGGCCGCTGGGCGTTGGAAAGACGGTGAAAGAGGAAGCGCAACGCGCGGGAGGATTCAGCGCGGCGAGGCCGGCGGTCACCACGGCGCGAGGCGGAGCGTCGGTAGCTGCAGCGGTGGAGAAGGTGGTGCTGACCGAGGAAGACTGCGCGCCGCTGCGCGCGTTTTATCTGGGCGAGATGCGGCCATTCCTGGAACATCCGAAGCAACGCGGGTCGCGTTTGAGCGATGCGGACCGCGCACAGAGCGCGTTCGCGGGATTGCGGACGCTGATGCCGGAAGCGGGGCACGCGATTGTGCAGGACCTGGAAGATATTTGCGATGAGGCACGGCAACTCATGCGGCAAGAACAGTTGCATCTGTGGCTGCATGGATGGTTGTTGGTGCACATACCGATTTCGCTGGCTTTGATTTTGCTGGGGTGTGTGCACGCGGTGATGGCGATCCGGTATTGAGGCGCAGAGGCGAGGCAAGCCTCGCCCCTACAGAGTGTATTCGGGTAGCGGAATTGGCGAGAACAAGAACAACCAAGAAACTGGCGCAGCGGATTGACCTCAATTACTTCAAGAGGCCGACGCCGCTGAAGCGCGCAAAGTTCTGGCTGAGCGTGGGACTGCCTGCGCTGGCGCTGGTTTGGATAGGCTGGCACGGATTTTCGCGTGACTCGCGCGTGTACTCGAGCGGAAGAATGAGCGGGGTGCACGCCGTGCTGGAAGCAGAGTGCTCGGCGTGCCACGTGCAAACCGCGGAGGAGTTTTCCGCAAAGGCGAGTGACAACGCGTGTTTGAGTTGTCACGACGGGCCAATACACCATGCGTTGCAGACGGAAACGCCGAATTGCGCGACGTGCCATGTGGAGCATCGAGGGCGCGTGAACATCGCCGCGACGAAGAATGAAAGTTGCGGACAATGTCATGGAGATTTGAAGACAAAAACCGGTGTGCCGCAGTTTGCATCGCACATCGAGAGTTTTGAAGACGGGCATCCGGAATTTGCGGCGTTGCGTTCGCAAGGCAGCGCGGCGGCGAGCGATCCGGAAACGATCAAACTGAATCATGCGATTCACATGAAGCCAATCCGGCGCGGACCCAACGGGCCTGAGGTGCAGCTGGCTTGCGGAGATTGTCACCGGCCGAATGCGGCAATGCGGGTGGTTTTCACGTACGACGCTCGCGCCGGATCGGCGGCAACAAATTGGACCTATGCAGACGCGCGCTATTTAACCGCTGTGCCGAGCTATGAGGAGCGAATCGCGAATCCGTCCGATGCTTTGCATCCGACGGACGTCCTGCCAACGCCGCATCCAAGGACGGGGCGCGAGTTGATGGCGCCGGTGAAATTCGCGGCGGCTTGTTCGGGTTGCCACTCGCTGGCGTTTGACAAACGATTCAGCGAGGGAGCGCCGCACGATACCCCGGAAGCGGTGCATGCATTTCTGATCAAGAAATTCAGCGAATACATCGCGGCGCATCCAGCCGAGTTGCGAGAAGTGCGCGATCCTGGAAGGGATTTGACAGGGAAACCGCTGCAAGCGGCGACGCGGGTATACACGCCGAACGAGTGGATCGCGGCGCGAATTTATGACGCCGAGGAATTGCTGTGGCGCAAGACTTGCAAACAGTGTCACACGCTAACGACGGGACCGAAGCAGGACGCCTTGCCGAGTGTGGCGGAGGCGAAGACGACGGTGCGCTGGATGCCGCACTCGAAATTCGATCACGATGCGCACCGCGGATTCAGCTGCGAGAGTTGCCACGCGAAGGCGCTGACGAGTGCGCTGGAGACGGATGTGCTTTTGCCGGGAATTGCGACGTGCAAAACGTGTCACGCACCAGGGCCGGGGCATGCGGAATCGCGGTGCTTTGAATGCCATACGTACCACGATTGGTCGCAGCGGAAGGAAGTGAAGCCGCTGTTTACATTGCCTGCGTTGCGCAGCGGGGGGCAGTGAGCGAATCACGAGCACTTGAACACGCCGGGTGAACAGGTGCCCGACTGGGTGAAAACGAAGAGGGGTTGAGGAGGAGGCCATGCGGGAAGCGAGACGCAGATTCCTGGTCACAATGGCCGCGGCAGCGAGTTGTTTCGCCGCGACTAACGGATTCTCCCTTGCCCAGCAACGAAAGACCACGCCATTTCCCGATCCTCCGCAACCTGCAGAGACGAAGAATCCCGCGGAAATCGGCGCGGCTGAGGAGAAACAAGAGCCGCAAAACGGGAAGAGGGCTGTGCTCTTGCAGAACGAAAAAGAGTTTCGCGAGGGCGTGAACCGGCTGCGCCAGTTGGTGAATGATTTGAAGGAAGAACTCGACAGAACCACGACCACCGAAGTGTTCTCGGTGCAAATGTATAAGAAGACAGAAGAAATTGAAAAGCTGGCGAAGCAGTTGAAAGGGAAGGCGCGGGGGTAGCGGCACGACGGCCGAGCTTTGTGAAGCAAGAGTTTGTGGAAGAAATGAAGATGCGGATCCGAAAAGCGGTAGCGGGGGACGTGTTGGTCCTGCGCGGTCTGATTGAAGCGTCCGTCCGGGAGCTGCAGGCTCAGGATTACACGTCCCAACAGATGGAAGGAGCGCTGGAAACAGTTTTCGGAGTGGATAGCCAACTGATTGAAGACGGGACGTACTTTGTAGCGGAAGTAAAGGCGCGACAAAAGCCCGTCGAGTCCGCAGCAAGCAATGACGACGACGAATGGGTCATTGCAGGGTGCGGAGGCTGGAGCAAACGAAAGACGCTGTACGGCGGTGATCGCTGGGCGCACCGCGAGGACTCGTTGCTTGACCCCAGGCGGGATGCGGCGAAGATCCGGGCATTCTTCATTCACCCTTCGTGGGCGCGGCGAGGCATTGGCACAAGGATTCTAGAAGCGTGCGAAATGGCAGCAAGTGCAGCAGGTTTTGATCGTTATGAAATGGGCGCCACACTGACTGGAGCGAAACTTTTCGGCGCGAAGGGGTACCACGCCGTTGAACAGATTGAAGTTCCTTTGAAAGAAGGTCTTTTCTTGCCAGTCATTCGAATGGCGAAGCCGGGGTAAGTCCGCCTGTTTCCTTAACTGCCGACAGGGGCGGCTAACTGGCCATGATGAAGAGCGGCTTGTTCTCAAAGCTGGAGAATTGAGGGCGCAGACGCTCGGTGTTGTAGTGCTCCTGGATGTTTACAACTTTTTTCGTGGAGGTAATCGTCTCGATGGGGATATTACCGTAGCTGCCGTTGTGGAGAACGACGAGGCGGCCGTGTTCGCCTTTCAGGAGAAGCTCAAGCGCGATGTTTCCGTAAGCCATGGGTACGATGGAGTCAACGACATCGGGGTCGCCGCAGCGGGCAAGGTAGCCGAGCTTCTGATTGACGATCTCCACAGTCTTGCCCTTGTTGAATTTGGCGGAGAGTTCTTTCACGCGGTCGGAGACGATGTCTCCGATTCCGCCGAGTTTTTTGTGGCCGTAAGCATCCGCGGCATCGCCTTCGAAAATCATCTCCCCGCCTTCGAACATCGCGCCCTCGGAAACGAGAACCGTGGAATAGCGGCTAGGATTTTTATTGCGGTCGTGCACGAGCAATTCGGTCAGGCGCTCGATATTGAATTTATATTCGGGGATGACGCAGCGGTTGGCTGCGCCAGCCATCGTTGGGAGCATGGCGGTGTAGCCGGCATAGCGGCCGAATACCTCTATGACCATGAACCGTTCGTGCGAGCCGGCAGAAGTGCGAAGGCCGTTGACCAGCTGCAAAGTGCGGGTGACGCAGGTGCTAAAGCCGATGCAATAGTCAGTGCCGGGTACGTCATTGTCCATGGTCTTGGGAATGGCGATGACCTTGAAGCCTTCTTTGTGGAGACGGACGCCGTAGCTGAGGGTATCGTCACCGCCGATGGGAATCAGCGTATCAATGCCAAGCCACGCGAGATTTTTGAGGACTTCAGAAGTGAGATCGTTTTTGTCACCCTTGAAGGCGTCTTTCAGGTGGGCAGGGACGCCAGATTTGCTGACGCGGCCTGGATTGGTGCGG
>Ga0335076_10007803_pt1 | contig 10788 bp, 10 predicted proteins | sample Lox_Sample_25_FD_206717 | JGI IMG/M metagenome (GOLD analysis project Ga0335076, IMG submission 206717) | Soil microbial communities from Loxahatchee National Wildlife Refuge, Florida, United States - Lox_Sample_2.5 | ecosystem: Environmental > Terrestrial > Soil > Wetlands | place: USA...
GCGATTGAGCCAGCCGAAGCGCGTGCCGGCATAGGAGAAAGGCAAGGCGAGGGCGGCGGTGATAACCATCATACCGGCGATGGTGCCGACACCGAAAATCAGAAGATAAAAGACGCCCCAGCGCGGGTCGCGAATGGTGCTGAGAACCAGCAGTGCGACTGCGGCGGAGCCGGCTAGTCCGTGGACGATGCCGATGAGCAGAGGGCGAAGGGAATGAAAGAGGCCCAGGTGCTTGACCGGATTGGCAAGCCACTTGGGTTCGGCGAGGGAGTCGGCGTGATGCTCTTTCGCGGGCGCGTGGGCGTGCCAATGATAGTGCACGTGGGACTCGTGCTGATGGATATGAGCGTGTTCTCCGGTGACATGCGGATGTGCGGGAGAGAATTTTTCGCTGAGCCACTGGCTGACGCCGGAGAGATTGAGGACCCCGAGAAGAATGAGCATGAGGCCGACGGCAAATTCCATGGTCAATCCGACGCGCGGGGGAATAACGATGTTGAAGAGGATGATCGCTGCACCGACGAGGACGATGGTGATGGTGTGGCCCAGTCCCCAGAGTGCACCGATGAGCGCGGCTTTGGAGAGGGAGCGTTCGCGGCTGACGATGGTGGAGACGGCGATGACGTGGTCGGGATCGGTAGCATGGCGCATGCCGAGGAAAAATCCGATGACGAGAATGGCGAGTCCGCTGATCATAGTTTCGTGCTCCGTACAGGATAGACGAGAAGGGTTTGCGAGGCGAGGGCTTCCGTCACAGGTTCGGAAGGGGTGAGGGGAGGACTGGGGTGGAACAATCAAGTTGAAATTGGAGGCGAAACGGGACAATAATCCGCGACCGCCGAGGCATGACGGAAGCTGGGGCCGAAGCGAACCGGAGGAGAGAGTTGATGAAGCGCAATGGACGTTGGCTGGCGTTATTCGTATTGGTAGTGACCGCGTTGCCAGTGGCAGCGCAGGGCAACCCGTTTTTAGGAACCTGGAAGCTGAACACGGCAAAATCCAAGTTCGTACCGGGCCCCGGACCTCAGAGCTTGACGAGGACGGTGACGGCGAGCGGGAATGGCGTAAAGTACAGTTTCGCAGGAGAAAGCGCGGACGGAAAAGCGTTCGGGTACAGCTTCGTGACGTATTACGACAAAACGAACGCGGCGATCACCGGCACGGGGATTCCGGGAGGCGCGGATGCCATCAGTTTGAAGAAGGTGAACCCGTATAAGGCTGAAGGAACAATGTGGAAAGGTGGGCACGAGGTCGGGAAGGTAGTGGCCGAAGTTTCGAAGGATGGCATGGTCACTACGGTGAAAATGAAGGGGCCGGAAGTAAACAGCGAAACGGTGTACGACAAGCAGTAAATCGGTGCTCGGGCGGAACCTGCTGAATCGCGTTCCGCCCCTTTTGAAGCGCACGAGGCGGCGCGACTGAAAATTGGATGGGGAGGAGTAGTAAATGAGTTCGGAATACAGGCCGCGGGGATATAACGACGTTTCGGTTTACGTTGTGGCAGAAGGCGCGCAGAAGCTGATCGATTTCTTGAAGAAGACGTTCGACGCGGGAGAGCTTCGGCGGTTTGACACCCCAGACGGAAAGATCATGCACGCCGAAGTGCGGATCGGCGATACGGTGGTGATGATTGCAGAGGGCGGCGGAAACTATCCCGCGTTTCCAGTGTGGTTGCATGTGTACGTGCCGGACGCGGACGCGACCTATAAAAAAGCGTTAGCAGCTGGAGGAGTTTCGGTGCAGGCGCCGGTACGCAAAGAAGGGGATCCCGATAAGCGGGGTGGAGTGAAGGACCCGGCGGGGAACACTTGGTGGATTTCGACGCAGGCCTGAAGATTCAACACGGCATAGGGAAAGAGTTATTGTTCGCGCAGGGCATCCATCGGCGGCAGACGGGCTGTCGCACTCCACTATTCGGATTTGTGGAGGCGCACGAATTCGGCAGCGGCGTAGGGGCGCTGTTAACAGGTGCGGCCCCAATTTGGAACACTGTCTTTTTTTTGTGACTTCAAAAGTGCACAATATTTGAAACGAACAGTTATGGATGTCTATAACTATTAAAGTGTAGTGATTGCGGTCACGCACGTGGCTAGCACGCAGCACTGCGCTCCTCCCTCCATTCCTTGAGACTCATCGGCAACTGGACCTCGCTCCGGGAGATGGTCCTGAGGTGGTGAGCCCGTAAGGGTGACGGAGGTTCCTCGTGAAAGTCCTGGTATGTGTCCTTTGTTTCGTTTTGCTGCCATTGGGAGTGTGGGGGCAGTCCGCGGCGAGCGGCTCAGACGATGCCAATTCAATGAGGCAGCAGATCGAGCAGTTAAAACAGGAGCTGGCGGCGCTGGAGAAGCGGCTGGAAACACAGGAGAAGCGGCAGCAGCAGGAGCAGGCGCAGCAGCAAGCACAACAGAAGCAGCAGGCGGACCAACAACAGCAGGCGGAGTCGTCGACAAAAGACCTATCCCTGAAGGTCGACGAACTGGACAGCCGGGTGTCCAAGGGCGAAGTGCGGAACGCGCTGGACCGGTTGAATTTTTCGGGCGACTACCGGTTTGAAGCACACACAATTGTGGGGCACGTACCGGCGCACTACGACGGGATGACGCTGCAGAACCTGGTAGTGAAGACGATGTTTGCGATGCCGTATATCGGCGGCATGCCGACGAGCGTAGACCAGATCAACAACACGGTGGCGAACCACTACGCCGATTATCTGCAGTTCACGAACAACATCACGTTTACCCAGATCAAGCAGGCCATGGCGAGTTTCCCTCCGGCGATGCAACAGCAATTGTTCGCGCTGCTGCTGCCGGCAACGTACGTGGCGGGATACCAGGCGAACACGCCGGATTTGTTGACGAACCGGCTGCGGCTGGACTTCAACGGGCGAGTGGCGGACAACGTGAGCTACAGCGCCCGGTTGAGCATGTATAAGGCGTTTGGCGATTCGACGGGCGTGCAGATTTTCAATGGCCAGCCGAATACGTTCAACATCGATGGGACCACGGCGGGCGTTCCGAACTCGGACATGCTGCGCGTGGAACGGGCGTACTTCAGTTGGAACCACATCAATGATTCGAAGTTTTACCTTTCGATCGGGAGGCGGCCGTCGACGGATGGCCCGCCGATGAATTATCGCAACGACGAATTGCGAGGCGGGACACCGTCGGGGTCGTTGATCGACTTCCAGTTCGACGGCATCACGCTGGGGTACAACCTGAGCGAAAACATGACCTGGCGGTTGTGCTACGGCATCGGATTCCAATCCGGATTCGGGAACGGGAATTTGCTGGTGCCGCCACAGGATCGTCTGAAAGACACGCAGTTAATCGGCGCGAACCTGGATCTGTGGAACACAGAAAAGACGCTGGTGCAGGCGACATACGCGCATGCGTTTAACGTGACGGATGGGTTTAACGGCTTGGTGGTGATGCCGTACAACCCGGTTACGGGGGAACCGACGCCACCGGTGATCATGCGATACCAGCCATCGGCAAATCTGGGGAGCATCGACCTGTTCGGCATGAACGTGGAACAGAAAGCAGGCGCGTTTGATTTTTATGGCAGCGCGAACTTCTCTGGAACGCATAGCAACGGAGAGACGAGCCCGTTCGGCGGATTGATGTGCGATCCGTTCGACACTTGCTCGGATCACACCGGTTATATGTTCCTCGGCGGGGTGCGCTATCGGTTCCCGAACGACGAACGGACGAAGATCGGGTTCGAGTTCAACCATGGAAGCAAGTACTGGTTCAATTTCGCGCAGGCTCAGGATGACATCATTGCGCCGAAGACCAGCACGCGCGGCGAGGTGTACGAGACGTATCTGACGCATCGCATCAGCGAGCGCTTCATCGCGAAAGTGAGCTTTATCGACTACAACTACCGCTACTCGGGATCCGGTTGGCACGTGGGCGCGCCCAAGCCGCTGAATTCCACGCCGATTCTGGGATTCCCGACGTATGACTCCGCCTGGATGTTTACGGTGGGGATGACCGCACGGTTCTAGGAGAGCCCGGAGACAGGCCGGAGACCGCTCGTTGTGGGTCTCCGGCACTGCCCGGAGCAGGTGCCGATATTCGAAATGGATTCTCAAGGAGAGTGTGATGAAGAGGCTGCGCGCGATGCAAAAGATTCGAAGGATATTGCCGGTGGCGGGCGTGTGGTTGGCGGTGATGATGGTGCTGGTACCGCTAGCCCCGCTGTCCGCGGGAGTAAAAGGGAACGAAGTGAAGGGGAAGCACTACTTCAAAGAGACCTGCAAGCCGTGCCACGTGAAAGGCCAGAAAGGCGGAGAGATCACGCCGATGAGCAAGACGCAGGCGCAGTGGCTGGATTACTTCGCGAAGGGCAAGCATATGAAGGGAACTGAGGAACTGACAAAGTACTTGACCGCCGAGCAGTTGAATGACGCGCTGGCGTTTGCCTACAACCACGCGGTGGATTCACCGCAACCGGAGACGTGCGGGAAATAAGCAGGCGCTATCGGGCCGCACACAATTTTTGCGATCAGGGGGAGTTCATGTTCAGCGAAGAGCATCGCGAGCGCTCGGGGTGTAGGCCAGGGCCGGGAATCGGGAAGGCGGCGGGTTTGCTGCTGCTCAGTTTGCTTGTCGGAGTGGCAGTGGCACAGACGCCCGAATCGCGTAACACGCCCGAAGCGGTAGCGCCACCCGCGCCGAAGTTGCGCCATCCATCGATCGTGCTGAAAGACGCCGACGGGAAGAACGTGCTGCACAGCGGTAAGCCGGTGAGCACGCGGCAGACGTGCGGCGGCGATTGTCATGACTATGACTTCATCACGGACAGCTTTCACTTCCAGCAAGGAAAGGCGGAGATGGATCGGGAGCTGCTGACGAAGTATGCAGTGCCTCCATACAATTCGTCGCCGGGAATGTTCGGGAAGTTTTCGCTGATTCCGAACCGGCAATTGACGCATGCGGGCGTCCAGGACTTGTCCGATGCGGACATGAGCCAGCCGGAATGGTTGACGAAGTGCGGTGGATGCCACACCGGCGGAGGAATTTCGGAATATGACCTGAACGGCCGGCGGCTGTTGACCGCGGAAGCAAAAGCGAGCGGTCCGTTGGACCCCAGCTATACGATACGGAATCGTCAGACGGGCCAGGTAGAGGCATGGGACTGGGCGAAAAGCGGGACGGCGGAGGGCGACTGCTTCCTGTGCCATGTTCCGAAAGCGAGCCGAGGGGCTCGGCGGAAGGAAATGGCCGCGGGGAATTTTCGTTGGGCGAATAACGCGACGTTGTCGGAGAGCGGCATAGTTACGAAGAAAGAGGATGGGTCGTTTATTTACGACCGCTCGGCGTTTAATGCCGACGGGACGGTGAAAGCGGACATTCTGAATTTGTCCGATCCAACGCTGGAGAATTGCGCGATGTGCCATGGCTTTACGGCGCGGAACGCGACCACCATCAAGGCGATCCAGTACGCGGACATCCTGCGCGGGACGGAAAAGTCCGGTTGGATTTATAACGGGGCGAAGATCGCCGACACGGTATCACCCGGCATCGTGGGCAAGGAAGGGATGAATTACCCATGGGACGTGCACGCGGCCAAGGGGCTGATTTGCATCGACTGCCATTTTTCACCGAACAATCCTGGGCGGATGATGCATGAAGATGCGGAAAAAAACTTGCGCTACAAGCCGGTGAGCGAAGACGTCTCGATCTATCTAAAGAGGCCGGACCACAATTTTGCGCGAGGCAATATTCCACCGGAAACGGTGAATCTGACACGACACAACACGATGCGGGGCTGCCGCGATTGCCACGTAGCGGAGAAACTGCACGCGTTCTTGCCGTATAAGAGCACGCACTTCCAGGCACTGACGTGTCAGACGTGCCACATTCCGGCGGTGCATTTCTGGGCCTATCGCAGCGACGACTGGGGATTTTTGATGGACACCGGAACGAGTCGCATCAGCTATCGGGGAATCAAAGGAAGCATCGTCGATCCGGACGCAGAGGTCACCGGCTATCTGCCGGCATATATTCCCACGAAGGACAGGGGTGGAAATCTGCAGATTCGTCCGACGAATTTGATTACCGGGGTGTATTGGTTTGACCACACCAAGCAGCGGCCGGTGTTTACCTGGCAGGTGCAGCAAGCGTTTTTCGAGCAGCGGCCGTCGGAGAGCGACTGGACGTATCGACCGGAAATTCTGAAGGCGTTCGCAGACAAGGAAGGGATCATCGATTTACCGCAGGCGGTGTACGACACACCGGAAAAGATCGCACTGGTGCGCGGACTGCTGCAGAAGTACGGCGGGGTAGCGGACCCGGAGTTGCGCATCGACATCACGCCGTGGGCCATGAGCCACAGCACGGTGGGGAAGGGCCAAGCGATCAAGGAGTGCACCGCGTGCCATGCGAAGAAGAGTTTGCTGAACCGTCCTTTGGACCTGAATTCGGCGCTGCCCAAAGGCGTTCCGGTATTTTTCGCGGGACGCAGGGTGGATGTGGTGAATTTCCGGCTTCCGGAACCTTCGTTTGACAATCGCGTATTGCTGAAATCGTTCTACATCATGGGGCAAAGCCGCGTGCCGTTGGTGGAGTGGATGGGGTGGCTGGCGGTGGCAGCGGCGGCGTTGCTCAGTTTGTTGCATGGAGCGCTGCGATTGTTGGGAGGCCGGCGATGAAGACGCAATTGTATTCGTTCCACGAGCGCTTCTGGCACTGGTTGCAAGCGGCAGCGGTGTTGTTCCTCATTGTGAGCGGGATGGCGATTCACTATCCCGATCGATTTGGGGTTCTGGGCTCGATGGCGAGGGCGCTGCAGTGGCACACGTGGATTGGGTGGGCGCTGGCGATCAACGCGTTTTTGGGAATTTTTTATCACCTGACGGCGGAGAAATATTTTCATTTTTTGCCACGGGTGGACGATTTTACGGAGGCGGCGGTCCGGCAAGTGCGTTATTACGTGTACGGAATTTTCAAGGGTGAAGCGCACCCGTTGGAAACGGATCCGCGCCGGAAGCTGAACCCGCTGCAGAAGTTCACGTATTTGCTGCTGTTGAACATCCTTCTGCCCTTGCAGATTGTTACAGGAGTGCTGCTTTGGGGAGCGGAGCGTTGGCCAGTGCTGTTTGCGAAGTTGGGCGGCTTCTGGGCATTGGGGCCGGTGCACACTGCCGGGGCATTTTTGTTTCTGGCGTTCTTGGTGGGGCACTTGTACCTGGCGACGACAGGGCCTACGCCGGGGGCGTTGCTGCGCGCCATCACTGTGGGGACGGAAGTCGAGAGCAGCAGCGTAGAAGCAGGGTCGGCGGCGACCCCGACCGCTCGCGAAGCTGGAGTGTGACCGCGTCACTTGTAGTGGAATCATGGCGTGTATGAGAATAAGGGGCAGCTATGACGGACATTGAAATGCCGTCCGACAGCAGCGCAGCGGAAATTGAGGCAGAAGAGTTACCGCGCCGGGATGCCCTGATGGCGAAAACGAACAAAGGCCGCTCGAGGAACGGAAATAAGACCAATCATTCCGAGGTGCACAAGGTGTATGAGATGCAGGCGCGAATTTGCAAGGCGCTGGCGCATCCGATGCGCATGCACATCATGGATTTGCTGGGGAAGCGCTCCCACACGATATCCGATCTGCAGAGAGAGTTGCAGATACCTCTTCCGAACGTGTCGATTCAGGTGGCGATCTTGCGCGCCGCGGGGATTGTGGAAACACGTAAGGAAGGGAAGAACGTGTATTGCTCGCTGGCCGTGCCGGAAATCAAGCAGGCGTGCCACCTGGTACATTGCGTGCTGCGTAGCCAGATTCGGAACGCGCAGAAACTCCCTATTTAAAGTGCAGTAGCCCACAGAGGCGGAGAGCGGCGGAGGTGTGTTTCTTGACCGCGACCGCAAAAGAGCCCCTCTGGAGTTCGGCCATTACACATGCTGCAACGGAAAGGCTAGACGCTGGACCTCACCCAAGAAGACGGAAGGCGGTGGGCACCGTCTTGCGCTGAGATCATTCGGATTTGAGGAGGCGCACGAATTCGGCGGCGGCGTGCGGGAGGCGGGCACCTCGGCGAGAGATAATGTATAGATGGCGAGGCATGTTGAGCTGACGGATTTTCACTTCCTTAAGCCAGCCGTGGTCGATTTCCCAATTGACGCACATGCGGGGAACGATGGCGACACCCATGCCCATCTGCACGAAGCGTTTGATGCTTTCGATGGTGGGCATTTCCATGGGCATGTTCAAAGGGGTGCGGTGCTTGGCGAAGAGCTCGATGACACGGCGACGGAAAGGCGATTCGACGATATGAGCTACAAAGTCTTCCTTGCCGAGTTCCTCGACGTCGACTTCGCGGCGTTTGGCTAACGGGTGTTTGGGGGGAACGACGAAAGTGAGCTCATCTTTCAGAATTTCGGTGGCCAGCAGTTGCGGATCGCGAGGGACAAAAGAGACGGTGCCGAGATCGAGGCGGTAGTTGACCACCTCATGGGGAATGTCGCGAGAGAACATGCGGTGCAGGCGGATCTGAATGCCGGGATGCGCTTCGCGGAACTTGGCGAGGGCGGGCATCAGAGCATGAATGGAGCTTTCGTTAACGCCGAGAGCCAATTCGCCGCGGTTCAGGCCTTCGAGTTCGAGCAGGCCTTTCTTGACTTCGTCGCGAAGATTGATCAGGCGATCGGCGTACTCGCGGAGGAGGGTGCCCGCGTCGGTCAGACGAACCGGACGAGCGCCGCGGACGAACAGGGGCTGACCGAGGGAGTCTTCGAGTTTGCGAATGGCCAGGCTGACGGCAGGCTGGGTGCGGTAGAGGCGTTCGGCAGCGCGGGAGAAGCTACCCTCTTTGGCGACGGTCAGAAAAACTTGTAATTCCGCAAGATCCATAGAAACGGATACCTCAATCGGTAGCCACTACAGGCAGGTGGATCCCCGAAAAAAGAGGAAACCGTGCCTCGGCATAGTATAAGGCAGAATTATCAAATACAGAATGAAGATAAATTGGACTTGAAGGTCGGGCTATGCGTAACTAAGGGAAGAAGTTGGAGGACTACGCCATGAGCCATGTACGCATCTTTGACACCACGCTGCGCGACGGGGAGCAGTCGCCGGGCTTTTCCATGAACACGACGGAGAAGATCCGGATGGCGAAGCAGCTTGCGGCGTTGGGCGTGGACACCATTGAAGCCGGGTTTCCCATTGCGTCGAAGGGCGACCTGGATGCGGTAATCGCGGTGGCGAAGGAAGTGCGCGACGTGCCGGTTGCGGCGCTGGCGCGTGCGAGGAAAGACGACATTCTGGCGGCGGCGGAAGCGCTGAAAACGGCGAAGACTCCGCGGATGCACGTATTTCTGGCGACCAGCGATCTGCATCTGCAGGTAAAACTGCACATGACCCGGGAACAGGCGCTGGAAGGCATCGAAACGATGACCAGGCTGGCGAAGAATTTTGTGGAAGAGGTGGAGTTTTCGGCGGAGGATGCCGGGCGCACGGACATCGAGTATTTGTGCCAGGCGTGTGCGGCGGCGGTGCGCGGAGGAGCAACGGTATTGAACCTGCCGGACACCGTAGGTTATGCGGTGCCGGAAGAGTACGCGGAGATGTTCCGGAAGGTGAGAGAGCATTTGGGCGATCCGGACCACATTATTTTGAGTGCGCACTGCCATGATGACCTGGGATTGGCGGTGGCGAATTCGCTGGCAGCGGTGAAAGCCGGAGTACGGCAAATCGAGTGTACGGTGAATGGAATTGGAGAGCGCGCGGGGAATGCGGCGTTGGAAGAAGTGGCGGTGGCGCTGGAAGTACGCAAGCAAAGCTTCGGGGTAGCGACGAAATTGAAGTTGGACGAATTGTATAAGTCGAGCCGGCTGCTGACGGAAATCACCGGAGCGGCCGTGGCGCCGAATAAAGCGGTGGTGGGCGCAAATGCGTTTGCGCATGAAGCGGGTATTCACCAGGATGGAATCATCAAGAATCCGTTGACGTATGAAATTATTTCGCCGGAAACGGTGGGCGTGCCGTCGCGTTCGCTGGTGCTGGGGAAACATTCCGGGCGGCACGCATTGAAGGAATCGCTGCGGGAGTTGGGATACGAGCCGAGCGACGAACAGTTGGCGGAATGCTACCGGCGAGTAACGGCGTTTGCGGATGCATCGAAGAATGTGCGTGCGCGAGACTTGATGACCATCGCGCATGAAGTGATTCGCCGGAACGCGGTGGCCAATACGGCATCACCGGTCGCGTAATGACGCAATCTTAATCGAGGAATTTCCCGATGAAGTTGAAGAAGAAAATTGTGGTGCTGCCCGGAGACGGAATCGGGCCAGAAGTCGCGCGCGCGGCGGTGACCGTGCTGCAGGAGTGCGCTCGGGAATTCGGGCACCAGTTTGATGTTGTGGATATGCCGGTGGGCGGAGCGGCCATCGACAAGACTGGCGAGCCGCTGCCACAAGAGACGTTAGAGGCATGCCGGAAAGCGGATGCGGTGTTTCTGGGTGCGGTGGGCGGGCCGAAGTGGGACGCGCTGCCGGTGGGAAAGCGTCCGGAGACGGGCCTGCTGGCGTTGCGCAAAGGGCTGGGGCTGTACGTGAACCTGCGGCCAGTGCGCTTGCTGGAACCGCTGCGGGGAATTTCGCCATTGCGGCCGGAGCGGCTGGGCGATCTGGATATCGAGATTGTACGCGAGCTGGCCGGCGGGATGTATTTTGGCGAGCGCGGGAATGTGGTGGAGTCGGGGACGGAGCGCGCGTTTGATACGGAGTCGTATTCGACACCGGAGATCGAGCGGATTGCGCAATTCGCGTTCAAGCGCGCGGAGAGCCG
>Ga0335076_10007804_pt1 | contig 10787 bp, 8 predicted proteins | sample Lox_Sample_25_FD_206717 | JGI IMG/M metagenome (GOLD analysis project Ga0335076, IMG submission 206717) | Soil microbial communities from Loxahatchee National Wildlife Refuge, Florida, United States - Lox_Sample_2.5 | ecosystem: Environmental > Terrestrial > Soil > Wetlands | place: USA: Florida...
GCCAGGCGCTGCCGGCGGATGAGGTCGCTGTGGAGGTGGTAGTACTGGGTGGAGCGCATCGCGCTGCCGGGCGGGAGCGGCCGGGGGCGGAGGCGGACCTCGGCCTGCCGGTAGATAGCGTCCACCACCTTGGTGGTGGGGAGCGTGAACCCGAAGCGGCGGGAAAACTCGAGCGCGGTGCCGAGGCGCAGCGGAACGAGGAGATAGTCGTCGTCCGAGCCGAGAGCGAGGTAGTCCGGAGAGACGCAGACGGTGACGCGCGCCGTTCGTCCGTTCCCGAGCGGGGCGGCGAGAGCCACCGGGACGAGTTTGCGCAGGAAGCTCGGGATGTTGCCGGCGAGGAGCTCGGCGCGGAACGCCGCCTCCCGCTCGTCGCTGCCGAGCCCTTCGACCGACCGGAGCAGGGCCCGCGCGGCCGGCGCCGAGGTGGGCCGCGCCGGGATCCGGCTCGCGAGCGCCTGGTCGCAAAGGCGCGAAGCCGAGGCCGCCCGGCTGGCGACCGGCAGGCACAGGATGGCGAGCGCGAAGAACGCGGAACGCAAGACGAAATCAGGCTATCCGACGCCCGCCGCTCCCGCAACGGGTCGGCGGGGCGCCACCTCGTGGGCCGGGCGACTCTCGGGGATGCCGGCGGCGCCCAGGGACGGGTCAGCGCTTGGCGCTCGCCTCCTTCGCTTCAAGCTCCTTCAGGCGGCGCGCCATCTCCTTCTCGCGCTGGAAGCGCTTGGTGACGTCCCGGATGGTCGCCACCGGCCCCAGGATCTCGCCTCCCGGCCCCTTCAGCATCTGGATCGTGAATTCGATGGAGATGGTGCGACCGTCCTTGGTGATGGCCGGCACGGCGAGGAGGTCGCCGGCCCCGTACCGGCTCACGCCCGTCGCCATGACCTTGTCGTAGCCCTCCCAGTGCCGTCCCCGGAGCCGCTCGGGGATGATGAGGTCCATCGACCGCCCGAGGGCCTCCTCCGCGGTGTAGCCGAACATCGCCTCCGCCCCGGCGTTCCATAGCCGGATCGCGCCCTTCGCGTCCCCGAAGATGATGGCGTCCGGGCTCCGGTCGATGATCTGTCGGTACGTCTGGTCGTCCATGGCGGGTCTCCTTCAGTGGTTCGGGTTCTCGGGCTCGCATCCTCTCCGGAAGAAGGCCCGAACGGGGGCCGGGCCGTCGGCAATGCTGTGGCTCTCGAATCCCCGGTCGCTCGCGAGGTCGACGAGCGGAGCGAAGACGAAGGGAGCGACACGTCGGCAGAACTGTCCTATCCCGAGAACCCCCCGCCATCACCTGCGGCACGGGGTGCTTGCCGGCCTCGATGGCCGGGCGCGCGCCCAGGACCGTCGCCGCCTCGGTTGCCCTCGCCTGAGAGCGCGGGCCTACTTCTTTTTCGCCTTCCCGCTCGGGGCGCCCGCGGGATCGCTCATGGCGAGCCGGCCTCGCTGGAGTGCGCCGGCCTTGATCTCGGCTTGGCGGGAGATGTCGATGGACTCGGCCAGGATGCGCGCCACCTCCTGGGGGGCATGGAAGCCCATGGAGTTCTCGGCCGCCACGAAGTCGAGCCGCCACTGCGCCGCCCGCTGGAGCTCGCCGAGCTCGGCGATGGCGGGATCCTTCTCCACCACCTCGCGCCACATGGTGAGCAGGTTGGCCCGGGTCTCGGCGGCGAGCAGCTTGTCCTGCTCCTCCTTCGGCAGCGCGGCGAAGCCCTCCTTCTTCGCGAGCGTCTCGCGGGCCTTGGCCGTGGCCGCCTCGCGATTCTTGTCGTCGTAGGGCTTGCGCACCGCCACGATGGCGTCGAGCATGTTCACGGCCGCCTGGCCGGCCCGCGAGAGCAGAGCGAAGTGGCGATCCTGGATGGCCTCGACCCGGCCCTTGATCTCCTCGTCCCCGTACGGGTGGCAGGTGGCGCAGGCTCGGTTGACGGACAGGAGCGGGCTGCGGACCCAGTGCTCCGAGACCTTGAGCGCCCCCTCGCGCTTGTAGGGCATGTGGCAGTCGGCGCAGGCCACTCCGCTCTTCGCGTGGATGCCCTGGCTCCAGACCTCGAACTCGGGGTGCTGCGCCTTCAGCACCTCCATGCCGGTCTCGGCGTGGGTCCAGTCCTTGAAGCGGTGTCCGTGGACCTGCATGTTGTCGTAGAGGTGCTCCATCTGCTCCACCTTGAGCCCCTCGGCCCAGGGGAAGAAGACCGTCACGCCCTTGCCGCAGTAGTACTCGACGTGGCACTGCCCGCACACGAAGGAGCGCATCTCCTGGCGGGTGCCGTCGACGTTCGGGTCGTAGGCCCGCTGCCGGTCGCCGCGGCGCCATCGCTCGATGCTCGGCAGGTGGGGGACCTCCGCGCTCGACGCGGCCAGCTTCCGGATTCCGGTGAGGAAGCCGGGGCGCGTCACCCGCAGCTCCATGGTCTTCGGGTCGTGGCAGTCCACGCACGAGACCGGGTGCACCTTCCCGCCGGTCGTCTCCTCCAGGAGCTTGTGCGCGTCCCAGTAGCCCATCTCGCCCACGCGCTCGAGCCCCTTCTGGACCTGCTCCGCCTCGCTCGCCTGGGGGAGCGCCTCCTTCCCGAGCTTCTTGTAGAGGGGGATGATGGAGGCGTGGCAGTGCAGGCAGTTGCCCGACTGGGTGTTCTGCCCCGGAACGTTCCGCTTGGTCGCCTCCTGGTCCTGGAGCATGAAGGCGTGACCGCGGCGATCGCGATAGTCGATGGCGAAGAGGTAGCCGGCGAAGATGCGGGGCAGCCACGGGTCGCGCACCGCCTTCTCGGGCGGGAGCGCCGCTCCCTCGGAGGCCCCGAAGCCGCCGCCGTACTTGGTGCGGGAGGGCTCCGAGGTGCGCCGGTAGCCGTCGTACTCGCGCGGCCAGTTCACTCCCCACTTGGCCGGGTCGACGTCGTTCTCGGTGACCTCGACGAGCTTCACGTAGGTGTTCTTGGCTTCCTGCTTTCGCTGGAAGATGTTGACGAGCAACGCCGTGGCGCCGGCCGTGATGACGGCCACCACCGCGGCGACCAGGATGTAGGCCCCGACGGGGCGGCGGGTCTTGGTTTCTTCCATGGTCTCCTCGCCTAGCTCGACGCGCCGTGCCCCACCCCTCGGTGGCAGTGCACGCAGCGGATGGCGTCGTCGGCCCAAGTGCTCCCGCGGACGACCTCGTGGACGAGGTCGCCGTGGCAGCGAAGGCAGTTGTCCTGGAGGATCTGGCTGTTCGGATCCTTGATGCGGATGGGTTCCCGGAAGAAAAGCTTCTCGTCCCGGTTCTCGGTCCTCGAGGGCTGGAAGGTGAAGCCCACCGAGTGGTGCCAGCCGTTACGCCCCTTCGCCAGGTACTTCTCGGGGAAGGAGAGGGGCAGGTGGCAGTCGTAGCAGGTGGCGGCGGCGTGGTGCGGCCCCTTGCGCCAGGAATCGTACTGGTCGTTCATGATGTGGCAGTTGACGCAAGCCTTGGGGTTGCTGCTCAGGTAGGAGAGGCCGGCAGCATAGTCGAACGTGAAGCCGGCCACGCCCACGAGCATGCCCGCCAGGCAGGCGAGCACGAGCCAGCGCTTCGACCAGCGTCTCGTGCTCAAGGCGCGCTCCAATGCGGCTGACGCAAGACCCCGTTCGTCGGAAGCGATCGAGTGGCGCCATCTTGTCCCGGGGCCGGAAACGCAGCAAGCGGAACCTTTGGGCCCATCTCCATCGCGGCTAGCAGGGCATCCGGCGCGCGCCGGGCGGCGCCCGGCGCGCTCGCGGCCGAGCTCCTCTCAGGGAGTCGCCGCTTTCCTTCCTTCCGCGGTCTCTCCTCACTAGGCCTGCTTCCCGGCCGGCTTCGCCTTCTTCTCGCCCGCCGCCGCGCGGCGCATCTCCGCGGCGAGCGCCCGGATCTCCGCCAGGTCGCGCTGCATCTCGCTCCATCCGTACCAGAGCGCGTAGTCGGGGTTGTTGTGGAAGGAGCCCTGGAAGGTGCGCATGCGGTGCTCGAGGAACATGACGAAGAGCTTCTGCTCGACCACCGTCCCGGCGTCGTGAAAGGTGAGCAGGTCCGGGAAGGGGTAGGCCGCCTCCTTGGGCTTGGCGATGACGCCTTCCTGGTAGAGCGCCGCCACCTCGCGGATGGCCTCGGCCATGAGGTGGTCGGCCTCGCGCACCATGTCGTCGCTGCGGGCGAGCTCGCTCTTGGCGAAGGCCGGCGAGTGGCACTGGGCGCAGGTCTCGAGCATCTTCTGCCGCTCCTTGTCGAAGGCCCCCTGGGTGAGGCGGGCCACGTCGGCTGCCTTCACCAGGTCGAGGCGGCCGGTGGGCTGGCCCTTGGGGTCGAGGACCTGGAGCCCTTGCAGGATGGCCACTTGGTCCGCCTTCCAGCGCGGATCGTCGGAGAGCGGCAGGCGGACCGCGAGGAAGCCCCAGGCAGTGCGGACCTCGTGGTTGCCCCCCTTCATGTGGCAGTCCTGGCAGGTGGGGGCGGCGGCGCTGGGCGGCAGCACCCCGAGCTGCTTCAGGCCGTGGCGGACCCCGTGCTTCGACCCGGAGTACATCTCCCACTGCGGGTGGTCGAACCCCATGTGGCAGGTCTCGCAGGCCTGGGGCTGCAGGGCCTCCTTCTTGGAGAAGGTGTGGCGGGTGTGGCAGGCGTCGCAGGAGGCGTCGCCGTGCCCGCCGGTGCTCTTCACCAGGTCGCGGGTCTCGGCCTCCGACTTGAGCCCGAGCTTGTGGCAGCCGCCGCACCCCTTCAGCCCCTCCATGGCGGCCATGGGCTGCTGGTGGAAGGTGGGCATGGCCTTCATGGCCGCCCAGGCCGCCGAGTGCTTGCCCTTCTTGAACTGCTCCACCTGGGGGGAGTGGCACTGGTTGCAGGTGTCGGGGGTCGGCAGCTTCGCCTGGGCGAAGTCGGCGTCGGTGTGGTGGGCGCTGCCGTGGCAGGCGTCGCAGGCCACCGCCACCTGGGCGTGGCGCGACAGCTTCCAGTCGGCCACCACGCCGGGCGACCGCTTCTCGTGACAGGCGACGCACTGCTCGGCGGTCGCCGGGGCGGGCGCGACGGGCGTCGCCGAGATCAGGAGGGCCGCCAGAATGGAGCTCGTCATGGGTGTGGGTTCCTTGGGTGGAGATTATTGTGGATATCCGTATCTATAATTGTGAAATATGTCCAGTGTGATCTTCGGGGCCGGATCGGCTATGTTGGAGCCGTGATCTTCTCCGCCTCCACCACCCATGCGCTGCGCGCGCTCGCCTGGATCGCGACTCACGCGGCCGGCGAGGCCGTCCTGGGGCGCGACCTGGCGCGGCACCTCAAGATCCCCCCCGACTACCTCTCCAAGGTGCTCGCCACCTTGGCCCGCAGCGGCGTCCTGAGCGCCCGGCGGGGCGCCCGGGGCGGCTACCGCCTCGCCCGGGGCCCCGAGCGCATCCGGCTCCTCGACGTGGTGATGCCCTTCGAGGGGGCGCGGGCGAAGCCCGGCTGCCTCCTCCGGCCGGAGCGCCCCTGCCGGGACTCGGGAGCGTGCTCCGCCCACTCCTCCTGGGGCGGCGTGAAGAACGCGTACCGCGAGTTCCTGGAGAAGACCACCCTCGCGGACATCCGCGGCGGAATGTAATGTAGGGAAGAGGCGCCGGGGCGGCCCGGGGGGCTCCGCGTGCCGCGGCGAGGCTCCTAGGGCAAGGCAGCGACCGCGGCCGCCGCGCGACGGCCGCCGATGGCGCCTGCGAGCTCCACCACGGGGCCGATGCAGAGGGTTCCCGGCGCGGAGGGCTTCCCGACCGGCGCCCCCGCGAGCCCACGCAGGTCGCCGAACCACGCGCTCGCGTCGCTCGTCCCCGCCCCGAGCAGGATGGCCGCCGGCGTCTTTGGGGCCCATCCCCGCGAGAGGAGGGCGCCTGCGATCCGGGAGCGGGCTCCGAGACCCATGAGGGCGAAGAGGGTCATCGAGCCGAGCGCGACGGCGCGCACGACCGGAGCCCAGGCCTCCTCGGAGTGGCCCGAGAGTACGGTGAAGGCGGAGGCGATGCCCCGGTGGGTGACGGGGATGCCCGCCAGCAAAGGCGCCGCCAGCGCCGAGCTCACGCCGGGGACGACCTCGAAGGGAATGCCGGCCGCGGCGAGCGCGAGCGCCTCCTCCCCGCCCGGGAGGAGGTCGCCGGTGTAGGGGAAGGGGCGCGGACCTCCCATCACCGCTGCGAGGGATCCAGAACGCAACAGAAGGCACTACAGTCGGACTTCTCGTCCCGAGCGCGAGAGCCTCCGAATGTTGAGCATCTCCGTCTTCCTTGAACCCGTCGAGCTCCTGTCCGGCATTCGTCAGGACGGGGGCTGCCTCGTCCTCCCCGCACAGTCCGCGCCGCGGCTGCGGGAGAAGGTGGCGGTGCGTGTGAGGCTAGCCGGACAGAACGGCGGGGCCACCGTCGTCGGAACCGTGGTGAGCGTCCACCGTCACGGCGGCAGTTTCCGGCTGGAACTCGCTCCGGACTCCGGCAGCTTCGGTGCCGTGCGGATGCTCGCGGCGACTGCGAGAGGCGAGGTCCAGCGATTCCCGGAGCGCTCGCCGAGGTACCTCGTGAAGGTCCCGATCGTGGTTTCCTGGCGGGGTCCCCCCGTCTACATGACCATGTACTCGATCTCCGAGGCCGGTTGCGGCGTGCGCTGGTCCGGGCCCTTGCCGGAGATCGGCCAGATACTGCAAGTGCGGCTCGGGGTGGGCTTCCGGTCGGGGAGCGTCGAGGGCGTGCTCTGCTGGAAGGCCGGCCTGGGAGCGAGCCCTACCGCGGGTGTGCGCCTGCTCGGCGGGGGTGGAGCCGAGTGGGCGCGCGTCCTCAGCGAGGCCGCTCGGACGAGCCCCAGGGCCTAACCCGCCGGAGCGAGCCGCTCGCCGCCACGAGGCGCGGAGCGCATCGCCCCTGCGCTCTTGGACGGAGGCGAAACGATCGCCGTGCCGACGACCGTTTCGCCCCGAGGGTTCAGCCGTCTCGCGGTTCTAGCAAAGGATCCCGGGGCCATCAGCGGGAACGCCGAAGCCGACCGCCGACGCCGCGTGAGCGCTCAGCTCGGCGACTCCGACGACGAGCGCCATCGAGACGAGCACGGGAACAAGAAGGGTGATGCCGACCGTCATCCCAAGGAGCTTCACAGTTGTCCTCCCTAACGACCGACGCCTGGCTCGGTCCGTATCTCAATTCGCTTCTCCCCCCGATAGGAGCAAGGAGCGGGCCGGCCGCGCGGGGCGGGACTCCCACCTCCTGTCACCTGGTGCCACCCCGGAATCCTTGGGGATTTGGCGAGATCGCCCACCTGCTGGCGAGCGGAGGAAAGCGGGTGTCTCAACCCTGGGTGGTCTTAGCCACTTCGGGTGAACACGGGACATGACGACTGGAGGTGAACGCATGCCCCCGATGCCCAGCCGGACGCCGCGGCGCACCGCTCCTTCGCTCTCCGAAAGAAGCGTGTGGACGGATCGTGAAGGGGGGGAGAGGAATCGGGGACCGGGGCGAACGCGTCGCCACCATGCGGGGGGGGGTTCGGCAGCTGGCGCGCGCGCCCCGGCCACCCGACCTCACCTTCGCACAGAGCGGCCCGTCCCGCGAGACCGTCGCCGCACCTGACGCGCGCCTGTAGGAGGAATCACCTACAAGGGCAGTCACCGTGGGGAGAATCCGTTCGCCGCGCGGAAAGCCGAAGAGCGAGCGCGCTCCGGCGCCGGCGAGGCGCTTCACGGACGGAGAAGGCGACGAGAGCGGCGCATCTCGGCTCGACGGACGCCGCTACCGCCGCCGAGAGAAGGGCGACCAGTGAGCGACCCCTTCGCGGCCGAGAGCTCCCCGGCGGTCACCGGGCGAGGCCCCGGATCCCGACGGCTCCTCCCGTAACTCTTGCCCCGCCTTCGTGGGCCCCGTCGACTTGGAGCGGCGCCGACGGGGAGAAGGGCGGGAGCCGCGAGCGCCGAGCAGGGAAGAGAGCCGTCGCCGGGGGGCGGGCATCGTCGCCTGGGTGCGCGCCGAGCGGCGCGAGCGCCATCACGGGCACTCCTGCGGGCCCGGCCTGGCGCGCCGAGAGGAGCCCGATTATCGGAAGGTCCGGCCCGTGTCGTCGGGGTGGAGTAGACTTCCGCCTCTCTCCGGACCGAGGTCGCTCCGTTGGAATCCGTCACCCGCATCGAGGTCGGGACGCGCCCCGGCTTCTCCGATAGCCGAGGCGCCTCAGTGGCCCGCAAGATCCGGGAGCACCTGGGCCTGGAGGTGGCGTCCGTGCGAACTCGCGACGTCTTCCTCGTCACCCCCGGGCTCGCTCCCGAGGAGGCGGTTCGCGTGGCGTGCGAGTTCGCGGGTCCGGTGGTGCGCCACGCGGCGGTGGGGCGCCTCGAGGACGGTCCCTTCGACGTGGCAGTGGCGGTCGGGTACAAGCCCGGCGTCACCGACCCGGTCGGCAAGAGCGCGCGGGTGGCGATCGAGGACCTGCTCGGCCGGCCGCTCGGGGAGGGGGCCCACGTCTACACGGCTCGGCTCTACCTGCTCTCGGGGGTCACCCGGGAGGGGGCAGAACGGATCGCTCGCTCGCTGCTTGCCAACGAGGTCATCGAGAGGGTGTCCCTGTCCACCTGGGCGGAGTGGAGCGCCTCGCCCCCGGACCTCTCCGTGCCGCGCGTGATCGAGCACCCACCGCGCCCAGTGGAGACGGTGAACCTGGAACTCGACGACGCGGGCCTGGCGAGGCTCTCGCGCGAGCGTCTGCTCGCGCTCTCCCTGGAGGAGATGAGGGTGCTCCGGGACTTCTACCGGGGAGCCGCCGCGGACGCGCGCCGCGCCGAGGCGGGCCTGGGCGCGGCGCCCACCGACGTGGAGCTCGAGTGCCTGGCGCAGACCTGGTCGGAGCACTGCAAGCACAAGATCATGAACGCCACCCTCACCTACGTGGAGCCGGGGCGCCCCGCGGAGGTGATCCGCTCTCTGTTCAAGACCTTCATCCGCGGCACCACCGAGGCGGTGGACCGCCGCATCCGCGAGCGGGAGGGAAAGAGCTGGCTCGTGAGCGTGTTCCACGACAACGCCGGGGTCATCGCCGCCACCGAGAGCTACCACCTCGTCTACAAGGTGGAGACTCACAACAGCCCGTCGGCGCTCGACCCCTACGGCGGGGCCATGACCGGCATCGTGGGGGTGAACCGGGATCCCTTCGGGACCGGCATGGGCTCCGACCTCCTCGCCAACACCTGGGGGTACTGCTTCGGCCCTCCGGACTGGAAGGGGCAGCTGCCTCCAGGCCTCCTCCATCCGAGGAGGATCCGCGACGGGGTGCATGCCGGGGTGATCGACGGGGGAAACCAGTCCGGCATCCCCTATGCGCGCGGGTTCGAGGTCTTCGACGAGCGCTTCCTCGGCAAGCCGCTCGTCTACTGCGGCACGGTGGGGCGCATGCCGGTCCGGGTGGCGGGGCGCCCGGGCCACGAGAAGGCGGCGCGGCCCGGGGACCGCATCGTCATGGTAGGGGGGCGAATCGGCAAGGACGGCATCCACGGTGCCACCTTCTCGAGCGCCGAGCTCACCGAGGAGAGCCCGGTACAGGCCGTGCAGATCGGCGACCCCATCACCCAGAAGATGATGTTCGACTTCCTCCTCGAGGCGCGCGAGCAGGGGCTCTACTCCGCCATCACCGACAACGGGGCCGGCGGGCTCTCCTCCTCGGTGGGGGAGATGGCACGCCAGCCGGGCGGCGCCCGCCTCGACCTGTCCTCGGCCCCGCTCAAGTACCAGGGGCTCGCTCCTTGGGAGATCCTGGTGTCCGAGGCGCAAGAGCGGATGACGCTCGCCGTCCCCCCGGACAGGCTCGCCGACCTCCTCGAGCTGGCCGGGCGGCGCGAGGTGGAGGCCACCGACCTCGGGGCGTTCACGGAGGAGCGGTACTTCCGAGTGCTCCACGGCGGGCGAACGGTCGCCCTCATTCCCATGGACTTCCTTCACGAGGGAGACCCGGAGATGCAGGTCGCCGCCGAGTGGCCGGGGGAGGCGCCCTCCGAGATGGCGGCACCCCCGCCCCCCGCCACGACGGAGGAGGGGAACGCGCTCGTCGGCGAGTTCCTCGCCCGGGACAACCTCCGCTCCGTCGAGCTCGTGGCCCGCAGCTACGACCACGAGGTGAAGGGGCTGACGGTGGTGAAGCCCTGGATCGGTGCGCACCGGGACGTCCCCGCCGACGCCTCTGTGCTGCTCATCGCCCACGACGCCGGGAACGCCGGCTACGCCCTCGCCGAGGGCGTCTTTCCCGCTTACTCGGACCACGACGCGCACGCGATGGCGCAGGCGGGAGTGGACCTGGCGGTGCGCCGCGTGGTTGCCGCGGGGGCGCGACTCGACCGCGTCGCGCTCCTCGACAACTACTGCTGGCCCGATCCCCTGGAGGGTCCCTCCAATCCCGACGCGCGGCTCAAGGCGGCGCAGCTCGTCCGCGCCTCCCGCGGCCTTTCCGAGATCTGCCTCGCCTACGGGACCCCGCTCATCTCGGGGAAGGACTCGATGAAGAACGACGCCGTGGTGGGGGGAAGGCGCATCAGCATTCCCCCGACGCTGCTCGCCTCCGCCATCGCGCTCGTCCCGGATGTCCGCCGTGCCCTCACCCTCGAGGCGGGAGGGGCGGGCGAGGTCCTCTTCGTCGTCGGCGAGACCGCGGACGAGCTCGGCGGCTCCGAGTGGGCCGAGGCCCGGGGTGAGCGGGGCGGCCGCGTTCCGCGCTGCCGGCCCGGCCCGTTCCTCCTTCGCTACCAGGCGGTCGCCGCGATGGCCGCGGACGGCCTCCTCGCCGCCGCGCACGCGCCGGGTCGGGGCGGCCT
>Ga0335076_10007805_pt1 | contig 10787 bp, 9 predicted proteins | sample Lox_Sample_25_FD_206717 | JGI IMG/M metagenome (GOLD analysis project Ga0335076, IMG submission 206717) | Soil microbial communities from Loxahatchee National Wildlife Refuge, Florida, United States - Lox_Sample_2.5 | ecosystem: Environmental > Terrestrial > Soil > Wetlands | place: USA: Florida...
GCAGCGACTTGCCCGCGTCCTCCTCGAGGTGCGCGCGCGTGATGCGGACCGCCTTCGTCGCGCCGTCCGCGAGCTCGATCTCGACGCTGCCGGTGTGCACTACGGGCAACTCGTACTGGCTGATCTGATAGCCCTTCGGGAGGTCCGGATAGAAGTAGTTCTTGCGCGCGAAAACCGAGCGGCGAGAGATGTCGCAGCCCGTCGCGAGCCCGAACTTGATCGCCATTCGAACGGCCTCGGCGTTGAGCACCGGTAGCGTTCCGGGATAACCCAAGTCGAGGAGGCTCGCTTGAGCATTCGGCGCGGCGCCGTAGCGCGTCGAAGCGCCGGAAAAGATCTTGCTCGCCGTCGCGAGCTGCGCGTGGATCTCGAGGCCGATCACGACTTCCCAAGTCATCGCGGCTGCCTCAAGCGTACGTCTCGGGCACGCGGCGGTGCCAGTCCGTGCCGCGCTGATAGTGATGCGCGGCCTTGAGCAACGGCCCTTCCGCGAGCGGCGGCGCGATCAGCTGCAAGCCGACCGGCAGGCCACGCACGAAACCGCACGGCAGCGACATCGCGGGCAGGCCCGCGAGGTTCGCGCCGATCGTGTAGATGTCGTTCAAGTACATCTCGATCGGGTCGCTCGTCTTGTGGCCGATGCCGAACGCGGGCGAGGGCGAGGTCGGACCCGCGACGAGGTCGACCTCGCGGAACGCGCGCGCGAAGTCGTCGCTGATCAGCTTGCGGACCTTCTGCGCCTGCAGGTAGTACGCGTCGAAGTAGCCGGCCGAGAGCACGTAGGTGCCCGTCAAGATTCGCCGCTTCACCTCGGCGCCGAAACCTTCGCCGCGATTGCGCATGTAGAACGTGGTCAAGTCGTTGGCGATAGCATCGTCCGCGCGATGCCCGAAACGCACGCCGTCGAAGCGCGACAGGTTCGAGGATGCCTCGGCCGGAGCGACGACGTAGTACGCGGGCACCGAAAGGTGGATGTAGTCGAGCTTCAGGTTCTTGAGCTTGGCGCCCAGCTTCTCGTATTCCTTGAGCGCCGCGTGGATCGTGCTCGCGACGTCGGCGTCCAGCCCGGTGTCGAAGAAGTTCTCGGGCACGCCGATCGTCACGCCCTCCCACGGCTCGTCGATGGTCTTCGAGTAGCGCGGCACCGGCTCGTCGAGCGACGTCGAGTCGCGCTCGTCCACGCCCGCGATCGCCTCGAGCAGCAGCGCCGCGTCGGCAGCGGTCTGCGTGAGCACGCCGGCCTGATCGAGGCTCGACGCGAACGCGATCATCCCGTAACGCGACACGCGGCCGTACGTCGGCTTGATGCCGGTGATCCCAGACAGCGCCGCGGGCTGGCGGATCGAGCCGCCCGTGTCCGTTCCCGTCGCCGCCGTCGCGATGCGAGCGGCGACCGCGGCGGCCGAGCCGCCCGACGAGCCGCCCGGCACGAGCGCGTGATCCCAGGGGTTGCGCACCGGACCGTAGTAGCTCGTCTCGTTCGACGAGCCCATCGCGAACTCGTCCATGTTCGTCTTGCCGAGCATCACCGCGCCCGCGTCCGCGAAGCGCTCGATCACGGTCGCGTCGTACGGCGCGACGAAGTTATCGAGCATCTTCGAGCCGCACGTGGTTTTCACGCCGGCCGTGCAGAAGATGTCCTTGTGCGCGAGCGGGATGCCGGTGAGCGGCGTCGCGTCGCCGCGCGCGCGTCGCTCGTCCGCGGCCTTCGCCTGCTTCAGCGCCTCGTCGGCGGTCACGGTGACGAAGCAGTTGAGCGCGTCGTCGAAGCGCTCGATTCGCGCGAGGAAGTGCTTCGTGAGCTCGACGGCGGAGACGCGCTTCGTCGCGAGGTCGGCCGCGAGCTCGGTTAGGGTGCGGTCGTGCACGGCTACTCGATGACTTTGGGGACGAGGTAGAGATCGCGCTCGACGAGCGGCGCGTTGCGCTGATAGAGCTCGTGGCGATCGGTTTCCGTCACGCGGTCGTCGCGCAACCGCTGCGCTCGGTCGAGCGGATGCGCCATCGGCGCGACGCCTTTCGTGTCGACGGCCTGCAGCTGATCGACCATCGCGACGATGCTCGAGAGCTTCGCCGACGCGTCGGCGATCTCTCCTGCCGTGATCTCGACGCGAGCGAGCCGGCAAAGGCGGCGGATGTCTTCTTCGGTGATCACGGCGGGTGGATCGGAGCGGCGGAGCCGCGAAACGACTTACGCCGAACTATACACGGACCTTGAACGGGATCGCGGCCACCCATAGATCGTCGAAAGCGCCGTGGTCCGGGCTTAATCGCCACCCGCGGCGGTCCGCAAGGCGAAGCTCTGGCACGAGAAGAAGGCGCAAACGGAGCGACACGAGGTCGGGTAAGGCGACGGAATCTTGGGCTTTTGAGAGCCGCGTCGCGGCGGGTGATGCGCTTCTCATTAGACTATAGCTGTCGCTTGTGGATTGATTGACCCGTTGCTACAGTCCGCCTCTATTTTACTTAACGGCCTTGGGCCTCGATGTTAAAGAGCTTTCTCGGATATTTCTCGAACGATCTATCCATCGATCTCGGCACCGCCAACACCCTGATCTACGTCCGCGGTAAGGGCATCGTCCTCAACGAGCCCTCGGTCGTGGCGATCCGGGAGGAGCCCGGGCGCGGCGGTAAGGTGCTCGAGGCCGTGGGGGTCGAGGCGAAGAACATGCTCGGCCGCACGCCGGGGCATATCACCGCCATTCGGCCGCTCAAGGACGGCGTGATCGCCGACTTCAGCGTCACCGAGAAGATGCTCCAGCATTTCATCAAGAAGGCGCACGGCTCGCGGTATTTCCGCCCGAGCCCGCGCGTCCTCGTCTGCGTGCCGTACGGCTCGACCCAGGTCGAGCGGCGCGCGATCCGCGAGTCCGCCGAAGGCGCGGGCGCGCGCAAGGTTTATCTCGTCGAGGAGCCGATGGCCGCGGCGATCGGCGCCGGGATGCCGGTGCACGAGGCGCGCGGCTCGATGGTGCTCGATATCGGCGGCGGCACGTCGGAAGTCGCCGTGATCTCGCTGAACGGCATCGTCTACGCCGCGTCGGTGCGCATCGGCGGCGATCGCTTCGACGAGGCGATCACGAACTACGTGCGCCGCAACTACGGAATCCTCATCGGCGAAGCCACCGCGGAGCGCATCAAGCACGAGATCGGCTCGGCGTACCCGGGCCAGGACGTGCGCGAGATCTCCGTGAAGGGCCGCAATCTTTCCGAGGGCGTGCCGCGCAGCTTCACGCTGAACAGCAACGAAATCCTCGAGGCGCTGCAAGAGCCGCTGCAAGGCATCGTCGGCGCCGTGAAAGTCGCGCTCGAGCAGACGCCGCCCGAGCTCGGCGCGGACGTCGCGGAGCGCGGCATCGTGCTCACGGGCGGCGGCGCTCTTCTTACCGACATCGACAAGCTGCTCACGGAAGAGACCGGCCTGCCGGTCGTGATCGCCGACGAGCCGCTCACGTGCGTCGCACGCGGCGGCGGCCGAGTGCTCGAGCTGCTCGACGAGTACGGGCCCTCGGCGTTTTCCGTGGAGTGACCTAGCTCCGTCAGCACGCGCTCAGGAGCGTATCGGATGGCTGCTCCGGCAAGAACCACCACTGGCCCGGCTCGCGGTGGGTTCTCCATGGGCGCCCGCTTCCTGCTTCTGTCGATTTTCTGCTTCGCGCTGATGATCCTCGACCACCGCGACCAGCACGTCGAGCGCGTGCGCGAGGCGTTGTCGGTCGTCGTGTATCCGCTGCGCCTCGTCGTCGACCTGCCGTTTCGCGGCTGGGATGCGATCCGCACGAACTTCGCGGCGCGCGAGGCGCTCGTCGCCGAGAACGAGCAGCTGAAGCGCGAGCGGCTCAACGCCGAGTTCCGGCTTCAGCGCCTCGCCGCGCTCGAGACCGAGAACGCGCGGTTGCGCGAGCTGCTCGACAGCCAGGCGCGCGTCGGCAGCCGCGCGCTGATCGCGGAGATCCTCGCGGTCGACCTCGATCCGTATCGCCAGCGCTTCAACTTGAACCGCGGTCTCGTCGACGGCGTGTACGTGGGGCAGGCCCTGATCGATTCGCAAGGCGTCGTGGGCCAGACCGTGAAGGTCGGGCCGTTCACGTCCGAGGCGGTGCTGATCACGGACGCGGATCATGGGATACCGGTCAGCATCAACCGCAACGGCCTGCGCACGATCGCGGTCGGCACCGGCGACAGCGGCTTGCTGCGCCTGCCGTACCTCACGAACAACGCGGACGTCGAGAAGGGCGACTTGCTCGTGTCCTCTGGGCTCGGCGGCGTGTTCCCGGCGGGCTACCCGGTCGGCCGCGTCACCGAGATCCGGTTGCGCCCGGATCAGTCGTTCGCCGAGATCATGGCCGAGCCCGCGTCCGCGCTCGACCGCGACCGCGAGGTGCTGCTCGTCTGGAACGCCGCCGACGAGCCGCCGCACGCGAACGAGCCGGCGAGCCCTCCGCAAGGCACCGAGGCCGCTAGCCTCGCCAAGGCGAAGTGACGGGGTCGGGTCATGTCGGCACGTGAATACAGTTGGTTCGTCCCGGCGCTGAGCCTCGTGCTCACGCTCGCGCTGTCGCTCGTGCCTCTGCCGCACGCGATCGCTTCGTTCCGGCCGGACTGGGTCGCGGTCGTGCTGCTCTATTGGTCGCTCACGGCGCCGCGGCGCTTCAGCCTGCTCACCGCGTTCTGGATAGGCATCGTGCTCGACACGCTGTCGGGCTCGCTGCTCGGCCAGCACGCATTCGCGCTGCTCGTGATCGTGTACGTCGCCGAGCGCCTGCACCTGCGGATCCGGGTGTTCCCGGTCTCGCAGCTCGGCCTCGTGGCGCTCGCGCTGCTCGGGCTCTACGAGTTCATCTTGTTCTGGATAGACGGCGTCGCGGGCAGGACCGTGCCGTTGTCGGAACGCTGGGGCCCGCCGCTCGCGGGCACGCTCGTCTGGCTCGCGCTGCTCGCGCTATTCGACAGCGGCCGGCGCGAAGCGCACGCGAGGCTGTAGACGATGCCGCTGCAGACGACGCGCCTCAAGGATCACTGGCAGGAGCACCAGCTGTTCCTGACCCGCATCATCGCGGCCGCGGTGATCATCGTGATCCTGTCGGGCCTGCTCGTCGCGCGGCTCGTCGTGCTGCAGATCGTCGAGTACGACCGCTTCACGGAGCTCTCGCAAGGCAACCGCTTCAGGCTCGAGCCGCTGCCGCCGACGCGCGGGCTCGTCTACGACCGCAACGGGCTCGTGATCGCGGACAACCTGCCGAGCTGGGAGCTCGTCGCGATCGCGGAGGAAATCGGCAACCTCGACGCCACGCTGAAGCAGCTCGAGGCGCTCGGTCTCGTCGATCCCAGCGAGCACAAGTCGTTGCGCGACCTGGTGCGCTCGCATCGCGGCTTCGAGCGCGTGAAGCTCAGCAACCTCACCGAGGAGCAGGCAGCGATCTTCGCGGTGCGCCGCCATCGCTTCCCCGGCGTCGACATCCAGGAGGCGCTCTCGCGCCACTATCCTTTCGGCGAGGCGAGCGCGCACGCGATCGGTTACGTCGGCAGCATCAGCCTCCAGGACCTCGAACGGATCGACCGCAGCGACTACGCCGCGACCTCGCACATCGGCAAGACCGGCATCGAGCGCTCGTACGAGGGCGCGCTGCACGGCCACGTGGGTTATCGACACCAAGTCGTGAACGCGCAGGGCCGCGTGCTGTTCGATCCGTCCGTGCAGAACCAGGCGGACGAGGCCGAGATCGCGGGCATGCCGAAGTCCAAGCAGCCGCTGCCGGGCAACAACATCGTGCTGTCGATCGACATGCGCCTCCAGCTCGCGGCGCAGGCGGCGCTCGGCGACGCGCGCGGCGCCGTCGTCGCGATCGACCCGCGTAACGGCGACGTTCTCGCGCTCGTGAGCACGCCCGCGTTCGATCCGAATCGCTTCGCCGAAGGGTTGAGCCGTCAGGACTTCGTCGCGCTCAACACCGATCCCGATCGGCCGCTGTTCAACCGCGCGCTCGCGGGCACCTACCCGCCGGGCTCGACGGTGAAGCCGTTCATCGCGCTCGCGGCGCTGGAGCACGAGACGATCGCGCCCGAGAAGGAGATCTATTGCACGGGCGAGTATCACTTGCCGGGCCAGACCCACAAATACCGCGAGGGACGCGGCGGCGTGCACGGCAACGTGAACCTGCACGAGGCGATCGTGCGCTCGTGCGACGTCTACTTCTATCAGCTCGCGCTCGACGTCGGGATCAACGACCTGTCGGCCGGGCTGAAGCGCTTCGGCCTCGGCGCGACGACGGGCCTCGATATCAACGGCGAGCAGAGCGGCGTCATACCTTCGGTCGAGTGGAAGCGCAGGCAGTTCCAGCACCGCGAGGACCAGGTCTGGTTCCCGGGCGACACGATCAACACGGGCGTCGGGCAGGGCTACGTGCTCGTGACGCCGCTGCAGCTCGCTAGCGCGGGCGCCGCGATGGCCGCGCGCGGCAAGCGGTTCACGCCGCGCCTGCTGATCGGCACCGAGGACGGCGTGACTCGCGAGATGAGCTGGGCGGACCCGGTGCCGCGTCCCAGCGTCGTGGGCCCGACGGATGAGCAGTGGACGTTCGTGCACGAGGCGATGGTCGGCGTGACGGCCGATCCGCGCGGCACGGCGCACACGCCGATGAAGGGCACGGGCTACAAGGTCGCGGGCAAGACCGGCACGTCCCAGGTATTCACGGTCGGTCAGGACGAGAAGTACCGCGAAGCCGACGTCGAGGAACGCTTGCGCGACAACGGCCTGTTCGTCGCGTTCGCGCCGGCGGACGACCCGCAAATCGCGCTCGCGGTCGTCGTCGAGAACGGCGGAGGCGGCGCGCGCGCGGCCGCGCCCGTCGCGCGTAAGGTGTTCGACGCGTATTTCGCGGCGGAGGGCTATGTCGCTCGCGAGCCTTGAGTGGGGCCGGACGAATCCGACCGGCGGGAAAGCGCGCGGCTTCAGCGGCCTCGTGATCGACATGCCGCTCGTCGTGCTGCTGATTGCGACCGCGAGCGTCGGCTTCGTGGTGCTCTACAGCGCCCTCGGGGCCAACACCGGGCTCTTCCTGCGCCAAGGGGTGCGCTTCGCGTTCGGCATGGCGGCGTTCTTCTTGTTCTCGCAGGTGCCGCCGCGGTATCTGCGGATTTGGACGCCGTGGGCGTTCTTCTTGGGTGTCGCGCTCCTGATCGCCGTGGCGATCGAGGGCGAGATCGCGAAGGGCGGGCAGCGCTGGCTCGACCTCGGCGTCTTCACGTTCCAGCCGTCCGAGCTCTTGAAGCTTGCGGCGCCGATGATGGTCGCGTGGTTCATGCACGATCGTCCGTTGCCGCCGACGTTCCTCCAGGTCGTCACGATGACGCTGATCGTGATGGTGCCGGCCGCGATGATCGCGGAGCAGCCCGATCTCGGCACCGCGATGCTCGTGATCGCGGCCGGCGGCCTCGCGATCCTGCTCGCCGGCATCAGCGTGCGCGTGATCCTCGCCTCCGTGGTGCTCGCGGCGGGGGCCGTGCCCGTCCTCTGGCACTACATGCGTGACTACCAGCGCGCGCGGGTGTTCATGTTCCTGAACCCGGAGTCCGATCCGCTCGGCGCGGGCTACAACACGATCCAAGCGAAGATCGCGATCGGCTCGGGCGGTCTCTTCGGCAAAGGCTTCATGAACGGCACGCAGGCGCACCTCGAATTCCTGCCGGAACGCTCCACGGACTTCATCTTCGCCGTGATGGGCGAGGAGTTCGGGCTGCTCGGCCTGCTGCTATTGCTCGTGCTGTACCTCTCGCTCGTCGGCCGCGGTCTCTGGATCGCGTCGCAGGCGCAGGACACGTTCACGCGACTGCTCGCGGGCACGCTGTCGCTCACATTCTTCTTCTACGTGTTCGTGAACGCGGGCATGGTGTCCGGAATCTTGCCGATCGTCGGCGTGCCGCTGCCGCTCGTGAGCGCGGGCGGCACGTCGATGGTGACGCTCTTGGCCGGCTTCGGTATGCTCGCGGCGATTGGCGGCCACCGGAAGCTCCTCGCGCCATGAGCGGCGCACAGCGGACCCCGACCAACAACCTCTATAGTGAAAGTGCGTCGCGCGCGGGCGGCGGCACGCGCATCTCGCGCGGCCTGCTGATCGCGTTCGTCGCGCTCGCGTTCTGCGTGCTCGCGCACGCGGACGACAAAGCGAATGTCGCGAAGGCCCGAACCGCGTTCGTCGACAAGATGGTGGCCGAGCACGGCTTCGACCGCGACGCGCTGAGCGCGACGCTGCGCTCGGCGACGATCGACCAGTCGATCCTCGATGCGATCTCGCGGCCGGCCGAGCGCGTCGTGCCGTGGTACGAGTACCGCGCGATCTTCGTGAACGAGGCGCGGATCGCGGCCGGCACGCGATTCTGGACCGAGCACGCCGGGACGATTCAATCGATCTCCGAGCGCTATGGCGTCGCGCCCGAGATGCTGGTCGCGATCATCGGCGTCGAGACCTATTTCGGCCAACGCACGGGCAAGTATCGCGTGCTCGACTCGCTCGCGACGCTCGCGTTCGCCTATCCACCGCGCGCGAAGTTCTTCGGCGGCGAGCTCGAGCAGTTCTTGCTGCTCACGCGCGAGGAGGGCCTCGACCCGAAGACGCCCATGGGGTCCTACGCGGGCGCGATGGGCGCAGGCCAGTTCATCCCGTCGAGCTTCAGGACCTACGCAGTCGACGCGGACGGCGACGGCAAGCGCGACATTTGGAACGACTGGGCCGACGTGCTCGGCAGCATCGCCAACTACTTCAAGAAGAACGGTTGGCAGACCGGCGAGCCCGTGGCCGATCCCGCGACGCGCTCCGCCGCATGGAACGGCCCCGAGCCGAGCAACGCGCTGGAGCTCGCGGAGACCGTCGGCTCGCTCGAGAAGCAGGGCTACGTGTTCTCGACGAGCGAGTCGCCCGATGCGCCGGCGGCCGCGTTCGCGCTCGAGGCGTCCGCCAACAGCTCGGAGTTCTGGATCGGGTATCACAACTTCAAGGTGATCACGCGCTACAACCGCAGCCCGAAGTACGCGCTCGCCGCGCATCAGCTCGGCCAAGCGATTCGCTCGAGCTACGCGGCGATCGCGAGCCCGAATGCGCGAGACGGCGCGGTCGCCGCCGCCGAGCCCGCGCACGCGTCGCTCTCGGCCCGGAGCGAGCGCCCGTGAAGCGCACGAATCGGGGCGCGGGTCTGCTCGCGGTCTTGGCCGCCATGGCGTTGCAGTGGGGTTGCGCGTCGAACGCGCCGGCCGTGAGGCCGCCGGTCGACACAGCACAGGGCGGCGCCGGCGCGCGCAGCGATCGCGGCAATCCGCCGTTCTACGACGTGCTCGGCAGGCGCTACTACGTGTTGCCGACGAGCGACGGTTACCGCGCGCGCGGTGTCGCGTCTTGGTATGGGCGAGACTTCCACGGTCTCGCGACGTCGAGCGGCGAAACGTACAACATGAACGCGATGACGGCGGCGCACACGACCCTGCCGATCCCGACCTGGGTCGAGGTCACGAACCTCGAGAACGGCAAGCACGTCGTCGTGAAGGTCAACGATCGCGGGCCGTTCGTCGACCACCGGCTCATCGATCTCTCGTACGCGGCCGCTCTGCAGCTCGACATGGTGCGCAACGGCACGGCGCGCGTCGAGGTTCGCGCGCTTGGCTCCCCGCCGGGCGCGCCTCCGCCGGTCGTGACCGCGAGCACGCCGCCGGGCTCGCCTCTCGGCACGGCGCCGCCGCAAGTCGCGGCCGTGCCCCCGGAGCCCGAGCCGGGCGTCGGCATGCTGGCCGGGATCGCATTGATCAGGTCGGCGGACGCGGCGACGGCCCCGTTGCCGGGGTCTGCGACGGGCGGCGCTGCGAGCGCGCAGACAGCGCTGTTCGCGCAGGTCGGTGCGTTCGGCGACCGCGCGAACGCGGCGCGCCTCGTCGAGCGGCTGCACGTCAACGGCTTCGTGAACGCGTTCGTGGTGAGCGAAGCGGACGGGCGACGCACGCTGCACCGCGTGCGGCTCGGGCCGCTGCGCGACGACCAGGAGTTCGATCAGGTCCGCGCGCGGCTCCGCTCGCTGGGTTTCGGCGAGTCGCAGCTCGTGACCGCGCGCTGAGGTTCTTTGGGGAGTAACTAGTGACTCGAGTTTGGCTCGCCTTCGCTCTGATCTCGTTCACGGTCGGATTCGCGGACGCCGGCGCGCAGGGCGCGCCTTCGGTGCCGCAGCCGCGCGTCGCCGCCACGGAACACTATCTCGTCGACTACGCGAGCAACACGGTGCTCTCCGCGAGCGGGGCCGACGAGCCGGTTCCTCCCGCGAGCCTCACGAAGCTGATGACCGCGTACGTCGTGTTCGAGGCGCTCGAGGCCGGCAAGATCCACCTCGACGACGAAGCGCTCGTGAGCAAGAAGGCGTGGCGGACCGGCGGGTCGCGGATGTTCATAGACGTGAACTCGCACGTCCGCGTCGACGATCTCGTGCACGGCATGCTGATCCAATCGGGCAACGACGCGAGCACCGCGCTCGCGGAGCACGTCGCGGGGTCCGTGGAGGCGTTCGTCGCGCTGATGAACGACAGAGCGGCCGCGCTCGGCATGAAGAGCAGCGTGTTCAAGAATCCGACCGGCTTGCCCGCGCGCGGCCACGTGAGCAGCGCGCACGACATGGCGATCCTCGCACGGGCCATCATTTCGACGTTTCCGAAGTACTACGGGCTCTACGCCGAGCGCGAGTTCAGCTACAACGGGATCACGCAGCACAACCGCAACGCCCTGCTGTCGCGCGACCTCGGCGTCGACGGCATG
>Ga0335076_10007806_pt1 | contig 10787 bp, 10 predicted proteins | sample Lox_Sample_25_FD_206717 | JGI IMG/M metagenome (GOLD analysis project Ga0335076, IMG submission 206717) | Soil microbial communities from Loxahatchee National Wildlife Refuge, Florida, United States - Lox_Sample_2.5 | ecosystem: Environmental > Terrestrial > Soil > Wetlands | place: USA...
TTGAGCGCTTCACGCGAGTACTGCATGCCTGTTTCCGGGTCGCGCCAGTCTTCGTCGAGCAGCCACTTGTCCGCGTAGGTGACATAGCGATCGAACAGGTTCTGGCCGTACTCGCCGTAGGCATCGAGGTAGCTCATCTGGAGTTCCTTCTCCAGGAACTCCGCGAAGCGGGGAACGATCCACTCCTTGATGTGCGACCGCAGGCGGCGTTTGTATTCGTCCGGCAGATCGTCGCGATTCAGCCGCTCCTCGAGCACGACGAGGAGATTGACCGGATCGGCGGCGATCTCCGATGGGTCACGATTGAACGCCGCCGAGATCGTCTTGAACGCCCAACGCGTCGACAGTCCGGAAAATCCTTCCGCTGCGCCGGCATCGTCGCGATATTCCTTCACGCTCTTGGCGCGCGGATCCAGATCCTTGAGGTTTTCGCCGTTGTACGAGCGCAGCTTCGAGTAGATCGAGGAATTCTCCGGCACCATGAGGCGCGACAGCACGGTGAACTCGCCCAGCGTGCGCAGTGTCTGTGGCGCGCAAGGCGATTCGGCCAGCGTGGACGACTTGAGCATCTTGTCGTAGATGCGAATCTCTTCGTCGATGCGCAGGCAGTACGGCACCTTGACCAGGTAGACCCGGTCGATGAACGCCTCGTTGTCCTTGTTGTTGCGGAACTTCAACCACTCGGCTTCGTTCGAGTGGGCCATGATGAAGCCGTTGAACGGCATGGCGGGCAGCGCTTCCGTGCCCTTGAAGTTGCCCTCCTGCGTGGCGGTCAGGATCGGATTCAGCACCTTCAACGGCGCCTTGAACATTTCGACGAACTCGACGCAGCGCGCGGAGCCGAGGCAAAGCGCTCCGGAGTAGCTGTACGCGTCGGGATCTTCCTGCGCGTAGCGCTCCAGCATGCGCAGATCGATCTTGCCGACCAGCGTCGAGATGTCCTGCGTGTTCTCGTCACCGGGTTCGGTCTTGACGATGCCGATCTGGTTAAGCACGGACGGCATCACCCTGACGACGCGGAACTTCGACAGATCGCCCTTGTATTCCTTCAGTCGCTTGAGCGCCCAGGGACTGGCGATGCCGGTCAACGCGCGGCGCGGAATGCCGTAGCGGTCTTCCATCGGACCGCCGAACTTGTCGCGATCGAAAAGGCCGAGCGGGTTCTCGAGCAGCGGTGAAACGCGGCCGCTCAGCGAATCCTTCAAGGCGTAGATCGGGTACTGCTCGCACAGCTTCTTGATTTTCTCCGCCAGCGACGACTTGCCGCCGCCGACCGGGCCGAGCAGATACAGGACCTGCTTGCGCTCTTCGAGTCCTTGCGCGGCGTGCAGGAAGTACGCATACAAGGACATCAGCGTGTCTTCCATGCCGTGGAACTCGAGGAACGTGTCCCAGGTCTGGATGATGCGGTTTTGGAAGATGCGCGAGAGGCGAGGATCTTCGGCCGTGTTCAGCAGCGTTGGTTTGCCGATCGCTTCCAGTATGCATTCGTGTGCGGTCGCATACGCCATGCGATCGGACTTGCAGTACTGCAGGAACTCCTCCAACCCCATCTCTTCGTCCTGGGCTCGGACGAAGGATTCGCGGAACTCGGAGAACAGTTCGGCAGACGCGTGCATCAGGACCTCCTTTGCGGCGTCAACGCCGCAATGCCCATACGCGATGACTCAGACTAGGCTTTCGCCCGAACGTTCTATCCATCCAAAAACACCGGATTCACCGTACACCAGCACCGCAGCAATGGGCAATGCCTTTTGTCGCGGCCGTGGTGCGGAAGCAAAACCCACTATGGCAGAGGCGCCCCGCCGATGCGCGCCGATTTTCCGATGACGGTGTGGCGAATTTGCGTTCGAACTCCCCCAAGTATCCTTCACGAGCAGGTTGGATCCCCAAGTCATCAGTAGCTGTGTGGATGAATCCAACCCATGAACCAGCTGAACCAGATGATCAACAGTAGCGCAACCGAAAGAGCGACTCGAGCTGTCAGTGCATTGACCGTGCGGTTGGTCGTGCCTCGATCGCGCAGCAAGAAAAAGAGCGCGGCGCCGAGCGCGCCGAGAATGCCGACGAAGGCAACACTGATTAGGACGTTCATCTCTGCTGACCACGGGCGCAATTCATTATGGCACCGCCCGTGCAACTGGCAACAATGATGCCTTCAATACGCACCATCGTGGCGTTCGGCGGCTTGCTCGCCGGCGTGCTGGTCACCATTTCCTTGGGCAACTGGCAGTTGCGCCGCGCGGCCGAGAAGCTGTCACTCGAGCAGACGTGGAACGCTGCGCAACATGCACCCGCGATCGACCTTAACGCCCACGCTGATTTCGCCGCAATTGCGGCGCACCTGCCGCAACACGTCCGCGTCGCGGGGCAGTTCGAGTACGAGCGCACGATCTGGCTCGACAATCGCCCGTCGCAAGGCCGGGCTGGATTCCTTGTTGTCACCCCGTTGCGCTTGTCCGGTAGCCAGGAGCGGATCCTGGTGAACCGCGGCTGGGCGCCGCGCGATCCGGCGGTACGCACGCGCCTTCCGGCAATTGGCCACCCGGACGGGCAGGTCGTGATCGACGGTCTGGCACTCGCCACCGTCCCGCGCGTCTTCCAGCTTGGCAGTTCCGACGTCGGATCTATCCGACAGAATCTGGATCTCGACGAAATGCGCGCCGAAATCGGCGCCCCGCTGGCTGGTTTCGTGATCCAGCAATCGTCGTCGCTCGATGATTCCCTCGATCGACGTTGGCTTCCGCCGGCAACCGGAGTCGATCGACACCGGGGATATGCGTTCCAGTGGTTTTCGCTTGCGACGGTGCTCGGCGTGATCCTGCTGGGCTTCGCGTGGCGGGCTGCGCGCGGCCGATCCGTCGCGAGAACCGCTGCGTGAACGCGATCATGCTTCGATCGCGCTGGCGCGAGCATTGGCGGCGCCTGCGGCCGTTGTATCTCATGGCGCTGGCCTGCATCGTGCCGGTCGTCGCTTCGTATCTCGCCTACTACGCGTTTCCACCCGCAGGCCGCACGAACTACGGCGAGTTGATCGAACCGCAGCGACTTGTCCCCGCGCTTTCTCTGCAGACCCTGGACGGACGCGCGTTCGATCTAAGCACCTTGCGCGGCAGCTGGATCATGGTGACCGTCGATCGAGCGGAGTGTCCGGATGCCTGCCAAAAAAAGCTCTGGAACATGCGCCAGGTGCGCGCCGCGACGGGGAAGGAGCGCGACCGCATCGAGCGTGTCCTTTTCATCATCGATGATTCGGCCACCACGACGATGTTGCTGCGCGAGTTCGAAGGCACGCATTTCCTGCGTGCTTCCGGCGCGGAACTCATGGCGCTCCTCGAACTGCCGGCCGGCGCGAATGCGCACCTCGATGACTGCGTCTGGTTGATCGATCCGCTCGGACACCTGATGCTGCGATGGCCCGTTGCTGCTGATCCAAGCCGGATGAAGAAGGACATGGACCGGCTGCTGCGTGCATCGCGGATCGGCTAGGCGGATCGGCTAGGAACAGGACGATGCAAGAGGGCGCGCTCCTGGCACTTGTAGCGAAGGGCATCCTGGTCGCAGCGCTGCCACTCATCTACGTTTGGCGGTCACACGCGACTGACAAGCTGCGCAAGCTGGCCTGGGTGACCGCGTTTCTCACCTTCGACCTGATCGTCATCGGCGGGTTTACGCGGCTTACGGACTCGGGCCTCGGCTGCCCCGATTGGCCGGGTTGTTACGGGCATTCGAACCCGCTTTCGGCAGGCGAATCGATTCGTGCGGCCGAGACGGCACTTCCGTCGGGTCCGGTCACGATGAGCAAGGCCTGGGTCGAGATGCTGCACCGCTATTTCGCGCTCGCGGTCGGCGTGCTGATCATCGTCCTCGGCGCGCTTGCCTGGCGACGCTGGGCGGCCGAACGCCGGGGTCCGGTCTACCTGACCACGCTGACATTGGTCTGGGTGTGTTTGCAGGGAGCGTTTGGCGCCTGGACCGTGACGCAGAAGTTGCAGCCAGTGTTCGTAACGGCCCACCTGCTCGGCGGCATGACGTTGCTCAGCCTGCTGATCATTCTCGCGCTTCGCGAGAGTTGCGCCCCTGGTCTCGTGCACGCGGGCGCGCTGCGCGGCATTTCCGCTCTCGCCCTGCTCGTCCTGATCATGCAGATCGCACTCGGCGGCTGGGTTAGCTCCAACTATGCCGTCATGGCGTGTCCGGACTTCCCGATGTGTCATGACTCGTGGATGCCGGGCGACATGGACTTTCGAAGCGGTTTCACCTTGTGGCGCGAACTCGGCATGACGGGCGGCGAGGATGTGCGACCGATTGCATTCCAGGCGTTGGTGGCCATCCACTGGGCTCACCGGCTCTTCGCCGTTGCCGCCACGCTCGTTCTCGCTCTGCTCGCTTGGCGCGCGCGCGTTGTTCCTGAGACCCGCAAGGTCGGAACGTGGCTTGCTGCGCTGCTGGCGCTACAACTGGTATCGGGGATGTCGAATGTCGTTTTCCAGTGGCCACTCCTGCTTGCGGTCCTGCATAACGCCGGCGCGGCCGCGATGCTTGCCCTGCTCGTCGTTCTCAACTATCAGGCTTGGCAGGGGCGCGAGCGTCGCGCACGTGTGACGGATGAGCGAACGCGCGCGACTGCCGCAGGGTAAACTGCGCCGCCCTGCGAAAACCATCCTGCTTCGCTTTCTGCACATCCCGCGTCACGGCATGCAAGCCCCAGCTCAGCGCACCGAGGTCAGCTCGCTACCACGTCTGGCGCGCCAGTTCTGGCAGCTCACCAAGCCGCGCGTGACCCAGTTGGCGCTGTTCTGCGCGGTCATCGGGATGTTTCTCTCCACTCCGGAACTGCCGTCGCTCGTGCTGGTTGCCAAGGCCACGATCGGCATCTGGCTGCTGGCCGGCGCCGCGTTTGCGGTCAATTCGATCATCGAGCGGCACATCGACGCGAAAATGGCGCGCACGCGCGCCCGACCGCTCGCGCGCGGCGAGATCACACCCGTCCAGGCAATCGTTTTCTCCGGTCTTATCGGCGGCGCGGGGATGTGGGTGCTGTACACGCAGGTCAACGCGCTGACGATGTGGCTGACGTTTTGCACGTTCGTCGGGTACGCGGTGGTCTATACGGTGCTTCTCAAGCCGCACACACCGCAGAACATCGTGATCGGCGGGATGAGCGGCGCCATGCCGCCGGTGCTTGGCTGGGCGGCGATAACAGGCGCCGCGCCGGCGCAGGCATGGTTGCTCGCCTTGATCATCTTCGTCTGGACGCCACCGCACTTCTGGGCACTGGCGCTGTATCGCCTGGAGGACTATCGCAAGGTGGGTTTGCCAATGCTGCCGGTCACGCATGGGTCGAAGCTGACGCGCCTGCACATGTTGCTTTATACGATCGCGCTTGTTGCGACGACGCTTCTTCCATGGGTGATCCAGATGGCGGGTGTCGTCTACCTCGTCGTCGCGCTCGTCCTTGGTGCCGGCTTCGTCGGATACACGTGGCGCCTGTATCGCAACTACAGCGACCGCCTCGCGCGCGCGACGTTCAACTATTCGATCGTCTACCTCGCCGCCATCTTCGCGGCGTTGTTGGTCGACAAGTACACCGCCTGATTCAGGTCGCCGGGCTGTTGAAGTCGATGCGCACGATCTTCCTCACAGCGTTGATCGCGCTTGCGCTTGGTGGCCTCGCCGCATGCGAGCAGCAATCGTCTCCTTCGTTCAACAGCGTCGACATCACGGGCGCCAACTACGCGCGCGACTTCTCGCTGACCGACCAGGATGGCCACCGCAGAACTCTTGCGGACTATCGCGGCAAGGTCGTGCTGATGTTCTTCGGCTACACGCAATGTCCGGATGTTTGTCCGACCACGATGGCCGACATGGCACAGGTGAAGGCAAGGCTGGGTGTGCAGGGGGACAAATTTCAGGTGCTGTTTGTCACTGTCGATCCCGAAAGGGACACGCAGCAGCTACTGGCCCAGTATGTACCGAGCTTCGACAAGTCGTTTGTCGGCCTCTATGGCAACGCCGATGAGACTGCGAACACTGCGAAGGAATTCAAGGTCATCTATCAGAAGGTGCCGGGGAAGACGCCGTCGACGTACTCCATCGATCACACGGCCGGATGCTATGTCTTCGACCCACACGGGCGACTGCGCCTGTTCGTCAAGCATTCCCAGTCGATCGATTCAATTGCCGCCGATATCAAGCGCCTGATGTAGCAAAGGCGCCGGTTTCAGGATTGATCGCGACGCGGCTCGAGAGCGTCGGTCTATCGGCGCCACCTTCCCCAATCCCGAAGACGACTCGCACTTGCGGCGACAGGTCAACTTCGAAGCCGAGGAAGAGATTCGCTTCCGCACCCTCGTAGTCCTCGCGTCGGTAGGTCGACGCACCTGCATTGAGGACGGCGTGCGGTTCGAACGGGTCGAACACGACGATGCTGCCGCGACGCACGGGAACGCGGCGGCTGATGCGCGGAAATACGACTTCTCGCGGTGGCCCCGCAGCAGTCCAGATGCCGAAGAGCACGCCGCCGTAGTGCGCATCGTTGTGAAAAAACGCGCCCTGGCATCGGTACCACTCCATCTGCGGGCGGGTGGCCTCTGCCAGGACTTGCGGCAAGACTTGTCTCAATTCGCGCACGACGGCAGCCTCTTCCAGCGTGCCCACCGATTCGACCCTTCCTGGCCGGCCGGCCGGCTCGGCCTTGGCTGAGCGCGAAGCGGAGATCACGGCCGGACCTGGATCAGCTTGGCCGATCCAGATATGCGACGCGAGCGACCGGATCGACCCGGCGACAGCCGCGTTGGCGCGAGGTCCAGCACAGGCTTCGAACGACATGCCGGAAGTATCAGGACAAAAAAAGCCCCGCTGGCGCGGGGCTTGAGTATCCGCCTCTTCGGAGGAGAGGGGGAGGAGGAGAGGCGGACGTTAGCTTGATGCGAACAGCAAGAACCGATCCCAACCCGGCCAACTCAAGCCGCATCAGCAAGAGTCGATCTCATCTTTTCCAAAGCTTTGGCCTCGATCTGACGAATTCGTTCCGCAGAAACCCCAAATTCCTTCGCCAGATCGTGCAACGTTGCCGTTCCAACGTTGCCGTCCGGGTCTTCGTCCAACCACCGAGCCTCGACAATACGACGGCTGCGCGCGTCCAGGGAGTCGAGAGCACCGCGGATCCCGTCGCTCTGCAGGACATCACGGCTGCGGCGGGCGAGCACCTCGGTCGGCTCTGAGGACGAATCGGCCAAGTACGCGATCGGAGCGAACTCCTCTTCGGTCTCGTCCGGGCGCGCCTCGAGGGCGATATCGCCACCCGCGAGCCGCGTTTCCATTTCGATGACATCCTGAGGACGTACGTCCAGCACGGCCGCCATGTTGTCGACCTCGTCCTTGGTCAACGTCCCAAGGCCCGCCTTCATGCTGCGCAGATTGAAGAACAGCTTGCGCTGCGCCTTCGTGGTGGCGACCTTCACCAGCCGCCAGTTGCGCAGGATGTATTCATGCATCTCCGCTTTGATCCAGTGGAGAGCAAACGACACCAGCCGTACACCCCGCTCCGGATCGAAGCGTTTCACGGCCTTCATCAGGCCGATGTTTCCTTCCTGGATCAAATCGGCATGCGGCAACCCGTAGCCGAGGTAATTGCGCCCCACGGCGACGACGAGCCGCAAGTGCGAAAGCACGAGCTTTCCAGCCGCCTCGAGATCGCTGTCGTTCCGAAACTTCCGCGCGAGCGAAACCTCCTCGTCTGCGGTCAGAAGCGGAATGCGGTTTACCGCTGTGATGTAAGCGTCGAGATTGCCAAGGCTGCCTGGGTGCAGAGCAACCAAGCCTGCCCCATTGGCGGCGCCAACTGGAACCAGAGCCTTTGTCGCGGATGCCATCAAAACTGCCCCCTTTCAAATTGATGCTAGCACTCCAACCTTCCGAGTGCCAAACCAATAGAGTGTCGGCGGCCAAGATGGTTCAATGCGGCAAGATTTCAAGTGCAACCGCCAAGACGCCAGATGGTTGCGATTTCAGAGATAGCAAGCACTGACAATCGTCAGTTGTCTTGCGTCTTGGCGGCTGCCATCTGGCGCCCGCCGAACATTGCACCCGCGCCAGCTCCAATGAGGAGGCAAGCCGCAACGAAGGCGAGGATCAAGGGCCAAGGTGGGAAGCGAAGCTGCAGTTCGATCCCGAGAAGCTTCCCCAGTTCCGCAAGCGGCGGGTTGACGGCAACCCGAGCCGCGGCCAGGAGACCCAGCGCGCCGGCCGAGGCAAGGCCGGTCAGCAAACCGCCTGCATAGACAAATGGGCGGCGCATGAAATCCCGCTCGGCGCCAATCTGATCGAGCAATCGGAGTTCGGCTGGCTCGACCGTTGCCAGTACGCGAACCAGGCCGATGACCACGACGAGCACGAGCAACCCGACCAAAGCTCCGCTCGAGGCCAGGACGGCGGTCGTCGCCCGAACCAGGCCTACGAGCCGGCGATACCAGTCCAGGTCTGTTTGGACACTGTCGACGCGCGGCAGTTTTCCGATCGTCGCTGCCGCAGCCTCCACGGCGGCCGGGGTAGCTTGGGGGGCAAACTCGACCGCAAAGACGTCCGGCAGTGGGTTCGAGCGGATCTCACTCGTTGCCTGCCCGGCTCGCCGCTGCAGATCGGCCCAGGCCTGATCGCGCGCGAGCAGCTGCGCGCGGGCAACGCCCTCGAGGGTCTCGATCCGGCCGGCCAGCGCCTTCAGATCCGCGGAGCCGGTCCCGGAAGTTACGAACACGCTGATCTCTGCGACCGGGAGACGCCCGATGCCGAGCCCTCCTGCCTGCGCGAGCATGAAGCAGAACCCGGGCACCGCAAGTGCAATCGCCGCCAGCACGACCCCCGAGAGTGTCGCGAGCGACCGTTCCCCGAGCATTCGCAATGCACGGTCCCAGCAGTACCCGCGCGCGGCTTGCCACGTCATTGGCCGAGCACGCCGTTATTGATGCGCACGAGTCGCGCGCGTACCGGCATCCGCTCGGGTGTCCGTTGCGAAGCCATCAGCACAGCGACCCCGCTGATGGCGAACTGCTCGAGCAGTTGGAGCATGTTGTCGGCGGCTTCGACGTCGAGGAAGCTGATCGGGTCGTCCACGATCAGGAACGCGGGACGGTTGACGATCGCTCGGGCCAGTGCGACCCGGTGCCTGGCGCCGCTCGAAAGCTCGCCGGGCAGCGCGTTCACTTCGTCGAAGCGCGCGCGGTTCAAGGCTGCACGGGCGCGCTTGATGGCTTCCTCCCGGGTCTGGTTCGAAGCGATCGCCGGCAGCATCACGTTTTCGAGCACGCTGCGTCGATCGAGTAGCAGCGGCTCCTGCATGACGATGCCGATCGAGCGCCGCAGAAACGCCAACGCGTTCGGGCGCATCCGCACCGGATCCTCGCCGCCGATGCGCACCGTTCCGCTTGAGGGCGCTTCCATTGCCCCGGCAAGCCGCAACAGCGTCGACTTGCCGGCGCCGCTTCCGCCGATCAGAAGAAGGAACTCGCTGCGGTGAATCGTGAGCGTGGCGTCCGACAATGCGAGACGAAACGCGCCGTATTTCTTGCTCGCGCGGTCGAGTTGGACAAATGGCTGGTCGCTGATCATCCAGTCGAAAGGTCGGCAGGCATGGGTGCGGCGCGCATTGCCTAGAATCGGCCGGCGGAGAGAAGCCGACCGGGCGCAACGCCGCGCGCATTCTAAGGGGGCGGCGCTTAAGGACCGCCGGTCAATTTCCGGTCATGGACGGGTCGTATGGTGCGGCGAAAGAAGAACAGGCGTGACCGCAAGGACTCGACTATCGCCACGCTGCCTACGCTGGCGGCGCAACCGGCCAGCCGCTTTCTCGACCGAGAACTCTCCCAACTGGCGTTCAACGAACGGGTCCTTGCGCTGGCCGAGCGCGCCAACGTGCCTCTCGCCGAGCGGTTGCGGTTCCTTTGCATCGTGTCCTCCAATCTCGACGAATTCTTCGAGATCCGTGTCGCTGAGCTGATGGAAGACATGCGCGAGGGCGGCGGCATCGGTCGCGCGTCGCCGTCCTGGCCGGCGTTCGCTGATATCTCGCAGCGGGCGCATGCGCTCGTCGAGCGCCAGTACGGCCTGCTGAACCGGGTGCTCACGCCCGCGTTCAACCGGGAGCAGATCGTCATCCTGAGTCACTCCCAGCGCACGCCGGCCCAGCGCAAGTGGGTGCGCGGATACTTCGAAACCGAGGTCAAGCCGCTGCTGTCTCCGATTGGCCTGGATCCGTCCCATCCATTTCCGCAAGTCATCAACAAGGCGCTCAACTTCGTCATCCAGCTCACCGGCAAGGATGCGTTCGGTCGAGCATCGACGATTGCGGTGCTCAAAGTGCCACGCGTGCTTCCGCGCGTGATTCCGATGCCGGCGCGGCTCGCGCCGGGCAAACAGGCGTTCGTGCTGCTCTCGTCCGTGATTCGCGCGCACCTGGAGGACGTTTTCTCGGGTCGCGGGATCGCTGGTGTCTCGCAGTTCCGGGTCACACGGGATTCGGACCTGTGGGTGGACGAGCGCGAGGTACGCAACCTGCGCCAGGCATTGCGCATGGAATTGACGCAACGACACTTCGGCAACGCGGTGCGGCTCGAGGTGCTGCGCGCGTGTCCGCCCAATCTGGAGCAACTGCTGCGCGAGCAGTTCCAGCTGCCCAACGAAGCCGTCTACCGCGTCGACGGACCGGTCAATCTCGTGCGGTTGAACCAGCTCGTCGATCTGCTCACCGCCCCCAAGTTGCGCTGGCCGCCATTCGCGCCGGCTTGGCG
>Ga0335076_10007808_pt1 | contig 10787 bp, 7 predicted proteins | sample Lox_Sample_25_FD_206717 | JGI IMG/M metagenome (GOLD analysis project Ga0335076, IMG submission 206717) | Soil microbial communities from Loxahatchee National Wildlife Refuge, Florida, United States - Lox_Sample_2.5 | ecosystem: Environmental > Terrestrial > Soil > Wetlands | place: USA: Florida...
AGGGCGGAGTTGGTGGTGCCGAGGTCAATCCCGATTTTCATGGGTACATTACCAGATTACCCGCGATCCGGCCAGAACTTCAGATACGGCTTGTTTGCCAGCATTCGCAGCAAGTACACCGCCAGCTCGCGCGCATGATAATCGCCCCACATGCTGGATTCGCCCGCCGGCACTTTCGCGCCCTCCGGAATGGCGTCCCAGCCGTTGGGCCGGTGATACACCGAGTGCAAGATCAGTCCCTGATGATCGGCACTCGTGCTCAAGTACGGCTCCGCAAAAATCGTGTCCGCCACTTTGAGCCCCGCGCGCCAGTAGCGATCGTCCTTCAACCGCCGTCCCAGGCGCAGCAGTCCCTGAGCGCCGATTGCCGCCGCCGAGCTGTCCACCGGCTCGTATGGGTTGAACGGATCGGCGGGAGTGGTGCGCCAGTCCCCAAGCTGCGCCAGTCCGGGAGCCCCGGTGTCCCAGTAAGGCACGCCCTCCGGCGGAGTGTTCCCGATGTAGAAATCGCACGTGGCGCGCGCGGCCTTCTCCATGATCGCCCGCGTCTCGTCGTGGCCTTCCAACATATCGAACAGCTCGAGCTGTTCCGCGAACCCGCACATGGCCCACGCCAGGCCGCGTGTCCAGGTGCTGAACGGCGAATAGCCCTGCTGCGAACTCGGGCAGCGATAATTCCCGTCGTTGATGTTGAAGATGCTTTCGTGCGCGGTCCGCCCGCGCACGTCGTAGGCATCGCGCCCTTCCCCGTACCACACGGCGTATTGCGCTGTCGCGCGCGCGTGCAGCGCCACTCGATCGATCAGCGGGATTTTCTTGTCGTTCTCCCCCATCAGCGCGTGCCCCAGCAGGTGGGCCACCGCCGGCGCGCGCAGGGTGCGGATGGTATCCACGAACAGCGAGTGCGGCCCGTTGAAGCTGTAGATATATCCGCCCCCGTCGGCCGTCCGCGTCCACCGCGCCGCCTGCACCGCGCCCGACACCTTGAGCGCCATCTCGTAGAAGCGCCGCTCCCACGGGTTCTCCGCGATGCGGCCCTCGCTCATCAGGCGCAGCAGGTTGCCGTAGGTGCTGACGTTGTTGAACCCGTGATCGTGTACGCCTATATGGCTCACGTGCGGCGCCATCACCGCCACAGTCCGTTCGCGTCCGATCTCCAGAAATTCGGCGTCGCCCGTGGCGTCGAATTGCAGGATGGCGCTGCCGAACTGGAAGCCCTGGGTCCACTCGGTCCATCCGCGGCTGGTATACCTGCCGCGCACAGTGAACACGGGCGAGCCCTGCGCGGGCGACCACGAATTCTCGATCGAGCGAATCTTGGCCGCTGACAGCTCAAATAGGCGCCGCAGCTTGGGCGCGAAGGCGGAAAGGTCGGGTGCGGAACGGAGGTCGATCATGAATTGTCAATCTTAACTTGCGGCGCGGCAGCCCAAAAACGTGTATAGTCTCACGAAGGAGAAATTATGGCGAAACGCATCCTGCTGGCCGGCCTTGCCGCCGGGCTGGTGCTCTACGTATGGGAGTCGGTCGCCCACCTCGCGCTGCCCCTCGGAGAAGCCGGAATCAGCGTTTTCCCGAACGAACCGGCCATGCTCACCGCCATCAGGCAGAACGTGACCGAAAACGGCTTCTACTTCTTCCCCAACCCCAACCCGCCAAACAGCACGGAAGAACAGAAGAAGCAGGCCATGCAGTCGATGCTCACCGGGCCGTCCGGGATCATGGTTGTGCGCCCGCATGGCGACCCCGGCATGACTCCCGCCCGGCTGGGTCTGCAGGCTCTCTTCGACATCCTCTCGATGATCGTGGCCGCGGTCGTGCTTTCCCAGGCGGCCGCCCTGAAGCGCTTCGGCCCGCGAGTAGCCCTGGTGGCGATGCTGTCCGCCATTCCGACGCTGCGCACCGAACTGCCGCAATGGAACTGGTACGGTTTTCCCGCGCTCTACACCACGGCGCAATTCGCGCTGCACGCGGTCGGCTTCATCCTGGGCGGCCTGGTGCTGGCGAAGATGATCAAAGCCGCTCCAGAATGGCCGCGGTAGCGTCGTAATCGCCGCGCAGATTCAGATTCAGGCCGGAGCTCATCAGGTACGCCCCGCTGTACTGTTGCTGCCGATCGGCGAGTTTGTTGTTTATCGACTCGACCTTGTACACCGCACGCGGATCCAGACCGCGCAGGCGGATCGCCGGTGCGTCCTCGCGCAACTGCTGGGAATGCCGGAACGCAAACAGCACCGCCTGCCTGCCGTCGGCCGCGACGTACTCGGTCGCCGTGACATCCTCCGTGCGCGGCGAGAGCAGCCGGTAAAGATCGCCGGTCTGCACCGTCGCGCGAATGCGTTTGTACGCAGCGATCATGTTCGTGGCCAGCGCCGTATCCTGGTCCGTAAACTTGTTCAGGTTGGCTCCGATGCCGAGCGCACCCTGCATGGCCACCAGGAAGCGGTACGCGAGCGACGTGCTGCGCCCGTTCATGTTCGGCACGTCCGTCACCCACGCCGACATGATTTTCGCGGGATAGGCGAAGGAAAATCCTTCCTGAATGCGCAGGCGGTCGAAGGCCTCCGTGTTGTCGCTGGTCCAGACTTCGTCTACGCGCTGCAGAACGCCGAGATCGATGCGCCCGCCGCCTCCCGAGCACGACTCGATCTCCAGCTTCGGGTGCTTTGCGCGCAGCCGGTCGAAGATCTCGTAGAGATTCCGCACGTACTGCACCCAGAGCCGCCGCTCCTCAGCCGCTCCCGCCTCCGGCCATCCCGGCTCGCTGAAGGAGCGATTCATGTCCCACTTGAAGTACCGGATGTTGTACTCGGAGGCCAGCTTGTCGAGCACCGCGACGAGATACTCCTTCACCTCGCTGCGTGCCAGGTTGAGAATCATCTGGTTGCGCAGCTCGCTGCGCGGCCGGCCGGGAAAATTGATGACCCAATCGGGATGCGCGCGGTACAGGTCGCTGTTGGCGTTGACCATCTCCGGTTCCACCCACAGCCCGAAATCCATACCAAGCGAATTCACGTGATCGATCAGGCCCTTCAGCCCCTGCGGAAATTTCTGCGGATTGACGAACCAGTCGCCCAGGCCTGCGCGATCGTTGTTGCGTGCGCCGAACCAGCCGTCGTCCATCACGAACAGTTCGACACCGAGCTTGGCGGCTTTGCCCGCCAGCTCCCTCTGGCCGGCCTCGTTGACTGCGAAGGTCGTAGCTTCCCAGGAGTTGTAGAGCACCGGCCGCAGCCGCGAAGTCGCGCCGCCGGGCAGGATCTGCTCGCGCGTGAAGCGGTGCAGCGTGCGCGATGCCGCGCCGAACCCGGCATCCGAGTAGCCGCCGTAAAACGGCGGGGTGTCCAGCGTGTCGCCGGGCTTCAGCGGGTAGGAGAAGTCGAAGCTGTTCATCCCGCCCGTCACGCGCACCTGACGGTAGGGCGTTTGCTCCACCGTGATCCGCCAGTTGCCGCTCCAACCCAGCGCGCCGAACCAGACGCGCCCGTGCGCTTCGCCGGCATCGCCGGCATCGATCATGAACCACGGATTGAAATTGTGGCTGGTGTGCCCCTTCCGGCTCTCGATCACTTTCTGCCCTTCGTGAACCGGCTCGTGCTGAATCTGCGTCTCTCCCGCCCAGCGCCCCGCGACGTAGGTCAGGTTGTAGCCGTCGCCCGGCAGCAGGTTCCAGACCGCGGACTGCGCGCTCTCGATGGTGAACGCGCGCTGCGTCCCGTTGCGAATCGTGGCCGACCGCCGCAGGATGCCGGAGTCGGGGTACACGTGATAATGCAGCGTCACCTCGACCGGGTCGTTGATGTCCTTGAGCACGATCTCCAGATCGTCGCCCGCGATCCTGTGCGAGACGTAGTGCAGCACCAGGTCACGGACTCCATCTTCGCGCGCGATCTTCAGCGCCGGTTCGTAGTAGCGCGGACCGCCCCACCCGGGAAACTCTTCTGCTTCGAGCATCTGCCGCGGATCGAAGCTGGAAAGATCGCGCCGCGGCGGAGGTGTGGCGAGATCGTCGAGCCGCCACAGCGGAGCGCCCCAATACAGGTGCCGCAGGGCCCCGTCGGCGCCAAGGCCGAGGGCATAGGAGCTGGTTCGCGTTGTGAGGAGCTAGACCTTGCGCGACTCGTTGAACTGAATCGATTGCGCCGTAAGTTCTGTGGCGGCCAGGAGGAGAATTGCAGATACGCGCAACATCGCCCACTAGCGTAGCAGAGCGCGCAAAAACCAATCGGCCGCGGATGAACGCGGATGAACGCAGATAACACAAAATCAGCGTTCATCCGCGGCCAATTACCTTTTTGGTTAGATCATCCCCAGAACTGCGTTGATCACGATCGCCACCATCCCCGCCGGAATGGCGATCTTCCACCCGATGTTCATGAGCTGATCGTACCGATACCGCGGAAACGTCCCGCGGAACCAGATCATCAGGTAGATGATAACGCTCACCTTGAAGACGAACCAGAAGATCCCGATCATCACTTCGTTGACTGCCGGCACCGCAAAAACCAGCCCCACCAGCACCAGGAGCGCGATCGCGGCCAGCAGGACCTTCTGTTGCAGCGGGTCCACCAGCTTCTTCACCAGCTTCAAAGATGCCAGTCCCGAGCCCACGAACAGCAGCACCGGAATGCCGTAGTTCAGCGGCTTCTCCAGCCACGCCACACTCGGGAACGGCCGCAGCCATCCGCCCCAGAAGATGGTCACCGCCACCGACGCGACCACGAAGATGTTCGCGTACTCGGCCAGAAAATACAGCGCCCACCGGAAGCCGCTGTACTCCGTGTGAAAACCGGCCACCAGCTCGCTCTCGGCCTCGGGCAGGTCGAACGGCGCGCGGTTGGTCTCCGCCGTCGCGGCAATGATGTACAGCGTGAAGGGCACGATCATGAAGCCGTAATTGGCAAAGATACCCCACACTCCGCGGTCGATCTGCGATTGCACGATTCCGCGCATGCTGAGCGTGCCGGCCACCATCACTCCGCTCAACAGAGCGAAAGCCAGCGCCACTTCGTAGCTCACAAGCTGCGCCGCGCTGCGCAGCGCTCCCAAGAGCGGATAGTGGCTGTTGGACGACCATCCGCCGAGGATGATCCCGAGGATCCCAACCGCGCTCATCGCCGAGATCACCAGCAGCCCGACGTTCACATCCGCCACGTAAATATTCCTGGCAAACGGGATCATGGCGAACGCGGTCAGCGCCGTGATGGTCGAGATGCAGGGCGCGAACCAGAACATGGCCTGATCGGCATCGGTCGGGATGATGTCTTCCTTAAGAAGCAGCTTGAGCGCATCCGCGATCGGCTGCAACAGGCCGTGCGGGCCGACGCGCATCGGGCCCAGCCGCACCTGGAAATCGGCCAGGACCTTGCGCTCCACCAGCACGATATATCCCGCCACCAGCGGGAATGCCGCGATGACCACCAGCGTCACCAGAATCGGCACGAACAGCGGATGATTGAGGACCGTCTGCATATCGGAATCACCGGAACAGCGAAGTCGAGGTCTGCGCCAGGCGCAGGAACGGGTCGGGATAGATGCCAATCGCCAGCGTCGCCACTACGCTCGTGGCCAGCGCCAGCCGCAGCCCGACGGTCGTCGCCATAGGCGGAGCTTTTGCCTCGGCCTCGCGGAGGAACATCGTCTTCACGATCTTGAAGTAGTAGTAAATTGCCACCGCGACATAGGCCGTGGCGATCACCGCAAGATAATAGTGTTTGGTCTGGATCAGCGCCAGGAAGATGTAATACTTCCCGAGGAAGCCGGCCGTCGGTGGAATGCCCGCCAGTGACAGCAGGAAAATCAGCATCAGGAATGCGTATCCCGGGCTCTTGTGGACCAGCCCCGCGATGTCGTCGAGGTCTTCGCCGATGATGTTGGCCCGGCGCAGCGCCACCACCACCAGAAACGCACCCAGGTTCATGAAGGTGTAAACCATCACGTAGACCGAAATGCCGAGCAGCCCGGTCTCGTTGCCTGCAATCAGGCCGAGCAGCATGTAGCCCGCATGCGAAATCGAGCTGTACGCCAGCAGCCGCTTGATGTTGGTCTGGTTGATTGCAGCCAGGTTGCCAAGGGTCAGCGTCAGCACCGCGATCACACTCAACAGTGGTTCCCATGTGTCTCGGGCGGCAGCCAGGGGCCCAAGGAAGATCCGCAGCAGGAATGCGATGCTCGCCGCTTTCGAAGCCACCGAAAGGTATGCCGTCACGGTCGTCGGCGCGCCTTCATAAGCGTCCGGCGCCCACATATGGAAGGGTGCGGCCGAGATCTTGAAGAGCAGTCCGACGGCCGTCGTGGTGAGTGCCAGGAACACCACCGGATCCCACGCAGGCCGCTGCGCGATCTCCGCGGCGATGTCGGCCAGGTTGGTGGAGTGCGCCATCCCGTACATCACCGAGAACCCGTACACCAGGAAGCCGCTCGAAAACGCGCCCAGCAGCAGGTACTTCATCGCCGCCTCGTTCGACCGCCGGTCACTGCGCAGGAATCCGACCATCACGTAGAAGCACAGCGCCATCAGCTCCAACCCGATGAACAGCGTGATCAGGTCCGTGCCTGTCGCCAGGAAATACATTCCGCACTGGGCGAACAGAATCAGCCCGTAATATTCTCCGTGGTGCTCGCCGGCGATTTCCAGGTACTTGTACGAGACCAGTGCCACGATGAGCGCCGCCGCCAGGAAGATCCAGTTGAAGAAGATGCCGAAGCCGTCGATCATCACGCTCTTACTGAATCCGGAGAACTGGCTCACTCCCGAACTCGCCAGCCAGGCCTGCTGCTTGTACAAACCGATCCCGGTGAAGATCTCCGCGATCGCCACGAAAACGATGAGGTATTTGCGATGCCGCGGGTCGGGAAACAGCAGGAAATCGAACAGCAGGACGGCGCATCCGAACAGGGCCAGCATGATCGCCGGGATGATGGTGAAGTGATCGTTGGCGGTGTAGAACTGGCTGAAGTCGATCATCTTGCTCGCTCCGCTCGCGGGGTCAGGGGCTGAGGGCCAGGGGCCGGGGATGAGGCCGCACCTGACAGTTCACCAGCAGATTTTTTTGCAGTGCGCGAGGACGCAGAATAAGCGGCTGGGTTCACGAGTGCCACGGGCTCCCCGGCCCCCGGCCCCTGGCCCCCGGCCCCTGTTTGGGCCCCTGCATTCTGCACGCCGCCGCTTCCGTAGTATCCCGGCCGTACTCTTTCCACAATCTCCGCCACCGGCTTCCGGAGGATGTCGAAGTACGGCTTCGGATAGACGCCGATCCAGATCGCCCACGCAATCAGCGGCAGGAAGACCGCGATCTCGCGCGGGTTCATATCCGGAATGGTCAGGTTCTTGCCGTTGGTCACCTGGCCCAGGATCGTCCGCTGGTACAGCCATAGCAGGTAGGCCGCTCCCAGGATTACTCCGGTCACCGCGAACGCCGCCCAGATGCGGTTGGCCTCGAACGCGCCCTGCAAAATCGTGAACTCACCGATGAATCCGTTCAACAGGGGCAGGCCCGCCGAGCTCAGCATCGCAATCGCGAAGATGACGGCGAACTTGGGCATCACGTGCGCCAGCCCGCCGTATTCCTTGATCTCGCGCGTGTGCCGGCGCTCGTAGATCACCCCGATCACAAGGAAGAGCATGCCGGTCGAAATTCCGTGGTTGATCTGCTGCAGCACGCTCCCCGCGATCCCGTTAGGGTTCAGCGAAAAGATGCCCAGGGTGCAGAAACCCAGGTGGCTTACCGAAGAGTACGCGATCAGCTTCTTCCAGTCCGCCTGCATCAGGCACACCAGCGCTCCGTAGATGATGCCGATCAGCGAGAGAATCGCCAGCACCTGCACGATCTTCTGGTCCACGCTGGCCTTAGGCAGCAGCGGCAGCGAGAACCGCAGGAATCCATAGGTCCCCATTTTCAGGAGCACGGCGGCCAGAATCACGGAGCCCGCGGTGGGCGCTTCCACGTGGGCGTCGGGCAGCCATGTGTGGAACGGGAACATCGGCACCTTGATGGCGAATCCCACGAAGAACGCCCAGAAGACCCACTGCTGCAGGCCGAGCGGCAGGTTGAGCTTCATCAGCTCGGAAATCTCCAGAGTGTAGAAGCCGAACTGCTGGAAGTGCTGGAAGTAGAGGGTCAGGATGCCGAGCAGCATCAGTACCGAGCCCGCCAGGGTGTACAGGAAGAACTTGATCGCGGCGTAGAGCTTCCGCGGGCCGCCCCATACACCGATGATGAAGTACATGGGCACCAGCACCAGCTCCCAGAACACGTAGAACAGGAAGAAGTCCAGCGAAATAAACACGCCGAGCATGCCCGCCTGCAACAGCAGGAACATGGCGTAATATTCCTTCACCCGCTCCTGGATCGCGCTCCAACTGCACAGAATCGAGAGGAAGCCCATCAGGGTGGTGAGCATGACGAGCAGCAGGCTGATGCCGTCGATCCCGAGGTGATAGTGCACGCCTAGCGAAGGAATCCAGTCGGCCTTTTCCTCGAACTGGAATCCCCCGGGGCCGACTGCAAACCGCGTGACGAGGGGCAGCGAGATCAGAAACCCGGCAAAGCCAACCAGGTTTGCCCAGACGCGGATCAGATCCTTGTGCCTGCCGGGAATAAACAGCAGGACCGCAAGGCCGGCCAGCGGCGTCAGCAACACGATACTTAGTAAGTGCTGGTCCATATGGTTACCGAACCACGTAATACCCGAAGAACACCAGGACCCCGATCACTACAAAAAACGCGTAAGCCTGCACGCGCCCGGTTTGAAGCAGGCACACGGGGTAGGAGAGCATCTTGACGACGAAACTCGAAAAGCGCACTGCTCCGTCCACGATCCAGGTGTCCCACCACATGGAAACCGTCGCTGTGAAGCGTGTGAACCACCCGGCGCCGTTCACCCCTCCATCCACGACATTTCGGTCGAATGCGCCCAGCAACAGGCCGCCCTTCTTGCACAGGCCGTCCACGAACAGGTATTCGTAAACCTCGTCCACATACCACTTGTTGTAGAGACACTTGTGCAGTTGAGGGAAGCGATCGTAAATGCGCTCGGGAATCTCCGGCCGGTTGTGATACAGATGGCGTGCCAGCAGAATGCCGCAGATTGCAATTGCCACCGAGACGCCCATCAGCATCCATTCGAGCCCCGTGTCGTGCGCTCCAGCGGCTTCAACCGCCGGTTCCCCGAACACGGGCGCCAGCCAGGTCTCGAATCCGCGGAAGAACTCGGGCAAGCCCCAGAGCTTCGGCGTCCCCAGCCAGCCGGCGAGCACGCTGCCCACCGCGAGGATGCTGAGCGGCACGGTCATCGAAGCCGGCGACTCATGAATGTGCGCCGCGACCTCCGGCTTTACGCGCGACTTGCCGTAGAACGTCATATTCATCAACCGCCACATATAAAATGCCGTCATCGCCGCCGTGGTCAGGCCAACCGTGTACAGCAGCTTCGATCCCAGCGGCGAGCTGAACGCCTGCCACAAAATCTCGTCCTTGGAGAAGAATCCCGCCAGCCCCGGAATTCCCGCAATCGCCACCGAGCCTACCCACATGGTCCAATGCGTAATCGGAATCTTGTTCTTCAAATCGCCCATGTAGCGCATGTCCTGCTCGCCGCCCATGGCATGAATCACAGAGCCGGAGCAAAGGAAGAGCAGGGCTTTGAAGAAGGCATGCGTGAACAGGTGGAAGACCGCCACCCAGTACGCACCCACGCCCGCCGCCAGGAACATGTATCCGAGCTGGCTCACGGTCGAGTACGCCAGCACGCGCTTGATATCGTTCTGTACCAGCGCGATGCTCGCCGCCAGAATCGCCGTGAACGCGCCCACGGTCGCCACCACGGCGCTGGTCGAAGGCGTCAAATGGAAGAGCGCCGAACTCCGCGCCACCATGTACACCCCCGCTGTCACCATGGTCGCGGCATGGATCAATGCGGAGACCGGCGTCGGACCCTCCATCGCGTCCGGCAGCCAGACGTACAGCGGGAACTGCGCCGATTTTCCCGTGGCCCCGAAGAACATGCACAGGGCGGCCACGCTGAGAATCCCGAAGCCGGCTGTCTCGGCAGTGTAATGATGCAGCGCCGCATTCACATCGGTGAATCGCAGCGTGCCCAGCAGGCTCATCAATAACAGCATGCCGATGACGAACCCGGCATCGCCCACGCGGTTTACCACGAACGCCTTTTTGCCCGCATCCGCCGCCGACTGCTTGTGGAAGTAGAAGCCGATCAGCAGGTAGCTACACAACCCGACGCCTTCCCAGCCGACGAACAACAGCGCATAGTTATTGGCCAGCACCAGCATCAGCATGAAGAAGATGAACAGGTTGAAGTAGCCGAAGAACCGGTAATACCCGTTGTCGTGGTCCATGTACCCGGTGGCGTATACGTGGATCAGAAATCCGATGCCGGTCACCACCAGAATCATCACCGAGCTCAGCGGGTCCAGCAGAAAGCCCCAATCCAGCGTGAAGGTGGAGAGAGCGCCCGACGCGGTATGGAACGGCATCCCCGCGATCCACGTAAACTGGATCACTTCATGGATTTTGTGTGTCTGTTCCGAAAGCTGCCACACCGCGCCGACGCTGAAGATGAACGAGAGCAGCACCATCCCCGGGCACAGAAGCTTGATCAGGAATTTGGTCCCTGATCCATGATGATGATCGTGCGCGTGATCATGGCCGTGGTCATGCGTATGATCATGCACGTGAACATGTCCGTGGTCGTGATCATGATGATGGTGGTGGTGTTCCCCGGGGCGCCCCCCCCCCCCCCCCCCCCCCCCCAAAGGATGGGGGAAC
>Ga0335076_10007810_pt1 | contig 10786 bp, 10 predicted proteins | sample Lox_Sample_25_FD_206717 | JGI IMG/M metagenome (GOLD analysis project Ga0335076, IMG submission 206717) | Soil microbial communities from Loxahatchee National Wildlife Refuge, Florida, United States - Lox_Sample_2.5 | ecosystem: Environmental > Terrestrial > Soil > Wetlands | place: USA...
CGCAATTCTCGCGCGAGACTCTGGAGTCGATGAGCACGCTGATCGCCATCGCCATCGAGCGCGCCGGGGCCGTGGAAAAACTCAGCAAAGCCGAGGCTGCGCGCGAAAGCGAGCAGCTGCGCACCGCCCTGCTGGATTCGGTCACTCACGAATTTCGCACGCCGCTCACCGCCATCAAGGCCTCCGCCACCTCTCTGCTTTCCTCGCCCAACCTGGACGAGGCCCAGCGCCGCGAACTGCTCACCGTCATCGATGAGGAGAGCGACCGTTTAAATCGCCTGGTGGGCGAAGCCGCCGAGATGTCGCAGCTCGATGCCCACAAAGTAGAACTTCATCTCGGCGCCCACCGCATGCAGGAGGCGGTTCAAGACGCTCTTGAGAAATCCAAGGCCGTACTTGGCCACCATCGCGTCGATGTCATGCTGCCAGACAATCTTCCGCCTGTGCGAGCCGACCTGGATCGCATTTCCGAGGTAATCGCACAGCTGCTGGAAAATGCAGCAAAGTATTCTGCCCCGGAATCCCCGATTCACATTCGCGCGGAAGCCCAGCATCGCATGGTCATGACCAGCATCGCTGATCAGGGCCCGGGGATCGACGACTTCGAACAAACCTTGATCTTCGAGAAATTCTACCGCGGCCGGAATCAACGCATGCAGGTGCAAGGCACAGGCATGGGCTTGGCTATCGCCAAAGCCATTGTGGAGGCCCACGGCGGGCAGATCGGCGTCACCAGCCAGTTGGGCCACGGTTCGGTGTTCTACTTCACCCTGCCGGTGGCTTAGATTTTAGATTAAGGTGGAGGATGGGCGTCCTCGCCCGTCCCACAAAGTGCGCGGAGCGTTATATTTGCGCCAACGGGAATTGAGCCTGATTAGCTAGGACGTCCGTCCTTTGTTGCAAATGATTGCATGTTACTGTGAGGAAGCGAGGAGCGATGCCTGAAGACAAACAAAATCAACGGACTCTCAACTACTTTCCCAGAGCACTCCGGCTCGCCGCGTGGATGCTTTGCATTTACGCCGGTACATGCTTTGCTGCGGCTCCCGACCGCCAGGTGGCCATCACTATCGACGACCTTCCCGCAGGCGCGGCCTATTCCATGTCTGGCACCGAAATCACCGACATGACATCCCGTCTGCTGAAAACCCTGCGCGAGCAGAAGATTCCCGCGGTGGGCTTCGTGAACGAAAAGAAGCTTTACAAACTCGGCGAGGTGGACGAGAGAATCAAAGCGCTCTCCATGTGGGTCGACTCCGGCTTCGAACTCGGGAACCACACTTTCAGCCACGCCTCGCTCAACCAAGTAGGACTGAAAGCCTGGGAAGATGAAATCGTGCAGGGTGAGCCGGTCACCCGACTCCTGCTGGCGCAGCACAACATGAAGCTGAGATATTTCCGCCATCCTTATCTCGACACAGGGCGCGACCTGGAGACCCGCCGCGAGGCCGAGGCTTTCCTGGTAAACAGAGGTTATCGCATCGCTCCCGTAACCCTCGATGCCTGGGACTGGATGTACGCCCGGGTTTACGAAGACGCCAGGAAACGCGGCGATACCGCTCTGCAACAGCAGTTGCTGAGCTCGTATCTCTCCTATTCTGACGCCGTCTTCAACTACGCCGAGCAACTTTCCAAAGACCTGCTCGGCTACGAGCCGAAGCAAATCATCCTATTGCACGCCAACGAACTGGAAGCCGATCATATCAACGACCTGCTGGACGTCATGCGCAAGCGCGGCTATCGCTTCATCACCCTCCAGGATGCCCTGAGCGATCAGGCCTACAGCTTGCCGGACACTTACGTGGGCGAAGAAGGCACCGACTGGCTCGATCACTGGGCGACCACTCGTGGCAAGCCAGCCCAGGGACATCCGGAATTTCCCCAATGGGTGCTTGACCGCGACAAGTCTCTTCCCCACCCGCCTCCGCCGCCGTGGTAAACACATGACTGTGATCTCGAAGCCCCGCGCTTTCTCCAGCAGGGCGAGAGCTTGCGCTGAGCAAGCATAGCGAGTCGAATGGGGATCTCGCGGGAACCATGCCAGACGCTACAACAACGCACGCTTCGAAGCTACTATGAACATCCTCGAATTCACCATGCTGGCGGCGGTGGGATCGTTGGTGGCCGGCCTTCTCGGGGCCCTGACCGGCTTGGGCGGCGGCGTCGTGCTGGTGCCTCTGCTCACCATCTTCTTCAAAGTGGACATCCGCTACGCCATCGGCGCTTCCCTGGTCTCCGTCATTGCGACCTCCTCCGGCGCGGCTGCCGCCTATGTCAAGGAAGGATTCTCCAACATCCGTATCGGAATGTTCCTGGAGATCGCGACCACGCTCGGCGCTCTCTGCGGCGCTTTCCTGGCAACTGTGGTCCCGACCAAATTTCTCGCTATTATTTTTGGCGTAGTCCTGCTCTACTCCGCCTACCTCTCACGCAAGCCACGCCCGCGTGCAGAACGCAACCTCCCTCCAGATTCCCTTGCCACCAAGCTCAGGCTCAATGGCAACTTCCCATCGGAGGAGGGGGGAATACGCAACTACAACGTTCAGAACGTACCTACCGGCTTCAGTCTCATGTTCGGCGCCGGCGCGCTCTCCGGATTGCTCGGCATCGGCTCGGGCGCGGTCAAGGTCCTCGCCATGGACCAGGCCATGAAGATTCCCTTCAAGGTTTCAACCACCACCAGCAATTTCATGATCGGCGTTACGGCAGCGGCCAGCGCGGGAATTTACCTGAGCCGCGGCTACATCGATCCCGGACTCTCCATGCCCGTGATGCTGGGCGTCCTTGCCGGCTCGCTTCTGGGCGCGCGCATCTTAATCAAGGCGGAAACCAAAATGCTGCGTCTGGTCTTTAGCCTGGTCATTGCATTTTTGGGGGCGCAGATGATTTACAAAGGAATCGCAGGGACAATCTGAAATGGCTCGCGCCTGGTCAGACAAGAATATCGAGGACATCGTCGGTAATCTTCTGCGTGCCGGCGTGACCCTCTCCGCCCTCGTTGTCTTCGTCGGCGCCTTCATCTATCTCATCCGCCACGGTGGCACTCCCACCAATTACCGCGTCTTTCGCGGCGAACCCTCCGACCTGAGAAGCCTGAGCGGCATCTTCCATGGCGCTCTCGCCCTCCACGGCAGGGAAATCATCCAGCTCGGCCTCGTGCTGCTGATCGCAACCCCGGTGGCCCGCGTCGCCTTTTCCATCTGGGCTTTCGCCGAGGAGCACGACCGCCTCTACATGATCTTCACCGGCATCGTCCTGATCATTCTTCTCTATAGCCTCCTCGGATCCGGCGCTGCCTTCTAAACAGATACTCGTCGCATGTCATTCCGAGCAGGGATCACGACGGAGGAATCTGCTGTTCTCGCTGGTCAGCGGACTACGGTAAGATCGCTCATTTACCCGGCCCCGGGACCTCCCATGTCTCGCCGCTCAGCGAGACATGGGACCCGGAGTTCGTCACCGCCTACGACGCATCCGGCGCATGCAGCACGCGGAACGTGTTGCCGCCGTTCGACCAGATGAGCACCAGCGCATCCTGCCCCTTCGGCACACTGGCCAACGCCTCTTTCACATCCGAAGCGCTTTGCACATCCTTGTGATTGACTTGCAGGATGACATCTCCAGGCCGCAATCCCGCATCGTCCGCCGGGCTGCCCGGCTGCACGCGCTCGATCACCGCACCGTGGAGAGTGTCCGGCGCCTGCGCCTGTTCCCGCGTATCCGAATTCAGATCCGCCAGTCCAAGCCCCCAGTGCATCTTCCCTTTTCCGTTCTCGGCGTACACGTCGCCTTTATCCCGGCTTCCCAGTGCTTCTAACGTCACCCGCAGAGTCAGCTCCTTGCCATCGCGCATGATGCCGAGCTTGATGGTGGTATTAGGAGCTTTCAGCCCGACTGCTACTTGCAGATCGCTGGCATCGGTGACCTTCTGTCCGTCGAGCTCCGTGATAACATCGCCGATCTTCAGGCCGGCCTTCGCACCCGGCGAATCCGGTTCCACCTGCGTGACCAGCGCTCCGTTGGCGTCGGTCATCTTGAAGAACTTCGAGTTTTCCGGAGTGACATCATTGATGCCGATGCCGATATAAGCATGAGTAACTTTGCCATCGCGGATCAGACTCTCCACCGTGGGCCTCACAATCTGTGAGGGAATCGCGAAACCCATGCCGGAAAATGCGCCCGAGGGCGAGACCAGGAAGGTGTTGATGCCGACTACTTCACCGCGGGCATCGACCAGCGGTCCTCCGGAGTTGCCCTGGTTAATGGCCGCATCGGTCTGGATGAACCCGCCTGGCTTGCGCGGATTATCCGAGTAAGGGTTTGGGCGATTGAGTGCGCTCACAATCCCGCGGGTGACCGTGAAGCGGAATCCGAACGGATTGCCAAACGCAAGCACTGTCTGCCCAGGATGCAGATTGGTGGAGTCGCCCCAGGGAACGCTGGGAAGATCGTGCCCGTCCACTTTGATCACCGCAAGGTCGGTCAGCGGATCGGTGCCGATCACCTTGGCCTGAAGAATCCTCCGGTTGCTCATCGTCACCCGGACATCGACCGCCCCCTCGACCACATGGTTATTGGTGACGATGTATCCGTCGGGCGAAATAAGAACGCCGCTGCCGATGCCATGCTCGATTTGCGGCTGCGGATGCTCAAACTGCTGCGGTCCGTTCCCCGGGCCAAAGAACTGCCCAAAGAATCGCTGCATGTCGTCGGGGATCTGGCCTTCGCTTACGTCTTCCTTGCTGCGTGAGGTGACCGCCACGTTGACCGTAGCCGGGGTCACCCGGGCAGCAAGAGTCTCCATTGCCTGATCGAGCGACAGCAGCGGGCTGACACTGTCGGCAGAGAGCGGCCCCGCCGCAACCGCAGGGGTTGCCGCTCGGGCTGCAAGCGGTTTAATGGTTTCATAGGTGACCATGGAAACCAGCGCTGCCACGGCGAGAACCGCCACCGTCGCATGCCGTCTCATGGCTGCTTTTGTTTTGTCCCAGGTTGTCATTTTCTTAACGCTCCTTGTAACTAATTATTTAGTTTGTTGATACAAAAATTCGACTCATCCGCTTCATCCCTGCCTAAATCGATTTTGCTGGGATTGTTGCCTGGACGGGCACGCGCCCAGTGCCGGCGCGAGGCGTCAAGCGCCACACGCAAAGAGTCCAGCGGATCTGCGCCGGTCCGTCGGCCCCGCCCTGCACCACCACAAGCACGGCTTCTACTGCCAAGCCCGGTGGCACGCCTCTTCCTTTGTCAGCTAGCAAAACTTCCATGACAGCGGGCTGGCTGAGCTGGGCACTTAACCCGTTCGCATCGCGTGCAATAACTGTTGACTCGTGCCGAGGCACAACTGCTTTCGTCCTTCTCGCGGTTGTCGTACAGATGGTTCCCCTGCTCGAAGCCGACGGAACCGGAGGCTCGCTCCACTTGGCAGCGATCGCAGGCACTGTCCCCGGAGAAGAAACTGCGATATTGGGAACCGAGCTCTCGAAGGCAACCATCTCCGGCGCCCTCGCCAGAACCACCAGGCAGATTGCCGAAAATGCGGTTACCACACCTAGCGCCGGTTTCCAGACGCCGGTAGTGGCGGGGCGATTGCGATCCAGAATCTGTGCGACTCTTTGCGTGGTATGCCGCATCCGGCTCACTGCCGCCTGTGCCAGGAGCAGGCTACGGCGCACGAAACTCTTTTCTGCCACCGAGACTAGGCACTCGGCGTAGCTGTGCGGGCTGACTTGCTTCGACAAAACCACGTCATCGCAGGCCATCTCTCGTGCCAGAGAAATCTGGTTTTCCACCCACCAGATCGCAGGATGAAAGAAAAACAGCGCCCGCAATCCTTTTTGCGCGAGATTGGTCCAGTCATCCCAGCGGCGCAGATGCGCCACTTCGTGAATCAGGATCAAGTTAAGCTCTTCCGTCGAAAGCTCCTGCAGCGACCAGGCTGGAAGAACAATCCGCGCCTTGAAGAGACCAATCGCCGCCGGTACCTCCACGCGCTCGGAGACTGCCAGCGTCACCTTCCTGGCAGAAAATTCCTCCAAAGTTCGCCGCAATCTCGGGTCTAGTGTCGTCGGATCGATCACCGTACTGCTCAGGCGTAGCCGCTGCAGATGCCATAGACCAAAAAATACCCGCAGCACTCCCAGGCTCGCAATCACGGCCCATCCCAGAAATACTCCGGTGATCCACGAGGCCGGCAAGGTAAAAGCAGAGACAGCTGTGTCCGGATGAACCGAGGCGGCGCCGAATCCATGCAGCCAGGGCAGCGCAGCAATTGCGAGCAGCGACGCGAACCAGACCGCAAAACGCGTACTTGAACTCCGATGGCCGCACAGACGCAACAGCACCCAGGCAAACAGTGCAATGACCAGGCCCTCCGCCAGGCTGTTAATCAGGCACTCCGCCAGAACGCGAGCGATTTCGTGGAAAGTGGTCATCGCGCCTTATCCTCGTTGGGGCTGCTCGCCACCAACTCCCTCAGCCGCCGCAACTCCGCAGCATCGATCTTCTGGTCTTCAAGAATGTTCAGAACCAGCAGCTCGTGCGAATTCTTAAAAAAGCGGTGCAAGAGATGGCCGATTTCTAACCGGCTGGCCTCCACCCGCTCAACCAGGGGAGTATAGACATGAGCCCGGCCGTCTTTGGCGTGCCCCACATAGCCCTTCTTTTCCAGGATCCGGATCGTGGTAAGCACCGAGTTGTAGGCCAGGGATGGCGTCTTCGGCAGGGCGCCCAGCACCTGCTGAACCGTCGAAGGCCCTTTCTCCCAAAGCACATCCATGAGTCGGAGTTCGGCCTCGGTTAAAGTTGGAGACTTACTCGGTGGCACCCGCCATCCTCCCTGTCCTTCCTATTAGACGCAGCGGCGTCGGGAAGGTCAACTAATTATTTAGTTGCGCAGGGAGTCCATTTGGTTGTCAAGAACGCCATCTGACGCCTGTCCTGCGAAGCTCTGCGCTTTCACCAGCGGGCGAGGCATCCTGCGTATACCACCCTCCAGTGCAACAGGCCGCCCTCGACGAATTCTCCCGCAATCCCTATGATGGAGTCATTCCTTAGAATCTTGCAGCGACATTCGAGGACAACTATGGCCGAACCGACATACGAAGAGCTTAAAGCACGTTTAGCCGAATTGGAGAAGCAGGGTCCGCGGCGCACCGGCAGCCTGGAATTCCGGGTCAGCGAAAAGGGCGGCGTGAGCGTTTACGGCTTAGGCCGGTTCCCAGTAACTCTGTACTATGAACAATGGACCCGCCTGCTGGAAGCGGCCGACAAACTGCGCGAATTCCTTGACGAAAACAAATCCAAGCTCAAACTCAAAGGCCAGTGATCCCGCGGGCGCGTGGGAGAACGCGCTGGCGCGTGAACAATTTCTTTATCTGACCACACGCGGACGTAAAAGCGGACAGCCTCGGGAAATCGAGATCTGGTTTACCCACTGCGACGGCCGCTTTTATCTGATCGCCGAATACCCCACTTCGCATTGGGTACAAAATCTGCGCGCTGATCCCCGCGTAGAAGTGAGGGCCGCGGGAAAGAAGTTTCCTGCGCGAGCCACCGCGATCTCCCCTGACACCGAACCGGAGCTGCATCGCAGGATTCAGCAGCAATCGCGCGATAAATACGGCTGGGGCGACGGCTTGGTGATCGAGTTGGATCCAGAATCATTAGCGACCGGGTAGCGCCGGCGCCCCCGCCCGCGACAGCGTCCTGTGTAAACTGTCCTCATGTCGGACGAGATTCTCACACTCCCTCCGCCCCCTGCTGATGCCCGAGTTGCCTACGGTACCGATCCCGATCAATTTGGCGAAATCAGCCTGCCGAAAACCAAGCCACCCTTTCCTATCGTGATCAATATCCACGGCGGCTTTTGGCGCGCCAAGTACGATTTGGCGCACGCCGGGCATTTGTGCGCCGCACTTACCGGTCGTGGCCTGGCCACCTGGAATATCGAGTACCGGCGAGTGGGTAATCCAGGGGGAGGCTGGCCCGGCACCTTTGAGGACATTCGCAATGCCTATCGTTTTCTGCCCCAACTGGCGAAGCGTTATAACCTGGATTCGAACCAAGTACTGGTAATGGGTCACTCTGCTGGAGCTCAACTGGCACTGTGTCTCGCCGCACACGAGCCGTCAGTCAAACGCGTGGTCTCCTTGGCGGGTGTCGTCGATCTGCAGCAGGCTTGGGAGTTGCACCTCAGCAATAACGCCGTGGTGGAGTTCCTGGGCGGCACGCCGAAGGAAGTTCCCGAGCACTATCGCGAGGCCGACCCCATGCAGTTCACGATTGCCCATTCCACCACGCAGTGGCTGATTCACGGGGCCGGCGATGACGTGGTGCCTTCTTATTTCAGCCGCAATTATGCCGAGCAGAAGAAAAGCAAGGCCGAAGACGTGCATTACTCGGAGATCTCCACCGCCGGCCACTTCGATCTGATCGATCCGCGCTCCCGGGCCTGGCCCACGGTCGAGAGTACCGTCCTGCATCTGTTAGGCGCCTGATGACCTTGGTAATCTTCACCTGCTCCCGCTCTTCCCAACATAATTAAGGTTCATGTCTTCCGAGCGGCGCAAATCGAAGCGCACCAAGATGGTTCTGCCGGTCAAAGTGTCGATCGCGGGAGCCACTCATCTTGCCCACACCTACGACCTTACTTATGTGGGCGCCCGCATCGGAGGTCTGCATGTCGAATTGAAGTCAGGCGAAGTCGTCTCGTTGCAACGCGGGGCCAAGAAGGCGAACTTTCGCGTGATGTGGGTCACTCAGGTTGCGCCCAACGAACTCCAGGCTGGAGTTCAGGCAATCGAGCAGCAGAACAACTTCTGGGGGATCGACCTCTCGGAACAGGAACGTGAGGGCAAAGCCAGCAATGTTGACGCGCTCATGTCCCTGATGTCGCCCAAAGAGAAAGCCTGACTGAGAACCGAGAACTTAAGTCTGGTTTAGCCACTAGGCGCATTTCCGCAAAACCAGCGCCGAATTCTTCGACCCAAACGCGATGCAGTTGCACACCGCGTGCTCGATCGATTTCTTCCTTCCCGCTTCCGGCACATAGTCCAGATCACATTCCGGGTCAGGCGCTTCCAGATTGATGGTGGGTGGAATCTGCCCGCTATGCATGGCCACAATCGTCGCCGCTACTCCCGCCGCCCCGCACGCGCCCTGTGGATGCCCAATCTGCGATTTCAAGGCCGACATTGGCGTTCCGTGCGCATGCTCACCCAACGCCAGCTTGAGCGCGCGGGTTTCAATGCGGTCGTTGAGCTGGGTCGACGTGCCGTGCAGATTGACATAATCCACATCCGCCGCCGAGATTCCTGCCGCTTGCATCGCCAACCCGATGGCACGTGCCGGCTCCTCGCCGCACTCCTGCAGCCGTACGCGATGAAACGCCTCGCAGGTCGAGCCGTAGCCGCAGACTTCCGCCAGCATCTTCGCGCCTCGAGCCCTGGCATGGCCGAACTCTTCCAGCACGAACATCCAGGCGCCCTCCGCCAGAACAAAACCGTCGCGGTTGACGGTGAATGGCCGCGATCCCCGCTCCGGCGCGTGATTCCACGAGTCGGTCAGAATCTTCATCAGGATGAAGCCTTTGACGATTCCCAGAGCGATCGGTGCATCGGCACCGCCGCTCAGCACCATATCAAGACGTCCCGACTGAATCTGCCGCAGTGAATATCCGAACGCATCCGTCGAAGAGGTGCATCCCGTGGTGATGACGTGGCTCGCTCCGCGCAAGCCAAAGCGCACATTAAGTTCGCTGGAAAGCGTGCCCATCACTCCGGTCGGCACGCAGAACAGACTCATCTGCTTATATTGCTGATGAAAAAACAGCCGGTACTGCTCTTCAGTAAACTCCTGCGACCCTCCGCCCGAACCCATAATCACGCCAAAACGCCGCAACGCGTCCAGCGAAAGCGATGCCGCGTCAATCCCAGCATCCGCCAGCGCTTCGGTCGCCGCTGCCAGCGCCAGCGGCAGCACTCGCGACACATGTTTGCGTTCGCGCTTCTCCACCCACGCCAACTCGTCGAAATCGGGGATTTGCCCGGCAATCTGCACCGGAATCTCCGACGGATCGAAACACGAAATCCGTCGCACCCCGCTGCGCCCTTCCAGCACCGCTGCGGAGAACGCGGCGTTGCCCACGCCGTTGGGGCTTACCACGCCCATCCCGGTAATCACCACCCGTCGTTTCACGGCATTGTTCGCAACCATGCTTGGTTCAGTGTAACAAGCCCACGCGCCCAGCGTGGCCGGGCAATGTCAAAATTTTGTAATCCTCTATAATCGACCTTCCTGTACCGGAGGAGCTTTTGGCCTACGACGACTTGCGTGAATGGATCGCCGCCCTCGACCGCGCCGGCGAACTGAAGCGAATCCGCACCGCAGTCGATCCTATCCTCGAAATCACCGAAATCACCGACCGGGTAAGCAAAGGCTATGCTCGTGTGGGGACGGGCGCCCTCGCCCGTCCAGTCGGGCAAAGCCCGACAGCCTCCGGTGGCCCAGCCCTGTTATTCCAAAACTTAAAGGGTTATCCCGGTGCGCAGCTGTTAATCAATCAATTCGGTTCCTCGCGCCGCATGAATCTCGCGCTCGAAGTAGACAACCTCGACCAAGTCGCCGACCGCATCCGCGCCTTCATGGACGTAAAATCTCCGCAGGGTTTCCTCGATAAAGTAAAAATGCTCCCCATGCTCGCCGAGATGGGGAAGTTTTTTCCCAAGACGGTTTCGACCGGCCCCTGCAAGGAAGTGATCAAACGTGACAAATTCTCGCTCCTCGA
>Ga0335076_10007811_pt1 | contig 10785 bp, 10 predicted proteins | sample Lox_Sample_25_FD_206717 | JGI IMG/M metagenome (GOLD analysis project Ga0335076, IMG submission 206717) | Soil microbial communities from Loxahatchee National Wildlife Refuge, Florida, United States - Lox_Sample_2.5 | ecosystem: Environmental > Terrestrial > Soil > Wetlands | place: USA...
AGGACAGAATTTCCGGGTTGATGAAGACCCGCGGCTTCGGGGTGACCTCGCCGTTTTCGTCCTTTTTGGCCAGATCCATGGTGATCAGCCGCACGGGCTGGGCGACCTGGATCGCCGCAAGCCCGATGCCGGGCGCAGCGTACATGGTCTCGAACATGTCGTCGGCAAGCAATCGGATCTCCGGCGTGACTTTTTCGATCGGTTTGGAGACAAGCCGGAGCTGCTTGTCCGGCAGGATGATGATGTCGCGGATGGCCATATTCTTCTCAAAAGCGCTGTGGCCGGCGATTTAAGGCCGCTGTTCGGCGCGGTCAATCAAGCGGGAGCGCATTAACCTCGTGCTAACCAAGAATTTTAACGAATGGCTAACCAAAAAAATTGGCCCAACTTTTACAGGTAATGTTCCCTCTTCGTTCGTGCCAGATACGCGAATCGGCTACAGAGGGGACATGAACATGAATCAGATTCTCTTTGTGGTCGGCGACTGGCCGGTCCATCTCGCCGACGTGCTGATCGGCTTTGCGGCACTCACGCTCGTGCTCCTGCTCACCATCGCCATCGTCGTGGCGCGATCGGGCCGGCGCGAGACGGCGTTCGCGGCACTGCAGGCCGCGCGCGCCGACGAGATGGAGCAGCGCCTCAACGACATGCTGCGCGCGCAGGCCGAGGCGTCCGGCCGGGTCGACGCCATGACGCAGGCGCTGGCCGGCCGCCAGGCCGACATGGCGCGCGCCGTCAATGAGCGGCTGGATTCGGTTACCCACCGCGTCGGCCAGTCGATGGAGCAATCGACGCGCAACACGATGGACTCGCTCCGCGTGCTGCACGAGCGGCTCGGCATCATCGACAACGCGCACAAGAACCTCACCGATCTCACCACCCAGGTCACGACCTTGCGCGACGTGCTCGCCAACAAGCAGTCGCGCGGCGCCTTCGGACAGGCGCGGATGGAAGCGATCGTGCAGGACGGGCTGCCGAAAGGTTCTTACGAGTTCCAATATACCCTCTCGACCGGAAAGCGGCCGGACTGCGTGGTGTTCCTGCCCGACCAGCGTCCGCTCTGCATCGACGCCAAATTCCCGCTGGAAGCGATGACCGTGCTGCATGACGCGCGCAGCGACGAGGAGCGGAAATATGCAGGCCAGCGGCTGCGCGCCGACGTCATGAGGCATGTCGGCGACATCGCCGAAAAATATCTCATCGCCGGCGAGACCCAGGACACCGCGCTGATGTTCGTGCCGTCGGAATCGGTCTATGCGGAAATCCACGACAGCTTTGACGACGTGGTGCAAAAGGCCTATCGCGCGCGCGTCGTGCTGGTGTCGCCGTCGCTTCTGATGCTGGCGATCCAGGTGATGCAGCAAATCTTGCGCGATGCGCGGATGCGGGACGCCGCCGACCAGATCCGCACCGAGGTGCTCAATCTCGGCGACGATCTGGAGCGCCTGCGCGAGCGCGTGCTGAAACTGCAAAAGCATTTTTCCGACGTCAACGAGGACGTCCGGCAGATCCTGATCTCCGCCGACAAGATCGAAAAGCGCGCTGGACGGATCGAGGAGCTCGATTTTTCAAAGGAGCCGGCCGAAGCCCCGCGCCTCGTGAAGCCGAGCGCGCCCGAACTGTTCCCCCTGCCTCGCAAGCTTCAGGCGGGGGAGTAGAGACATCGGAATTACCTCCGTATCCTCGGTGTCGCCCGGCTTGACCGGGCGACCCAGTATCCCAGAGGCGGCAGTTGGGCGCGCGCAGCTGCTACGTCTACATTCTCGCCAGTAAGATCGGCGGCACGCTCTACATTGGAGCGACCAACGATCCATTCGCCGTGTGGTCGAACATCGCTCAAAATTGGTCAAGGGCTTCACATCGAAATACGACATCGCAAGGCTGATGTATTTCGAACAATTCGACGACCCAGAAAACGCGATCAAGCGCGAAAAACGCTTGAAGAAGTGGAATCGGGCTTGGAAGATTCGGCTGATTGAAGAACACAATCCGAACTGGAATGATTTGTATCCTGGTATCGCCGGGGCTTGAGTTTTCTACCTCAACCCCGCTTTCCGTTATACCCCGCGAAGACGGGGCATCCAGTAATCCGAGAGGTTCATTATTGATCTCAAGCTTTCTCGGAATACTGGATCGTCCGCCTTCGCGGACGATGACAGCAAGGAAGGACGACGACAGTCTTTTCCCGCCCGAATCTGCTAACAGCGTCTCATGACCGCCCCCGAAGCCACATCCGAAGCTCCGCTTTCCACCGAAGCCGCCTCCACCCCCTCCTGGCGCGAGAGCCTTGCGGTCTATCTGCAACCGCGCGTGCTGATCGTGATGTTCCTCGGCTTCTCGTCCGGCCTGCCGCTGGCGCTGTCGGGCTCGACGCTGCTTGTCTGGATGCGCGAAGTCGGCGTCGACCTCGGCACGATCGGACTCTTTGCCCTCGTCGGAACCCCGTACACGCTGAAGTTCCTGTGGGCACCGCTGGTCGACGCGCTGCATGTGCCCTTGTTCACGAAAAGGTTCGGCCGCCGGCGCGGCTGGCTGGTGTTTGCGCAGCTCATTCTCATTGCAACGATCATCCTGCTCGCGCTCGCCGATCCGGCGCGCTCGCCGCCGGCCGTGGCGGTCGCGGCGCTCCTGGTCGCGGCGGCCTCCTCGACCCAGGACATCGTGGTCGACGCGTTCCGCGTCGAAAGCCTGCCCGAGAGCGAGCAGGCCGCCGGCATGGCTGGCTATGTGGCGGCCTATCGCATCGGCATGCTGGTCTCGACCGCGGGCGCTTTGTTCATCGTATCCGGCTTCGAGAGCACGGGGCTTGCGCGATCGGCCGCATGGATGTGGGGCTATGTCGTGATGGCGGCGCTTGTCCTGATTGGCACCGTCACCGCGCTTGTCGCGACCGAGCCCGAGCAATCGGTTCGGGCGGAAGCCGCCACCCAGGCGGAGCCCGCGTTTGCACGCGTGATTCACGCCGCGACCGGCGCATTCTCGGAATTTTTGAGCCGGGCGGACGCACTCGCCGCGCTCGCCTTTGTCGTGCTGTTCAAATTCACCGACGCATTCTCGGGCTCGATGACCGCACCCTTTGTCATCGACCTCGGCTTCTCCCGCAACGACTATGCGGCAATCGTCAAGGGCGTTGGCCTCGCCGCAACCCTGATCGGGGGCTTTGCCGGGGGCTTTGTCGCGCGGCGCTATTCGCTCGCCGCAAGCCTCTGGATCGGCGGCCTGCTGCAAGCGCTCGCCAACCTCTCGTTTTCGTGGCTCGCCATTGTCGGCATCAACCAATGGGCGCTGGCGTTTGCGATCACTGCCGAGAATTTTACCAGCGCCATCGGCACCGTGATCTTTGTCGCCTACCTTTCGGCGCTGTGCCAGAACCCGCTGCACACCGCGACCCAATATGCGCTGTTGACGGCGTTTGCCGCGGTCGGTCGCACCTACCTCTCCTCGGGCGCGGGCTATGTGGCCAAGGCAACCGGCTGGCCGCTGTTCTTTGCGATCTGCGTCCTGGTCGCCGTGCCGAGCCTGATGCTGCTGGCCTATCTGCAGCGGCGCCGGCATTTTGACGCGTTGGGGCCGGTGAAGGTGTAATTTCCTCCGTCGTCATCACCCGCGAAAGCGGGTGATCCAGTATTCCAGAGACAGCAGTGATAAAACCGTGGGGGCGCGGCGTACTGGATCGCCCGGTCGAGCCGGGCGATGACAGGCGCTCTAATGCTTCGTCACCACGCTCCATTTGGTGATCACGGCTTCCGTCATCTGCCCCGCATCCTGGGCGCAGGCGATCTCGTCGACCTTCACTGAAATTTCCTTGCCGACAAAACCTTTCAATTGCGCGGCCTGGGCATCGCTGGTGGTGATCAGTTGAAACGTTTCCGGACCCGTCTCGAGGTTGCAGAGGCCGCCGGGCGGCGGCAGCCGCCGCGGCTCGCTGGTGATCTGATAGGCCGCTACCCGCTTGCCCTTCCCTCCGCCGCGCACACGCATCGCAGTGAGTTCGCCGGACAGAATATCGCCGGCACCGATCGGCCTTCCGGCCTTGGTCCGCGGTTCGGCCTGTTGCGCTGTGGCCGGCGATGGTCCGAACGATGCCGCGACGATCACGGCAAAAGCCCAGCGCGTGGCGAATCGTGGTTTCGTCATGTCGCAAAATTTCCGCTTTTTGGAGAACTAGAAGAGCGTGCGCTGGCGCATGGCAGCAGATAGCGTACCTTCATCGAGATAATCAAGCTCGCCGCCAACCGGCACGCCGTGCGCCAGCCGCGTCACCTTGACATTAGCCTCCTGCAGAAGGTCGGTGATGTAGTGCGCCGTGGTCTGCCCATCGACAGTCGCATTCAGCGCCAGGATGATCTCGTTCACTTCTGCCTCATGCGCCCGCTTCACCAGCGCGTCGATGGTGAGGTCCTGCGGGCCGATACCGTCGAGCGGCGAGAGCGTTGCGCCGAGCACGTGATAACGTCCGTTGGTCGCATTTGCCCGTTCCAGCGCCCAGAGATCGGCGACGTCGGCGACGACCACGATGATCGAGCCGTCGCGGCGCGGATCGGTGCAGACGGTGCATGGATTCTGCGTATCGATATTGCCGCAGGTCTTGCAGACCTGGATCTTGTCGATCGCCACCTGCAGCGCGGCCGAGAGCGGTGTCATCAGCGCTTCGCGCTTCTTGATCAGATGCAGCGCGGCGCGCCGCGCCGAGCGCGGGCCAAGCCCCGGCAATCGAGCCAGGAGCTGGATCAGGCGTTCGATTTCAGGACCGGCAACCGCAGCAGGCATAAGTTACGAACCGAGACCCAAAAGCCCGGGCGGCAGGCCGAGCCCGCCGGCCAGCGACTGCATCTTCTCCTGCATCGCAACCTCTGCCTTGCGCCGCGCATCGGCAAGGGCGGTCACCAGGAGATCCTCGAGAATCTCGCGCTCCTCCGCCTTCATCAGCGACGGATCGATCTTGATTCCCTTGACGTCCATCTTCGCAGTCATGCGCACGGCCACGAGACCGCCGCCGGAAATGCCCTCGACCTCGACATTGCCGAGCTCGTTCTGCATCTCCTGCATCTTCGATTGCAGCTGCGCCGCCTGCTTCATCATGCCGAGAAAGTCTGCCATCGTGCGCCTCAGGTTCTAGAAGTCGTCGTCGGGACTGTCGGTCGGGCCGTCGTCGCCGAACTCGTCGGAGAGGCCCACGCCCGTAATATCGGATTCCGGCGGCTCCGCTGCAAGCTTGCGGACCTCGACCACCTTGGCACCGGGGAAGCGGGCGAGCACTTCCCTCACCCGTGGATCGGCTTCCGCGGTGCGTTCGCGCTGGCTCTTTTCAACCAGGTTCTGCTCGCGCAGGGTTGCTTGTCCGGCCTCGTTGGAGACGATCACGGTCCAGCGGCGGCCGGTCCATTGCTCGAGCTTGCGGGAGAGATCGTTGACAAGCGTGCGCGAGGCGTTGCGTTCCAGCGCAATCTCAAGCCGCCCGTCCTCGATGCGCACGAGGCGGACATCGGCCTCGAGCGCGCTTTTGGTGAGGAGATCGCGCTTCTCACCGGCGAGTGCGACGAGTTCGGGAAAAGTGGAGATCCGGCGCGCCGGCTCGGTTTGTGCCTGCGGCGCCGACGCCACCATCTGCGGCCGCGCGGTGGCCTCGACACTGGCACGCGGCGCTGCCGAGCTGCGCACCGGTGCTGGGGAAAGCGCAGACGCGCCCGGAGCCTGCGCGACACGCGGCGCGCTCGAGGCGGCAACAACCGGAACCGCACTGCCGTTCTGCTCGATCATCCTGATCGCCTCATCGGGCGTCGGCAGGTCGGCAACATAAGCGATCCGCACCAGCACCATCTCCGCAGCCGCCGCCGGCCGCGTCGCGCCCTGTGCCTCGGCGATGCCCTTGAGGAGCATCTGCCACATCCGCGACAGCACCCGCATCGAGAGTTTTGTGGCGAAATCCCGCGCGCGCACCCGCTCGGTCTCGCTGAAGGCTACGTTGTCGGCGGTCGCCGGCACGATCTTCACGCGGGTCACGAAATTCACGAACTCGGCAAGATCGGAAAGCACCACGATCGGATCGGCGCCGGTGTCGTATTGTTCGCGGAACTCGCGGAAGGCGCCGGCGATATCGCCGCGCACCAGCTGCTCGAACAGGTCGATCACCCGGGTGCGGTCGGCGAGCCCGAGCATCCGCCGCACCTCTTCGGCGCGCACTGGACCCGCCGCATGCGCGATCGCCTGGTCGAGCAGCGACAGCGAATCGCGCACCGAGCCTTCGGCGGCACGGGCGATGACGCCGAGTGCCTCCGGCTCGATCTCGACCTGCTCCTTTGCCGCGATATTCGCAAGGTGCCGCATCAAGACGTCGGCCTCGACCCTGCGCAGATCGAAACGCTGGCAGCGCGACAGGACCGTGACCGGCACCTTTCGAATCTCGGTGGTGGCGAACACGAATTTCGCGTGCTCCGGCGGTTCCTCGAGCGTCTTCAGGAAGGCGTTGAAGGCCGCAGTCGACAGCATATGAACTTCGTCGATGATGTAGACCTTGTAGCGGGCGCTTGCCGGGGCATAGCGCACACTGTCGTTGATCTGACGCACATCATCGACGCCGGTATGGGATGCCGCATCCATTTCCAGAACGTCCATGTGCCGGCTTTCCATGATCGCCTGGCAATGCACGCCCAGCCTGGGCATATGGATGGTCGGTCCGGTCACCGAGCCGTCGGGCAGCTCATAGTTCAGCGCGCGGGCGAGAATGCGCGCGGTGGTGGTCTTGCCGACCCCGCGCACGCCGGTCAGGATCCAGGCCTGCGCAATTCGTCCCGTTTCGAACGCGTTCGAAACGGTGCGCACCACTGCCTCCTGGCCGATCAGATCCGCAAAGCTCGACGGACGGTATTTGCGCGCCAGCACGCGATAGGGTTTTGCGGTATCTGCCGACGCGCCGAGGTCGAAGCCGCCCTGCTCGCCGGCCTCTGGCTTCGAAGGGGGGGCGCCAGCGTCGGTCATCGCTCGATCCGCAACTCTCTCAATCTCTCGGGCCGGCTTTGCGGAAAGGGGCGCAGTTTTCGCCCGAAAAAGGGTAGGAGACTGACGAGCGACCCGATCCGGACCTCGTTAGGGCTGCTTCCTTCCGGACCTGACCCGGTTGGCGAGTGGCTCGTCCACCGCCAATCTCCCGGTCCCTATTTGGGGCCAAAAAGGTCAGAAAGCAAGCGGGGCGCTCCCCGTTTGCGGCACTTGTGCAGGAACATGGAAAAGCATTATTGCCGTCATGCCCGGCCTTGTGCCGGGCGCCCACGTCTTCCTTAATGTTTGAAGATTGTGCCGGGAACCCCATGACCGATTCTGCCTGGACGCTGTCGTCCCAGCTCAAAAAAGACACGATCGACATCGGCGACCTGCCGCTGTGCCGCGTGCTTGTGATCAAGGATGCGCATTACCCCTGGCTCCTGCTGGTGCCGCGCCGGCCGGACATCATCGAGATCATCGATCTTTCGGAAGTCGAACAGGCGCAGCTGATGACCGAAATCTCCCGTGTCGCGCGGGCGCTGAAGGAGATCACCAGATGCGACAAGCTGAATATCGCAGCACTCGGCAATCTGGTGCCGCAGCTTCATGTGCATGTGATCGCGCGCCGCTCGAGCGACGCCGCCTGGCCGCGTCCGGTTTGGGGCGTGATGCCGCCACTTCCCCACGATGCCGAGGAAGTGCAGAATTTCATCAGTGCGCTGCGCCGCAAGATCTGGTTGGGTTGATTTGAAAATGTCCGCATTCGATTCCTTCCCATTGGGCCAGCCGGCCTTCGTCAACAATATTCTCGACCGCGCCGCTCACTTGCGAAACGACGAGGAAAAGCTGTTCGCGCTCGAGAGCAAATCCTCCTCGCGAGCCTATATCGTGCATCGCGACTCGCTGGTCGTGAAGAAGGATGGCGACGGCTCGCGCGCGCTGCTTTCGATCGACGAGGCAGTGAAACTCGGCGCCAATCCCGGCACGGTCTTTCTGGGCCTGCGCGATGGCGCGGCGATATTCGGCATGGGGATCTCGCAGGCTGCAGCCGAAAAGCTGCTCGGCCGCGAGGACGTGGCAGTGATGGAATTGCGCGGCATGGCGATGCAGGGCGTGGTGCCGCCGCACGAGCTGGCGGCGATCGCGATGGCGAAATCGATGGTGAACTGGCATCAGCGCCACGGCTTTTGCGCCAATTGCGGTGCGCGCACGGGAATGAAGGAGGGCGGCTGGAAGCGCGATTGCCCGAGCTGCAAGGCCGAGCATTTTCCGCGTACCGATCCCGTCGTGATCATGCTGGTGACGTCGGGCGACAAATGCCTGCTCGGCCGGCAACAGCGCTTTCTGCCCGGCATGTATTCCTGCCTTGCAGGCTTTGTCGAAGCCGCCGAGACCATCGAGGACGCGGTCCGGCGCGAGGTGTTCGAGGAGTCCGGGATTCACTGCACCGACGTCGGCTACTACATGACGCAGCCCTGGCCCTATCCGTCGTCCTTGATGATCGGCTGCACTGCGCGCGCGACCAATGAGGACATCATCGTCGATCGCACCGAGCTGGAAGACGCACGCTGGTTCACCCGCGACGAGGCGCGGTTGATGATCACGCGCAAACACCCCGACGGCCTTGCCGGCCCCCATCCGTTCGCGATCGCGCATCATTTGCTCGGACGCTGGGTGCATGGCGGCGACAACCCGGGCGCATAACGGGGAACCGGAAGATGTTTTGCTCGATTACGTCAGGACTTCATCTGATATGACGGACCCGAGCATGAATTTTCAGCCCCTGGCGCCCAAAGTCGCGCCGCGGATCCTCTGCATCGGCATGCCTGTGCGCGACCTGACGTTTCGCACGCCCGGCGTGCCCGCGCGCGGCTCCAAGGAGAACGCCACGCATTTCGAGGAGATTTGCGGCGGCAACGCGCTGAATGCGGCCATTGGCATCGTGCGGCTCGGGGGGAGGGCTGCGATCTGCGGGCCAATGGGCGATTCCAGGGAGACCACGAGCCGCTACATCTTCGAGCAGATGGCGCATGAGGGCATCGACACCAGCCATCTCGTGCACATGCGCGGCCTGGTGACGCCGATCTCAGCGATCATGATCGACCCGACCGGCGAGCGCACCATCGTCACCTTCCGCGATCCGGAGTTGTGGAAGGTGAAATTGCCGCCCGCCGACGAGCTCCTGAAAGATTGCGATGCGATCCTGACCGAGAGCCGCTGCGCCGAGTTTTGCACCGATCTCTGCGCGGAAGCCTGCCGGCGCGGCATTCCCGTGATTGTCGATGTCGATCGCGCGATGTCGCTCCGCGAGGGGTTGCTCAATGCGTCGACCCATCTGGTGTTCTCCAGCGAGCCTTTGCAGGAGACTGCGGACATCAACGACGACGGCGAGGCGTTGAAGCGAATCGCAAAGCTGACGCCGTCGTTTCTGGCCGGCACACGCGGGCCGCGCGGCACGATCTGGCTCGACGAACACGGCAGCTTGCAGGAAACGCCGGCCTTCCACGTGCATACCGTCGACACGCTCGGGGCCGGCGACGTGTTCCACGGCGCCTTTGCACTGGCGATCACCGAGGGCCAGGAGCTGCGCCAGGCGTTGCGATTTGCCTCCGCCGCCGCAGCGCTGAAATGCACCCGATTCGGTGGCGCCTTTGCCGCCCCGCAACGTATTGAAGTGGAAGAGCTTTTGCGGCACGCCGAGGCCGCCGCCAGCGCACGGCGGCCGCAATAATGGGCTTGCTATAGAAGATTTTTCTATATATGAGGATTTTAGACCTCATAAATGGAACAAAGTTCTTCTCATGAGCGAAACCGTCACCCAACTCCACGAACCCAATAGTCGCCGCCTTGACGCCATCGACCGCAAGATCCTGATGGTGCTGCAGGAAGATGCCTCCCTCTCCGTCGCAGAGATCGGCGACCGGGTCGGGCTCTCGTCGACGCCATGCTGGAAGCGCATCCAGCGGCTGGAGGCCGACGGCGTCATCCTGCGCCGGGTTGCGCTTGTCGATCAGAACAAGATCGGACTCGGCATTTCCGTCTTCGTGTCGGTCGAGAGCGCCGACCATTCCGAAGCCTGGCTGAAGAAATTCGCCGACGCCGTCAGCGCCATGCCGGAGGTGATGGAATTCTACCGGATGGCGGGCGACGTCGACTACATGCTGCGCGTCGTGGTCGCGGACATGCAAAGCTATGACGTTTTCTACAAGAAGCTGATCAGCGCCGTGCCGCTGAAGAACGTCACCTCGCGCTTTGCGATGGAGAAGATCAAGTCGGTCACGGCGTTGCCGGTGCCGGCGGTGGCGTAACCGTTGCCTTCTGACAGTCGACGCTCAGATCTTCTGATTGTACTCGCCGACCTCGGGATGGGTGCGCAGCACGCCGTCCATCGCGGCGAACATGTCCCGCATGCGCTGCTCCGACACCGGGCTCTCGACGACGACCACAAGTTCCGGCTTGTTGGATGAGGCGCGGACCAGGCCCCAGCTGCCGTCTTCCACGGTGACGCGGACGCCGTTGACGGTGACGAGATCGCGGATCGACTGGCCCGCAACCTTGTCGCCCTTCTTCTGCGCCGCCTCGAAATGCTTCACCACCGCATCGACCACGCCATATTTCACCTCGTCGGCGCAATGCGGCGACATGGTCGGCGACGACCAGGTTTTTGGCAGCGCGTTCTTGAGGTCCGCCATCGACTTTCCGGGTGCGCGGTCGAGCATCTCGCAGATCGCAATCGCCGAGACCAGGCCGTCGTCATAACCGCGGCCGAACGGCTTGTTGAAGAAGAAATGGCCTGACTTCTCG
>Ga0335076_10007812_pt1 | contig 10784 bp, 7 predicted proteins | sample Lox_Sample_25_FD_206717 | JGI IMG/M metagenome (GOLD analysis project Ga0335076, IMG submission 206717) | Soil microbial communities from Loxahatchee National Wildlife Refuge, Florida, United States - Lox_Sample_2.5 | ecosystem: Environmental > Terrestrial > Soil > Wetlands | place: USA: Florida...
GGTCAAAATGACAGGATGAACCCTGCGGATTTTACATGGGGATGGGGGTACCCTGCAACCCTTTGAGGGGCCAAGCCTCTCCCAACAGTATGCTCGCTTCCCTTCGGGCCGCCTTCCGGTCCCTCAGTCGCCGTCCCGCGTTCTTGATCGTGTCCGTACTGACCATAGCCCTCGGAATCGGGGGCACTACGGCGGTGTTCAGCGCGGTCGACTCCGTCGTGCTCGAGCCGCTGCCGTTCCAAACGCCGGGGCAGCTGGTCCGCATCTACCAGAACTCGGTCGACGATCCCGCCGGGCGGGGCTATGTCACCGTGGTGCACTACCTGACCTTCCGCCGGGAGTCGTCCCTCCTCCAGTCGGTGGCGGCGATCAACACCTACGATCAGACCGGCGGAGACATCGGCAGCGGAAACGATGTCCGGCGAATCCGCACGCTGCAGGTCAGCGCCGACTACTTCGAAACGCTCCGCACCCCCCCGGCGCTGGGCCGCGCGTTTACCCGGGATGAGGAGAACGGCCCCAATTCCGACGAAGGCCTCGGCTCCCCGAACATCATCTTGAGCCACGCGCTGTGGCGCGACCGGTTCCACAGTGACCCGGGACTCCTGGGCACCACGTTGGTCGTGAGCGGAGTACCCTTCACCGTTGTTGGCGTGATGCCGGCCGGTTTCGCCGACCCGGTCGCGGGATCAGGGATCGAGGCGTGGATCCCGTTGGACGTCACCAGCGGGCGCGACATCTCGAACATCGACAACCACTGGTTGACACTCATCGGCCGGGTGCGACCAGGCGTCAGCCTCGAGCAGGCTCACGCGGAGCTGGACGGCATCACAGAACGCCTCAGTGCGCCCTATCCGGTCCGGCACCAGGATCGCACGGCCGTCGTGCCGCTCAAAGAGGACGTGGTCGGGCAGGCGGCGAAGGCGCTCGGTCTGATGCTCGGTGCGGTCGGGCTGGTGCTGCTGCTCGTGTGCGTGAACGTCGCCAACCTGCAGCTGGTCCGCGCCTCCGAACGGGCGCGCGAGCTCGCAGTCCGCGCGGCGCTCGGCGCCGGCCGGGCGCGGCTGATCAGACAGCTCCTGGCCGAGAGCCTCATCCTGGCGGGCGGCGGCGCCGTCCTCGGGCTCGCGGTCGCCCGGGCCGGGATGGGGACGCTGAAGGCCCTGGGATCGGCGTCCATCCCGCGCCTCGCCGGGATGGCGCTCGATTGGCGGGTCCTCGCGTTCGTGATCGCGGTCTCCGGCCTGGCCACCATCCTGTTCGGGCTGGCGCCGGCGTGGCGCGCCTCGCGCACGGACCCCGGTGATGCCCTACGCGGGTCGGGGCGGTCAGCCACGGGAGACCGGGCCCAGGGACGCCTCCGCACGGGCCTGGTCGTCTCGCAGGTCGCCCTGGCTTTCGTCCTCCTGTCAAGCGCCGGCGTCCTGCTCGCGAGCTTCCGCGCCATCGCGGAGACTCCCCTTGGCATTTCCCCCGACAGTGTGATGACCTTCCGGCTGAACCTCCCGGATGCCCGGTACGACTCCACGGGCCGAGTGGCGCTCCACGAGGCACTCGACACGAGAATCCAGTCCCTTCCGGGCGTGCGAGCGGCCGGGGCGGTGTCCTGGCTCCCCGCCACCGGCACCTACCACAGCTGGGGAGTGAGCGCGATCACGGGCCCACGGGCCGGCCAGAACGGCGTCGGCGCGGACAACCGCATCGTGACGCCGGGCTACTTCGCCGCGATGGGCGTCCCGATCCTCGCCGGGCGCGACTTCAATGCCGGGGACGCTCCGGGTACGCCCGACCGCGTGATGATCAACACGGCGCTGGCCAGACGGCTCTATGCGGATGCGGACCCGCTGGGTCAGCAGCTGAGGACCGGAGGCCGGACCTCGACCGTGATCGGCGTGGTGGGAGACGTGGCGGCGAACGTCGAGGGACAGGAACCGGATTACGTGTACCACGCCCACAGCCAGTTCGCCGGCGACCGCAATTGGGCCCTGTTCGAGGTCGTAGCGACGCGGGGCGGGTCTCCGGCGTCGCTCACGCCCGCGCTCCGCGCCGTGCTGGCGGACCTGGATCCCCTGCTGGTGCTGGATCATCCTTCGCCCCTTGTGGACGTGATCGGGCGGGGCACCGCCCAGCGGAAGTTCACCTTGGTGACGCTGCTGGCGTTCGCCGGAACGGCGCTCGGTCTCGCCGCCCTGGGCGTGTTCGGTGTGCTGGCCTACGCGGTCCGTTTGCGGAACCGCGAGTTCGGCATCCGGCTCGCCCTCGGCGCCAGCCCGGCGACGGTGATCGGCGGCGTGCTCCGGCAGGGCGGTCTGGTCGTGGTCTGGGGAATCGGGGTCGGCCTGGTCGGGTCGGTTCTGGCGTCCAAGGCCGTGGGTGCCCTGGTCTTTCACGTGAGCCCGCTGGACCCCCGCGTGCTCACGGGCGCCGCCGTCACGCTGGTCCTGTTCGGAATCGGCGCCGCCTACCTGCCCGCCCGACGGGCCGCCGCGTCGGATCCGCGCAGCGTGCTCGCCGGCGACTAGAGGATGTAGCGCCTCAGGTCTTCGTCGTCGACGATCTTCTCCAGCCGTTCCTTCACCGCCTTCGCGTCGAAGACGATCTTCTTGGTCGGATAGTCGGGCAGCTCGAAGAGAATCTCTTCGAGGAGTGTCGTGAGAACGGTGTGCAGGCGACGGGCCCCGATGTTCTCCATCCGCTCGTTGACCCGCGCCGCGATCCGCGCGATCTCCGCTACGCCGTCCGTGGTGAACTCCAAGGTCGCCCCTTCCACCGCGCAGAGCGCGGCGTACTGCTTGGTGAGCGCATTCTCCGGCTCCGTCATGATGCGGACGAAGTCGGCCTCGGTCAGCGGGGTCAGCTCCACCCGCACCGGGAACCGCCCCTGCAGCTCGGGGATCAGGTCGGACGGCTTCGACACGTGGAAGGCGCCCGCCGCGATGAACAGGATGTGGTCGGTGCGGACGTAGCCGTAACGGGTCTGCACCGTGGACCCTTCGACGATGGGCAACAGATCCCGCTGCACGCCCTCCCGGGAGACGTCGGGGCCGGCCGTGTTCCGCTCGCCGGCGATCTTGTCGATCTCGTCGATGAAGATCAGGCCGTGGTTCTCCACCCGGTCCAGCGCCTCGTTCACCACGTCGTCCATGTCGACCAGCTTCTTCAGCTCTTCGTCGATCAGGACCCGGCGGGCTTCGTGCAGATGCACGGTCCGCCGCTTCTTCCGCTTGGGGATGAGGTCCTGCAGCATCTCGGTGAAGTTGACGTCGGTCCCCTCCATTCCCTGCGGGGGCTGCATCAGATCGAGAGCCGGGTAGCTCTGCTGCTGCACCTCGATCTCCACGTCCCGCTCCTCCAGCGTCCCTTCCTTCAGCTGCTGCCGAAGCTTCTCGCGGGTGCGGCGGCGGCGCTCCTCGCCCCCCTCCGAGCCCCCCGCGGCGGGCTTGGGCGTCACATCGCCCTTGGAGGAGACCACGAAGAGGGGCCGGGCTTCACCGCCCGCCGGGCTCGGCGGCGGCGGAGTCGGGGGCGGCTCCACCGGCGGCAGCAGCAGGTCGAGCAGGCGTTCCTCGGCCCGTTGCTCGGCGACGGGATAGACTTCGTCCTCGCGCTCTCCCCGCACCATGTTGATGGCGGCGTCGGCCAGCTCGCGGACCATCGACTCCACGTCCCGGCCCACGTATCCCACTTCGGTGAACTTCGAAGCTTCGACCTTGAGGAAGGGCGCGCCGGCCAGGCGCGCGAGCCGCCGGGCGATCTCGGTTTTGCCGACGCCCGTAGGCCCGATCATGATGATGTTGTTGGGGAGGATCTCGTCCCGGATCTCCTCGGGCGCCTGCGCCCGCCGCCACCGGTTCCGCACCGCGATGGCCACCGCCTTCTTGGCGGCGCCCTGCCCCACGATGTACCGGTCCAGCTCCGCCACGATCTTCTTGGGCGGCAGCTCCTCGAGCCAGGGGAGCGGATCGGGCTCGGGCACCGGGCCCGCCGGAGGCCCCGGGACCCGGTCGGCGTCGGACGGGGGGGTCACAGCTCGAGGACGGTGAGGTGGGTGTTGGTGTAGATGCAGATGTCGGCGGCGATGTGGAGCGCCCGCTCCACGATCTCCCGGGCCGGCATCGCCGTGCCCGCCAGGAGCGCCCGGGCCGCGGCCAGGGCGTAGGGCCCGCCCGAGCCGATGGCCAGGACGCCGTCGTCGGGCTCGATCAGCTCGCCCGAGCCCGACAGCACGAAGCCGTTGTCCTGGTCCGCGACCACGAGGAGGGCCTCGAGGCGCCGCAGGACGCGATCCGAGCGCCAGTCCTTGGCCAGCTCCACCGCGGCGCGGGAGAGGTTCCCCGGATAGCGCTCCAGCTTCTCCTCGAATTTTTCGAAGAGCGTGAACGAGTCGGCCGCGGACCCCGCGAACCCCGCGAGGATCTTCCCGCCCTTGAGGGCCCGCACCTTCACCGCGTTCCCCTTCATCACCGTGTCGCCCACCGTGACCTGACCGTCGCCGCCCATGGCGACGCGACCGTCCCGGCGGACGCAGAGAATGGTGGTGCTGTAGATCGTGGGCAGCGGCACTGCGGTATTCCCTCTAGGCCCGCGGATGGGCCTGGTGATAGACCTTCTTGAGTCGCTCGACGGACGTATGAGTATACACCTGGGTGGTACTGAGCGAGGCGTGGCCCAGAAGCTCCTGCACGGCGCGGAGATCGGCTCCCGCATCCAGGAGGTGGGTGGCGAACGAATGCCGCAGCGAGTGCACGTGCAGGTCCCGGCCCCGGGCCAGGGCGCCGAGGAGGTCTTTCATCGCCAGCTGGACGCCGCGGGGGGTGAGGCGGGCGCCCCGCTGATTGAGAAAGAACGCCCGCCGGTCTCCCCCGGAGAGGGCCAGTCGGGTGTCTCGCAGCGCCCCGTAGGCGCGAAGGGCGGTGACGGCGTGCTGCCCTACCGGAACGATCCGTTCCTTCTTGCCTTTCCCCCTCACCTTCACCTGGTCCGACACGAGATCCAGGTCGTCCAGGTTCAGGCCCGCGAGTTCCGAGAGCCGCATGCCGGTCGAATAGAAGAGCTCGAGCATGGCCAGGTCCCGTACCTCACGGAACCCCCCGTCCCCCGCGCGGCGCTCAGCTTCCGCGAACAGGAGCTCCACCTCGGTGCGGTCCAGGTGGGTCGGCAGCGTGCGCCCGCGCTTCGGGGTCCGGGCCGCCTTGGCGGGATTGACGTCGAGGCCGTCGGCCAGGCTCAGGAACCGGTAGAACGTGCGGAGCGCCGACAGGGCGCGGGCGGCCGACGCCCGGGCCTGGCGCCGGGCTTCGAGCGAGCCCAGGAATCCGCGAATGGCGAGGCGGTCGACGCCCTTCCAGGACCAGGGTCCGCCGTAGAACTGGTCGGCGAAGTCGGCGAAGGCGGTCACGTCCCGCACATAGGCCTTCACCGTGTGCGGCGAGTCGTTCCGCTCCTTGGCCAGAAAGTCGGCGAACCGCTCGATGTCGGGTCTCACGCGGGGACTCGGGCGACGGCGCCGGCGAACGCACGCATCCCGGCGAGGGCGCGCTCGGCGAGCATCGCCTTCTTCTTCGCCTTGTCCTTCGGTGCGCGCTCGAGGGGCTCGAGGAGACCGAAGTTGGCGTTCATCGGCTGGAAATCGGCCGGATCGGCTTCGCGGAGGTGACGGTACAGCGCGCCCAGCATGGTGGTGGGCGGGGGGACCAGGGGCTCGGCACCGGCAAGGATCCGCGCCAGGTTGATCCCGGCCAGGATGCCGGTGGCCGAGGACTCCGTGTATCCCTCCACGCCGGTGAGCTGCCCCGCGAACAGGAGCTCCGCGTCATCCTTGGCGGAGAGGTGCGGGGTGAGCGCGGCGGGCGCGTTGAGGTAGGCGTTCCGGTGAATGGATCCGTGGCGGAGGAACTCCGCGTTGGCGAGGCCCGGAATGGTCCGGAAGATCCGCTCCTGGTCTCCCTTCCGCAGGCGGGTCTGGAAGCCCACCAGATTCCACATCTGGCCCGCCCGGTCTTCCTGGCGGAGCTGGACCACGGCGAACGCTTCGCGCCCGGTCCGCGGATCCGCGAGCCCGACGGGCTTCATGGGCCCGAAGCGGAGCACGTCCCGTCCCCGCGCCGCCATCTCCTCCACCGGCAGGCACCCTTCGAAGTACCGGATCTGATCGAACTCGTGGTTCGGGGCGTACTGGTCCCCGGTCCGGAGCGCCGCCACGAACGCGTCGTACTCCAGCTCGGACATCGGCGCGTTCAGGTAATCGTCCCCGCCCCCTTTGCCGTATCGGGAGGCGCGGAAGAGCCGGCTCTGATCGAGCGAGTCCGCCGAGACGATGGGAGCGATGGCGTCCCAGAACGCGAGGGCCGTGGCACCGAGGCGCGCGGCGACGGCGGCGGACAGGGCGTCCGACGTGAGGGGGCCGGTCGCGATCACGGCGGGCGTGGGGAGGGCGGTCACCTCGTCCCGCACCAGCGTGATGTCGGGGTGGCCGGTGATGCGGGCGTGGATGGCGGCGGCGAAGACGGTGCGGTCCACGGCGAGCGCCGCGCCGCCGGGCACCCGCGCCACGTCCGCGGCCTCGAGCGTGATGCTGCCCAGGAGCCGCATCTCGGCCTTGAGCAGTCCGTGGGCGTTGGTGACGTCGACCGACTTGAAGGAGTTGCTGCAGACCAGCTCGGCCAGGGAATCGGTCTGGTGGGCGGGCGTGCCGCGCCCCGGGCGCATCTCGTGGAGGGTCACCGTCACGCCGTGCCGGGCCAGGGCCCAGGCAGCCTCGCACCCGGCCAGGCCCCCGCCGACGACGGAGGCGTTCAGCCCGCGACCGGCTCCGGGGTGGCCGCTTCGTCCACCGCCATTTCGTGTCCGCACTTCAGGCACTTGCGGGAGACTCCCATCGTCTTGGTGCGCTTCTCTTCCATCCCCAGATAGCCGCAGCTCGGACAGTTGACCGCCACCGGCTTGTTCCAGACCGAGAAGTCGCAGTCCGGGTAGCGCAGGCACCCGTAGAAGTTGCGGCCCTTCTTGGTCCGCCGTTCGGCCAGGTCGCCGACTTCGCACTTGGGGCACTTGATCCCGAGGGGCACGGGGCGCGTGTGGGTGCACTTGGGGTACCGGGTGCAGGCCAGGAACTCGCCGAAGCGCCCGGTCTTGATGACCATCGGGGCTCCGCACTCTTTGCAGATCTCGTCCGTGGGCTTGTCGGGGATCTTCTCCCGCCCGATGGGCTTCGAGAACTTGCACTCCGCGGGGTACTTGGCGCACGCGATGTAGGGCCCGAACCGTCCGCTGCGGACTTCGAGCGGCGAGCCGCAGGTGGGGCAGCGCTCGAGGTGGAGGTTGGACAAGTCGTGCACGTCGTGGATGATCCGCTGGACGTCCACGGCGGCCAGCTGGCCGGCGAAGGGAGCCCAGAAGTCACCGAGGACCTGCTGCCAGGCCAGGTCGCCGTCTTCCACCTTGTCCAGCTCGGTTTCCATGAGCGCGGTAAAGCCGACCTGGAACGTGTCGGGGAAGCAGCGCTGCATCACCTTCCACACCTTCTCGCCCAGGGGCGTGGGCGAGAACCGGCGCTCCTTCATGGTGGCGTACCAGCGGGCCTGGAGCGTGGAGATGATGGCGGCGTACGTCGACGGCCGCCCGATCCCCTGCTCCTCCAGCATCTTCACCAGGGACGCCTGGCTGAACCGCGGGGGCGGCTCGGTGAAGTGCTGCGTAGGGTTGACCTTCACGAGCGTGGGGCGGTCCCCCTGGACGAGCGGCGGGATGGGACCGAAATCGTCCCCGCTCTTGGCATCTTCGGCCTCGTGGCCCTCGTGGAAGAGCACGCGGTAGCCGTCGAAGAGCACCACCGACCCCGTGGACCGGAACAGGAAGCGCCCGAGGTCGAAGTCCACCGTGGTCAGCTCGTAGATCTCCGGCGTCATCTGGGACGCGACGAAGCGCCGCCAGATGAGCTGGTAGAGCTTGAAGAGGTCCGACTCGAGGTACTGCTTCACCGCCTCGGGACGCCGGCCCACCTCGGTGGGCCGGATCGCCTCGTGAGCGTCCTGGACCCGCGCGTTGCCGCCCCGCTTGCCGGCGTGAACGTTCGGCGTGTCGGGCAGGTACTTCCGGTCGTAATTCGCGTTGATGAACTCGCGGGCCTGCTCGATGGCGGAGTCGGCCACGCGCACCGAATCGGTCCGCATGTAGGTGATGAGGCCCACCGGGCCTTCCGCGCCCACGTCCACGCCTTCGTACAGCCCCTGCGCCGCGCGCATGGTGCGCTTGGCGGAGAAGCCCAGCTGCTTGGCGGCTTCCTGCTGGAGGGTGCTGGTGATGAAGGGGGCGGGCGGGTTCCGGCGCCGCTCTTTCCGGGTGACCTCGGTGACCACGAAGGGGAGCTTCGAGGCTTCGTCGACGATCCCCTGGGCCGTCGCCTGGTCTTTGATGTCCGGCTTCGCGCCGTCGAGCTTGTGGAGCCGGGCCTGGAACGCCTGGCCGTCCTTCTCGAGGTCGGCCTCGATGGTCCAGTACTCCTGGGGCACGAACTTCCGGATCTCGTCCTCGCGCTCGCAGATCAGCCGCAGGGCGACGGTCTGCACCCGGCCCGCGGAAAGCCCGGTCTTGATGCTCTTCCAGAGGAGCGGGGAGGCCTTGTAGCCCACCAGCCGGTCGAGGATCCGGCGGGCCTGCTGGGCGTCCACCTTTTTTTGATCGATGTCCTGGGGGTTGGCGAGGGCGAGCTTGACCGCATCCTTCGTGATCTCGTGGAAGAGGACGCGGCGGACCTTGCCCCCCTTGCCCAGCTGGCCGGCGACGTGCCACGCGATGGCTTCACCTTCGCGGTCCGGATCGGTGGCGATCAGGACCTGGGAGGCGGACCGGGCGGCCTTCTTGATTTCGGAGAGGGTCTTGGCCTTCTCCTTGATGGTGACGTATTCGGGCACGAAGCCGTGGTCGACGTCGACGCCGAGCTTCCGCCGGGGGAGGTCCCGGAGGTGCCCCACGGTGGCCTTCACCGTGTAGCCGCGCCCCAGGTACTTGCCGATGGTCTTGGCCTTGGTGGGAGACTCGACGATGACGAGGGAGCCCTTCCCGTTCGTCGCGGGCAGGGTCTCAGCGTCCTCGACCACCGGCGCCTCGGCCTTCGGCGCGGCCGCACGCTTGGCGGCGCGCTTCCTGGGCGCGGGAACCGGGGCGGGAACGGGTTTCTGTTCCGCCTTCGCTCTCTTCTTCTTCACAACCCGCTTCTTAGCAGCCACCGATCAACCTTTCGTCAATGCGGGGGGAAGGCACGTTCACCAACCCGCCCCGGTCCGCGCAAGTGAGAAGACGTCCGACGCCACCTGCGCCGCCGTTTTCCTGTCGGTCTCAACTTTCGCGTCCGCTTGGAGATACGCCGCCTCACGCTCCTTCAGGAGACCCCGCATCCGTTCCACGGGGTCCTCACCCAATAACAACGGACGGGTTCCCTGCGGGGTCGCCCGCTCGGCCGCGGTCTCAGGTTTGGTCTTCAGATACACCACGAACGCCCCGGCCTTCGCGCCGGCGATGGCGCCGGGCTGCGCGGCCCAGCCGCCGCCCGGGGCGATGACCGACGGCACCAGCTTCAGGGCGTTCTCCATCTCCTGCCGCTCGAGCGCGCGGAACGCCGGCTCGCCCTTCTCGGCGAAGATCATCGTGATGGGCTTCCCCTCACGCCGGGCCAGGATCGCGTCCACGTCCACAAATCCGGCTTTCAGCTGATCCGCGACCAGCCGGCCGACCGTGGTCTTTCCCGAGCCGGGCAATCCCACCAGCACGATGTGCTTCTTCATGACGCGGCCCCCCGTGACATCCGCGCCGCCAGCTGGGCGACGTACCCCTCCCAGTTGCGGCGCATCTCGCTCAACGCGTCTCCGCCGAACTTTTCCCGCATCGCGTGCGCCAGCACCAGCGCGACCATCGCTTCCGCAATGACCCCCAGGGCCGGCACCGCGGTCACATCCGACCGTTCCGACTGGGCCTGCGCGGCGGTGCCCGTCTTCAGGTCGACCGTCTTGAGCGGCTGCATCAGCGTCGAGATCGGCTTCATCGCCACCCGCACGGTCACCGGTTCGCCGGTGGTCATCCCGCCCTCGGTGCCGCCGGCGCGGTTGGTGCCGCGCGCCAGGCCCGGCAGGATCTCATCGTGCACTTCGGAACCCTTCCGCCGGGCCGCTTCGAATCCCAGGCCCAGCTCCACCCCCTTCACCGCGGGGATGGACATCAGCGCCTGGGCCAGGCGGCCGTCCAGCTTGGTATCCCAGGACACGTGCGAGCCCAGCCCCACCGGCACGCCGCGGGCCACGACCTCCACGATGCCCCCCAGCGTGTCCCCCGCGGCCTTGGCGGCGTCGATCCGGGCGACCATCTCCCGCTCGGCCTCCGGGTCCAGGCACCGCACCGGCGAGCCGTCGGCGGCCGGGTTGAGGGGCGTCGGGAGGGCGCCCGGCAGCTTCGCCACTACGCCGCCCAGCTCGGCCACGTGGGATCCGATCTCGACGCCGAACTGGGCCAGCAGGGTCTTGCAGACCGCTCCGCAGGCCACGCGGGCCACCGTTTCGCGCGCGCTGGCCCGCTCCAGGATGTCCCGCGCGTCGGTGCGGTCGAACTTCATGACGCCGACCAGGTCGGCGTGCCCGGGCCGGGGCCGGGTCACCTGCCGGCGCCGCTCCGCGCCGGGCGCGTCGGCCTCGGGGGCCATCACGTCCTGCCAGTGCTCCCAGTCGCGGTTCCAGACGAGCATCGCGATCGGGGAGCCGAGGGTCTCGCCGGCGCGGACGCCGGCCAGCCACTCG
>Ga0335076_10007813_pt1 | contig 10784 bp, 7 predicted proteins | sample Lox_Sample_25_FD_206717 | JGI IMG/M metagenome (GOLD analysis project Ga0335076, IMG submission 206717) | Soil microbial communities from Loxahatchee National Wildlife Refuge, Florida, United States - Lox_Sample_2.5 | ecosystem: Environmental > Terrestrial > Soil > Wetlands | place: USA: Florida...
GGGGTCGGACTCGGCGGTGAGCCTGCGTTCGGTGTCGGCGCCCAGGCCCAGGCGCTCGGTGTAGGCCTGGCCGATGTCGTAGATCCCGTCGATGCAGATCAGCGCGGCGATCCGCGGCTCGAAGGCTGCCGCCCGCGGGGCCAGCCCGCCGCCCATGGACAGGCCGAACAACGCGATCCGGCCGGGATCGACCTCGGGACGGGCCACGGCCCAGTCGATCACCGGGCTGACCACACTCTCCCAGTCGGGCCGGAACATCAGCCCGTCGCGGTAGTGCGGCCCCGGCTGGCCCGGCCCGTCGAAGGTGAGGACGGTGTAGCCGCGCTGCTGGGCGGCCAGCGCCCCGACGTGGTGCCATTCCTCGGCGGTGCTGTCAAACCCGCCGTGCATGATGCACGTGGCCGCCGGGCCGCCGCCCGGCGGGGCGTACAGGTAGCCGTTCAGGACCGTGCCCTCGAACGGGATCGTGACCGGCGTCACCGCAGGGGACATCAGCGCGGCGGCGCCGGCGAAGCAACCGACGCTGGCCTCGTAGGCGGGCCGCCCGCGCGGGTCCGGGTCGCGGTCGCGGGTGAAGAACTCCGCGCTGCGCCAGTAGGTCGCCGCGCGCAGCAGCCCGTCGCGGGCGCTGACCTGGTGGCCGGCGGCCAGCTGGGCGCAGGCCTCGGCCTCGGTGCGCTGCGCGGTCGCGGCCCACTGCTCATACCAGCTGTCGTAGTCGTTCGCGGTGATGCGTTGCGCGGTGGTGACCACCTCGCCGATGTCCGCGCCGCCGTAGGCGGTGTGGCCCAGCGCCCGCAGCGTCTCATACCAGAACTGCGTGTCGTCGGGGAACAGCAGCGGCCTCATGGCCACGGTGTCCGTAGTGCTCATTGTTTCTTCCTTTCTTTCCTAGCGTCGGCTGGGGAATATGAGATTTGCGTTCCGGCTAAAGTGACCGGTATGCATTCTGTGCCGGGACCGGCTCGGCGGCCTGATCCAGGAAGGCGCCCAGGTCGCATAGGCGACAAGGTTCGGCACCCACGGCTTGGTGCCAGAGCTCGGGTGCAGGCGCGTTCAGCCGAGTGTGTTGGTGCCGAGCCAGAAGTGGTGGTCGTTGAGGCTTTGCCGAGAGCGGGGCGATCATCAGCAGGCCGTTCCCTCTAGCCCGTGCGCCATCGTCGGCTAGTCGGCCGCGCCCGGCACGAAGACCTGGCCGGCGAGAACTGCCCGCAGGGCTTCCAGGCCCCGGCCGGCAATGATGTGCGTAGTGTTCATTGTTTCCTTTGTCTCTCAGAAGATGGCGAGCGGGCTGTTTGGCCCAAGATCAGCTTTCCGGCCAGCGGAGTGACTGGTATTCACACCATCGGTGTGATTCGCGGTCCTGCGGGCGGGGCCCGCTGCCGGGAGCGGGGCGCATTAACCGGTACTTCTCGCCGGTCTGTGCACGGTGCACGGGCCGGTCCGGCCAGGAGGCAGCGCGGGTGGCTTCCGGCGGCGGGCCGGCTGGTGAGAGGGCGGTTGCCGGGTACGGCCAGGGCCCTGGCCCTTGCGCACGATCTGCGGCTCGAAGCTCCCCTTGCGGTCCCGGGGGCACCGCCAGGTCCACCGCCCCGAGCGCGATCACCACGCCCAGGCCGCCGCCCTTCCCAGGCCCTTAATGCCGCCGGTGATCCATGCGATGAACATCTGCGGCTGTGGTGACGCTCGGATCCTTACCGGCGCGGTCATGCGCCGGTGATGCGGCGGACCTCGATGAGCTCGAGGCCAAGCGCCTCGATCTCGGCGAGCACGCCGTAGAGCGCGGCCTGGTCGGCCAGCATGCCCGCCAGCACCGTGTCGTCACCGCCGGGCCGGGCCTGGAGATCGGGGAACGCGGAGCAGATCGTCTCGCCCAGACGGCCGCGGACACGTATCTCGTACCGCTGCGGCTGAGCGTCGCGGCGCGGACCGGTCACGTGCGTAGCCCCGGGAAGGCCCTGCACCTGCCGGCGGGCGCGGCGGGGATGGTGCGTTTGATGATGCCCTCCTAGTGCTGGTCGTCACAGTGCTCACGATCGCCAGGGCGCGGTGAGTTGCGAGAGCAGTGTCATGCCTGGGCCTGGAGGCCGCCAAGCGGCGGCAGGGCGCCAATCTGCTGGAACATCTGCATGGCGTTTATCTCGTCCCAGTGCTCGGCGAACACGCCGTCCTGGACGCGCCAGATGTCGATGCTGCGCATCTCGACCGGTTTGCCGGTGGCGGGGATGCCCGCCAAGTCCCCGGTGTGGGTGCCGCGGTAGGTGAACCGTCCCACGACGCGGTCACCGGAGATGACCAGGTCTTCCATCGTGACGCTCACGTCGGGCAGGCCGGTGAAGAACGCGGCCCAGAACTGCTGGTTGGCCTCGCGGCCCTCAGCGGAGAACAACGCCTCGTGGTTGACGTAGTCCTCGGCGAGGAACCGGTCCTCCAGGTCCGGGTTGTGAGTGTTGATCATCTCGACGTACAGGTCGGCGAGCTGGTGTTCGCGTGTGGTCATGCCGGTCTCCTCCTAGTGGTTGGCATTGCTACCGCTAGCACTGCGGGCTGGATCCAGGCTGCCGTCCGGCGGGGTGAGCTGGCCTCACCCGGTTGGTGCGATCCAGGTCGCTTACGGGCCGGGCGGCCAGGCGTGGCGGGCGGTGCGGTGGGCCTGCGGGCACCGGGGCACGTGCGCGGCCGGCCCGAGCGCGGCTGTCGGCGCCGGGCGTGGCGGCAGCAGGCAGGCCGGTGGCAGGCACCACGGTCCGTCCGGACCCTCAAGAACCCCGGTTGTCCCGGACGGGCAATGGCGGGCCGTGCCGGTACCGGTGATCGCCCCGGTCGGCGGCGCTGCGCGGCAGCAGTTCTCCGCTGGCAGCGCCGGGGTCCTGCCGGGCCGGTTCCTCAGGTCCTGCCGAGCCGGGCACGGGTTGGTGTCCCGGTCAGCCGGCGCGGCTACCGCGTCACCGCCCGCCGCGCAGGCGGGCAATCGCACCGTTAGTGTGAGGCCCGCTCACCCCGTCAGAAGGCAGCCTGGCCCATGGCGGCTACGGCCTGCGACACCAGCCGGGCCGCACGGCCAGGGAGATCACCATGAACTTCGTCTCGATCCGCGTCACCACTGGCGACGTCGCGCGCCTGGCCGGCTCCTGTGAGAAAGCCACCGGAGCGCACGAACGAAAGAAAGAAGGAGGGAAACGATGAATAACACGGACACCATGGCCGACGGTGATCTGGAGGCCCTGCGGGCGGCTATCGCGGGCCAGGTTTTCATCCCGAGCGAGGCCGGCTATGACCAGGCGCGCCAGGGGTGGAACCTGGCCGTGGACACCCGGCCTGCCGTCGTGGTGGCCGCCGGATCGGCCGCCGACGTGGCCCAGGCGGTCCGGTACGCCCGCGCCCACCGGATGCGGATCGCCCCGCAGGGCACCGGCCACGGCGCCGAGCCGCTCGAGCCGCTCGACGGCGCGATGCTGCTGCGGACCACGCGGATGCGAAAGGTCCGCATCGACCCGGCTACCCGCACCGCCCGCACCGAGGCCGGCGCGACCTGGCAGGACGTGACCGTCCCGGCAGCAGAGCACGGCCTGGCCGCGCTGGGCGGCAGCTCGCCCACCGTCGGCGTGGCCGGCTACACCCTGGGCGGCGGGCTCGGCTGGCTGTCCCGCCGCTACGGGCTGGCCGCCAACAGCGTCACCGCGGCCGAGGTCGTGACCCCGGACGGCGACCTGGTCCGCGCCGACGCCGGGAACGAGCCGGACCTGTTCTGGGCCATCCGGGGCGGCGGCGGCGTCGGCGTGGTGACCGCGCTGGAGATGCGGCTGTACCCGGTCGGTGAGCTGTACGCCGGGAACCTGTTCTTCCCCATTGGTCGCGCCGCGGAGGTGCTGCACGCCTGGCGCGAATGGACCGCCACCGTCCCCGATGAGATCACCTCCATCGCCCACCTGGTGCGGCTGCCGCCGCTGCCCGAGGTCCCCGAACCGCTGCGCGGCCGGGCCTTCATCGTGATCGAGGCCGCCTGCCTCGCCGACGCGGGCACCGGCGCGGAGCTGACCTGCCCGCTGCGCCGGCTCGGCCCCGAACGGGACACCTTCGCGATGATCCCCGCCGCCGCGCTCGGCCAGCTGAACATGGACCCGCCCCAGCCGGCGCCCAGCCAGGGGGACGGCGCGTTCCTGGCCGGCTTCCCCGCCGCCGCGATCGACGCCCTGGTCGCGGCGGCCGGGCCGGACACCGGCACGCCGCTGGCCAGTGTCGAGGTCCGCCAACTGGGCGGCGCGCTGACCCGCCCCGTGCCCGGCGGCGGCGCCCAGCCCAGCATCGACGCGAGCCACCTGCTGTTCGCCGCCGGCGCCACCCCCACACCCGACCTGGCCAGTGCGGTACGCGAGCAGGCACAAGCGGTCAAGCACGCCCTGGCCCGCTGGCACGCCAGCCACGACTCCTACAACTTCAAGCAGACCCCGGCCCCAGCCAGCGCGGTGCTCCCACCCGCCTCCCACCACCGCCTGCAGCAGATCAAGGCCGCCTACGACCCGGACCAGGTGATCATCTCCGCCCACCCTGTCCGGCCGGTCCGGCCCTGACCACACCGCGTCCGGCGGTCCAGGCAACACGCGTCCCTCGAACAACCGACCACGGCCGACTCACTACGGGTGTCAACGACCATGAACAACCAGGAGTGAATTCGTCGACAGCCTCGCCCGGCGCGGCCAGCTCGGCGATGACCCGGCCGGTAGCGGCCTGCCAGACCCGACTGCCCGGCCGTCAGCCAGGGCGCGTGGCCTGGCTCCGCAGCGGGGAGGGGGCCAGCAGGCCCAGCGCCCGGGCGCGGGCGACGGCCTCGGCCCGGGTGTGCGTGCCGAGCTTGGTGTACAAGCTGCGCGTGTGCGCCTTGACGGTATTCCGCGAGACATACAGTTCGCGGGCGATTTCCGGCACGGTCAGATTCGTCGGCAGGTAGCGCAGCACCCGCAACTCGCTGCCGCTCAGCGCCTCCAGGGGCGGCGGCGGCCCGGCCGGCGGCGAGGCGAGCTTGCGCCCGGCGAGCAGGCTGAGGATGTCAGCGATCAGCGCGGCGTGCGCGGTGCGCTGCCGGACGTGCCGCTCCAGCAGGCCCGGTGCCGGGTGCAGCAGGAACCAAAACAGTATGCCTTCGGGTTCGACCAGGTCGAGCGCGCGCTCCAGGGCGCGCCCGACGGCGGCCGGGTCGCCGGCCGCGTCGCGGGCGATCGCCTCCAACAAGAACGCCTGAGCCAGCCAGCCCGGCCAGGGTACCGGTGCGGAGCCGTCGAGAACCGGCGCGAGCGCGGCGATCGCTTCGTGCGGCTCGTCCTGCGCCAGCCGCAGCGCCGCCAGGCTGATGCGCATGACCCCGGCGTCGCGGTCCTGGTCGGCGAGTGCGGCTAGGGCCTGCTCGGCGCGGTCGGTCTCACCGAGGCGGACCAGGGTTTGCACTAGAGATGACCGGTTCGGCAGGACAGTCAGGCTCGGTTCGGCAAGGCGCCCGGCCAGCCGGTCGGCGGCCTGGAAGGCGGCCAGCGCGTCAGCGTCCCGGCCACGCGCCAGCTCCAGTAGCCCGCGGTGCGAACGGATAACTAGTCCCACTGCGGGCTCGGCTTCGGCCCTGAGGGTCCGTTCGGCCTGCTGGATCCAGGGTTCTGCCTCCTCCAGCCGCCCCTGCCATATCAGCACGCGTGCGGCTATCACGCTCGCCAAGCCGGCGGCCGGCTCGTCGGTCCAGCCGTGACGTTCGGCCAGCTCGGCCGCTTGCCTGCTGCGGTCCACCGGCAGGGAAGCCGCCCGGATCGCCGCCGCATAGACCAGGCCAGTGAACTCGAGAAACGGCCGCCCGATCCGGCGCGCCAGCGCGACACCCAGGTCCAGGTGCCGCTCGGCCTCCTCGAACCTGGCCTCCTCGAACCTGGCCGCCCAGAATTCGGTGCTGCCGAGGCTGATCAGCGCCAGCGCGCGCAGCTCCTCGCCCAGGCCGGACCGCGCCGCCTCCGGCGCCTCGGCCAGGGCCTGCAGCCGTCGCGCCTGCTCGGCCACCGCCGGCCTGTCCCCGCGCTGGCGGGCCAGCAGCAGCCGGACCATCCCAAGCAGCAGCAGCGCCTGCCTCTGCCGGCCAGGCAGCACCGACGCCAATCCGCGCTCCGCCAGAGTCAGGTACCGCTCTGCGGCCTCCAGCGACCCCTGGGCCAGCTCATCCCCCGCGGCCACCGCCGCCAGCTCCGCATCCGCTACCAGATGCTCGGCGGGGAACCCGGCGACCAGCTCGTGGATGACGGCGGCCTGCCCGTCCAGGTACAGGCCCGGCCACCGATCGGCGAGCACCCGCGCGGCCAGCCCCCAGTCCTGTGCGGCCTGGGCGTGCCGGACCGCCTCCACCGGGTACCCGTGCCCGGCCAGCCACCTCGCGGCGGCCCGGTGCAGCGCGGCGACCTGGTCCGGCTCGGTCCGGCGCAGCTCCAGCTGCAGCAGATCGGCGAACAGGTGATGGTAGCGGAACCACGACCGGCCCGGGTCCACCGCCACCACGAACGCGTTCGCGGCCTCCAGGTCCGCCAGCACCCGCTCCCCGCCGCTATCACCGGTCAGCAGGCCAGCCAGCTCCCCGTTGACCCGGTCCAGGATCGAGGTGCGCAGCAGCAGCCGCCGCACCGGCTCGTTCTGCCGGTCCAGCACCTCGGCCAGCAGGTACTCCGCCACCGTCCGCTCGGTGCCAGAGAACTCCGCCGCCAGCCGCCCCGGATCCGGATGCCCGGCCAGCCACAGCGCCGCCAGCCGCAGCCCCGCCGCCCACCCCTCGGTCCGCTCCACCAGCAGCGCCGGATCCGGCAGGTCCACACCGGCGGCGGCGAACAGCTCGGCCGCCTCGGCCACGGTGAACCGCAGGTCCGGCTCGCGGATCTCGGCCAGCTCGCCCTCCAGCCGCAGCCGGTGCAGCCCCAGCCGCACGTCACGCCGGGTGGCCAGCACGAACCGCAGCCCCGGCGGGGCCCGCAGGATCAGCAGTTCCAGCTGCGCCAGCGCGGCCGGGCCGAGCTCCTGCACGTCATCGACCACCAGCCACAACCGGTCATCCAGCGGCGCCAGATCCGCCAGCAGCCGCTCGGTGATCACCCACCCGTCCAGGTCCGGCGCCGCCGTCAGCTCGCGGACCAGCGCCGATCCCGCCGCGGTCTGCCGCAGCGCGGCCAGCACCGACAGCCAGAACCGCTGCGGATCACGTTCGCCGCGCCCGGCCGGCACCCACGCGGCCCGGCCCGCCACCCCCGACTGGCTGATCCAGGACCGCAGCAGCACCGTCTTGCCGCTGCCCGGCGGCGCCGACACCACGCTCACCCGGGCCTGCGCCGCGAGCCGCCCGACCAGCCGAGGACGGGCAACAACACCCCCCGAACCACGACCAGCGGCGCCGCCGGCAACGGCGTCCGCTCCGACGGCAGACCCCATAGCCCCGATCATCGCACCACACCAGCCCGCATGGCCCGCTGCCAGCTGCCAATCTCCAGACGCGCGCCGCACCACAATCCCGCGTGCGGACCCGACCTGCCGCCCTGTCCTCGGCGCCCGCGCTTGTCAACCGCTGAACGGCCGCCGTCACCGGCGCCTTGGCCACGCCGCCAACCCGGCAAGTCGGACAGCAAGACCTATGGGACGATCGGCGCGATCTTCGGCATCATGACCTGGTTCATCGCGATTGGGGCCGTGATCATCCTCGGAGCCGTGGCCGGCGCGGTCTGGGACGACCGCAGGAACCAGCAAGTCCCGGGAACAATGACCCGACCGCAAGACTGCGTAACCCACGTCCTTCCCAGACACCTTCGGTCCAGGGCTGAGGACGGACATCCTCCGGCCAGGTTCCGGAAAGCTGCTCCCCGTCCGGCACCTGGATAATGCCGGGGCTGGGAGACCGCCGCGTGGCATGAACGGCCGGTACGACAGCAGGGGAAGGTCATGAGCGCTCGCCGGCTGGCCCGGGCCGCCTTCCTGCTCGTCCTGGCGGCGGTGGCGGGCCCGCGTCGAGGGCGATCTGCAGAATCATCCCGGACCGGCGATGGCCACGGCGGCTACCGAAGGCTAGCGTACCTAGCCGATGGCGATCTCCGGCATGAACGTGGCAGCGGTCTGCGTGAGTGCCGACCTTGACCACCCTGGCCCCGGGCCGCATAACCCCCTGTTCAGAACGGAACGCGCCGCTACATCACACCGCGAGGACGAGTGCCATATCGGCGGATATCGCGTGGTGGCCGCGGCCAGCCACTGTAACACCGTGTTACAGCCAATCCGAAACCTAAGCAACCTGATCGCTTCCGCGCAGGACAGGTGCGCCGTCGGCATAGCGGCCTCGCGCAGATTCCCAGGGGCAAGCGCGACCGGAAAGCATCTCCAGCTGGGTGACGGCCATCAGCACCAGTTCGTGCGGCGCAGCGCGCGGCAGTGCTCGGAACCCTACCTCGGGCCTCCGTCGGGGTCAGGCCGGTTCCCTGACCCCGGACGGAGGCGCCGGGCGGCGTCAGGCGGGGCGGATGTTGGCGTTGAGGTGGAACAGGTTGCCCGGGTCGTACTGGGCCTTGATCCTGGCCAGCCGTTCGTACTTGGCCGGGCCGTAGCTGCGGCGGACCCGGTCCTCGGAGAAATCGGTGATGCCGTTGATGTAGCCGTCCCCGCTGCCGATGGCGTGCGGCCGCAGCGCCTCCCAGAAACCGCGGACCCAGCCGCGGTCGGCGTCCAGCAGCCCGGCGTCGGGCGCCAGGCCCACGATGAAGACGCCGTACCGGGGCGAGCGGCCGCCGCTGAATGCCGTCTCGTCGTCGCGGGCCTGGCAGTACGCGCCGTCGAGGCGATAGAGGAACAGCGCCGACATGGGTGAGTTCTTGCGCGGGATCTGCCCGGTGATCACGTCGATGACCGGGTCGGACAGCTCCCGGAGGTAGGTGCCTTTCTCGTAGCCGTGAAAGCCCCACGCGTTGGCCTCATCCAGCAGCTTCTGCAGCTCGACGTAGGGCATCGGGGTGACCAGGTCGAACAGCGGCGGGAGGCTCTCCCGGATCCGGGTGACGAGCCGGGCGTGCTCAGGTCCGGAGCCGAACCCGGTCAGCAGCAGCGCGTAGCCGGGCGCGAAGTGGTGCTCCGGCGGGACGAACGGCGCGGGCGGCGCGTTCAGCGCGCCGGCCACGGCGTTGATCTCCGGCGGCATCGCCGCGGTGATCTCGCGGATCAGCCGCAGCGCCTGCGCGCCCTGGTCCAGCGGCCAGAAAAACAGCCCGAACTGGACCATCGGGTCGACCTCGTGCAGGGCGAACTCGAACGAGGTGACCACGCCGAAGTTGCCGCCGCCGCCGCGGATGGCCCAGAACAGGTCCGGGTGCTCACCGGCCGAGGCCCGCCGCACGCGACCATCAGCGGTGACCACCTCGGCCGAGACCAGGTTGTCGATGCTGAGCCCGAACTTGCGGGTCAGCCAGCCCATGCCGCCGCCCAGCGTCAGCCCGCCCACGCCGGTGTGGCTGACCAGCCCGGCGGGCACGGCCAGCCCGTGGGCCTGGGCGGCGGCGTCCAGATCGCCCAGCAGCGCGCCGCCGCCGGCCGTGGCCCGCCGGGCGTCCGGGTCGACCGCGACGTGGTTGAGCAGGCTCAGGTCGATCATCAGGCCGCCGTCGCAGACGGCCGTGCCCGCCGGGTTGTGCGCGCCGCCGCGCACCGATACTTCCAGCCCGTGCTCGCGCGCGTACGTCACCGCCGCGGCCACGTCGGCGGCCGAAGCGCACCGGGCGATCACCGCGGGGCGCCGGTCGATCCCGGCGTTCCACACCCGGCGCGCGTCGTCGAAGCCAGGGTCGCCGGGCTCGATCACGGGCCCTTCCATCACCGCGCGGAGCCGACCGATCGCTTCCCCGGCCGTCTGCGTCTGCGTCATAACGATTCCCCCTCCTGAACGTGAACTGAGGTCACCCAGGCCAGCAGACCCAGGTGAAGGCCGGCTGGCGGAGATGCGGAGATCACATGAAGCCAAGCCAAGCCGCCCCCTCACATCCGGAGCATCCCCGGGCCGGTCTTGATACCCCAAGGTGCCGCCCACGCGTGGTACGTCACCAGGACCGGTAACGGACCACCGGGATAAGTGACCGCGCGCATATCACCCCGTTGCGCGCGATAGCGGGCCGCAAGTGGACCTTGACCCGAACGATTCATAACGGCGGATCTCGCGCACGGGCTACAGCTAGCGAATGTAACGCAGCGTGGCGGATATTCCAGGGTGCGAATGACCTCCCTGCTGACTCGGCACCTTTGCGAACCGAGCGGTAAAGGCCGCCCGGAGCGCTCCGATGGTCCTGATTCTGCGTGCCATGCCCGGGCAGAATCGTGTCATGGCCGGCGGGGAACTGGAAGCGGCCGCGGCGGCGGCGTGGGCCGAGGCCCTTGGCTGCGATCTGCGGCTGCTGGGCGAGCCGGGCGCGCAGATGGTCCCGGGCGGTGCCGGGCTGCGAGGCCGCAACGCCGTCTACATGGCCGAGGTGCGTGCCGCCGTCCTGGTGTACTGTCCCGGCCGGCTGCGGCCCCGCGCCGCCGCCGTGCTGGCGTCCACCCCGCCCGGTCACCTGTTCACGCCCGGCGCGTGCGCCCAGATCGCCGACGTCGGCGAAGCCCGGATTCTGGGACCGTCCTGGCACGGGTTCACCGACGCTGGGCACTTCACGCCCGCTGTCCCCGGCGCCGGGCGCCGGCTGGACCGCGGTGATCCGCTGCTGGCCGGGCTGCGGGAGGCGTGCGGGGAGACCGAATGGGCCGAG
>Ga0335076_10007814_pt1 | contig 10783 bp, 9 predicted proteins | sample Lox_Sample_25_FD_206717 | JGI IMG/M metagenome (GOLD analysis project Ga0335076, IMG submission 206717) | Soil microbial communities from Loxahatchee National Wildlife Refuge, Florida, United States - Lox_Sample_2.5 | ecosystem: Environmental > Terrestrial > Soil > Wetlands | place: USA: Florida...
GCGCTCGCGATGTACCTCCGCGCCGGCAAGACGGCTCCGGACTCGCTGTTGAATGCGAAAACCGTCGACCCGACGACGCACGTGTCGGTGCCCTCCTCGCTGCTGGTTCCCGAGTGGGTCACGCCGACGAACATGAACGACACGGTCATCAAGGACAACTTCGTGCCCGCGTCGCAGCTCTGTTCTGGGAAGTACGCCGCCGACTGTAAGGCAGCGGGGATAACGAGCTGACCAAGCCACCCTTGTCGAAGCGATAACGTGTACGGGCCCTTCCGGCGCACCGGAGGGGCCCGTCGTACTGAGGGAGGACGATGAGCACTTCGGACAGTTCCGCCACCGAGCCGGCCCCAGCCCCCAGTAGCTCGAACGGCGCGCCGCTGCTGGAGCTTCGCGGCATCACAAAGCGCTTCGGCCCGGTACAGGCGCTGACGCGGATCAACTTCGAGATCCCGCCCGGCCAGGTGACGGCGCTGGCCGGCGACAACGGCGCGGGCAAGTCGGTCACGATCAAGACGATCGCCGGACTGTGGCCGCCCGACGAGGGCGAGATCGTGTGGGAGGGAAAGCCGATTCACTTCCACGGGCCCCGCGAGGCCGAGGCCGCCGGTATCACCACGATCTATCAGGACCTGGCGCTTGCCGACAACCTCGACATCGTCCAGAACATGTTCCTCGGCCACGAGCCGCTCGAACGCGGGCTCCTCGACGAGGCGAAAATGGAGACGACCGCCAAGCAGACGCTCGAGGAGCTCTCGCTGTCAGGCGGCCAGCGGCAGTCGGTCGCGGTCGCCAAGGCGGTGATGGCCAAGGCGAAGCTCGTGATCATGGACGAGCCGACGGCCGCTCTCGGCGTGTCACAGACGCGAACGGTGCTCAGCCTGATCAAGCGGCTCGCGTCTCAGGGCGTGGCCGTTCTGGTCGTTTCGCACAACTTGAACGATGTGTTCGCGGTCGCGAACCGTGTCGTGATCCTATATCTGGGCAACATGGTCGCTCAGGGCCCGGTATCGGACTTCGACCCCACCACGGTCGTCGACTACATGACGACCGGGCGTACGTCGCGCGCGGTCGACCACGCCGCGGTCCCACGCTCGGCCGGACAGGAGGGCTGATGCCTGACGAGTTCTCAAGCCCCGATGTCCCGTCCGAGCTGGAGGAGGCGCCCCTCTCGACCGAGCTCGCCGAGGACGAGACTGCCGCCCCGGAGACCGAAGCGGACCTGGTAACGGCCGCGCCCGAGGTGCTGGCCGACTCGCTCGGCGACTACCTGCGCGCGCAGTGGCGACGGATCAAGAGCGGGGAGAGCGGCGCGCTGCCCGTCGTCTCAGGACTGATCATCATCGTCGTCTTCTTCCAGATCGAGCGATCCAGGTTCGGTTCCGACGGGAATCTGGTCAACCTGTTCGACCAGGCGTCGATCTACATCTTGCTCGGCGCCGCCCAGATCTTCGCCCTGATCCTGTCGGAGATCGACCTCTCGGTCGGCTTCGTGCTCGCCGTCGGCGGGATGGTGATCGCCGAGTTGATCGCTCCCCCGGTCAATTTCCCGTGGTGGCTCGGGATCATCTGCGGCGTCGGCGTGACCGCGGGAATCGGCTACCTCCAGGGGACCCTGATCACGAGGCTCCACATTCCATCGTTCGTGGTCACGCTCGCCGGACTGCTGTTCTTCGAGGGCATCCTGATCGAGCTCGCCACGATCGATAAGCAGGCGGTCGGCGGCGTGATATCGGTCTCGACCACGAGCCCCGTCTTCAAGCTGGTGAACGGCAACATCAGCGTCGCCGCCAGCTGGATCGGCCTGGTGGTGGTGCTCGCGATATACGCGGCGGTATCGATACGCCGCGCGGCGCACCGTCGCGCCCAAGGGCTGAGTGCGCCACCGCTCAGCATCACCCTGTTTCAGATCGGCGCCGCGGCGGTCGGGGGAATCTTGCTCGTGTACGTGTGCACCCAGAACCGCGGCCTGCTGACGCCGCTGAAGGGGGTCCCGTACGTGGTTCCGTTCGTCGGGATCGTGCTGCTCCTGTACTCCGTCTTCCTGGCGCGGACACGGCTCGGACGGTACATGTACGCCATCGGCGGGAATCCCGAGGCCGCCCGTCGCGCCGGCATCAACGTCCAGCGCGTGCGCAGACTGGCGTTTGTGTTCAGCGCGATGACCGCAGGGCTCGCCGGGCTGGTCTACGCGTCCACCCTGGGGTCGGTGTCGACCGGCGTCGACGGGGGGACGTACACGCTGTACGCAGTGGCGGCGGCCGTGATCGGCGGAGCCAGCCTGTTCGGCGGCCGGGGTAAGCCGCTCCACGCGCTGCTGGGTGGGCTCGTGATCGGAACTGTCTACAACGGCCTGGCCTTGATGGGAGTCAGCGCGGCCGGTCAGTTCATCGCGACCGCGCTCGTGCTCCTGGTCGCGGCGGCGATCGACTCGCTGGTTCGCCGGCGGGGATCGACCGGGGTCTGACCGCCCCTTTTGTCATTTACCGCATACCCGGGCCGATCGCATCGGCCTGGGTAGGCTGGGTCGTATGACCCTGGTCGCAGCGATGCCTTGAGACGGCTCGGTCCCGCGCTCGAGGTGCGCGATTTCCGCCTCTGGTGGCTGGCGCTGCTTGGGATGGGGATCAGCCTCCAGGCGATCGAGGTGGCGATCGGGTGGGAGGTCTACGCCTTGCACCGGAGCGCGCTCGACCTTGGCTGGATCGGGCTCGCGGAGTTCGTGCCACTGTTCGTGCTCGCGCTGCCGGCCGGTCAGCTCGCCGACCGGGCGCCCCGGCGTCTGATCTTCGCCGCCTCGCTCCTGCTCGCCGCATCCGTCAGCGTCGGTCTGGCGCTCGTCAGCGGGTCGGGTACGACCCAGGTGTGGCCGTATCTGGCGCTCGCCGTCGGCGCCGGAGTCGCGATGGCGCTCGGCTGGCCGGCCGCGCGTGCGATGCCGCCGACGCTGGTGGGGGTTGACCTGCTGCAGAACGCTATGACGCTGCGCTCGATCGCGAGCCAGGCCGGGATGGTGATTGGCCCGGCGCTCGGTGGGCTGCTGTACGGCGTGTCGCCGTCGCTCGTGTACCTGCTCGCGGCCGGTTCCTGCGTGATCTCCTGTGCGGTCGTGATGGCGATGCATCCGGCAGCGGCGGCCGACGTGGACGAGGAAGGCGGCGTGCAGCCGGCCACCGTCGAGAGCGTGCTAGAGGGGCTCCGGTTCGTGCGCCGGACCCAGATCCTGCTCGGCGCGATCCTGCTCGATCTGCTCGCTGTCCTGTTCGGTGGGGCGGTGGCGCTGCTGCCGGTGTTCGCGCGTTCGATCCTCCACGTCGGCGCCACCGGGCTTGGGGTATTGCGCGCCGCGCCGGCCGTCGGCGCGCTGCTTGGAGCGGCCTGGCTCACCCGGCATCCGATCGAGCGGCGGGCGGGCCGGACGTTGCTGCTCGTCGTCGGCCTGTACGGCGCGAGCATCATCGTGTTCGGCCTCTCGCGCGTGTTCGCGATCTCACTGCTCGCGCTCGGCGTGAGCGGGTTCGTCGACCTGTACAGCATGAACATCCGCTCGACCACGGTCGCGCTCGCTTCGCCGGACCGTCTGCGCGGACGGGTCAACGCGGTCGAGATGGTATTCATCAGCGCCTCCAACCAGCTGGGTGCGTTCGAGTCGGGGCTCGCCGCCTACCTCGTCGGCACGGTCCCGGCGGTTGTCGGCGGTGGGGTGATGACGATCCTGCTCGCGGTCAGCTGGGGCCGCCTGTTCCCGGCGCTCGCCAACGTCGACCGCCTCGAGGACGTGAGGCCGCCGGAGCCACTGCCCAACACGGTCGAGTTGGTCGCGTAGTGTGCCGGGTCCCATGAACGAGGCCAGACGGCGGCTCGCGGACGAGCTGTATGCTCGCGGCCGGGTGCACGATTCGGCGCGGTCCGATCGTCTCGATCGCTTCCGCAATGTCGAACCGCCGACCGCACCGAGCCGGCGCTGACGCAGACGGTTGTCCCGGTCGGAGCCGGATTGCGGCTCGCGGTCCGGGATCGTCGTGGGTGACGACGCGGGACGTGCGCCGCGTCGCGTCGCGGCTAGCGCCGCCTGCGTTCGCCGTGCACCCGCCGGTTAAACCGGCGCCGGTCGCCGGGCTGCAGCCGCCGGCACTCGACGAGCGCTCGGCGGAAGAACGTGGCGAGCTCGCGGTCGCCGATGCTCTCGGCGTGGATGATGTAGCGCTCTAGCGGCGCTCCGTTGTTCATGCACTCCTCGGCGAACCAGACCACGCCCGAATGCTGTTCGTCCTCGTGCGTGTCGGCCCCGTCACGGTGAATGTTCGTCAGCATCGTTCTCTCCTCGACGACGACACCGCTTGTCTACCCACCGACACCGAGTTTCCAACGGCAGCGTGTGGATTCGTAGGCCGCGATATTCACCGGTCGACAACACGGCCGGGCGAGCGGTCGCTTAGGCGCGTATCCACGCGAGCCCTTCGCTCGCACGGTACGAGGTCGCGGGCCGCCGTGGTCCCCTCGCCACAGCGATCGCGGCGTCGTGCGCCGCAGGCGACGGCGATAAGCGTGCCTCGGAGGCTGGCGAGCCGCCGAGGCTGAAGGGGGCAAGCGCAAAAGCGCAACAGTGGCTCGCGTGTCCGACCTCACACGTCGAGCCAGGGCGGCCCGGCTGGACTCGAGCCTAGCCGGGCCGCCCGATGCGTCGGACGGTCAGCTGTCCGGGCGTCAGCTGCGGGCGGTGGCGCGGGACCGCGTGGTCCGGGCCGATCCGGTGGCGCGCGCACGAGCGGTGCCGGCGGTCTTGCGTGCGGGCGTGGTCCGGGATGTCGCGGACCGGGACGTCGAGCGTGCCCGGCTTGCCGAGCGCGTGCGCGAGGTGCTCGACGACCGGCTCGACCGCCTCCGCGATGCGGTCGCCCGTTGGTCACGCGGGATCTCGGCCCGTACGACGTCCTTCACCAGCCGGCCGAGCTCAGTGGCTAGGTACTTGGCCATCCGCTCCTCGTCGCGGCGGATGTCTCGGGCCAGGTTTGCCGTCTCCCGATCCCCAACCTCGGTGGCGAAGATTTCGATGCGCGTGTAGATCGCGATCTCGATGTGCTCCTCGCGAAGCTCGTCCTGCGCGTTGCGTAGATGTGTCTCGGCCTGCTTGCTCAGCAGCGCCCGGGCGAACCCGACCTGGCCCTTGACGGCCGCGACGGTCTTGCCGGCGACATCGCCGACCGTGGTGGGGACTGCGAGCAGCCCCTGGCCCGCCGGGCCGCCGAGCTTCTTGATCCGCGCGGCGACGCGGCGTTTGTGGTCGCGCGTCTCCTTGAGGTGCTGCTGGAGGCGCTTCTTGTACGCCGCCTTCTGGGTGAGCGCGATATGCGCGGTCAGGTCGGCCTCTAGCTCGGATTCCTTAGCGTGGGCCTCGCCCAGCCAGGTGACCAGCTTCGCGTCACGTTCGTTCAGGGTCTTTGCGTCAGGCACGTCGCCTGCTCCTTTCGTCGACGGTGCGGGGGATCAGGCCGGGTGCCCGCCGCCCGCCAGCTTCAGCTGGCGATCGACCGCGGCGAGCACGGTCCGGCGGGAGCGATGTCGGGCCAGCGGCACTCGGAACGGCAGCGTGATGAGCTTGCCAGCCATCCCACCACTACTACCCACGAGGCAGCCAACGATTCATGGGCGAGCCGGAGCGAAGGAGACGCCGCCGCCGCGTGGGGTCGGCGGCGGCGTCATGTCATCGCTGCAGCGAATGCAGCGAGTCCGCTGCGGAGCGCTGGAGGCGTCCGCTCGAGCTGTCTGGGCGATCGCCGGTCGCGGATGTCCGGACCAACGCGATCGGCACAAGCACGAATAATCTGGGCGTTATCGCGGTATGCATGCTCTCTAGGCCCCACCCCACCTGACGCCGCTGCGCCGAGAATCTTCCCGAGCTTGCAAAATTGGTGGAAGCGGTGACCCAGCTGTAAGAGGAGGAGAGTCCCATCGTCAACCTGGACCCGAAGGCCATCATCAACGCCGCGCGCGACCCCAAGGCGATGATCGGCGGCGCGACAAAGCTCGCCACGCGCGCGGGCGACGAGGCGTACTTCGCCGCGATCTCCGTCCGTGCCGGATTGCTCGGCCCTGAGCCGCCGCAGCGCGTCGCGCAAGTGGTTCGCGGATTCACGCGCTACGGGTTGATCGGCGGGGCAGTCGTCGCCGGCGCCCTGCGCTTCGGCGATCGAGCCGTGACGATCGACGAGCGCGGCGAACTCACCTACACGGCGCTCGACGGGCGCTCGAACGCGCTCGCGAACGCGTGGCGCAAGGAAGGGCTGAACGCGGGCGAGGGCGTGGCGATCCTCGCGCGGAACCACCGCGGATTCCTCGAGGCGGTGTTTGCCGCGGCCAAATGCGGTGCGCGGATCGTGCTTCTCAACACGTCGTTCGCCGGGCCTCAGATCAGGGAGGTGGCGACGCGCGAGGGCACCGATCTGCTCGTGTACGACGAGGAGTACTCGGACGTGCTCGCGGGGATCGAGGATCCTCCGCGGGGGCGTTACCGCGCCTGGGCGGACGAGCCCGGCGACGACACGCTCGATGCGCTGATCGACGCCGGCGACGACGGCGCCCCTCCGAAGCCCGCGGAGTGGCCCCGGATCACGATCCTGACCAGCGGCACGACCGGGACGCCGAAGGGCGCGCCGCGCGCGGAGCCGCACTCGCTGTCGCTGATCGGCGGCCTGCTGAGCAAGGTGCCGTTCCGCGCCAGAGAGGTGACCGAGCTGTGCGTGCCGATGTTCCACGCGCTCGGGTTCATGCAGGCGATCGTGGGAGTCGGACTCGGGTCGACGCTCGTCGTGCGCCGGCGGTTCGACCCCGAGGTAACGCTCTCGAGCCTCGAGGAGCACCGCGCGACGGCGATGGTCCTCGTCCCCGTGATGCTCTCGAGGATCGTGGACCTCGGCGAGGAGAAGATCAAGCAGCGCGACACCTCCGCGCTCCGGATCATCTTCGTCAGCGGCTCGGCCCTTGGTGCGGACTTGGCCCGGCGTGCGACCGAAGCGTTCGGGCCGGTCATCTACAACCTGTACGGGTCGACCGAGATCGCCTACGCGACGATCGCCACCCCGGAGGATCTCCGGGCAGAGCCGAGCACCGTCGGCAAGGTGGTGCGCGCGTCGATCGTGAAGCTGTTCGACGAGAACGGCAAGGAGGTGAAGCAGGGCGAGACCGGCCGCATCTTCGTCGGCAACATCTCGCAGTTCGAGGGATACACCGGAGGCGGCAACAAGGACATGCTCGAGGGGCTGATGTCGTCAGGCGACGTCGGCCACTTCGACGCCGAGGGCCGCCTGTACATCGACGGTCGCGACGACGAGATGATCGTCTCGGGCGGGGAGAACGTCTTCCCGGCCGAGGTCGAGGAGCTCCTGGGCTCCCACGAGTCGATCCAGGAAGCGGCGGCGATCGGCGTCGACGACGAGAAGTTCGGCCAGCGGCTGAAGGCATTCGTCGTGGTGCAGCAAGGCGCGACGCTCAGCGAGGACGACGTCAAGGGCTATGTCAAGGACAACCTCGCCACCTACAAGGTCCCGCGCGAGGTCGTGTTCCTCGACGAGCTACCGCGAAACCACACCGGCAAGGTGCTCAAGCGCGAGCTCGCTGAGCACGCATCCGACGAAAGCTCCGAGGCCGGCGCCGAGAAGGAGCCGTCCGCGAGCTGAGCTTCAGCCCATGTGGCGCTTGAGGAAGCCGAGCACTCGGCGCCAGGCGTCATCGCAGGCTTCCGCGTACTCCTCGAAGCGCCGGTCGAAGAACGAGTGCGGCGCTCCCGGATACACGTGGATCTCGTGATCGAGCCCGGCTGCCGTTAGCCGCGCGTCGAAGTCCTCGACCTGCTCCACCGGGATCGCCTGGTCGGCTCCCCCGAACAGACCTAGCAGCGGCGCACGGATGTCCGCGGCGCGCTCGAGCGGGCCGTCCACGCCGAACCGGGACCCGGTGAGGACGCCGTAGAAGCCGATCACGGCCCACAGGTCGTCGAGGTCGGCGCCGGCCAGGAACGACTCGAAGCCGCCGAGACAGAACCCGACGGTGGCCACCGATTGGGCAGCCGTCCGCTCGCGGAGCGCCACGATCGCGGCGGTCGCGTCCTGCTGGACACCCGCGACCGTCAGCTGCTGCACGTGCGGCATGTATTCGAAGTCCTCGTCGCGTGGGCCGAGGCCGGCCGTGCGGCCGAAGTAGTCCATGACGATCGCGTGGTAGCCCGCCTGCGCGAACCGCTCAGCTAGCTCCGAGTAGAACGGGTACAGGCCACGGACGTCGGGGAAGATCATCACTCCCTCGGCACGGTCCGCCGAGCTCTCAGCGAGCGCGGCTGAGAAATGCGTGCCGTCGGCGGACGTTAGCTCGAGCACCTCGGCCCCTGCGCCTCCGGCGATCGGGGCGAGTAGAAGGTCCTCGGGCGGCGCCGGCGGCCGCGCGTCGAAGTCGAAGCACATCCGGCCCGACAGAATACGGGTATGACCGACGCCACGACCTCCGCCACTGACCCCACAACCTTCAGGGCCCAGTTCCCCGTGCTGAAACGGCTCTCGTATCTGAACGCGGGCACCGAGGGCCCGATTCCGCGGGCCGCGGCGGACGCGGTCCGCTGCCGGATCGACGCCGAGGCCGACGGCGGCCGGTGCGGGCGCCCGTACTTCGAGGAGCTGATGGCGCTGGCCGATCGGGCGCGAGCCGGCTACGCGACCGCGCTCGGCTGCGAGCCGACCGACGTCGCGCTCACCGGCTCGACCACCGACGGCGTCAACACCGTGATCGGCGGTCTCGACCTGCGCCCGGGAGACGAGATCGTCACCAGCGATCAGGAGCACCCGGGCCTGCTCGCGCCGCTCGGCCGGGCCCGGAAGCGGCACGGCGTGAAGGTCCGCGTGGTTCCGTTCGCCGAGATCGCTGGTGAGGTCAAGAGCACCACCCGCCTCATCGCGTGCTCTCATGTGTCGTGGGTCGGTGGGGAGGTCGCCGACGTGCCCGCGCTCGTCGCCACCGGCGTTCCGGTGCTGCTCGATGCCGCGCAGGCGCTCGGAGCGGTGCCAATCGACGTGGGCGCGCTCGGCGTCGACTTCTACGCCGGCTCGGGGCAGAAGTGGCTGTGTGGCCCGGAGGGGAGCGGCGCCCTGTTCGTGCGCGAGGACCGTCTCGACGACTTGCTCGTTCCGTGGCCCGGGTACGGCTCGGTGATGGATCCGGCCAACGCGCTCGAGTTCGAGCAGGCGGAGGGGGTCAAGCGGCTCGACCACGGCTTCCCGGCGGGAATGCGCAGCGCGTGGGCGGGCGCGTCGCTCGGTGTGTTCGAGGAGGCGGGATGGGACTGGGTGCACGAGCGCGCCGCATCGATGGCCGCCCGGCTCGCGGCGCGGCTGGCCGAGCGCGGGCTGTCGGTGTCGCCGCGCGGTCGCTCGACGCTCGTGTCGTGGGCAGCGGGAGACGCGGACGCCGAGGTCGCGCGGCTCGCCGGCGAAAGCGTGATCGTCCGCAGCATCCCCGCGTTCGGTCTCGTCCGCGCGTCCGTCGGGGCGTGGACGTCCGAGGACGAGATCGATCGGCTGGTCTCGCTCGCGGCCGCCTGACCGGAGCTTACGTCGCCTCGGCCGGCCAGAAGTCGGCGTCCATCACCGCATCTCCGGTGTGATGAGGGCCGAACACGACGAACTCCAGCCCGTCCGCCCCCGCCTCGAATGCGCGCGGCGAATCGGGGGCGATCCGGATCGCGTCCAGCGGTCGGACTTCGACGAGCTCGTCGCCGATTTTGATTCGGCCACTGCCCGCTAGCACGACGAACACTTCTTCGGCGTGCTGGTGGCGGTGGCCGAACGCCTGGCGGGCGCCGGGGCGCAGGCGCTGGTGGCTGACGCCGGTGCGAACCGTGCCGAGTGGCCGGTTCGCGAACCTGGCCTCGCCCTGCTCGCCGAAGCCGAAGCGCCTGGCCACGTCCTCGACGTCGTCTTCGATGTTGATGTGCGTGTATCCGGTGCCGCCGGGGAGATAGCCAACGCCACCGAGCGGCTTGAGCTCGGTCAGCTCGGGTGGGCGCTCGAGCAGGGCCATGATCTCGGCGATCTGGGCCTTGCCCTCGTCGCTCCCCAGTTGCTCTATCGAGGCATCCAGCGCCTCCTGGCTCAGCCACAGCTCGGTGACCCAGACGACATCCGGTTCGCGCGGGGTCCGGTTGATCACGTACAGCTCACATCCGGCTGTGTCCCGGAGCGAATCCGCGACCCGCAACAGCACATGCGCGACGTCGTCGCCGTAACCTGGCTGCGCGGTGAACTTGACGTACCGTCCGACTCCCGACACGGACGCCAATCGTACGAAAGTGACTGCGTCAGGCGAGCGCCGGCTCGGCGCGGAGCTCGTCCTCACCCGAGAGCAGCTCGCGCTCGAGCTCGCCGTCCGGTCCGATCCGGTAGGCGCCGGTCCGGGTGAGCGGCGGCGAGTAGGCGTGGATCGTCACCGCGGGGACGTCGCCGGCGTGCAGGACGCGATGAATCGCGACGGCCGGCACCGTGAAGACCTGGCCTGGGCCGAGCACGCGCGTGCGGGGCTCATCCCCGAGCCGGAGCCGGTCCTCGCGAACCTGCCCCGAGATCACCGCGATCGCGGCCGACGACTCGTCGTGGTCGTGGAACCCGGTGTCCTGGTCCTCGCTCCAGCAGATCAGCCACGCGTTTACGTCCTCGTCGTTGACGATCTGCTCGTAGACGCGGGCGTCGCTGGCGTGGCGGACGAGGTGGCGCCAGCGGTCGGGGGTGGCCGCCAGGTCGGCCAC
>Ga0335076_10007815_pt1 | contig 10783 bp, 13 predicted proteins | sample Lox_Sample_25_FD_206717 | JGI IMG/M metagenome (GOLD analysis project Ga0335076, IMG submission 206717) | Soil microbial communities from Loxahatchee National Wildlife Refuge, Florida, United States - Lox_Sample_2.5 | ecosystem: Environmental > Terrestrial > Soil > Wetlands | place: USA...
CCGTTGGTCGCCCAGGTCTTGGTGCCGTTGAGCACCCACTCGTCGGCGGCTTCGTCGTACTTGGCCCGGGTTCGAACGGCTCCGACGTCGGAGCCGGCGCCGGGTTCCGACGAGCAGAACGCGGCCAGCTTGGGGTCGCCCGGGGTGCCGAACATTTGCGGCAGCCACTCGCCGATTTGTTGCGGGGTTCCGTTGGCGGCCAACGCGGCCGCGGCAAGCCCGGTGGCCATGATCGACAACGCGATCCCGGCGTCGCCCCAGAACATTTCCTCGAACACCGTCGGCATGCCCAAACCGCTGGATTCACCAGCCATCTGAGCGAACAGGTCGGGGGTGTACAGCCCGACCTTGGCCGCCTCTTGGATGATCGGCCACGGGGTTTCTTCCCGCTCGTCCCACTCGGCGGCCGCCGGACGGATCACCGACTCGGCGAATTCGTGCACCCAGTCACGGACGTGGACCACTTCCTCGGATAACTCCATCGAAAAGGTGGCGTCCATCAGCGCTCCTATCAGTGATCTCGACCGCACTGCCTTGCCGTGTTGTCGGCCGACACCTACAGTAAACGCCTGTGCACTGAGTGCACAAATTAGCAGCTCAGCCGCAATCGAACTTCGAAGAGGGACATATGCAGAGCAGTGATATCCGGGCGGTAGGGCAGCTGGCGGGGGAGGCATCGTCGATGGTGACGACCCTGGTGCGGGGGATGCACGCGGGGATCGCCGGACGGGTATTCGGGTCGATCGGGACGCCGGCGGCACCGACCAGGCTGATCCACGACGGGCTGACGCGCGCGATCTATGGCGGTGTGGACCGAGGCATTCGCGGCGCAACCCAGGCCGCCGGCGCGGTGGCCGCCGAACTCTGGGGTGACGACGGCGACGAAGCTTTCGAATCGCGCACCACATCGGCTGCGGTGCTCGCCGCTGTCAATGGCATGTACGGGGATGAGTTGACCGAGCGCGACAACCCGCTCGCGAGCCCGATGGCCATCCGGCACCGAGGCAAGGTGGTTCCGCCGACCGCCGACGGCATTGCCGCAGCGTTTCCGTCGGCCACCGAACGGGTCGTGGTTTTTGTGCACGGCTGGTGCCTTACCGAGCGGTCGTGGTCTCGGCGGCCACCCGAGGACTCTGGAACGGAAGACAGCCGGACTTATGGCGAACGGCTGCACGAGGACTTGGGATTCAGCCCGGTACGGCTGCGTTACAACACCGGGCTGCACGTGTCGGTCAACGGCCGAGCGCTCGCCGACATACTGGACCGATTGCACGCCGACTGGCCAGTGCCCATCTCCGAGCTTGTGCTGGTCGGCCATTCGATGGGTGGGCTGGTGGCGCGCAGCGCTTGCTATTACGGTGCCCAGCAACAACATCGATGGACCGACGCGGTCAGCCACGTGGTGTGCCTCGGCTCGCCGCATCTGGGGGCCGATCTGGAGAAGGGCGTTAGCGTCGCATCATGGGCCTTGGCCCGGTTGCCCGAGACCCGTGCCATCGCAGCCTTTTTGAACGCCCGCAGCGACGGAGTCACAGACCTGCGCTTCGGCGCCTGTCTCGATGACGACTGGCGCGACGTCGATCCGGACGAGTTCCTTCGCGATCGCTGCCACGAAGCGCCGTTCCTGCCTCATGCCACCTACCATTTCGTGGCGGCCACCGTCACGCCGTCGCTGCTCGGGATCATCGCCGGCGATTATTTGGTGCGAGCGCAAAGCGCCACCGGCCGCGGCCGCGCGCGCCGCATCCCCTTTGACGCTGAACACGGACTGATGCTGATCGGGTTGAACCACCTGGACTTGTTGAATCATCCGCTGGTCTACGAGAAGCTGCGCGACTGGCTGACCCGCTAAGGAGCCGTTGCCCCCGCGGCGATGCACGCCGCGACGTCGGCCGCGACGGCCAACGTCTCCGGGTCACCGGCCGGCGCATAACCGCCGGCCACGCTGTCGTAGCTGGCTCCGGCGATCGATCCGTGGTCGGCGGGCAACTCGACCACCTGCACCGGGCAGTCGTTCTGGCGAAGCGCGGCGGCGAAATCGTGGCTCACCGCGACTGGAATGACGGTATCGGCCACACCGTGCAGCAAGGTGAACGGGCCGGGACTTGCGTCGCCGGTGAGCTGCGTGGCCGGGATTCGACCGAAGATCGGATCGGCGACCATGAAGGCGCCGGCCAGGCAGACGGTGTGGGCGAAACCAATGCCGAACCGGCGAGCCTGGATCGTCAGCCCGGCCGCCGCAACGCCGCCCATCGACCAGCCGACCAGCACCAGGCCGTCGGGGTCGTCGACCCGCCCGCGGGCGAAATGCACCGACTCGAGCAGATCGGCGCGCCCGCCGTCGGCGGCGCGTGAATTCCAGTCGGGGATGACGACACCCAGGCCACGGCCGACAAGTAGCTCGGCGAGCGGCCGGACGGCGGCGCGGGCGTCGGGCTGCTGGCCGTGCCACAACAGCACGGTGCGTTGTGAGGGTCCGCCGGAGACATCGGCCAGCCGACCGGGGGCGTATTCGACGGTCTGCATACCCTCCAGGCTGCCCGACCGCCTAACCGGTCACGGCTTCGGTGCTGGTGGCGGTGCGGGCGGTGGCGCTGGTGCTTGTGCTCCGCCGCCCAGCAGGGAGCCAAGGATATTCAACGGGATGCCCGCCTCCGCCGGTGATTTGCCCGGGTCGGGGACCGCGGCGTCGTTCTTCTGCCACGGCTGACAACCGTCGGTCTTGAACGACTTGTCAGTCGGGTCGATCCGCACTACCTGCGGCTTTTTGCTCAACGCGTTGTCGACCAGTTGTTTGCCGTCATCGCCCGAGAGTCGCTTCCAATAGCACGTGCCGCTGCCGACCGGTCCCGCAGAGGTGTAGGTGCCGGGCACGATGTCGGTTCCCACCGCGTAGGTGCCGTCCTTGTCGATGGTCGTCTTCGCCCCCGCCGCCGGTGGCGGTCCGGGCGGCGGCCCCGGGGCCGGTGCTGGCGCCGGTGGCGCAGGGGGATCGGCACTGGCAAGGCCGGCGGCCGCGCCCCAGCTCAGCGCAACAAGCGCCGCCGCGGCGACAACAGTTGACTTCGACCTCACGAATAGCAGCATACGGCGTTTGCGGGACCCCTGTCCGAGCCCGATTGCGCTGCTAGGCGGTTTTGGTGAGCAGCGGCAACAGCATCCGGCGACGCGCAGAGGTCGCGGCGGCGAAGTAGTGCAGCGCCTCGTGCGCCGAAACGAAGACCGGGAAGCTGGATTCCTCGTGGGTGACCAGCAGCGCCGTGTTCACGGCTTGGCTGGGGATCACCGACCATTCCAGTCCGGCGGCGGTGCAGACTGCCTCGATCCGGTAGATGAGTCGGACAGCCTGCGCGGCGAAGGAATCCAAATTCGACAGATCGAGCACAAAAGGCTTGTCCGGCAAGATGAATCGCTTGGTGTACTCGCTGACCTGGTCGACGTTCGTCGAGTCAACCGCGCCGGTGATCGTTACAACCGTTCCCAGGCTGCGGCACTGCGCGCGCACCGCGGCACCGTTGCAGTCGAATGGGAGATGGGCGTGACGCGGGGACACGCAAGCACCAGCGGTGCCAATCGAGTCGGTCATTCGAGACCCCCAGTTCTCAAACGTTGTTGCTGCGGTATCGGGTCAGCGACGACCTCAACCTGTTTGAGACGCTAATTAGCTACCGCCCAGTAGCTTCCTAGGCAAGCCGTTTGACCGACCCGGCATAGCTCAGCGCGTGCTCGTAGATCTCGAGGTTGTCGCGCGAAATCTTCGCGTGCACCGGACGCTCGAGAAGGAACCGCAGCACGGGATTAAAGGCGTGATAGGTCTCGTGAAAGGTCAGCACGGTGGTGCCGTCGGGTTGCTCCTCGAGTTCGTGGTAGCCCTCGGCGCGCGACCACAGTGGCTTGCCGATCGCCACATAGCGGGAGAGCTTGTTGACTCTCGCCTCGGTGACGGTCTCCCACGAACGCCCCTTGCCGCCCGACAGCAGATACCTGGGCACGGGGAAGACGCAGGTTCGAACCAGTCCCTCGCCGGCTTCGTCGCCTTCGTTGAGGATCTCCATGCTGCCCGTCGGCCACTCGAGCACGCGCGGCTTGGGCGAGTTCGGCGGCGCCGGTGGATGCAGCACGCGCCACACCTTCTTCGGGGGTGCGTCGACGTGAAATCGCACGGTGTAGGACTGCATCAGCCTTCTCCCCAGCTGTCCCAATAAGTGATGGTCTCCGCTGGCGGCCGTACAGCCGGCCGGAAGTCGGTGCCAATCGTGTAGGCCACCGGGAACAGCGCGGCCTGGGTAGCCGTGGCCGGGATACCCAGCAGCTCGGCGACCTCCTGTTCCTTAGCCAAATGCATTGTCGTCCATACTGATCCGAGGCCGCGGGCGCGAAGGGCAAGTAAAAAGCTCCAGCCGGCCGGGATGATCGACGCCCAGGCCGACGCAGCGGTCAGCAGAGTGGAGTTGTCGATGCGGTTCGCCAGGCACGGGATGACATGCACTGGAACTTGGCCCAGCGTCTCGGTCAAGCTCAGTGCGTTGGCGTACACGCGCTGAGTCTGCGGGTCGGATGCGTCCTTGGCGGCGTAGGCAAGATATTCAGCGCCAATGCTGCGGTAGATTTCGGCGATCGCGGCGCGCTTGTCGGCATCGGTGATCACCAGCCACCGCCAATCCTGTGCGTTGCTGGCCGTGGGCGCCTGCATCGCCAGTCGTATGCACTCCAGGATCACGTCCCGGCTCACCGGCCGACTCAGGTCGAGGCGTTTGCGCACTGACCGCGTGGTGCTCAGCAACTCGTCGACGGTGGTGACGTCCATCCTGTCCTTCCCGCTGCGGTCACAGGTCGATCGCGCAGGACTGATCGACTCCGAGCACAGTCAACGAACGCCCCAGACCGAGGAACACCGCCAAGCACAGCGTCAGATCGAGGATTTCCGGGTCGGTGAACAACTCACGAAGCCGCCCGACGAACGCGTCGTCGATCGATTCGTGGTCATTCGCGAAGCGTTCGGCGTACTCGATGGCAACTCGCTGTCGCGGCGTATAGCCGGGGTAGCTGGCGTAGGCGGCGACGTTTTCATAAAGCTCGGGCGCGACGCCGGCATCGAGCACCGATGGTGCGCGAAAGTCCGAGCACGCGACGCAGTCGTTGATCTGCGCGATGCGCATCCTGGCCAGTTCGCGCTCTTCCGGCGGCAGGATGCTCTGCTGGTAGGCACCCCGAATCATCCGTTCGACCATCTCGCCCAGCGGCGGCCGCAGCGTCCAAATCATCGCGGCCTCACCACCGGGGCCGTCGGGCACCTCAAGCCGGGCCATGAGTGCGAGCAAACCAGATGCCTGGCTTGACTGTCCAGGTCCTTGGACAGAAGCGGGCGTCGGGATTACCGTCCGTTGAGCGGAACTGTTGCACGGTGCAGCGCCGCGTGTGGGAGGTCTCGGCATGCTTTTCATGCACGAGGTGCACAAGGTGCGCGGACGCGCCGAGGACGAATTCGAAGCCGCATTTCGAGAAGGCTGGATGCCCACACTGGGCGGCGGAGGCGAAGCCCGGCTGCTCTGGTACGCCAACCATGCCCACGGCAGCGGGCCCGCCTACAACGTGGTGACCGTGACCGCCGTTCGCGACGGAGCCGCATGGGAGCGCCTGGCCCTGCGGATTCAGAAGGGCGATCTGCGCCAGTGGATGCGCGAGCTCGACGACCTTCGCCACGACGTCGAGTCCAAGCTCCTTGTCGCGCTTCCGTGGTCGCCGTTGCAGGATGTTCCGCTCGACGAGATACCTACCGATGGGCGGGAGCACGAGCTGACCCTCTACATGGAAGACACCATGTGGCCCTACGAGGACAAGTTCACCGAATACATCGACCGCTGCGGTGAGGTGTACTCCAAGAGCCTCGATCGGCCGGCCGCGATGTTGACGATCCAGGCTGCCTTTCAACCGGCGCTGGGCAGCCACCTGCGTCGCGAAGTCGTGCTGATGCAACGCATTCTGCAGCCCGAGGCGCTGCTGAACCTCCTTCGCACCGAAATCCCACCGGACTATCGTGCGCCGGGGACCTGGATGTACGACGCCTTGGACCTGCGCGATCAATGGACCAGCCGGCTGCTCCGGACCGCCTCGTGGTCACCGTTGTATTGAGCCGCGGATGAACATCGGCACTTTGATCGACGCCGCCGCCACCGGCGATCCGGAACGCGTCGCGCTTATCATCGGCGACCGCACGATCGGCTATGGCCAGCTGGCGGCGGCTGTCGAACGGTGCGCCGGCGGGCTGGCCGCTAACGGGGTGACGGCGGGAGGCCGCGTCGCCGTCGTCGACGGCGGCAGCCTGCTGTCGATCGCATCGGTGCTCGGCGCCGCGCGCACGGGTGCGGCCGCGGCGCTGATGAACCCCGCGCTCACCTCGGCCGAGCTGCAAAACATGCTGCGCAACGCGGGGTGTGTCGGGGTCGGTGTCGCCGGGGAACCATACGCCGACCGGCTGCGTGCAGCGGGGGCCAACACAGTATTGACGCCCGCCGATCTATTGAGCGGCCAACAGCTTTCGGCGGCGCCGGTCGTCGAGGATATTGCCGAGTGCGACGCACTGGTGCTCTTCACCAGCGGGACGACCGGGCTACCGAAGGCGGTGGGGATCCCGAGCGGTCGATTGAGCGCGCGGCTGCAGGGGATTGGGGCGTCCTTCCGCGCTGACGTACCGCCCACGGTCGGGATGATGTGTGTTCCGTTCTTCCACGTCGGCGGCTCGCTGGGCGTGCTCGGCAGCCTCTACTCGGGCAACACGACCGTCGTGCAGGAGCGGTTCGACGCCGCAGAGTGGTTGCGCTTGGCGCAAGCGCATCAGGTGCGCACGGCATTTGTGGTGCCGACGATGCTGCAGCGCATCCTCGATCATCCCGATTTCACCAGGACCGACCTGAGCTCACTGCTGGCCATCGCCTACGGGGCGGCCGCCGCCCCCGTGGCACTGGTACGCCGCGCAATGGCCGCGCTGCCGAATGTGGCATTTGCTAACGTATTCGGGCAAACCGAGACGCTCGGCGCTTACACAACCTTGTTGCCGGAGGATCACCGCGACGCCACCCGCGTCGGATCGGTAGGCAAGCCGCTGCCGGGAGTTGAAGTGCGAGTGGTGAATCCGGAGACCGGCAGCGACGTCGCGACGGGAACGGTCGGCGAGCTGTGGGTGAACACCGATCAAAACGTCAGCGGCGGATGGCTGCACACCGGCGACCTCGCCCGCCGGGACGCCGACGGCTACATATATCCCAGCGGCCGGCTGAGCGACACCATCAACCGCGGCGGCGAGAAGTTCGGGCCGATCGAGGTCGAGGAAGCGTTGCGTGCCCATCCGGCGGTCAGCGACGTGGCCGTGGCCGGCGTCTACGACGACGAAATGGGTCAGCGGGTAGGCGCTGCGGTCGTGGCTCGCCAACCGGTGACCCTCGAGGAGCTGCGATCCCATTGCCGCGAGCACATCGCCTATTTCAAATTGCCTGAGCGGCTGATGATCGTCGACCGCATTCCGTACAACCAGACCGGCAAGGTCAACCGTCGTCAGCTCGCCGAAATGATCGCTGCCAACAGCTGAGCAACCCAAAGGAGGCCACGTGCTGTTCCTACATGAGACCCATCAGGTCGTCGGCGCACGCGAGGACGATTTCGAGGCGGCTTACCGCGAAGGGTGGATGCCCACCGTGGCAGAGCAGGACGATGCCCGGCTGCTCTGGTACACCAACCACGCTCATGGATCGGGGGCGGCTTACAACGTCGTCACCATTACCGGCATCGCCGACGGTGCGGCGTGGGAGAGGCTGGCACGGCGGGCACAAAGCGGCGATCTGGCGCCATGGATGCGCGAGCTGGACAACCTGCGCCACGAGGTCACTGGAAAAATCCTGCTGCCGGTCGAGTGGTCACCCCTGCAAGCGGTGGACTTGAAAAGCGTTCCCGCCGACGGCGCAACGCATCCGCTCAGTTTGTTCATGGAGGACACGGGTTGGCCCTACGCCCCGCTGGACGACTACATCCGCTCTTGGGATGAGATCTACTACCGGGTGCTGTCCAAAGCACCACCGGGCAGAAGGGTGCTCGAAATCCAGGCCTGCTTCCAGGTGGCGCACGGCAGCCACAAACGCCGAGAGGCGATGCTGTGGCAGAAGATTGACGCAACCAACGACTACGCGACCCTACTGCATCTGCTGACTACCGACATCCCGGCTGAACACCGCGGACCCGGAACCTACATGTTCGACGCCCTGCAGTACCGCGACCAGTGGCAGAGCCGGCTGCTACGCACCTCCGCCTGGTCGCCGCTGTACTGACGACAGGATTTCGGTGGCGCCACTGACCATGTCACGGACGATGTCAGCGGCCGGGCGAACCTCGCGAATGAGTCCCACTGCCTCGCCGACGAGTATGGCGGCGGCGTCGAAGTCCTCTGCAGCAACAGCTTTTTCGAAGGTCTCGATCGCCTCGGGTAACGACGCCGACAGTTTCGCCTCGTTGCCGTGCCAGACGTCAAGGAAGGAATTGCCAATCGCCCGCTCGTTGTATTCGGCGGGCCAATCCAGTTGCCGCACAGCGTCATAGACCTGAGTCCGAAAGGTGTCGTCCCCGACGGCCCGGATGGCCCGCTCGTGTGCTCGCGGCGAAACCAGCGCCTCGGGGGTAGCCCACAGCCTGGTGCCCACGAGCACCCCGTCCGCACCCAGCGCCAGCGCCGCCGCAAGGCCGCGGCCGTCGGCGACACCGCCGGCAGCCAACACCAACGTGTCAGGGGAGCGCTCGGCGACGATGTCGACGACTTCGGGCACCAGGGTGAAGGTCGAGCGGACGCTCATTCCGTGCCCACCTGCCTCGCCGCCCTGGGCCGCCAGGATCTGCGCGCCGGCGTCCAGAGCCTGACGCGCATGGTCAAGCGTCTGCACCTGTGCAATGAGGGGAACGCCGGCCGCGCGGATGCGGTCGGCGAACGGCCGCAGATCACCGAACGACAGCATGACCGTCGCCGGTTGCTGATCCAGCACCATGTCGAGCAGGTCGGGGTTGCGAGCGAGACTCCAGGTGATGAAGCCGCATCCGACCTTTGCGCCCCCGGCCAGGCCGAATTCGCTTTGTAGCCAATCCAAGTCTCCATAGCCCCCGCCGATGAGGCCCAGGCCGCCCGCCGCTGTCACGGCCGCCGCGAGCCGGCCCCCGGAGATCCCGGCCATCGGCGCAAGCAGGATCGGGTGTTCGATCCCGAAAAATTTCGTCAGGCGAGTAGTCAATGGCATGGTGGCGCTTACCTCAGCTCTCCGGTGAGGAACTGCGCCCGTCCGTGGCCGAAAGACCAATCGTCATCGTCGTTTTCGGTCGCCGAGACGATCAAATCAGCCGGGTCGAGCCCACAGCGCTCGGCAAGATTGGACGCCAGCAACTTGTAGAACCGTTCTTTGAATTCGCGCGGACGTTTCCTGCTGACCACGTGCAGCACCACCAGCGCCGATGAGCGGGGGATGCCGAGACCGGTGTCCAGGGCCACGATCTCGTGGGCCGGATGGGTGCGCACCACCTGGTAGCGATCGCGCTCCGGCACTCCGAACGCCTCGACCACCGCGTCGTGGATTGCGTCCAGCATTGTCTGAATCTCGGCCGGCGTGCGGCCCTCGATGATGTCGACGTACAGCAACGGCATGATCTTCTCCCGGTGACTCGGGCACGGAGTGCGCCCTCTTGCCAACGACGTTAGGCGCCACAGGAGAACCTGTGAAATGCCCGTTGTCAAGCATCTATGCTTGTCAGGCATGAGCGCTTCGGACAGCAGCCGAGTGGAGTTCCGCCACCTGCGCGCGTTCGAAGCGGTGGCCCGGCTCAAGTCGTTCACCCAGGCTGCAGGCGAACTCATGATCACCCAGCCGGCATTGACCCGCACGATTCAGCAGTTGGAAGACGCGCTGGGCGCGACGCTGCTCGACCGCAGTTCGCGGCACGTTGAGGTGACAGCCGGCGGGCGGGCGTTTCTCGACCACGCGCAACGGATTCTCGCCGAGCTGGAACGTGGTATCGGTGCGGTTCGGCGGCAAGCCACCATCCGCCTCGGGTTCAGCTGGTTGCTGCCCGACCCATGGGCACAGGACACGGTTGCGCGCTTCGAGAAGGCGACCGGGATCACGGTCAATCTTGTCCGCACCGACGATGCGCTGGAGGCGGTGCGACAGGGAAAGGTCGACGTCGCACTGGTGCGCGGACATGACGCGTCGACCTCCGTACGGGTGGTGCACCTGTTCAACGAGTCGCGGGTGGCGGCGTGTTCGGTTCATTCCCGCCTGGCGGACAAGTCGGAGGTGGACTGGGCCGATGTCCCGCGGTGGCCGCTGGTCGTCAACATCGCCAGCGGCACCACCGGACCGTGGTCATGGCCGGCTGGGGCCGGGCCGAAAACCGTTGTGGAGACAGGTAATTTCGATGAGTGGATCGAATCGGTCGCCGCCGACCGCGGCATCGGCGTGATCCCGGACGTGGCTGTCAGGCGCAACATTCATCCTGGGGTGCGATTCATTGCGCTGCGCGACGCGCCGCCAAGCCCGGTCGTGTTGGCGTTTCTGCCGAGGGCGCATAACGCCGCGCTACGCCGGTTCGTGGAGGCCGCCGTGCAGGTCGCGCAGCATGAGCGTGCGGGCGATTCTCAGAAGCCACACCGGGTCGACGACTCGCAATCGGGGCAACAGCACTGATACCCTCCCATCGCCGTCGTTTTGTCGGGTCGCGTGGAGTTGAACCGCCCGGACAGGTGGCGTAGGTGGCC
>Ga0335076_10007816_pt1 | contig 10782 bp, 8 predicted proteins | sample Lox_Sample_25_FD_206717 | JGI IMG/M metagenome (GOLD analysis project Ga0335076, IMG submission 206717) | Soil microbial communities from Loxahatchee National Wildlife Refuge, Florida, United States - Lox_Sample_2.5 | ecosystem: Environmental > Terrestrial > Soil > Wetlands | place: USA: Florida...
CACCGCGGCGGCGAAGATCAGCGCCGCCGCCAGAACGCCGACAACGGCGTCCATCGTGAGGCCGGTTCCGAAATCCGAGCCGTGACTGAACTGGGCCCATGATTCTACGCCCATCGTCAGCCAGACGCGCATCCCGACCGCCGAGCGTTCGAGGGCGGAGCCGGCCAACCAGCCGCTGAGGACGGTCGCTCCGGCGAGGAGAGAAAATGTGCGCGCGCTGGTCATGGCAAGGAGCCCTTCTCAAAGAGGCGGCTCGCGGCGCCTTCGCTTGTCGCTCCCGACGCGAGTCATGCTCGAAGCGCGGCGCCGGGGCGGCTTCGGGACGCAAACGCGCAAGGCCGCGAACCGCGACCGGAATATGCGCTAGCTTAAACCGCCGGGATGGTCACAATGTTCCGTAGAGAGGTCGGACCAATGGCGACTGAAGGCGAAGTCTCTCTCGCGCCTGCCGACGGCTTCGCATTGGAGCCGGTTCATCCGGGCGAGGTGTTGCAGGAAGAGCGGCCGCGCGCGGCCTCACGGCGAACACGCTCGCCCTCAAGCTGCGGGTTCCCGCCAACCGCCTGACCGAAATCCTCTACGGCAAGCGCGGCGTCTCGCCCGACACCGCCCTGCGCCTCAGCCGATATCTCGGCCACAGCGCCGCGTTCTGGCCGAACTTACAGAGCCAGTATGAACTCGCCCGAACGGAGAAGCTGTACGGGGCGAGGATTCGAGCCGAGGTTGAGTCGGCGGCGTAGGCAGCAGGCACGGCATACCGAGCGGCGCGAACTGTGTCCGGCGCCTTCGTGTGTCTGTTGCACAGCCAGCGTTAACTGAAGCGCATGCCACTCAGCAGATTTCGTGCTGTGTCGCCGAAGGATCGCAGGTCCAGCCCAATGAAGTCTCGATCGCTGCCCGATAGTTTGTTCGAATTTGAGGAGGCGCCTTCCGAACATACTCTTCCGCGTTTGCGTGGCGTTTGGGTTTGGAGTCGTAGAGGTCCTTTAGATAATTCAAGATCTCGGCAACGCTCGGCACACGCCCGTTTTCTTCCTGGTACTTCGGCGGAAGAATGGTCCACACGACCCCGTCCAGCTTCTTACCATTCGCCCATGCCGCTATTTGTTGGGCATTCGCGGAATTTGAACCCGCCAGCTGCGTCCAGCACGCTATGGTCCGCTTCTTCCAGCTTATCCAGTCTTGAGTTGTCCACCGTCGAGGGAGCGGGTCTATACCCCACTCACGCCGCGCCAATGCTTCGTGCGCCTCCGCCATATCCGGACATGTCAGGTAGGCCCAAAGTACTGGCCTCGGCTCTGCTGCTTCGGGGGGAACGATCACCAATGTCATCCGATCCCTTGATGACTGCCGTGCAAATTCAACAGGAAGCTCGGGACCATCCGTGAACCAGCGCGGCTTTGGCCTGAGCGGGAGCGATCCTGGCTCCCAGACCAGCGATCCCCATCCTAGACAGGCAATGTTCATGTTCGCGACTCTCCCCTGACGCGTCGGTTTGACCCACTTCGCCTTGCCTTCCCGGTCGTCGTAGCGCCCCTATTCCGCCGCCCGTCGCCCGCCCTTCCCCTTCCGCGCCAGCACCGGCTTGAGGTACTGGCCGGTGTAGCTGTTCGGATTGCGCGCAATCTGCTCGGGCGTCCCTTGCGCGACCACCTCGCCGCCGGCGTCGCCGCCTTCCGGCCCCATGTCGACGATCCAGTCAGCGGTCTTCACCACTTCCAGATTGTGCTCGATCACGATCATGGTGTTGCCTTGGTCGACCAGCTCGTGCAGCACGTCGAGCAATTGGGCGACGTCATGAAAATGGAGGCCGGTGGTCGGCTCGTCGAGGATGTAGAGGGTGCGCCCGGTCGAGCGGCGCGACAATTCCTTGGCGAGCTTGACCCGCTGCGCCTCGCCGCCCGACAGCGTGGTCGCCTGCTGGCCGACCTTGACGTAACCGAGGCCGACCCGCTTCAAGGTCTCCATCTTGTCGCGGATCGACGGCACCGCCTTGAACAGGTCGGCAGCTTCCTCGACCGTCATGTCGAGGACGTCGGCGATAGACCTGTCGCGGTAGCGCACTTCCAGCGTCTCGCGGTCGTAGCGCTTGCCCTTGCAGACGTCGCAGGTGACGTAGACGTCGGGCAGGAAGTGCATCTCGATCTTGATCACGCCGTCGCCCTGGCAGGCCTCGCACCGCCCGCCCTTGACGTTGAACGAGAACCGCCCCGGAGAATAGCCACGCGCCTTGGCCTCCGGCAGGCCGGCGAACCAGTCGCGGATCGGGGTGAAGGCGCCGGTGTAGGTGGCCGGATTCGAGCGCGGGGTGCGGCCGATCGGCGACTGGTCGATGTCGATCACCTTGTCGATTCTGTCGAGGCCATCGATGCGGTCAAAAGGCGCCGGCGGCTCGCTCGCGCCGTTCAGACTGCGCGCCGCGGCCTTGTAGAGCGTGTCGATGACGAGGGTCGACTTTCCGCCGCCCGAGACCCCGGTGACGCAGGTGAAGAGCCCAAGCGGGATCGTCGCCGTGACATTCTTGAGGTTGTTGCCGCGCGCGCCGATAATCTTAAGTTCGCGGCCCGGCTGAGCGGCGCGACGCCGCTGCGGGATGGCGACCGTCCGCTCGCCGGACAGGAACTGCCCGGTCAGCGAAGCGGGATTGGCGGCGATCTCGGCCGGCGTTCCGTTGGCGACAATCTCGCCGCCGTGCACGCCGGCGCCGGGGCCGACGTCGACGACATAATCGGCGGCCCAGATCGCGTCCTCGTCGTGCTCGACCACGATCACCGTATTGCCCAAGCCGCGCAGGCGCCGGAGCGTATCGAGGAGCCGGGCGTTGTCGCGCTGGTGGAGCCCGATCGACGGCTCGTCGAGCACATAGAGGACGCCGGTCAGCCCCGAGCCGATCTGCGAGGCGAGCCGGATTCGCTGGCTCTCGCCGCCCGAGAGCGTGCCTGAGGCGCGCGACAGCGTCAGATAGTCGAGCCCGACGTCGCTCAGAAAGGTGAGGCGGTCGACGATCTCCTTGAGGATCCGGTCGGCGATCTCGTTGCGCTTGGGATCGAGCTTGGCCGGCAGGCCCTTGGCCCATTCGATCGCCGCGCCGACCGAGAGCAGGCTCACCTCGCCGATGTGCTGGCCGTCGATCTTGACAGCAAGCGCCTCGGGCTTGAGGCGAAAGCCGTGGCAGGCCTCGCACGGCGTCGCGGTCATGTAGCGCTGGATTTCCTCGCGCGACCACTCGCTTTCGGTCTCGCGATAGCGGCGGTCGAGATTGGCGACCACGCCCTCGAACGGCTTCTTCACTTCGTAGGCGCGCAGGCCGTCGTCATAGGCGAAGCGGATCTCCTCCTCGCCCGAGCCGTGCAGGATCACCCGGCGCGCCTGATCCGGCAATTCGCTCCACGGCTTGTCGAGCCGGAACTTGTAGTGGCGCGCCAGCGCCTCGAGCGTCTGCAGGTAATAGGGCGAGCTCGACTTGGCCCACGGCGCGATCGCGCCCTGGCGCAACGCGAGCTTCGGGTTGGGGACGACAAGCGAATCGTCAACCCTCAATTCCGAGCCCAACCCGCCGCAAACCGGGCAGGCGCCGAACGGATTGTTGAACGAGAACAGCCTCGGCTCGATCTCGGCGATGGTGAAGCCCGAGACCGGACAGGCGAACTTGGACGAAAAGAGGATTCTCTCCCTCTCGCCGCTTGCGGGAGTCCCCCTCTCCCCACCTGTGGGGAGAGGGTTGGGGTGAGGGGCTACACCGTCCTGCGCGCGGCGCGGCCCCACTCGCGGGGAGAGGGGGGCGCAGGCGCGTCGGCGAATTCGATCACCGCCAGGCCGTCGGCGAGCTCGAGCGCGGTCTCGAAGCTCTCGGCGAGCCGCGCGCCCATGTCGGGGCGCACGACGATGCGGTCGACGACGACCTCGATGTCGTGCTTGAGCTTCTTGTCGAGCGTCGGCGCGTCGGCGATCTCATAGAACTGGCCGTCGACTTTGAGCCGCTGGAAGCCGCGCTTCATGAAGTCGGCGATTTCCTTCCGATACTCGCCTTTCCTGCCGCGCACCACCGGCGCCAGCAGATAGAGCCGCGTACGCTCGGGCAGCGCCAGCGCCCGGTCGACCATCTGGCTCACCGTCTGGCTCTCGATCGGCAGACCGGTGGCTGGCGAGTAGGGGATGCCGACCCGCGCCCAGAGCAGGCGCATATAGTCGTGGATTTCGGTCACCGTGCCGACGGTCGAGCGCGGATTCTTCGACGTCGTCTTCTGCTCGATCGCGATCGCCGGCGACAGGCCGTCGATCTGGTCGACGTCCGGCTTCTGCATCATCTCCAGGAACTGGCGGGCGTAGGCCGAGAGCGACTCGACATAGCGCCGCTGGCCCTCGGCGTAGATGGTGTCGAAGGCGAGCGAGGACTTGCCGGAGCCCGAGAGCCCGGTCAGCACGACCAGCTTGTCGCGCGGGATGACCAGATCGACGTTCTTGAGGTTGTGCTCGCGCGCGCCGCGGATCACGATCGCCCGGCCGCCGAACAGCGCTTCGACGGGTTCGGGCGGGTCCTTGGACGCGCGATAAGGGCGCGGCTCTGAATTGCGTCCGGCCATGACGGCTCCTCAAGGCGACAGGCTCTTTAACGGCGATGCAGGGGCTAACGCGAATCACGCTTGCGCCCGGCGTGCGCCGATGGTAGAACAAAAACAGAACACGAGTACGGGCGCCGCTTCGTTGGCCTAATGTAGGCGCTGTCCGGTCGCTTCCCAAGCGCCGGCGCCGGAGGTGTGGACAAGTGAGGGATTTCAGCGCGCCGCAGGGGGCTTTCCGCTAAGGATGAGGGGGCGGCAGCCCTTCTCCCTCAGGGAGAAGGTGGGCGCGCGGAACGCGCGGCCGGATGAGGGCGCGGAGCCGGAGCGATTTTGAGAGCGTAAGGGAGAGGATCATGGCTGGCAGCGTCAACAAAGTCATTCTGGTCGGCAACCTGGGGGCCGATCCCGAAGTCCGGCGGCTCAATTCCGGCGATCAGGTGGTGAGCTTCCGCGTCGCCACGTCGGAGACCTGGCGCGACAAGAACTCGGGCGAGCGCAAGGAGCGCACCGAGTGGCACAATGTCGTGATCTTCAACGAGAACCTCGGCAAGGTCGCCGAACAATATTGCAAGAAGGGCACGAAAGTTTACCTCGAGGGCCAGCTCCAGACCCGCAAGTGGCAGGACCAGTCGGGCGCCGACCGCTATACGACCGAGGTCGTGCTGCAGCGCTTCCGCGGCGAATTGCAATTGCTCGACTCGCGCGGCGGCGGCGCCGACCGCCAGAGCTTCCCCGACGAGGAGCGCGAGGAGCGCGCCGGTTCGAGCTTTGGCAAGTCCTCGGGCGCCGACCGCCGTCCGGCGCTCTCGAGCGGCGGCGCGGGGCCGATCGACGACGACATCCCGTTCTAGACCTCTGGGAGGCTTTAGCCCTGCACGCCTTCGTCTACCGGCGCGGGCCGCGGCGATTCGTCCTGACCCCTCGAGACCTCGATCCTGCGGCGCGCCCGCAAATGGCGTCGGGCGCGCCGGCGAAGGCGGGGCGCCCTACCGAATGCAGCGCAAAGTCCCGTTGGGCATGCGCGTGGCCGGGTGGCCGGTTTTTCTCAGGCACCAGTCCTGATTTTGGCCGCCCCAGACGCATTGGCCCCAGCCATTGCGATGGCGGTTCGGACCGCAGCCGCCCAGCGCGAACGCGGGCGAAATCGCCGACGAAAGGGTCGCGGAAATAATCACAACTCCGAGCAGTTTCATAGAAAGCTTTTTCATCGTCTCCTCCACTTCTGACGAGCAACAGCGATTTTTCGCGAAACGGGACTGAACGAAAAATGAATGAAAAGGTGCGACGCCTTTGCTGACCTCAAATTGCTACGCGAAGCCGCTCGCGTTTCGCGCCGGCGCCGAAACGAATAGAGTTCGGCCTTGTTGGAGCCCCAATTGCCCCTCCCCGACGACATCCCGCTCAACACCATTGACGGCAAGGCCGCGAGGCTCGGCGATTTCGAGGGCCAAGCGCTGCTCATCGTCAATGTGGCGAGCCAATGCGGCTTCACCCCGCAATATGCGGGGCTCGAGGAGCTGCACCGGCGGTTTCGCGCTCGCGGCTTCGCCGTGCTCGGCTTCCCTTGCGACCAGTTCGGCCATCAGGAGCCTGGCGACGAGCAGACGATCCGGCAATTCTGCGCCGACAATTTCGGCGTGACCTTCCCGATGTTCGCCAAGACCGAGGTCAACGGCTCGAACGCCCATCCTCTGTACAAGGCCTTGAAGCAGGCAGCGCCGGGCCTGCTCGGCACCCAGGCGATCAAATGGAACTTCACCAAGTTCCTGGTCGACCGGCGCCACAACGTCGTGCGCCGCTACGCGCCGACCGACAGGCCGGAAAAGCTCGTCCTCGACATCGAGGCGGCGCTAGCCTGACGCGCCTCGCGAGCCCGATCGTCCCACCCCAGTCCCGCGAAGGAGAGCTCTAGCATGCCGGCCAAAACCCTTCTCGTCACCGGCGCCTCGCGCGGGATCGGCCGCGCCTGCGCGCTGCTCGCGGCGAGGGATGGCTGGTCGGTCGGGGTCAATTATCGTGAAGACGGCAAATCGGCCGACGCGGTGGTCGAGATGATCGCGAAAGGCGGCGGCCGCGCAGTCGCCTTGAAGGGCGACGTCGCCGTCGAGGCCGATGCAGTGGCGATGTTCGATGCTGCGACCGATGCGCTCGGACCCATCGGCGCGGCGATCGCCAACGCCGGCGTCGTCGCGCCGACCGCCAGGCTCGCCGACATGAGCGCCGAGCGGATGCGCCATATCTTCGAGGTCAATGTGCTCGGCGCCTTTCTCACCGCCCGCGAAGCGGCGCGGCGGATGTCGAAGTCGCTCGGCGGGGCCGGCGGCTCGATCGTTCTGATCTCGTCGGCCGCCGCGCGACTCGGCTCGCCCAACCTCTATGTCGATTACGCCGCATCGAAGGGCGCGATCGACGCGCTGACCCTCGGCCTGTCAAAGGAGCTGGGACCGGACGGGGTCAGGGTCAACGCCATCCGCCCCGGCCTCGTCGACACCGAAATCCACGCCAGCGGCGGCGAACCCGACCGGGCGCGCACCCTTGGCGCCACCGCCCCGCTCGGGCGTCCGGGAACGGCCGAGGAGATCGCCGAGGCGGCGGTTTGGCTCATCAGCGACGCCGCCTCGTACGTGACCGGCGCCTTGCTCGACGTCGCCGGCGGGCGTTGAGCCAAAGCAATCGGCGATGCGGTGCGGCGATGGGACGCATTGCCGAGGGCCCGCGCACCGGCCTACCCGCATGACGTCGGCGGAAGCGTCGAAGCAGGATTGCATCGCCGCTGTGGGGCCCGGCGGGATCTCCTGCGGTTCCCACCGGGCGGCCGCTGGCGAAACCCCTCCCTTGAACCTCCTAGGGAGGGGTTTTTCGACCCGCCTCAGCGAAACAGCGGCGAAATGAAGATCGCGACGGCGACCAGCTGGCCGACGCCGAAGGCTGCGCTGCGCAGGGGCTGTCGCCCGGCGATATAGGCGGCCATGTGGCCGATCCGCACCAGGATGTAGACGGCCGCCAGAATGTCGGCGATCCGGCTTGGACCGCCGACCATATGAGCCACGATCACCGCCGCGGCGAACCATGGGAAGGTCTCGAGGCCGTTGAGGTGGGCGCCGTAAGCTCGCGCCGACTGCCCGACCAGGTCGCCGACGCGATAGCGCGGCTGGTTCGCGTCGACGCCCTTGACGAAGGTGAAGGCGACATAAGGCAAGGTCGCGGCGATCAATATGCACCAGATGGCGATGGTCATCGAAGCCCTCCCCGGTCCCGGCCCTCAACGCGCGGGATGAGACTGGCGTCAGCTTCGCGGGCCTGTCAACGCGCGGGGCTTTTCTCGGGATCGAGGGTGACCAGCAATGCGGCAAGAGCCGTCTTCAGGAACTCAACCGGCGTCGGCGCGCGCCCTTTGCCTCGTCGGTTTTTGCGCTCCGGCAAGCCAGGTCAAGGCGTTCTTCGCGGGCGCGGCCCCGTTGACGCCGGCGAAATCCATAACATATTGAAATCGCCGGAGAATATATTGGCGCACAAGCTCCCCGCGGCTATGGCGCGCGGGCCGGAAATCGGCTAAACCGCGATCACGCGATTTGCGCCAAGGACCTCTTCCCATTGCCCGACACTGTTGACGAACGGCCTGGTCCCGGCGGGCCGGCCGACATCAAACCCGTCTCGATCCTCGACGAAATGAAGCGCAGCTATCTCGATTACGCGATGAGCGTGATCGTGAGCCGCGCCCTGCCCGACGTCCGCGACGGCCTGAAGCCGGTGCACCGGCGCATCCTCTATGCGATGCGCGAGCTCAACTTCACCCCCGACCGCCCTTACAACAAGTCGGCGCGCACGGTCGGCGACGTGATCGGCAAGTATCATCCGCACGGCGAGCTTGCGGTCTACGACGCCTTGGTGCGGATGGCGCAGGATTTCTCGATGAGCGCGCCGCTCATCGACGGGCAGGGCAATTTCGGCTCGGTCGATGGCGATCCTCCGGCGGCGCAGCGCTATACCGAGGCGCGCCTTGCACCCGTCGCGATGCCGATGCTCGACGACCTCGACAAGGACACTGTCGACTTCAAGCCGAACTACGACGAGAAGGAATTCGAGCCGGTTGTCCTGCCGGCTCGCTTTCCCAATCTGCTCGTCAATGGCGCAGGCGGCATCGCGGTCGGCATGGCGACCAATATCCCGCCGCACAATCTCGGCGAGACGATCGACGCCCTGCTCGCTTTCATGGACAAGCCCGACATCACGCTCGACGAATTGCTGGAACATATTCCGGGACCCGACTTCCCGACCGGCGGGTCGATCCTCGGGCGAGCCGGCATTCGCGCCGCTTACGCAACCGGCCGCGGCTCGATCGTGATGCGCGCCAAGGTCGAAGTCGAGGAGCTGCGCAAGGACCGCGAGGCGCTGATCGTCAGCGAGATCCCCTACCAGGTCAACAAGGCGACGCTGATCGAGCGGATCGCCGAGCTCGTTCGCGAGAAGCGCGTCGAGGGAATCTCGGATCTGCGCGACGAATCCGATCGCGACGGCATGCGCATCGTCATCGAGCTCAGGCGCGACGCGGTCGCCGACGTCGTGCTGAACCAGCTCTGGCGCTTCACCGCGCTCCAATCGAGCTTCGGCGCCAACATGATCGCGCTGAACGGCGGCCGGCCGGAGATGCTGACGCTCGGCGACATGCTGCGCGCCTTCCTCGACTTCCGCGAGGACGTGGTCACCCGGCGGACCAAACACCTGCTCGCCAAGGCGCGCGACAACGCCCATGGCCAGGTCGGCCTCGCGATCGCGGTCGCCAACATCGACGAGGTGATCCGCCTCATCCGCACTTCGCCCGACACGGGCGCCGCTCGCGCGGCGCTCATGGAGCGGTCATGGCCGGCGCGCGACATGGCGCCCCTGATCACGCTCATCGCCGATCCGCGCCATGCGCTCGACGCCGACGGCGCGATCCGACTCTCGGAAGCGCAGGCGCGCGCGATCCTCGAATTGCGCCTCGCCCGGCTCACCGCGCTCGGCCGCGACGAGATCGCCGAGGCCCTCAACCGCCTCTCGACGGAAATCGCCGACTATCTCGACATCCTAAGCTCGCGCGCGCGGCTCATGGGCATCATCCGCGAGGAGCTCGTCAAGGCGAAGATCGACTTCGCCACGCCGCGCCGCACGGAGATCCTCGACAGCGACGCCGACATGGAGGACGAGGACCTCATTCAGCGCGAGGACATGGTCGTGCTGGTGAGCCATGGCGGCTATATCAAGCGCGCGCCGCTCTCGACCTATCGGGCGCAAAGGCGCGGCGGCAAGGGGCGCGGGGCGATGGCGACGCGCGAAGAGGATTTCGTCGCCAGGCTGTTCGTCGCCTCGACCCATCAGCCGGTCCTGTTCTTCTCGTCGACCGGACAGGTCTACAAGGAAAAGGTCTGGCGGCTGCCGCTCGCCGCGCCGCAATCGCGCGGCAAGGCGCTCATCAACCTGCTGCCGCTCGAAGCGAACGAGCGCATCACCACCATCATGCCGCTGCCGGAGGACGAGGCGACCTGGGAGTCGTACGACGTGATGTTCGCCACCACCCGCGGCACCGTCAGGCGCAACAAGCTCAGCGACTTCGCTCAGGTCAACCGCGCCGGCAAGCTGGCGATGCGGCTCGACGAGGGCGAGCGCATCGTCGATGTCCAGATCTGCTCGGACAAGGACGACGTGCTGCTGACCGCCGCGCGCGGCCAGTGCATCCGCTTTCCGGTCGGCGACGTCAGGGTGTTCAAGGGCCGCGACTCGATGGGGGTCCGGGGGATCGCGCTCGCCGAGGGCGACAGCGTCATCTCGCTCGCGATCCTCAATTCCTTCGACGCGAGCCCCGCCGAGCGCGCCGCCTATCTCAAGCAGCGCCGCGCGGCGGCCGAAGGCGAGACGGACGAGATCGAATCCGACGGCGAAAGCGAGAACGGCGCCGACGCCAACGGCGCGGCGCTGCTGACGCCGGAGCGGGTCGAGGAGATGGAAAAGGCGGAACAGAAGATCCTGACCGTCTCCGAAAACGGCTACGGCAAGCGGACCTCTTCGTTCGAATATCGGGTCACCGGGCGCGGCGGCAAAGGCGTCGTCGCGATGGCGGTCAACGACCGCAACGGCTCACTCGTCGCCTCGTTCCCGGTCGCCGACAGCGACGAGATCATGCTGGTGACCGACGCCGGCCAGCTCATCCGCGTGCCGGTCGAAGGCATTCGCATCGCCAGCC
>Ga0335076_10007818_pt1 | contig 10779 bp, 10 predicted proteins | sample Lox_Sample_25_FD_206717 | JGI IMG/M metagenome (GOLD analysis project Ga0335076, IMG submission 206717) | Soil microbial communities from Loxahatchee National Wildlife Refuge, Florida, United States - Lox_Sample_2.5 | ecosystem: Environmental > Terrestrial > Soil > Wetlands | place: USA...
GCCACGGCCTTCGCCTATCCATCTCTTTATGAGGGCTTTGGCTTCCCGGTAGCGCAGGCCATGGCCGCCGGAACCCCGGTGATCACGTCGTGCGTGTCGGCGCTGCCCGAGATCGCGGGCGGCGCGGCGCTGCTGATCGATCCGTTGAGCGAAGCGGCGCTCCGCGACGCCATGGAGGAGATACTGACCTCTCCCGCGCGCCGGGCAAAGGCGAGCGAGATGGGGCGCGCCAACGCCCGCCGCTTCACCTGGCCGGACTGCGCGCGCAAATCGTTGCGCTTCTTCGAGGAATTGGCGGGTTAGGAATGGCTGCCCGGCAAAACGTGCTATCTCTCCCAGCTATTTCCCACGAAATGGCCTCCATCCTCGTCAGTTATTAGGAGATTATGGCGTTCCAACCCTGGCTTTCGAGGCCCACGCGCAGAGCACCATCTGTCTGGAGCCTGCTCCTGGTCCTCGGATTTCTATCCAGCACATCGGGCCAAGCCCCGGTTGTCCCTCCCGCGGCACCCCAATCGGAGGCCCCGTCCGCTCCCCCGCCGGCCGCCGCTCCCGCACCCGCACCCGGCGAATATACCCAGGGGGTCATGCAGGTTGCGGACCTGCTGGCTTCGCTCGTCCGTTTCGATCAGGATGGCAGGGTCGCGGCCCAGAAAATCGGCTTCGAGATCCCCGAACGCGCGGTCAACGAATACCTGGCGTACTCCCTCCGCAGCAGACCCCGTCCGGGAATCAGCGCCATCACCGTCACGCTGCTGCCCAAGAATGACGTCACGGCCACCATCGAAATCGACTTCAGCTCCGTGACGCAGTGGAACCCGGAGATCCTGCCGGAGCCGCTGCGCCCGCTGCTGAGCGGCAGGAAGTCCGTCCAGGTGAACGGGCACTTCGAGTCGCGGGACGGCACGTTCACCCTCTCGTTAAAAGATGTGCACGGCCCGGATGGCCAGGCGCTGGAGAACCAGGCCATGACCGCCCTGCTGCAGTCCATCGGCGCGCACCAGCCGGAGTCCTTCGACGCGGCCAAGCCCATTCCGCTGCCCTTCGGATTGAAACGGGTCTGGACGGGAAAACAGTCGATCCTGGGCGAAACTTAGAAGCGCCGGCTCATCTCCTGGGGAACGTGTCTGACCCATCCGCTGCACTACATCTCGGACATGCTGTTTGAGGGCAGCCTTCCGAAAGGCAGGGAACTGCCGCTGGTGGATGCGCTGATCGGCGCCGCGAGCCTCGGCGCGGAAGACAGGAGTGTCTGCGCCACATCTGGCCACCGGAATGCTCGGTATCCTGGCCTGTTGACGGGCAGGCTCCCGATGCGTTCCCCCAGGTTTTTTAGTTATTTCCTCCTGATGAGTGTTCTGCCGCGACTGCTTATGCCACAGGCCGTGTGACATTCTATGATGGGGTAACCGTCCTCGGCAGCGCGCCCGTGGCCGCGGGCAAGGCATCCTCTCCACGGTCCTGCTGCCTTCGGGCAAGCGCGCGTTGAAGGCCTACTACGCGGGCGACGGGGTGAACCCCGCGGCAACCTCCAATGTCGTGACCGGGAGCATCAACGCCAACCCCAGCGGAGGCTCTTTCGCCCAGGGGCGTTCGTTGATGGCGTACTCATCGGTGCCGGGCGATTTCAACAACGACGGGAAAGCCGATATCGCCCTCGGGTCCACGGACATTGGCGTTTTCCAGGTCCTGCTGGGCAATGGCGACGGGACCTTCCGGATCGGCAGGTGTTCGGACATTAGTGGGCTTCGTGCCCACAGTGGGTCAGCCGCCCACTTTACCGAAACCACAGTACTTGCGCGCGCATCTGGTCGTGCAGCAGTTCGCACTGGCCGCAAATGACGTCGTAGCCCGGCACCATCGCCTGAACCGTCTGCGGTATGGCCGTCACGTCGTCCGGCAAGTGTTCGGACGCGATGGCCATGCGGGGCTTGAATTTCCGCAGGGTATTTACGGCGCCGCGCAATGCCGGCTTTTCCGCTCCCTCGATGTCCATGGAGATGAAGTCTACTCGGGGCAGTTGGAGTGCGGCCACCATCTGATCGATGGTGGTTACCCGCACCTTATGTTTCTGGTCTCCCCGCTCCAAAACCACGCTGTCGCCGCCGAGCTCCAGGGTGCTTTCGGAGTCCCATGCCCCCATGCGCATCAGCACCACCCGTCCTTCGGCGATCTCTTTCGCAAAAGTGCGCTCCAGGCACGGCCACTTCGCCGGGTCGACCTCAATCGCGATCACCTTTTGCGCGCCTGCCTGAAGCGCCTCGAAGGTAACCGATCCGAAATCGGCGCCCACATCCAAAACGATATCGCCCTGCTGGAAATGAACCGACGGATGCCAGTACTGCCCGGCCGCCTGCTCCGCGAATGCCAGCGAGTTCATATCGTCGAAGGTCCCGGTGATCCAGAACTGGCGCATTCCCGGCACGTCCCAAAGTTGCAGTGCGCCATCCTGCCGGACCATACGGGCGGAGGCGGCGATCTGGTCGTGCAGTCTACGCCACTCCTTGTGATACGCCGCGGAATGCACCATTTCCGTCGCGTTGCATTGCGTGCTTCCGTGATATCTCAGCCACGCCGAGACTCCACTGACCGGCGGATATCCAATCAGGGCAAACTCCAGGCCCAATACAGCCATACACAAGATGATGCCGGTTTTCAGCCAACGCTTCGAGACAGGGAAAGGCACAGTGGAATTATAGGAGCAGACAGCCTGTGGAAGCTTCCCCCAAATTAGTTATCGGATGTTAGATAACCAGTCGCTAATCGCGTGGCGCGGGCGGGCACCGGACCTCGAGGCGACCAAGAAGCGTCGGCAGGAGTGCCTGCGCCACGTCAGCGCTTCCACTTGAAGTAATAAAACAGCAGCGGCGTCTTGCCGGTATTCACGATTCCGTGCAGCTTCCCGGCGGCGCAATACATCATGCTGCCCGAAGACACCAGCGTGGATTTGCCTTCCACGGTGATCTGGCCCGTGCCTTCGGTCACCACCATGATTTCCTCTTCGGGATGCTGATGCGGCGGGTGCGGCGACATCCCCGGCTTGAGCCGCAGGCTGCCCGCGGTCATGGCGGCGAGCTGCTCGGTGGGGCCGTCGTAATACACCCGCAGATCGCCGAAGGCCTCGTGCGTCAGGACGGCGTCTCCGCCGGTACGCGTGGCGTTGGGAAGTTTCTCCGCGGCGAACGCTTCGCCGGTCAAACCGGCCAGCGCCGGAAGCGCGGCGAGCGGAAAGAAATCACGTCGATTCATACGTAGATTGTATTCGAAGCGCGGGGACATGCCGGCAGGCGCCGCAGGCTGTCCGTGGTATGGTGAATGGTATGGCGACCACCAAGATCACCATCACCTTGCCGGACCGTCAGCTTGAGGAGATCCGGAAGCGCGTTGCGGACCAGGACTCGCCATCCGTCTCCGGCTTCATTCAGCAGGCCGTCCAGAAATCCCTGGAGAATGCGGCTGAATTCCGGGCCATGGTGAAGGACGCTCTCGACGAGACCGGCGGCCCGCTCAAGCCAAAGGAGCGCGCCTGGGCGAGAAGGGTGCTCTCGGCGCGAAGGCGTGGAGCCAAGCCCCGGAAGGTTGCGTGAACGGAATCACTTTCGACGCCGGCGGGCTGATGGCCCTGGAACGAAGCGATCGCCGGGTCTTGTCCATCCTCGATACGGCACTGGAGGACGGCGATCGAATCCTCGTTCCGGCCACAGTTCTGGCGCAGGTCATTCGGAACCCGGCCAGGCAGGTGCGCCTTTGGCGGATGATCCAGTTCGACAGAACGGAAGTGGTCCCGCTGGACGGATGGCACGCTCAGGCCGTCGGCGCGTTGCTCGCGCAGACGGGCACTGCGGACATCACCGATGCCCACGTCGTAATATGTGCGCAGACGGCAGGCTACGCGGTAGTCACAAGCGACCCGCTCGACATCAGGCGGCTTAACCCAAAGCTCCGGGTGATCGCCGTCTAAAGAAGGCGAGATTTCAGACATTAACGTGTGGGAGGAGGCGACACGTGCGAGGGACACCGCAATGATTCGCGTGCCGCGGCCCCGCGTGGTGTCGGTACGGCACCGCCGCGCGGGCATCATCGCGCCCGGCGATACCGCCGAAGCGCGGCTCGACCCGGGACTGATCGCCCTTCTCGAAAATCCCGCGGCAGGGAGCGCGGCCGCACTCGGCGCCGGCTTCCAGGCTCGCTACAACGTGCCCGTAAGCCTCGCCACCACCGCGGCGCACGCCTTGCTGAACCACGTTTCTCCCGCAGGCTCTTATTGGGTGGGGCGCGATCTCGAGGCGGAATGGTCCGGCTGTCCCGGCTCGCGCGATACCGTCCTCGCCACGGCGCGGCTGGAGGAGATCAATCAACGCCTGGCGCGCTTCAGTATTGCGGGCCGTACCATCACGGGCCTGGCGCTGTACCGCGGCACGCTGCGGATGGCGGCCATGCGGGGCGAATACGAGAGCGTCCGCGCGCGCATCGAACAGGCCGCCCGCTTCCGTCAGGCCGCGGAACTTCCCGGCTTGCGGATCGCCGCGCCCCGCGCGATTCCGCTGGGGCGGTCCGCGGACATCACGCTGGAACTTTCCAATTCAGGACCGCACCCGTTCGCGGCGGGGTTCACCGTGACGCTTCCTTTCGGCGCGGGCTTGAGCCTCGATTCCCCCGGCACGCAGCGCCTCGATCTCGACCCCGGCAAGAGCGGCTCTGTGACATTCCTCGTCCGCGCCGACCGGCCGCACCAGGTCAACCTGGGCCGCCCCTGGGAGTTGGAGATCGCGGTCGAACCCGGCGCGCAAACGCAGACCCTGCGGCTCGCGATCGCGGTGCCCGATCCCGAACCCGGCCGCATCTTCTACCTGCTCACCGAAGACTGCGAGACCTTCGACGGAGGGCCTCTGACCGGCGACTATGTCCGCCACGGCATCGATGTCTACGGCAATCGCAACAACTTCATGGACCCGGAAGATTACCGCGTCCAGATGATCCGGAAGCCCAACCGCCTGAATGAAATCGCCGACCGCCACGGGGCCCGCTGGACGCATTTCTATGCCGCCACCCAGCGCTTCGCCGCGGAGTGGGCGGCGGGCCAGTCCTCGACCGGTGAGTGGAACCGCATCCTCGCGGAGATGGACGATGCCGTGCGTGCGGGATCCGTGCGGCACGAATACTGCCCGCACATCCACTTCGATTACGAGCCCGGCTCGGCACTGCCCCCGCAGCCGCGGCTGGTCTACGACCGCGCCACCGACGGCATCCTGCCTAACGATTACTACCACCCCGAGACCAATCCCACGCACCGCTATCACGACTGGGACGGGGCAGCCCGCGACGGCATCGCGTACGTGAAAGCGCTGGGCGACTGGGCGGACGGCGACAGCAAGACGGGCTCGCTGCACAAAAGCCTGCTGCACCTGGCGCGGCTCCAGGCCAACCGGCGCGCTCCCGCGGTAGCGCGCACCGGGAGCTTCGATTTCGGCAAGAGCGCCGAAGACCAGGCCGTCAGCACGCAGGCGTACCTCGCCAACGGCCTGCGCGGGAACTCCGACGCGTACCGTCCGGGCGCCGCTCCCGTGCCCGGCGGCCAGATGTTCTGGTGTGCCGGGCAGGATCGCGAGCAGGCCATCGGCGACCTGCGCGAGGCGCGCCTGGTCGAGTTCGGCATCACCATGGACACGCTTTTCCGGTCGGCCGAAGAGATGAACCAGTGGTTCGCCGCGCACCAGGAATCGCTCGCCGGGCCGGGCGTCCACGCGCTGGTGTCGATGACACACGCCATGTTCTGCGCGGGAGAGCCCGACCCGTTCCGCAGCCTGGAAGGCGGCGCTTTCGAACAACTCGACCGCCACCTGGCCTGGGTACGCGAACACTATCCACGGGTGGAGTTCGCCACCGCTACCGAAGCGCTCGTCGCATACCTGGACTACTACACGCCGGTATTGGATACGTACACCGCGCCGCGGCTGGCCGGCGGCGACCCGGCGTCGGGCCGGTACGAGTTCGCGGTGCGCCTGCTGGGGCGGGGAATTCGCGTGGACGAAGAGCATCCGGCGGCGGTGCGGATTGCCGCGCCTGCTTGCTTCTCTCCGACCGAACTGGCGGAGATGCGGGTGACGCAGGCAGGCCGCGCCATCGCCGCGGCAAACGATTTCGACGCGCGGCGCCAGCCGGGGGTGAACGCCACGTTGACCAGCCGCGCTCCATTGCGGCTCGAAGTGGTCTTGCGGCCGGAGGCCATCGACCGGGCGCTCGCGTGGTTTTCCGATGATGGAGATGGGGTTGCGTTCTACGACCCGCCGGAGGATCCCGAGCCCGACCTGTTGCGCGTGCGCCCGCCGGTGGCCGAGGGCGCGCGGATGCGCTTCTACAGCGACGTCGTGAAGCTGCTGATGAATCCGGCGGCCGGCCATTCGGAGCCTTTGGGCCGCCGGGTGCATCCTTTGGGAGGGCTGGCGTGGGGAGCGGCGCTCACCGCGGCGTTCCATGCCGCGGGCGAGGAACGGCCGGAATCGCCGGTGCATACCGTGCCGCAGCGCATGAAACTGCGCTGGCTGCGACAGGTGGATCTCGAATCTTCCTTCGTGACGGAGACGCGCCAGGAAGCGGGCGGAATCGCGGTCCGGATTCACGACGACAGTGGAGCGCTGGTGGCGGAAGCCGAAGTCGTCGTGAAGCCCGTGGAGCAGGAGGCCCGCGCGCCCGAGCCGCCGCCATTCACAACTCCTGCGATCATCCCTGCAATCCACGCCTGGGAGCGGGATTTCGCCGCCGCCCTATCGGCCTATCGCGGACAACGCGCCTGGAAAGTGATGCTGGCGGTGCGCAAAATCTACGACGTGCTGGCACGCGGCACGTGGAAGCAGCGCGCCTCGCTGCTGGTATGGGTTCCGCGATTCCTGCTGGGCCGGGCGGAGCGTCTCGAAGAGTACGAACTGCAGTTCCCCGACCCCCAGTCCTATAAACGATAGCTTCTTACCGATGGGCCCCGGCGCCGCCGACCAAGGCGGTCAGCCGCTCCACCACGTTCTTCATGCTTGCCGACTGCGCCGTCAACTCTTCGGCTGCCGCGGCGCTCTGCTCGGCGCTGGCGGCCGTCTTCTGCGTCACCTGCTCCATCTGCAGGATGGCTTTGCCGATCTGATCGATGCCTCGCGCCTGCTCCTGGCTGCCGAGATTGACTTCGTCCACCAGCATCTTTACCTTGCCGGCCTCTGCGGTAACGGCCTCGATGGCGGCGGCTACCTTGTCTACTTTCGCCTTGCCGGCATGGGACTTGGTAATCGTCTCTTCAATCAGCGCGGACGTATCTCTGGCTGCCTGCGCACAGCGCTGCGCCAGGTTCCGCACTTCGTCGGCCACCACGGCGAACCCCATGCCTGCCTCGCCGGCCCGCGCCGCCTCGACTGCCGCGTTCAGCGCCAGAATGTTGGTCTGAAACGCAATCTCGTCGATGACCTTGATGATTTTCGAGATATTGGCGCTTTGCGCGTGGATTTCCCTCATCGCCTGAACGGTGTCCTCCAACGCCCGATTGGTCTCGATGAATTTCTGCTGCGAGGAGGCCACCAGGTCGGCCGCCGCACGGGAATTCTCACTATTCCGGTGGGCCATGGAATTGATCTCTTCGCTCGAAGCAGAGGTCTCCTCGAGCGAAGCGGCCTGCTGGGAGGATCCTTGCGCCAGCATCTGGCTGGCGGAAGCGCCCTGTGAGGCCGCGCTGGCCACCTGTTCGGCGCCGCTGCTCAACTCGGCAATAGCATGCCGCAGGGCGCCGTTCACGTGGCGAACCACCAGCACCACAATGGCCGAAATCACCAAGGCAATCAGGATGCCCGCGACTGTCAACCAATTGCTGCGGGAGATCGCGGCCTGCGCCTCCTTCGCAGATGCCGCCATCAGCTCGCGCTGAATCTGCCCCAGGCGCTGGCAGGCTACACTCATCTGGTCCAGGACCGGCAGTTCTTTGCTTTTGAGAAGGTCCGCGGCCGCATCGAGTTGTCCGGCATTCACCAGCCGGTACATCTCGCTCTGATGAGCCGCCGCCTCGCTGTTATAGCTGCGCAGTTTGTCAGTCAATTGCTGACCCTCCCCGGTTACGATCAAGGGCGCAAAGTCGTCCAGCGACTTGGACACCTTCGCGGTGGCCGCCGCAAAATCCTGCCGGCATTTATCGGCCTGGGCCTTGTCCCTGGTGTAGCCCGCCAGGAGCAAGCCCCGGGCGGCCGCATACATATCCGACTCGCTGGTATCCATGTCGCCCGCCAGAAACTGCTTCCGGGCTTCCTGGTTGACAATCCTGTCCAGACGGTCCCCGAGGATGCCGATGCTGTCGAGCCCTACAAAGCTCACAGCCAGGGTGACCGCAAGGGCGGCGCCAAAACAGAGAAACAGTTTCCTACCGATGGTAATCATAAAACTCCTCGATCATTTCCTGGCAGGAAAGGCCGATCGAGCCGGCGTCCATGACCGAATTCAGGGCCTACCGATCGGACAGAGCGGTGTCCATGCCATTCAATGGGCTTATCGGCAGAAAGGAAAATGAGTATTCTATTAAATACTCAAAAAAATGCATCCTCATACAGGCTTTGGGAATTCCGCCGCTGGAAAACGCATCGCCGCGGCCGCCGGCGTCTGGTGCCTGATATGGTACGGCGGCAGTTGCGCCCGTCAGCGCCACCCCCATCCGGTGGTCTCCGAGATCCTGCTGGCCGACGGTCAACCCCAGGACAGGGTTCTCCGGGGAATCTACGAAGACCAGGGCTTATGGCGATGGACCGCGCCCTCCTTCGCGTTCGCGCTCGATCCGCCGCCGGCCGGCAAGCCGGCTTTTCTGGAATTGGATTTCACCGTCCCGCAGGAGTTGATGGAGAAGACTCCCAACGTGACGTTGGCGGCCAGGGTCAATGGCATCGAGGTAGTCCGCCGGAATTATCAGAAGGCCGGCCGTTATCTTTTGGCGGCCAAAGTACCGGCCGAGGCGCTCCGCAAGGCGCCCGCCGAGGTGGAATTCACCGTGGACCAGTCCGTCGCCGATCCCGGTAAAGGGCGAACCCTGGGGCTGATCGCGGTTTCGGCGGGCCTCAAGGAGTTTGAGCAGACCGCGGAGTTCCGCGAGGCCCAACTGGCGCAATCGCACCAGGCCTATGAAAACGTCCTGAAACAGCGCGACCTCCAGATTCCGGCCGAGAAACAGCGCGAGCTGATGAAACTCTTCCACTCCCTGCCCATCTGGGAAAGCCTGTGGTTCCAGAACGTGCGCATCATCAAGAACCCGCTCGATCTTTGGATGCTGCAGCAGATCGCCTACGAGGTCCGCCCGGACTTCGTAATCGAGACCGGCACCTGGTATGGCGGCTCGGCGCTCTATTGGGCGCACACCTTGAACGGCATGGGGCTCGAGAACGCCCGCGTTCTGACGGTGGATATCCAGGATCTGACGGGGCAGGGGGCCTCCTCCAATCCGCTTTGGAAAAAATATGTGGAGTTCTCGCAAGGCAGTTCCACCGATCCCGCCATCGTCTCCAAATTCGCCGGCCGTGTGAAGCACGCGCGCACCATCGTCAATCTGGATTCGGACCACTCCATGCATCACGTGCTGAACGAGCTGCGGGCCTATGCGCCGCTGGTGAGCCCGGGCAGCTACATCGCGGTGGAGGACACGCACCTGGACGGCGTTCCCACACACCCCGAACAAGGTCCCGGACCGATGGCCGCGGTGCGCCAGTTTCTGTCGGAAAACCAGGACTTCGAACAGGATTTCAGCCGCGAAGCGATGGTGATGACGTCTTACCCCGGCGGTTGGCTGCGCCGCAAGAGGTGAGCCGGTGTCTCGGGGGTAGCCGACAGCTCGGTGCTCAATGATGGGAAGGCGCGGCTCTTGATGCTCATCGAATTCCGGCGCGATTTCCTTCGTGGCGTCGCGGCTTAACCCGGTTTCCATGCTCACGGGGAGCATGGGAAAAAAGCGCGCTACCTGTCGTCTAGCTACTTTCCCACTTAAAATTCAAAAACGTGATTTCGAGCCGCAATGGCGGCCGCTACGAAACCATTTTCGACAAGCGGGGGACGCTCGAATGGGTATTGTAGAAGTGGGTTGAGGGCGAGAATCTGAGTCGGGTGGGAATGGGGTGCAAACAGGAGGCCTACGAAGGAAGTGGGGGGCGCCAGTTTGGGGATGAACCCTCAGCGCGGACGCGCTTGCTCGGCCAGGTGGGTTCCGATGTGAATGATATTGTCGGCGATCACTCCGAGTCCGACCCAACGTCTGATGCCGTCCGGTCCTCTGTAGCGTGATCGCCGCAACCCATGCCGGCGCTTGAGAACGCTGATGCGGCCTTCACAACCGGTGCGCCATTTCTGAAGATCCTTGAACCAACGCTCCTTCTGTCGCTGTTTTCGGGCGGGGCTTTTGGTGTCATGGCTGGGAATCGCTACCCGGATGACTCCCATCTGCTCGGCCGTGGATTCATTAGCGGCGGAAAAGAATCCGGGATCCGCCGCCACTCGCTTCGGAGCGTGTCCGAACTGTTCGACATGCTGCTTCAGACATCCTTCCAGCAAGGTGGAGTCGGCGGGCCTCTGTTCGCACACTTCGTAATGCGTTACGATCTGGTTCTCCGCCTCTTGGATCAGGACCAGTTTGCCGAACTCATTGGGCTTATTCGCCTTGCCCTTGCGGATCACCTCGGTGTGCGTCTCAAATACGCTGAGCAACTTTCCCTCGGCCTGGGGGGTGTGGCTCTCATGCTGGACAAATCTCCGAGAATCTGATAGAACAAGCTGTCGAAG
>Ga0335076_10007822_pt1 | contig 10778 bp, 12 predicted proteins | sample Lox_Sample_25_FD_206717 | JGI IMG/M metagenome (GOLD analysis project Ga0335076, IMG submission 206717) | Soil microbial communities from Loxahatchee National Wildlife Refuge, Florida, United States - Lox_Sample_2.5 | ecosystem: Environmental > Terrestrial > Soil > Wetlands | place: USA...
CAGAGCATGACCAGGAGCCCGATCAACAGGCTGGTGGCGAAGGCCGAGACGATGACGAGCGGGCGGGCGGCGGTGCGGTCCATCTTGCAAGATCTCCGTCAGAAGCAGGACGAGATGCCGGCGGCGATCATCTCGAAAAACACCGTGGTGCCGTAATGGGCCCAAAGTGCCAGCGCGCCGAGCACGGCAAGGCTCGCAAGCCCGGCTCCGCCCCAGACGATAGCCGTCCTCACCGCGCCCGCAGACGACGCGGCGGCAACGGGTTCGTGCGGGGTTAGAACCGGCTGGGCCATGACGTTGAAATAAGCTGCACGGCGCAGCCGGGCAAGCGTTCAAATGACGTCGCCGATCAACTCAAAGGGAAGAAAGACCGCCGTTTCAGTGCGATACGGGCAGCTTTGTGGCGGACGCCTGGGCGTCGAGGTGCGACGGCGCTGGCGCCGGCGGCTTGTTGGCGGACGCCTGTGCATCGAGGTAGCAGGGCTTGTACATGCTCTGCAATTCCTTGCCGCGCAGGAAGATCATGTGCGGCGTCAACCCGCCGCGCGCGGCGATCCAGCGTTTCACCGGCGACGGATACATCGAATAGAGCATCTGCGTCGCTTCGGCATTGGTGATCGCCCGGCCATTGGCGCCGAAATCCCACGCGGCGTGGAAGCCAAGCGTGGCATGCGAGGTCACGCAGATCTTGTCGCGGGGGATCGCGCCGAGCACGATGGTGCAGGCCGAGGCGCACAGCCCATCAATGATGACGGCTTCGCCGGAATTTCGCAGGTCCTGATACTTGTCGACGTAAGTGCCGATGCGGCCGCCACGATCGTCAGCGATGCGAACCACGGCCTGGCTTTGCGCCACCCCCACCAGCAGGAGAACCGCCGCGAGCAACCCCGTCACGCACTTCATGTCCTGCCCCAAGCTCGAATCTATCGAAACCGAATCTGATCGTTCGTCTTCAGTGATGCGAGGCACAGCGTCGTTCGACTTCATGGTTTTGTCTAGGCGGACGAGACGCTCCAAAACAAATTCACATTGGGTGTTGCAGACCTGCTGCACCTCATCCGCCACGGGAAAGGTCCGCATCCGGAACAAGTTAAGGATGGATTAAATCGTCATCCCCACACACACCGGGAAACTCCGGAGCGGTTGACCGCGCCAATTCCCGCGCGCACAAGATCAAGGCAGCGGGACTCGCAAAATGAGCAGCAATAAAAAAACAATGGCGCCGCCGCGGCGTCTGTGGGCAAGCGCCCTCGCCGCTCTCTCAATCGGCTGGCTCGCGCCTGCTCGCGCGGAAACCATCGACATCAACGGAACCACGCGCACCTTCATCGCGCAGCTGCCGGCGAAACAGCCTGCGCCGCTGGTTGTCGTGCTTCACGGCAACACTGAGACCGGCACCGACATGGCGGCGCGGACGTCGTGGCCTTCTGTCGCAAAGCGCGAGCAGTTCGCCGTGGTGTTTCCCGACGGCCTCAACCGCTCCTGGGCGGACTTGCGTCCGGAGGACAAGCGCGGCGGCCGCCTGCCGCCCGAGGGCACGGACGATGTCGCCTTCATCGTCAAGCTGATCGGAAAATACGTCACGAGCGGCATCGTCGATCCCCGGCGCGTCTATGTCACCGGCCTCTCCAACGGCGGCGCGATGACCAACACGCTGGTCTGCGAGCGCGCCGACCTGTTCGCCGCCGCCGCCAGCGTCATCATGAATCTCACGGACGAGACGGCGGAGGCGTGCCATCCCTCGCGCTCCATGCCGATGCTGATCATGAATGGCACGGCCGATCCGCTCGTGCCCTATGAAGGCGGGCGCGGCACCAGCCGCTTTGCGATGGAAGGTTTCTGGTCGACCGACCAGACCGTGCAGTTCTGGCGGCAGATCGACGGCTGCGAGGACAAGGATGCGAGCTCGGTCGATCTCGCCGACCGCGACCCGAATGACGAGAGCACGGTGACGCGGATCGGTTCGACCTGCCCGGCGGGGCGCGACGTGCTGCTTTACCGGATCAACGATGGCGGCCACCGCATGCCCGCGAGTTTCCCCGACACCAAGTTCTCGCGGCTGGTCACCTATGTGTTCGGCCCGCAAAACCACGACATCGACGCCGCGGAGGCGATCTGGGATTTTTTCAAGCGATTTCCGTGAGGCACCAATCTGAAATGCGCAGTAGCGGAGGCCCTCTTGGCGGGCTAGGTAGTGGCCGTCATTTGACGATTGGAGAGACCAATGAGCGTTGAGCGTTTCGAAACCGGACCTCGCATGAGCCAGGCCGTCGTCCACGGCAACACCGTCTACCTCGCGGGTGTTGTCGCCAACAATGCCCCCGGCGAGAGCGTCACCAAGCAGACCCAGGACATCCTTGCCACCATCGACAAGCATCTGGCGAAGGCCGGCTCCGACAAGTCGAAGCTGCTGAGCGCGACGATCTACATCACGGACATGCGGACCTTTGCCGAGATGAACGCGGTGTGGGATGCCTGGGTGTCGCCCGGCAACACGCCGGCACGCGCCACCGTCGAGGCGCGCCTCGCGAACACGCAATACACCGTCGAGATCATGGTGACGGCGGCGAAATAGGCCGGCGTCACAGAACTCCCTTACAGCACGAATTGCTGATAGCGCTCGAACACGTGCCGCGCGGCGCGGATGTTCGAGCGCTTCACACGTTCGGCCTCATCGGCCTTGCCGGCCTTCATCGCTGCCAGCACGGCGCGGTGATCGTTCAGGCCTTCCAGCGCGCGGCCCGGCACCATGATCATCCGGCGCACGACCACGGCCGTCCGCTCCAGCATCGAATCGAGCAACGAGGCCAGGAGCATGTTGTTGCAAGTCGCGATCACCTCGCGGCGAAAGACGTTGAGGATGGTGGCATATTCCTCGAAGTCGCCGTTCTTGATCGCCTGCTCCGCAGGGTTGCCGAAGGCGACGATGAGATCATCCCAATGATCCCGCTTGGTGTTTTGCGTGGAGAGCCGCACCGCAAGCCCCTCGAGCACCTCGCGCGTCTCATAGAGGTCGATCACCTGCTTTGCGGTGAGCCGCGCGACGATCGCGCCGCGATTGGGGATCCGTTCGATCAGGCCGCGTTGCTCGAGCACCGCGAATGCATCGCGCACCCGCGCCCGCGACACGCTGAAGGTGGCGGCGAGATCCTGCTCGATCAGCTTGGTGCCGGGCGGCAGTACGTGGCTGGTGATGCGGTCGCGCAGCACGCGCAACATCTCCGAGGCGCCGGTGCGCGCGGTGCGGATCCGCACACTGCCGGTTTCGGTGGCTGGGCGTAGAGGCGGCGCCACCTCGGCTCGCTTCGCTACGCTGCGCTTTTGGACGCTCTCCATCAGCATCTCCCGATGATCTGACAACAAGCCTTCGGCTGGTATGTGAATACAACCTCATGCCTCGCGAAACGCAAGCGACACTTCGGCTTTTATTGTCAACAATCTAGCCGACACAACCATCGCCAAACAAGTCGATCTGGCTCGGACCTGAGATTGAATCAGTCTAAATTCAAGCAAATTCCATCATTTTGGACGATCGACTGATTCCACGTTCACCCTACGTCCGCGACGAATAAGCGTTCGATGCGCCGTCAAATCTGCAATAGTTTGTCCCCATATTGTCAACAATTATGTCAACATGAGTTGACAGGTCGGAACATCGCGATAGCTTAGATCGGAGACCACAGGTGCAAGGCCTTCCTTCGCCGCACGCGTCTTGGCGCAGGTCGCTAGTGCAAGGTCCTGACGCAAGGTCCTGGCGCGATCGGACCCCATTTTTTGAAAACGTTTGCGAGTCGACCGATGACCTCTCAGCCACGCACCGGTTCGCTTGAAAACGGCCCGCTCACGGGCGTGCGGGTGCTGGAGCTGGGATCGACGGTCGCTGGACCCTTCTGCGGACGGCTGCTTGCCGACTTCGGCGCGGAAGTGATCAAGGTGGAGTTGGCCGATGGCGACACCGTGCGCTCGATGGGCAAGCAGCTCCAGGGCCGCTCGCTCTATGCCGCGAGCATCTTTCGCAACAAGTCGCTGATCTCGGTCGATCTGCGCGTCGCGGAAGGGCAGGACATCATCCGCAAGCTCGCTCATGCCAGCGATATCGTCATCGAGAATTTTCGTCCCGGCACGCTCGAGAAATGGAGTCTCGGCTACGAGCAGCTCTCTACCGGGAACAAGGGGCTGATCATGGTGCGTATCTCCGGCTTCGGCCAGACCGGACCTTATGCGGGGCGTCCCGGCTTTGGCGTCATCAGCGAGGCGGTGAGCGGCTTGCGCCATGTCACCGGCGATCCCGACCGGCCGCCGGCGCGGGTTGCGGTGTCGCTGACCGACTACATCACCGGCCTCTATGGGGCGTTCGGCGCGGTCATGGCGATCATGGTCAAGCGCCAGACCGGCCAGGGACAATATGTCGACAGCGCGCTGTATGAAGCGGCGTTCTCCTTCATGGAGCCGCACATCCCCGCCTTCGACAAGCTCGGCCATGTCGCCAATCGCGCGGGTCCAAGGCTGCCCGACAACGTGCCGAACAATCTCTACGCCACGCGTGACGGCGGTTTCGTGCACATTGCCGCGATCAGCGATTCCCTGTTCCGAAGGCTCGCCGGCGTGATGGGGCGTCCGGAGCTTGCCAATGAAGAGCGGTTCTCGACCGGCCGGCTGCGGGCCGCGCACGCAGACGAGCTCGATGAAGCGATCGGCGCCTGGACCACAGCGCATGACCAGGAGGAGGTCGAGCGGTTGCTGCAAGAGGCGCATGTGCCGGCCTCGCGGATCTACACCATGGCCGACATTTTTCGCGACGCGCATTTCGCCGCCCGCGGCGCCATTGTCGATGCGCCCGATGAGGAGCTCGGTTCGATCCGGATGGCGAATGTCGTACCGCGCCTGTCGGGGACCCCGGGGCGCGTGCGGCATGCCGGCGGCGGCCTGGTCGGCCAGGACACCAAGGACGTGCTGGAAAAAATCCTGGGGCTCAGCGCAGCCGAGATCGAGCGCTTGCAGGCCGACGGAATTGTGGCTTGCGCGGCCACGCCGCTGACCGGGCCCGACACCGGCTCGGGCTGAGCGCGGCAGCGAACGCGGCACAGACATAATCAAAGATCAAGGGCAGGAACGAATGACGAAGGTCGAGGTGAAGGCTGAGGTGACCGGATGCGTCTGGAAGATCGAGGTCTCGCCAGGCCAGTCGATCGCCGCAGGCGACACGCTGATCATCATCGAATCGATGAAAATGGAAATCCCTGTCTTCACCGAGGTCGCCGGCACCGTCGGCTCCATCCTGGTCGCCGAAGCCGACTATGTAAATGAAGGCCAGGCGCTTATTGTGATCGAGACATGAGGATATGCCGATGAGCTGGGACACCGAGGCCCAAGAGATCGCCGCACGCCGCCGCTTTGCCGATGGGCTCGGCGGGCCCGAGATGGTCGAGCGGCAACATGCGAGCGGCCGGCAGACCATCCGCGAGCGCCTTCACCAGCTGGTCGATGCCGGCTCGTTCCAGGAGGTCGGACGCCTCACCGGCAGCGGCCAATATGCCGACGGCACGCTCAAATCGGTCACGCCCGCGCCTTATGTGATGGGTCTTGCCAAGATCGACGGCCGCGATGTCGCGATCGGCGGTGAGGATTTTACGGTGCGTGGCGGCACCAGCTGGGGCAGCGACCGCCGCAAGGGCGGGCAAGGCGGCTTTGTCGAAGACCTCGCCTTCAACTACCGCATTCCCCTGGTCAATTTGATCGACGGATCGGGCGGCAGCGTCACATCGGCAAGCCGCCGCGGCTACGCGGTGCTGCCGGGCATTCACGGCTTCGAGCAATCGGTCGCGCTGCTGGGACAGGTGCCGGTCGTGAGCGCCGTGCTCGGAACCGCGGCCGGCGGCCCGGCCGGACGCGCGATCCTGTCGCATATGTCGGTGATGGTGAAAGGCTCGAGCCATATTTTTGCAGCGGGACCGCCGGTCGTGAAGCGTTCGCTCGGCCAGGATCTCACCAAGGAGGAACTCGGCGGATCGAAGATCGCGGCCGACATGGCCGGCACGATCGACAACGTGGTCGAAAGCGAAGCGGATGCGTTCGCGCAAGTCCGCCGCTTCCTGAGCTACATGCCGCAGAACGTCTGGCAGATGCCGCCGGCCATCGCCTCCGACGACCCCGCCGACCGCGCGGAGGAGGAACTCCTCAGCATCGTGCCGCGCGAGCGCAGAAAACCCTACAACATGCGCAAGCTGATGGCGCTCGTCGCCGACCGCGGCTCCCTGTTCGAGATCCAGCCGAGCTTCGGTCGCGCCGTCATCACCTCGTTCGGGCGCATGAACGGCAAGCCGGTCGGCTTCATCGCCAACAACCCGATGGTCTATGGCGGCGCGATGGACGCCGCCGCCGCCCGCAAGCAATTGCACTTCGTCGACCTCTGCGACTGCTTCCACATTCCGATCATCTTTCTGGTCGACGTGCCCGGCTTCATGGTCGGGCTGCAGGCCGAGCAGAGCGCGACCTTGCGCGAAGGCATGCGCGCCGTGCACGCTGCCTTGCAGGCGACCGTCCCGATTCTGACCGTGATCATCCGCAAATGCTACGGCATGGCGGGGATGGCAACCTGTGACAAGAATGGCCTCGACCTCAAGATCGCCTGGCCCTCGGCGGAATGGGGCTCGCTGCCGATCGAAGGCGGGGTTGCGGCCGCCTATCGGCGCGAGATCGAGCGTGCAAAAGACCCGAAAGCACGGGAAAGGGAGCTGGAGGCCGAGCTACGAGCCCAGGCTTCGCCGTTCCGCACCGCCGAAGCCTTCGCCATCGAGGACATTATCGACCCTCGCGAGACGAGGGCCTATCTCTGCCGCTTCATCGATGCGGCCCAAGGTCGTATTGCGACATCGCTCGGCCCCAAGCCAAAATACGGCGTCCGGCCCTAGAGCAGGACGCCCCCCGCTAGAGCATGATCCGGAAAAGTGTGAAGCGGTTTTCCGAAAAGACCATGCTCAAACAAGAATCTGGAGCGCGATGGCGACTCAACCGAATCCCATCGCGCTCTAGTGTCCCGATTCCGAAGTTCGTATAAGGGGCCGCCGCGATGGCTCGCGAACTTCGGCAAGCGGGCACAGGAGGACGTTTGATGCGACAGTTCCGCTGGCTCGGCCTCGCGCTGGCCGTTTGCCTTGCCTCATCGCCTGTCCACGCGGCCGAGACAGCGCCCGTCAAGGTGCGCTTCGGCATTGTCACGACCGCCTCGCAGGCGGCCTTTGTCGTCGGCGTCAAGCAGGGTATCTTTGCCAAGCACGGCTTTGACGTGGACATTCTCCCGCTTGCCACCGGCGCCCAGGCCAACCAGGCGCTTGCCGCCAACCAGGTCGACTGGTCCGGCGGCGGCATTGAATCGACTGTGGTCGCATGGGCGACCGGGCTGCCGTTCAAGGCCTATGCGATGTACGCCAAGGGCGGCGATTCCTACGGCATTCTGGTGCGCAACGACGCCAACATTCACTCGCCCGCCGATCTCGCCGGCAAGAAGGTCGCGGTGCCGCAAGGAACCGCGCCGGCCCAAGGCTTGAGCCAGGTGGCAAAGAAGGCCGGCCTTGCGGCGGATGCGGTCAAGCGTGTCAACGCCACCTACGGCAATATGGGCCCGATGCTGGTGCAGGGATCGGTCGACGCGATGGTCGGGCTCGAGCCTTATCTGACGCTGACCGAAGAGGTGATGGCCGGCAAGGCGACGCTGTTGATGCGGCTTGGCAAGGAGGTGCAGGGCGGCGGCTTCTTCCTGATCACGGATGCCTGGGCGAAAGCGCATCCGGACAAGGTCGACGATGCGGTCGCCGGCCTCTGGGAGGCGCAGCAATGGGTGCGGCAGCACCCGGCGGATGCCGCCAAGATCGCAGCCGAATTTCTGAAGGTCGAGCCGCGGCTGGTGGAATCCTCTTTCAAGACGCTGGCGTACAAGCCTGACGTCGACGATTTCACCCGCACCTCGATCAAGTCCACGTCCGAATATCTGGCCTCCGAGGGCCTGATCCCGAAAGCGGTCGACCCCGCGGACTATCTCCAGGCGCTCGACAAGGTGACGAAGACGCTGCAGGCGAAGTCGCCGGGCCTGCTCGAATGATCGCTACCGCCGACATTCTCTCGGCGCGCGGCATCTCCAAGTCGCATCTGGATTCGCGCTCAGGCCATCAGGTCGAGGCGCTGCGCGATGTCTCGGTCAATGTCGGGCACCATGAATTTGTCTCGGTGATCGGCCCGTCCGGCTGCGGCAAGTCGACCTTCCTGCGCGTCGTGGCAGGCCTTGACCGGCCGAGCGCGGGCGAGATCATCGTGGCGGGCAAGCGTGTGTCGCGGCCGGGCGCCGATCGCGGCATGGTGTTCCAGGAATACGCGCTGCTGCCCTGGAAGACCACGCAGAAGAACATCGAGTTTGGACCGCTCTTGAAAGGCATGGCGAAAGCCGAGCGCGCCGAGATCGCCCGGCGCTTCATCGCTCTCGTCGGGCTCACCGGCGCCGAGCATAAATATCCGCACCAGCTGTCCGGCGGCATGCGCCAGCGCGCGGCGGTGGCGCGTGCGCTTGCCAACAATCCGGCGATCCTTCTGATGGACGAGCCGTTCGCCGCTGTCGATGCGATGACACGCCAGCGTCTGCAGGAGGAGCTTGCCGCGATCTCGGCGACCGAGCGCACCACCGTGCTGTTCGTGACCCACGCGATCGAGGAGGCTGTATTCCTGTCCGATCGTGTCGTCGTGCTCTCGGGCAAGCCCGGCCGCGTGGTCGCCGACATCAGGATCGATCTCGAGCGGCCGCGACGCTGGGACCAGCTGACGCGGCAAGGACGTTTCGCCGACTATTGTGCGGAGTTGACGCGGCATCTTTCGGGGACGCCATCGTGAGCGAGGATATCGTGCGCAGCGATGTGTTGCCGGCTGAGGCGCCAAAGCACGCGCCGCTGTCGCTGCGGTTGCGTCTCATCGACATCGGCCAGGAACTGTTGCCGTTCGTCGTCGGCGTCGCGATCTGGCAGGCGCTCTCCAGCCTGAACATCTGGCCGCCGGTGCTGTTTCCCTCGCCGCTGCAGGTGTTCTGGAGCTTTGTCGCCGACATCAAATCCGGCGCGCTGCCGAAGGCGCTCAGCGTCAGCCTGGTCAGCCTGGCTTACGGATTTCTCATTGGCGCGGCAATCGCGCTGCCGCTCGGCTATCTCATGGGCTTGAACCGCGCGAGCCGCAACTTCTTCGATCCGCTGGTGAACCTGTTGCAGGCCATTCCAGGGCTGGCCTGGATTCCCTTCGCGATCCTCTGGTTCGGCCTTGGCCAGGGCGCGGTGATCTTCATCATCGTGATGAGTGTATTCTTCCCGGTGCTGCACAATCTCCTGACCGGCATCCGCTTGGTGCAGCCGGTGCTGGTGGAAGCTTCGCAAACGCTCGGTGCGAGCCGCTGGGCGATCATCGTGCATGTAATCTTTCCCTCCACGCTGCCGAACCTGATGACCGGCATCCGCCTCGGCATCGCCTTCGGTTTCCGCTCGCTGGTCGGCGGCGAGATGATCGCGAGCACCGACGGCATCGGCTACCAGATCTTCAATGCCCAGCAATATTTCCAGTCGGCGCGGATCGTGGTCGGCATGCTCGCGATCGGCATCGTCTGGCTGTTGCTCGATCGCCTGGTGCTGCGGCCGATCGAGACGCACACCACCATGCGCTGGGGCCTGATGCGCGAGGGCATCGAGAATACGTAAAACACATGACGTGCGAGGTAATCGATCTCGCTCCCGCCTCCTTCGATGATGCGGTCAGCCGCTCGAACCGGCTCAACCGAAGGAGATGAGACATGACAGATGCGACCACGATTGCCTGCCGCTACATCGAGCTCTGGAACGAGCGCACGCCGAGCCGCCGCCGCGAGATGCTGTCGACCGACTGGACGGCGGATGCGACCTATGTCGACCCCCTCATGAGCGGCGAAGGCCATGACGCCGTCGACGCCCTGATCGCCGGTGTGCAGCAGCGCTTTCCCGAGTTCAAATTCAAGCTGATCGGCGAACCGAACGGCTTTGGCGACCGCCTGCGATTCTCCTGGGGCCTCGGCCCCGACGGCGTCGACAGCCCGATCAAAGGCACGGATTTTGCGATGCTGAAAGAAGGCCGCATCCGCGCGATCACCGGATTTTTGGATCAGGTGCCGCAGGGCGCGTGAACGAAGGCGGCGATGGCTGCCCGCGGATTTTTCTCGCGGGCGGTCATGGTCCGAATGGCGGCGAAAAGATTTGGAGCGGGCGAAGGGAATCGAACCCTCGTATGCAGCTTGGGAAGCTGCCGTTCTACCATTGAACTACGCCCGCGCGCCGTAGCCCATTGATTAGCCGACACTGTCTGTTCCGCCAAGCGGTTTGCGAACCGACACCCGGCCATCTTTTCCACACCCCTGTTTTCCACACCCTTGGGTTTCGTCAGCCCGCAATCTAACCCAGCCGCAAGATTCCGGATGCGCCCGTTCACAAAACTGTTATGATCCGAATTGGGCAGTGGGGTAGCGTCATGATCGGGCGGGGCTACGCGATCTTTGACACGGCTGTGGGGCGTTGCGGCATCGTTTGGAGCAACGCTGGCGTGCTTTGCGTGCAATTGCCGGAGGCGCGCGAAATCGACACAAGGCGCCGGCTTTACCGGCTCCATCCCGACGCGCGCGAAGCCCGCCCGCCGCTCAACACCGAAATCGCCATCGAGGGCATCGCGACCGTTCTGCGCGGGCACGACCATGACCTGGCGGACGTGGCGCTGGACATGGACGG
>Ga0335076_10007823_pt1 | contig 10777 bp, 7 predicted proteins | sample Lox_Sample_25_FD_206717 | JGI IMG/M metagenome (GOLD analysis project Ga0335076, IMG submission 206717) | Soil microbial communities from Loxahatchee National Wildlife Refuge, Florida, United States - Lox_Sample_2.5 | ecosystem: Environmental > Terrestrial > Soil > Wetlands | place: USA: Florida...
TCCCGATCGTCGTCGACCCCAGCCACGGCACCGGCCGCCGGGACAAGGTCATCCCCATGGCGCGGGCGGCGGTGGCGGCGGGCGCGGACGGCCTCATCATCGAGGTCCACAACAACCCCGAGAAGGCCCTCTCCGACGGCCCGCAGAGCCTCTACCCCGACCAGTTCGACCGGTTGATGGGGGAGCTGCGCATCATCGCCCCGGTGCTCGGGAGGACGCTGCCCCTCGCCCGGGGATAGCGGGTCGCTACGGAATGGGTCCTGGTGAAGTCGAGTTCCCCTGGGTTCGACACCGCCGTCCGGCGAACCCCTACTGCTCGCGGAGCCCTTCGACCAGGTAGAGATCGGAGAGGTGGCGGGAGTACGAGTAGGCGTAAGCCCTGCCGTCGGCGCTGAACGTCGATGGGCACCCGCCGCCGACCAGCCCCGCCGGGTCGAGCGCCTTGCGGTATTGCCGGAAGAGCTCGGTCCGACCCGTTCGCGGATCGCCCACGAGGATCCGGCAAGAGTCGGCTGCGTCGGCGAGCCTCAGCCTCTTGCCGTCGTCGTGCCAACCGAGGATTGCTCCCGGGAGCGGGCGAAGCGGGATCGCCTCCCCGCCTTCGATCGGATAGAGGGCGAGTCTCCCGTCGCCCTGGGCGGCCAGCACGTAGCGGCCGTCGGGCGTGGGGAGTGGCCCGCTGCCGAACATCCCCCCGCTGAAGAACACGCCGACCACGCCCTCCGGCGTGACCGGTCGCGCCTCCCCGTCGATCGGCTGGTAGTAGACGCGAGACGGCCGCCCGCCTTCCTGACCGTCGTACACGACGGCCCTGTTGCCGGGCACGAAGTGCGCCCCCGCAAGCGGCACGAGGAGCGGACCCCCGGGACGTGTCAGGAGGCGCGTCCTCTCGGGTCCCGTGGGCAGAAGGAACAGCCGTGGCCATCTCGTCGGGTCCGCGTTCCACTGGGCGGACGCGAGGACCCACTGGCCGTCGTCGGAGAGGTCCTGGGCGAGACCGTCGCCGAGGCGCACGGCCGGCGACCCGTCGGTTCCGCGCAGGTAGCTCCCCCAACGGTCTTCGAAAGCCTCGCCGCCCTCGGAGAACGCCAGGGTGCGCCCGTCTGCCGAAAGCGCCACCAGGAGCGACCAGCTGTACCAGGTGAGCTCGCGCTCTGCGTCGCTCCCCGGGGCCTGGCCCCTGATGCCGTGGATCTCCTCGTCCCGGGTCAGCAGCACGCGTCCCTGCCGGCTGATGTCCTTGAGGGTCAGCTGGCCCGGGGCGCGAAGAACGAGGCGCTCCCGGCCGGCGGTGTCGATCGCGTAGAGGGCACGGCGTCCGCCGGCGGGGGCGGCCGTGAACCAGAGCTCGCGGTCGTCGGCCGACCAGCTCAGCCCGATGATGCTCGAGAACGGGCGCGAGGTGGTCGCGCGCGTGCCTCCTCGGAAGATGACGACGCGGCCGTAGTCGGGGTCGAGCGCGTGCTCGAGCACCCCCAGCATGCGGCCGTCGTGCGAGACCCTGACCTGCGCCGGGGCGAACCCGCCCCGATCGAGGACGCTCGCCCGGTAGACGATCCTGTCGACCGGGAACTCGAGCCTCCGCTCGAAGCCATCCAGCCGGACGACGGCGAGCGATTCCCCGTCCCGGCTCCAGTCGGCGTCGACGACGTGGTCGGCCAACGGCCGGGGGGAGCCGCCGGGCTGGACGACGGCGAGTGTCCCCGCTTCCTGCGCCCAGAGCCCCCCCCGCGGCGCCAGCAGCAGGGCCGGCTCGCCTTTCGACGAGATCGACAGGAGCTGCGCGTCCGGGAAGCCGCAGGGACGCGAGTCTTCGCTGTCGAAGCGCGTGGAGAAGACCTGGAACGGGTCGCCGTCCCACGCGGCGCCGTACAGGATCGTCTCGCCGTCGGGCATGAAACGCGCGCCGCGCACTGTGCCGCGGCGGTACGTCAGGCGCTGCATGGTCGGCTGCTCGGGGCGCCCGCCGCGTCGGCCCAGGGCGAACGACCCCAGCGCGACCGCCAGCAGCAGGCCGGCCGCGACCGCGAACGGCAGGCCGCCGCGGCGGGATCTCGGGAGCCCGGGGCGGCTGGTATCGCTGGCGTCGGAGCCCACCGATTGCAGCGCGAAGGCCAGGTCGCGGGCGGACTGGAAGCGCTCGGCCGGGCTCTTCTCGAGGCAGCGGCGTACGATCCTCTCCAGCCCCGGCGCCACGGCCCTCCCCGTCGCGGACAGAGGAGGCGGATCGAGGTTGAGGATGGCGTTCAGGACCTCCGCGGCCGACTGGGCGCGGAAGGCACGACGCCCCGACAGCATCTCGTAGAGCACCATGCCGAGGGCGAAGATGTCGGACCGGGCATCGGCGGGCCCGCCGCGGACCTGCTCCGGCGCCATGTAGCCGACGGTGCCCACGAGGACGCCCGCCCTGGAGAGGGTCGCAGCCTCGTCGTCTCCCGACATGGGCGAGGCAGCCTCCCTCAGCCGCGCCAGTCCGAAGTCGAGGACCTTCGCGCGGCCGTCGGTGGTGACGAAGATGTTGTCCGGCTTCAGGTCGCGGTGGACGATTCCCGCCTCGTGCGCGGCGGCGATGCCCTCCGCGATCTGGACCGCGTAGTCGACCGCCTTGCGGACCGGCAGCGTGCCGGCAGCGAGCCTTTGGCGGAGGCTCTGGCCGTCCAGGAGCTCGGAGACGATGTACGAGCAGTCGCTCTCGACACCGACGTCGAACACGGCCAGCAGGTTCGGGTGGTTGACGGCAGCCGCGGCCCGTGCCTCCCGCTCGAAGCGCTGCCGCCGCTCGGCGTCGACCCGGTCGGGCCGGATGACCTTGAGAGCGACGGCGCGGCCCAGACGCAGGTCCCGCGCCCGGTACACCTCGCCCATGCCGCCGGCGCCGAGCGCCGACTCGACCTGGTACGGCCCGAGTCGTGCGCCGGCTTCAAGGCTCATGCAAGCTCCGACGACAGGCACCGGGCGCCAGAAAGGCCACGAGCTTCCCCGGCAAAAAGGACTTGACACAGCGCGGGCCGACGGCGGTGACGACCTCGCGCAGCGTCTTGAGCGTCGACCGAATGATCCACGCTCTCACGTCAGCCTCAATGAGCCCTAAGGACCAGAGGAACGACCGCCCCTTGGCGCGGACCGCGAGCACGCGCAAATGAGCGTTTCGAACGGTTCCGGCGACTCAGAAGGGCCTTTCTGCGGGAGCCACCTCTCGATCGTGGTCGACCCGAGCCACGGGACGGGCGGCCCGCAGAGCCTCTACCCCGACCAGTTCGACCGGCTGATGGGCGAGCTGCGGATCATCGCGCCGGTGCTGGGGAGGACGCTGCCTCTCGCGCGGGGGTAGCTACGGCCGAGGGATCCGCCTGGTTGATTGACTCGGCCGCCACCACAGGGGCGGCGGCGCGCCCTGCCTGCTAGTCACCCGATGGCCGGCGCGTCGCCCCGTCGGAAAGGCGTTTACCACTACCGGCGCAGGACGCGAAAGTCGTAGCGATCGAGGGGCTCGGCGGGCGCGTCCGGGGACACGCCCTCGAGCCGCACGTAGTAGTCGTTCGCGCGGAGAAGGGCGCACGGGAGGTCGACGGTGACCGCCGGCCTGCCGTCGACGGCAACCGCGTGGAGTTTGCCCTGCGACCAGAGCTCGTCGCCGGCGACCTCGTGGAGCGTCGCCCGGTAGGTGGGCAGTTCTGCGGAGCCCGGGTCGAGGCGGAGGTGGACGATCTGGCAGCCGGGGGGAAGAGTCACGCGCGTCAGCTCGCCGCCGACGTCCCGCACGAGGCCGGGGGAGAGCCAGGCGGTCGCCTCGGCCTGCGGCCCGCGGGCACCGGCGAGCCGCCAGACCGCGGGGAAGGCGAGGAGGACGGTTGCGCCCACGGCCAGCGCCCAGGTCGGCGCCGCCACGGGGGCCCGCAGCCAGTCCCAGGCGCTCCGGCGGCTCTCCTGCCTCCGCTCGGAGTAGTCCCTGAGCGCCCGGGCGAGCTCCACTTTCGCCCGGCGCTCGTCCGTGCACAGGAAGTCCCTCTCGAAGCGCGCGTCGTCCTCGCCGTCGAGTTCGCCTCGCACCTGCTGGTCGACGAGCTCCTCCTCCACGAGACAGAGGCGCTCCCAGAAGATGCGGTCGTCCGAGAAGATCCGCTTCTCGACGGCATCGCGCGACTCCGGGGCCAGGCGGCCCAGGAGGTACGCCCTCAGGACCTCGTCGTCGGTCTTGTCAGTCGCCATCTTCGTTCTCGAGATCTAGAAAGCCGGCGCCAGATCGAGCGCCCCCGGCAGAGGGAGCCGCGCGACCGGGGTCGGGGTCTCGTCCCGCGGGCGCCATGGAGCGCGGCCCCGCGCCTTCGCGCTCCAGCACGCCGTGATCGCCTGCTCCCGGCTGGCAAACACCGGGAGCACCTTGAGCAGGCCCAGCAGGGCCAGGAGGTGCTTCTGCTCGCGTCCCACGTTGACCAGCGAGAAGACGCCTCCCGACTCGCACACCTGGGTGCTCAACTGCACGAGCTGCCCGATGCCCGCGCAGTCGAGCTGCCACACCTTCGCGAGGTCCAGGATCACGCTGCAGTCCCGGTCGAGGCGCGTGACCGTCCGTACGAGGTCGTGCAGCGCCTGCGTGTCCTCCTCGACGACGAGGCGCCCGCCCCTGAGGTGGACCACCACGGCCGGGCCCGCCCGCTCCGCCTTCACTTCCATGGTCGGCCTCTCTGCCCGGACATGGCCGGACCGGGCGGAACGTTTCACCCAGGGGTCACCTCCGGAAGGCGAGCGCGGCCTGGGGCTGCACGCACCCGACCACGCACTGCCGAAGCACGGCCCGGATCCGGTGAAGCTCGATCCTCAAGGCGTTCACGGACTTGCCCGAGTCGGCGGCCAGGCGCCGGTGGGCCTCGATCCGCGCCGCTCCCTCCTCGCCGTAGTAGCCCAGGACGAGCCGCCGGGCGCGGGGGCTCAGCTCTCCCAGGCACCGGTCGAGGCAGCGGTCGACGGCCTCTTTGCGGCTCCACGACTCCCCGTCGGAGAGGCCGAGGCGGGCGATCTCCATCCGGAACGACTCGCGCTTCACGGTGTCGCGCAGCTCGTGCCGGAACCATTCGTGGAGGACGTTCCGGGCGACTCCGTAGAAGTACCCGGCCCGATCCTCGTGCGCCGAGGCGTCCAGCCCTCCGCATCGGGCCGCCACCCGGAGGACGCACTCCACCGCGAGATCCTCCGCGTCCCGGCACCCGCGGCCGGCGTAGAAGGAGACGAGCTTGCGCACGATCGCGAGGTAGCGGGCCTCGGCCTCCGCGTCGCGGTCCGGGCCTCTCTTGCCGGGGCGTTCGGGGTCCAGGAAGTCGAGCAGGTTCTCCCACGACTTCTGGGGGAGAAGGGGCTCCGACGCCGGGGCCGGGTCCGTCATCTCCATTCACCCTGCAGAACGAAGGCAGCCCAATAATACGGCGGACGCCACCGGTCGTGTCGCCACAGGTCGACCTGTGCCTCCCGGAGCGCGGCGGCGGGGGAGAGGCCCTTCTCGAGCATCCCCTGGTAGAAGCGCCTCATCATCTCGCCCGTCGCGTCGTCGTCCACCTTCCAGAGGCTGGCCACCACCCGCTTCGCCCCCGCGTACATGAACCCGCGGACGATCCCCACCAGGCCTTCGCCCCTCACCGGCCGACCCAGCGCCGTGTTGCACGCGCTCAAGACGACCAGCTCCGCCGGGAGGTGGAGCTCGTAGATGTCGTGCAGGCGCAGGACGCCGTCCTGGGCCTCGCCCCGCTCGCCGTACATCGAGAGGACGACGCCGGACAGGCCCGGGGTCTCGTTGTCCAGGACGCCGTGGGTGGCGAAGTGCACGATCCGGTACTGCGCGAGAACGGGGCTCGTCGCGGTGGCCCGGCTGGCCTCGAAATCCACTGCCCGCAGCGCCATCCCGGGAGGAGCCATGGCGACGATGGCGTCGGCCTCCTGGCGCGTGGCGGCGAGCCGCGGGTAGCCGGGGAGGCGACCGCGCGGGCCTTCGGCCGACCTCGTCGCCACCCGATCCGCCGCGACTGGCAGACGCGGGTCGTCCGCCTCGAAGACGGGGTCGGCCAGCACGGCGACCGCCTTCGGGGGCGGCTTCCGCCCCATCGTCTCCCGGCGGAGCATGGCGAGGACGGCCGCCGAGGGCAGGTTGACGATCTCGTGCTCGACGACCATCGGCACGGGACCGCTCCTGCCGGGCACGGGCAGCGCGGCGAACGGCACGTACTGCAGCGCGCCGTCGGCGACGACCAGGATCCTCTTGCCGGCCATCTTCTTCGCGACGGGACCGAGGAGCATCTCGCCGAGGCGCGCCGCCTCCGCCCCGTACTCTGCGTCGGCCTGCTCGACCTGCCGGCGTCGGTCCCGGGCGGGCCCGCTGAGGCTCAGCCGAGCCGTCAACCGCTCGTGCACGCGCTGGGCCTGCCGCTCGATCTCCGCCCCGGGGGGGAGCTCGTGGCTGCCCAGGCCCTCGCGCGAGACTGCCCAGAGGTAGCTCCGCTCGTCGCCGAGAGCGTACTCCAGCAGGAGGGTGTCTGCGTCGAGCACGTCCTTCTGGACCTCGCGGAGGCGAAGGGATCGGGGCCGGGCGAGGGCCGCGTAGCTCGGGCTCTTGCTGCGGATCTCCGCCTGGAGCTCGTCGTAGCGACGCTCGAGGTCGCGATACTCGGCCGCCAGGGCGGCGGCCTCCGGCCCCCCGGGGCCGCCGAGACGTCCCTGGCGCAGAGCCCAGTCGTCGAACGCGCACTTCACCTTCTGCTCCCGCATCGCGAGGTCGGTGTCGAGACCCTCCCGGAGGTCGACCCCCGCTTCGGTAAGGCTGTCGAGCAGGGACCGGGCCCGGGCCCTCTCGCTGGCCTCGAAGGCCGCTGCGGCCAGGCCTTCTCCAGGATGGAGCCGGCTCAGCCTCATGAGCACGTCCATCTGGAGCTCGTGGTAGCGGTACACCGAGGCGAAGTAGGACGTACGGAGATCACGGCTCTCGACGGCGGTGCGAAGCGACTCGACGACCTGGAGAGCGCGCTCGACGTGGCTTCGGACGCCCTCGAAGTCGCCGCGGCCCATGGACGTCCTCGCGAGCCCGAAAAGCGCGCGTGCTTCCGTGACCCGGTCTGCGCTGGCCGAGCTGAGAGCCAGGGCTCGAGTGAAGTGCCCGGCCGCGGCGTCGTGCTGGCCGAGGAAGTCGGCAGCGTCACCCAGGTCGGAAAGGGTCTGGGCCTCGAGACGCGGATCGTTGGGACTCTCCGGCGCCCGCTGCAGGGCCAGCGATCTCTGGAGGTACAGCTGGGCCCCCTGCGGTTGGCGACGGACGAGCTGGACCACGCCGATGAACCTGAGCGCGATCGCCTTCCACCGTGGAATACCCATCTCCTCCGCAAGGCGGAGGGCGCGCTCGAATCGGCTCAGGGCCTTCGTGTCGTCGCCGCCGACGAGGTAGCTCTGACCCACGAAGAAGAGCAGGTCGATGGCGACCGACTTGAGTCCTGCCCTCTCGAACACGGCGAGAGCCTGCTCCCAGTACATCAGGGCCGAGCGGTCCTCCGCCATGTCCTGGTAGACCTCGGCCAAGCCGGTGAGGGCGGCCCCTTCCCAGACCACGTCTCCGATGGACCTCAAGGACACGAGCGCGGCCTCGAACTTGCTCTGTGCCTCCTGATACTCGCCCCGGCGCCGCAGCAGACGCGCGTCGGCGACCAGGGTGATGGCCTGCTGCCGGCGGTCGCCCAGAGACGCCCAGAGAGCCCGCGCGCGTCGGTACCGCATGCGTGCCTCGTCGAAGCGGCTCAGGTCCGAGTAGACGTAACCCTGGTTGAGGGACGCCTGGGCCTCCCCTCGCGGGTCGCCGAGCCTCGTCCACAGGTCCCCCGCCTGGCGATAGAACCCGAGCGACGGCTCCAGACGTTGCTGGTGGTACGCCACTTCACCGAGGCAGGCGAGCGCCTTGGCTTCCGGTCCTAGGGCGGCCCGCTCGCGCGCCAGGTCGAGGGCGACCTCGCAGTGGCGCTGAGCCTCGGCGTAGTGTTCCGGGCTGTCGGCCACGTAGGCCTGGGCGAGGCCGACGTCACTGCGGACCTCGCTTTCGAGGATGGGCTCCACCGGTCCCTTCAGGAGCAGCAGAGCCTCCTGGTAGCTCTTCAGCGACTCGCCTAGCCTTCCCAGCTGCTCGTAGCTCGCTCCGGCCCCGCGGGCGGACCGAACGGCCATTCGAAGGTCGCCCGCTCGCTGGAAGCGGGTCATGGCCGCGCGGTACTTCTCGATCGCCCGCTGGCTGGCCTCCTCCTCGTACTTCATCCGCAGCGCGTCGGCCTCGGCCAGCAGGCGCTCGGGCGGCGGGCTGGCGCGACAGCCGCTCCAGCCCGCCACTGCGACCATGAGACCGGCCCGGAGGACGGTCGTGGGTCGTCCCATGGAGATCAACCCACGCCGGAGTGGCCAGGCGGCTTCACGTCGTGGAAGAAGCGCCACCCTTCCCCGGCCAGTAGGTCCTCCCGATAGCCGGAGTCAGGTTCTTCACCCAGGTCTCACGATCGCTGAGAAAGCGCGTGTGTCCCCCGTACTTGGTGTGACCGCCGTACTTCGTGTGGCCGCCGTACTTGGTATGACCCCCGTGCTTCGTGTGCCCTCCGTACCGGCTCTCGCGGCCGCTCAGCCCGCTCGCGCGCAGGAACAGGTGAGCCATCTCGTCCGCCTGGTCCTCGGTCGGGAGGTCGCCCCTCCTGACGGAGTCGTCCGTGCTCGCCTTGACGCGCTCGCCCTTCTTCCGAACGACCTCGTGTATGGCCTCCAGGATCTGCGAGCTGAGCGTCACCCCGCCCAGCAGCGCTCTCACGCGCTCCTGCAGCAGGCGCTCGAGGTCCGGGAGGTCGAGGAGGCAGGTCGACGTCGAAGGAGTCTCCACCGGCTTCAGCTCCGGTCTCTTCGGGCGCCGAGTGGCGGCGACGTGCGCCCTCACGAAGGCGTCCCAGCCGGTGTCCCTCGCGAATTCCAGGTGCGAGGCGTCGTACTCCGTCGACACGACCGCCCAGGGGAGATAGATGGAGAGACCGAACGAGTACTGGCAGGCGTAGCCGCTGCAGCCGGCGTTGACAACGCACTCGCGCACCGCGTCGGCCGTCCTGGCGCAGGCCGTCGCGACGTCCGGTCGGCCGGCGAACCCTTCCCGCAGCTGATCGCAGAAGTCCTTCAGGTCGACGAACTGGTCGCTCTTGTACGTCTGCGCATACCAATGAGCGAGGAGAACCCTGCGGTGTCCCTCCGGATCGAGCCCCGCGAACGCGCCGGTGAGGCCCTTCGTCGCCGCCGCCACTGCATCCATCTTCTCCCCGAGCTCCATCGCGGCCAGATCGGCGGAGCGGCCCGCGGAGCGATCGAAGTCCGTGTAGTGCTCGACGTACTCGATGACGATCTGCTTCGCCAGGTCCTTCGGCTCGATCGCCGGCCCCTTCTCCTTGACCATGGCGAGGAGTCGGCGGTAGGGCCACCCGAACTCGGGCTCGAGGCCCTCCGCCGCCACCATGAGGTCGACGTCTCGGCGAATCTGATAGGCGATCTCGCCCATGCTCATGTAGCAGGCGTCCATCCCCAGGATGTCGATCTTCTTGTTGAGGATGCCCTTCGCGTCGGCGAGGGCTTCGGCGAGTTCGAGGATCGTGAGGGAGTCGCCGGACGATTCGTCGCTGAGAAAGAAGTCCTCGGTGATGCCGCTCCCGTGTCCGGACAGGATGAGGAGGTGCTTCATGTCCGCGGCGTGATACTGCTGGTGGGCCCATGCGATGAAGTCGGTGAGCGCCTTCCTGCTTCCCGTATTCGTTGCCGGGGTGCACCTGACGAGGAACTGATCGACGCGCGTCTTCTTGTCGCCGTTTGGAAGAGTGGCGAGGCTGAAGTCGTACCACTGCGTGAGCAGGCTGTCGCCGCCCGGATCGAAGAGCGCGACGATTCTGTACCCCTCCGGGGGGCCCTCGGCCACGAGATCCTGCAGCGCGAGGACCATGTCCTCGGTGAGGTTGTTGTCGCCCGCCAGGTACACCATGACGAGCCAGGGATCCTTGGCGGGGGTCCCCGACGGCTCGCCGGCCTCGCCCCCGCGGGACGACGCCAGCCCCAGGCCGGCCGCGGCGCCGGTCTGGACGAAATCACGTCTGGACAGAGTGGACATCGCTTGCGCTCCCCGCTCACGCGACGCGTGAGCACCGATTCCCTGCCTCACGTCCATTCCGCGACACGGCGACCAGGTTGACGTCGTCCGGAAGCGGCCGGCCGCGGCCGAAGTCGACCGCCTGGGCGGCCAGGCGCTCGATCACGTTCCGGCCCTCCTGGCCGGCCACCTCGTCCAGCACCTGCCGCAGCCGGCAGTCCTCGAAGCACTGGCCGAACGCGCTCCGGATGCACCCGATCCCGTCGGAGGAGAGGAGGAGCACGTCTCCCGGCTCCAGCCTGACGCCCCGGACGGGATGGAGATCCTCGCCCTGGCCGTCGAGGAGGCCGAGGGGGCGGCCGTCCAGCCGCACTTCCTCGACCCTGCGCTCGTTGGCGTGGAGGAGGAAGGGGTGCGGGAGGCCGGCGTTGGCGAGCCGGATCTCCGATCCTTCGAGCCCCAGCCGCGCCGCCGCGGCGGCTACGAACACGCCCGAGGGCAGCATCCGGCGCAAGCGTGCGCTCATCTGCCGGAGCACCTCGCCCGGGGCGCCCGTCGTCTCCGCCGCCTCTTGAAAGGCCGCCTTCACGAGCATGGTGATGAGAGCGGCCTCGACGCCGTGTCCCATGACGTCCGACACGAGAAGCACGGCAC
>Ga0335076_10007824_pt1 | contig 10776 bp, 9 predicted proteins | sample Lox_Sample_25_FD_206717 | JGI IMG/M metagenome (GOLD analysis project Ga0335076, IMG submission 206717) | Soil microbial communities from Loxahatchee National Wildlife Refuge, Florida, United States - Lox_Sample_2.5 | ecosystem: Environmental > Terrestrial > Soil > Wetlands | place: USA: Florida...
TGTGCGTCACGAAGTCGGCATACGTGCGGTTCCGCACGTATGCAACATCCGTAAACTCTGTCACAAAGTGGCATGACCGGCAGTTGATCGATTGCCCCGCAAACGGTCCCGGCAACATGCCCATCGGTGTACTCACCTCTGCCACCACGGGATCGCCCACCGGCAGCGGGTCGTTAATGCCCGTCATATTCTCAGCAAAGTATTCCGCGAAGCGCGTGTCCACAAAGATACGCTCGCCCACATTCTGGTCCGCGATGGAACCGCCTTCGGATTCTGGCGCAGCCGCCGGCGCGTCACCCGAACTACAGCCTGTCGCCCAGACTATCGTTGCTACCAGCAAAAATAGTAATCCCTTAGACAGAGTCGCCCCGGTCCTCACGGTTCTCTCCCCTATTCCTTCTTCCAATTGGCGCTTTGCGCCGAGCCACCCTCTATGCCCAAACTCTTCACGAACGTAATCACCTGCCAGCGCATCGGCTCCGGCAATGCCGCCCATGTCGGCATGCCTTTCGGCAGGTTCCCGTTTTTCAATAGCCAGAAGATTTCCCCGTCGGTTGCGTGTTGCACCCGCTCGCTTCGCAGGCTCGGATGTTTTCCCCGGCCCAACGCATCTTCGCCATGACATTTCGCGCAATGATCATCAAAGATCCGAGCGCCGCCAGCCACAGCATCCACCTGTCCTGCATAAGGATTTACGCGCTTGCGATCCGCGTCGGGCACATGCTTCAACCAGCTTCCATCCGCTGCTATGCAAACGAACGCGACTGTCACTGGTCCGACGACTCGAACCCACAGTGGCAATTTCATCAGTTTGCCCCCTGCGCTTTGTGTCTCCGGAACTGGTCGAAAAACTGCTCGATTTCGTATGAAACTTCGAATCGCCACAGTACACCCACGCTGTTGGCGTTCAATCCGAAGCTTGGTTCGAATCCGATCGAGGGCCCTTTCGGAATATTGAATTGAAGGATTGGGCCCAGGTATTGTGAAGTCTGCTTCCAACCGAATCCGTCACCGGTGCCCAATCCCCCGTAAAGTTCCATTCCCGCGCTGAAGTTTTCTCGGCAGAACGTGCACTTCTTTTTGCCTGCTTCGAGCGCCAGCGGACGGCTCACGGCCAGCGCGTATCCGAACTCCCACGCCTCGCTTTCATTCAGTGCCTTCTCCGTTATGAAGTTCTCGGAGATGTTCCACCCGTGCGTATTACTGGAAAGAATCAGTTTCAATTCCAGCGAACGCTCCCTCTCCGCTCGAGCTGCCGCATTCGGAACATACAAGTCCAGAATCGAGTCATGCCCCATCACTTCTAGAAAACTGCGATCGGCTTTATTCACATCTTCATACTCGATGTACAACACCGGATTGATGGCGTGCGTCCGCATGAGTGGCCGAAAACGGTTCTCCCACCGATAGCCTGTAAGAATCGTTGAATCGTTCTGTGTGGTCTGGCCGGAAAGATAAACTTCCGTTGTCCAATACGCTTTTATGCCGTATTCAAACTCAATCGTCGCGCTATTGAACGCGTTGGTATTTTTCGGCGCGGCATTGATGCCTTTGTACGAAATCTCTAAATTGCCCGGTTCCTCCATCACGTCCGAATAGGTCACGAAGTACGGCGGTTCTTGCGCGTGCGCGCCCGCTGGCCAAAAGAAGAACAACGCGAAAATCCAAACGAAAGAGCCGCACGCCGATCGCCAGCGAGTTTTGCAAGTTAGTTGCAAGTAGGAAGACTGCACGCCTCTACTCATCCGGTTCACACCCCACAGACAAAGTTGGTTTGTATCTGATATAAGACTAACTTAGTCTGGTATTACATGCAAGCAATTTGCAACTGCGACGGCGTCTTCCCTTCGCTTCCTAACTATCCCAAACTCAATACCTTAGAACAGTCCAACGAAACTCAGCATAATTCGCTTGCCGCGCTTCGCAAGATTTCCGTATGCCGGTCAATGTCCTCCGCCGTAGTCTCAGGACACATCAACGCCATATTGTGGAATGGCGTCAGTAGTACACCGCGATTCAGCGCATACAAATGTAGCAATCGCTCCAGTTCAAAATCCGCCGCAGCCGCTGACTCGGCGCCATTCCGCGGCGGCTTCTCATGGAACATGTACTCTGCCCTACAGCCCAACCGCTGTACGTTCCAGGGGAGACGATTTTGGTCGATTACCGCACAAACGCCATCATTGAAACGAACCGCTAGCGAAATCATTTTTTCGAAGTTCTGCGCGGTTAGCACGTGCTCGAGGGTCGCGCGCATTGCCGCCAGCGAGACGGCGTTTCCCGCGAGCGTTCCGCCGATGCCGCCGACGTCGCAATCCTCCAGATGTATCCGCGCACCGATTCTCTGTGCAACTTCCTCCGTGCAGCCATACGCTGCACCTGGAATCCCGCTCCCGATGGCTTTGCCGAACACCACCATGTCCGGTTCCAACTTCCATTCCGCCGAACAACCACCTGGACCCGCGCAGATCGTGTGGGTTTCATCCGCAATCAGCAGAGCGCCGTAGCGGTGTGCGAGTTCCCGCGCGGTTTTCCAGTAGCCCTCGTCAGGGAGGATGATCCCGACGTTCGTCATGGCCGGCTCCGCCAGAATGCACGCCACATCGTGACGCTTCAACGCGTCGTCAAGTGCATTCAAGTCATTAAATTCGACAACCCGCGTCGTTTCCGCCGGATTGACGGGTGGGCCGATGTTTCCCCGTCGAGGACCAACGACACCCTCATACACTCCGGCGAACGACTCGTCGACCGTACCGTGGTAGCAATAGTGATAAACCAGAATCTTCGGTCGCTGTGTGATCTCGCGCGCGATGCGGATTGAGAACCGGTTTGCATCCGTTGCCGTCAGCGTAAACTGCCAGTAGGGCAAACCAAAGCGTTTTTGCAGGTCTTCGCCTACGAATAGCGCGTCCTCCGTCGGCAACATCAGGGTGATGCCTTCGCGCATCCGTTTCGCCACCGCCTCGACCACCACGTCAGGGGAATGCCCCGTCATCGCTCCTGTATCGCCCAGACAAAGGTCTACATATTCATGTCCATCGACACAAGTGAATCGGCCCCCCTTGGCCGTCTCCACAAATACCGGGTAGGCACCGGCCCATTTCTTCATCCAGTTCATGGGCACGCCGCCTAGAAGCGACCGCTGCGCGCGCCCGTACAGGGCAGCCGAACGGGGATGCTCTGCCACAAATTTCTTTTCTTCTCGTTCGTACAGCTTCTCTAGCTTTGCACGATCAATCGTTCGCATTGCAGTTTTTCGGCCCGGTTTTTGCTCAAGGAAATTATTTAACTCTGAAATCATCCATATCTTCTGGATGCATAGGGAAATATTCATTTTCCTCAAACGATCGATATCCGGCTCGCATGTCTTGAAAATAGCGAGGAGGCCCCAGAAGTTCCTTTACTTTTGACAAGGCCAACTTTACGTCATTCGTGTGAATGAAAATATTGAACTCTCCAGAGCCGATATCGTGCCCATCTACAACGCCCCGATCACCCAAACCGGAGATGAGAATGCCTTCAATCATCTGCAATCGCTGAAAATCCCCAGAGCTAAAACTGGAACAATACCACTGAAGGACTAACTGATATTTCATTCAGGCCTTTTATCGCAATTCGTGAATGATTTCTTTGACCGCGTTCGCTCCACTCGCACCGGTTAGCCCGTTTCCAGGATGCGTACCGTTGCCGCAGAGGAACAACCCCTTAATGGGTGTTTGGTATCGCGCCCAATCCAACACGGGACGCATCGTGAAGATCTGATCCAGCGCCAATTCGCCGTGAAAGATGTGCCCTCCGGTGTACCCGTAAGTCTCTTCCAGGTCCAGCGGCGTGATCACGTGCGCTCCCTCGACCAGATTCGCCAGGTTCGGTGAGTACGCACCCAAAGTCCGAATCACCGTGTTCACCACTTCCCCGCGACGCATATTCCAATCCCCTTCCTTCAAATCGTAAGGAGCAAACTGGAAATACGCGGAGAGCACATGCTTTCCCGTCGGAGCTAGCGACGGATCCAGCAGCGTCGGGATCGTGACATCGAGATACGGTTCGGCTGAGATTTCACCGTATTTTGTGGCGTCGAACGCCTTCTCCAGGTAATCGATCTCCGGTCCAATATGAATGCGCCCCGAAAGCGCTTCATGGTAACCGTCGGGTCCAACCGCATTCGAAAGCGAGGGGAACGATGGCAAGTCCCCCAACGCGAGATGAACTTTGGCCACATTGCCGCGAGCCCGAAAATTCTTTATGCGCATCGCGAAAACAGGATCGAGATCAGCGGGTTCCAGCAACTGGAAGAACGTGCGCTTCGGGTCAACGCCGGAAACCACCGCTTCACAGGCGATCTCCTCCCCGTTAGCGAGGATAACCCCTGAAACAGCACCGTCTTTCGTGCGGATCCGCGTAACCTCAGCATCCGTCCGAATCTCGGCGCCGGCATGCCGCGCCGCCTCGCCTAATGCCCGCGCAAATTCCCCCAACCCTCCGCGAGGAAATGCAGCGGACCCTACCGGATGAGAATCAGCGGCAGCCCGAAGCAGCAAAACCGCCGTCGAACCAGCCGACCATGGCCCCAAGTTCGCTCCGAAAATACCTCGCGCGGCAATAACGGCGCGTAGCAACTCCGTCTCGAAAAACTCCGCCACAAAATCGGCAGCGGCCATCGGCCCCCACCGCAACAGATCCAGCATGCCCGTCTTGCCCAGTCTGCGCACACCGCGTCCGGTCACTAGAAGGTTCCAGAGATCCTCCGGTGACGGCTTGTCGATTCCCGGCGGCGTGATGGACACAAGCTGGCTAAAGACTACGGCAAGCTTTTCCAGATTTTTCGCGAACTCCGTGTACCTCGCCCCATCTTTGGCCGACAGATGCGAGATCGCACCGGCCGTTTTTGCCGCGTCGTCGTAAAACAGCAACCCTCGTCCATCCGGCGCCGGCGCAAACACCCTTGGATCTGGCCGGAAAATCTGCAGATTGTATTTCTCCAGTTGCATTTCCCGGGCCACGTCGGCCCGCAAGGGGCCCAGCGTATGCGCTAGGGTCGACGCCTTGAATCCAGGATGAAATTCCTCCGTCGCCGCACCTCCACCCGCGACCGCACGCCGCTCCAGAACCAACGGCTTGAACCCGCCCTTGGCCAGATAAAAAGCGGCGATCAATGCGTTGTGGCCGCCTCCAATAAGCACTACCTTCTGTCCGATGGGCATGGTCAGTTCGCCGCCTTCTTCCATTCTTTCAGGATTACCTGGCTCGCGATCCTGCCGTTCGCGCCCATGATTCCGCCGCCCGGGTGCGTCGCCGAGCCACACATATAGAGGTTTGTGATCGGCGTCCGGTAGTACGCCCATCCCGGCACCGGGCGGAGGAAAAATAGCTGCTCCAATGAAAGTTCGCCCTGGAAGATGTTCCCCTGCGTTAATCCGAATTCGCGCTCCAGGTCGAGCGGCGTAAGAACCTGCTTTCCGATAATCAGTTCCTTAATATTCGGCGCATGTTCCGCTATCGTGTTGATTACGTTATTTCCGAACGCCTCGCGCTGGTCATCCCACGTGCCTTCGGCCAGTTTGTACGGCGCGTACTGCACAAAGCAGGACAGCACGTGTTTGCCTGCCGGCGCCACCGACGGGTCCGTCAGGCTGGGAATCACCATGTCGATGTACGGCCGCTGGGAGAAATGTCCATACTTCGCGTCGTCATACGCCCGCTCCATGTACTCCATCCCGGGCGAAATCGACATGGCGCCGCGCAGGTGTGCCCCCACTCCAGGCAACGCGCGAAAATTAGGCAAGCCATCCAGCGCCAAATTTACTTTTCCAGAAGAACCCCGGAATTTATACCGGCGCACACTTTCGACGAAATCCGCCGGTAACTCCTTGGACTCCAGAAATCTTTCGAACGTCAGGTGCGGATCCACGCTCGACGAAATCACATTGCAGTAGATCTCTTCACCGCTCTTCAGCGCCACTCCGGCGGCCCGGCCATTCTTCACGATGATTCTATCGACTGGCGCCTGCGTGCGAATTTCCACGCCTGCCTCTCGCGCCGCCGCCGCAATCGATAGAGAAATCGCCCCGGTACCGCCTCGGCTGAAGCCCCACGAACGGAAAGCTCCATCAATTTCGCCCATATAGTGATGCAGCAGCACATACGCCGTTCCAGGTGAACGAATCCCCAGAAACGTCCCGATAATTCCCGACGCTGACATCGTCGCCTTCAGCACATCCGTCTCGAACCACTGGTCCAGAAAGTCCGCTGAACTCATGGTCATCAACTGGATCAACGTGTAGCGCTCGTCGGACGAGAGTTCACGGAAACGCTGCAGCATAAAATTCAACTGCTTCAGATCTCTCGGGTTTAACGTCGTGGGGTCGGGGGGAATCATCGATAGCATCGGCTTCACAAACCGGCACATCGGCGTCATCATTTTCGAAAATTCATCGTATGCTTCCGCATCCAGCCGTGAATGCCGTCGAATTTCGCGCTGAGTTTTCGCGTGATCGTTTACCCGCCACAAATAATCCCCGTTGAGCATCGGCGAGAACGTGCCGTCTAGCGGCAGAATTTCCAGCCCGTGACGCGGCAAATCCAACTCCCGGATGATTTCCGGACGCAACAACGACACTACGTACGAACACTCGGAAAACAGGAAGCCTGGCACGATCTCTTCGGTAACGGCGGCTCCCCCCAACACATGCCGCCTCTCCAGAACCAGCACTTTCTTTCCAGCTTTCGCCAAATAGGCGGCGTTCACTAATCCGTTGTGACCGCCTCCGATGACCACCACATCGTAGGACTGAGACATTCGAATAGAACTCCAGTAGGAATGAGGACAGACCCTGACCGCGAAGAACATGTCATTCTACTGAGAGCGTGCCGCCTTCTCAAGGTCACCCACGCTTTCCCTGGCCTTGCGGTCACACAGAATTCGAAACTATAATTTCGCTGTTCGTACTACAAATTTCGTATCGTAACGTTGTCGCCTTCGACGGAGGACATGTGCCTGTCGGAACCGCTTTTCACGAACGAACGCTTGCTCTCTGCGAAAGCCTGAATTTCAAGGAGTGGTCCGGTTATTACACCGTGGCCGCTTATGAAATGACCCACGAGCATGAATACAACGCGATCCGCAACTCCTCCGCGCTGATCGACATTACTCCGCTCTTCAAATATATGCTCACCGGGCGCGATGCCACCAAGCTTGTGAACCGCGTCATCACTCGCGACGTCAACAAAGTTGCCGTTGGCCAGGTCATCTATTGTTGCTGGTGCGATCCCGAGGGCAAGGTCATCGACGATGGCACCATCACGCGCCTCGGTGAAAATGAGTACCGCTGGACCGCTGCCGATCCCAGTCTCCGATGGTTCCGCCAAAATGCCTTCGGCCTCGACGTTCAGATCGAAGACATTTCAGAGAAAATCGCAGCCCTGGCCTTGCAGGGCCCTACCTCCGGGAAACTTCTTCACGCCGTCGCCGACGTCAACATCGCCGCTCTAAAATATTTCCGCGTGGCCCACGGAAAAATTGCCGGCATTCCTGTCGATATTTCCCGCACAGGCTACACTGGTGACCTCGGTTACGAAATCTGGGTCTCCTGGCAGGATGCCCTCAAAGTCTTCGACGAATTGATGATCAAAGGTCGACCCTTCGACATTCACCCCGCCGGTATGGTGGCCCTCGATATCGCCCGCATAGAAGCCGGGCTAATCTTGATCGAAGTGGATTACATCTCCAGCAAACGGGCGTTAATCGACGATCAGAAGTACACTCCCGGTGAAATCGGTCTCGGAAAGCTCGTCGACCTGAAAAAAGAAAATTTCGTCGGCCGCGACGCTCTGGCTGTCGAAGCAAAACACGGTGGCCCACCTCGCACGTTAGTCGGTCTCGAAATCAACTGGAGTGAAGTCGAGGCGCTCTACGAAAAAATTGGCATGGCCCCGCAAGTGCCCGCTACTGCCTCGCGTGTTGCTGTGCCGGTGTATCGCGGCGGGCGCCAGGTCGGCAAAGCCACTTCCACCACGTGGTCGCCAACATTGAAGCGCATGATCGCCCTCGCCTCCATCAGCCGCGAAAGCGCCACGCTCGGCTCCACGTTGAGCATGGAATTAACTGTCGAGGCAGCTCGCAAAACCGTATCGGCGAAGGTCGTGCCTTTGCCCTTCTTCAATCCCCCACGCAAGACCGCAGCCCTGGCACTGTAACCGCCCGGGTCCATAGTTGCGTCTCAGGTTCGCATGCGAGAAAGCGTTCCAAGCCGCACCGCTCTGCGCGTGGCTCTTCGCCGAGCCGCTCATCAATTGCTAGACTCACCGAGAGTGTTGGACGATCCCCTGGCTGTCCCATCGTCGGCGAAGCGATCGCCGAAATTCAGGGTTCGCCCGCAAAGCAGAATACGCGCACCGCACGTCATTTTCGCGCCTTCATGGTCGCCCGCAGCCGCCTTGCGGAAGACCAACTAGCAGCATGCATCGCACGCGGTGTTTCCCAATACCTGATTCTCGGGGCGGGGCTGGATACTTCCGCATTTCGCGGCGTCGCCTTGCACGGAGTGCAGGCGTTCGAAGTGGATCATCCCAGCACGCAGGCATGGAAGCGCCACCGGCTGGAAGCTGCAGCCATTTCAATTCCTCCTTCGGTGCGCTTCGTAGCCGTGAATTTTGAGCGTCAAGAACTCGAAGACGAGTTGCACAAATCGGGTTTCCGCAGCGATCGCCCTGCGTTTGTCTCGTGGCTAGGCGTTGTCCCTTATCTGACCAGGGAGGCGGCTAGGCACACCTTGCTTTTTTTGGGGCGTCTGCCTGCGGGCAGCGGTGTTGTTTTCGACTACGCCGTTTCCCGGTCAGCGTTGCGACTCCTGGAACGGATGGCGCTGGATGCCTTGTCGCGGCGCGTTGCGCGGGCCGGTGAACCCTTCCGCCTGTTTTTCACTCCGGAAGAATTGCGGCGATTCCTTACCGGTCTCGGTTTTCGAAAAGTCGAGCAATTGAGCCAGCAAGACATCAATGCGCTCTATTTCTCCCATAGAACAGACGGGCTCTCCGTCGCCGGAGCCGCGGGACGATTGGTCACTGCGTGGACCTAGCGGAAGAACGACTCAATGCGACAACGCATACTGCTCCGCTTCCACGAGCATTGCGTCCAGGTCGCCACGATCCAACAGCTTGCCATTCAAAATCACCCCCCGGATCCTTTGCGTGTTGTGAATATTCTCCAACGGATTTGCCTCCAGCAAAACCAGGTCCGCTCGTTTTCCCGGCTGAATGGTCCCCTGTTGCGCGTCGCGACCCAGAAATTCCGCGCTGCTTCTTGTGGCCGCTTGGAGGGCCTGCATCGGCGTCAACCCAGCCTCGACCAGCAACGCCAGCTCCTCGTGCAAGCCGAATCCCGGCAAAACATCGGGCGCCGCCGCGTCGGTCCCAGCCATCAGGCGAACCCCCATTTTGTTCATGGAATTCACCGTTTCGAGTGATTGCTTCACCAACGCACGCCGCTGTTCAAAATCCTTTGCTACGCGTCCGTCCATCAGACTGTCTCGCGTCTTTCGCCAGTTCTGCCTCACCTCATTAGGCACATATTTCAGTCGCGCATCGCCCGGCGCGTCACGTTCCGGCACCAAATATCCCAAGTCAACCAGAAGGACCAGGGTCGGCACCTGCCAGGTCTGATTTGCAAGAAATTTGCCAAATAAGCCGTTCGCCTTTTCCGCCGAATACGATTCAAGCAAATCCTCCGTCCACGCTCGTTCCCGTTCCAGAACCTGCTCCTGATTCTCATGCTGCGGTGGTGGAACAAGTTGTCGCCGGCGCAACTCCTCTTCCCGTGTGGAACAGCCCAACAGTACTCCCGTAAGATGCTCTATGCTCGCCTGGCCTGCATCCGATGCCGCAGCCGCTGTGATCGAGTCCGGAACGTGTCCGACAAACCGAATCTCTTTCCTCTTCGCTTCCTCCGCGATCGAATAATACGGAACGGGCTGCAAACGGGATTGCACCTTGATGAAATCCACTCCTTCGCTCGCCAGCTTGTCCACCGCGTCCGTCGCCTGCGCCGTGTTCTGCACCACGATCGACGGCTGGAAGGAAGGAGGATTGCCATCCAGGTAAGGACCGGTAAAGAAAATCTGCGGCCCAAGCCGCCTTCCAGAATTGATCTCTCGCCGAAGCGCCTTCAGAAGTTCAACCTTCCCTCCCATATCCCGAACCGTCGTGATGCCGTTCGCCACCAGGAGAGAAAGAATGAATTCGCGGCTGCCGCCAGGCTCGCCCGCTCCGGTCAGATGAATGTGCATGTCCGCAAGTCCGGGAATCAAGAATTTCCCTTTGCCGTCGATCACCCTGGCGCCATTAGGAATTCGCATAGCCGAAGACGGACCCACCGCCGCGATCCGCTTTTCTTCGACAATCACCGTGAAGTCGTTGGAAGGGTTCGCGCCAGTTCCGTCGATCACCGTAACATGCGTGATCGCAATCCCCTCCTCATTGCGAGGAGAGCAGGCCGTAAGTAGAAGTGCGAAACAAAGAAAAGAAAGAATCAAGCGGAGCGATCGCAGAAGGGACGTGAACACACCGCATTCTATCGTGCCGCCTCCCGACCCGCCAATCTCCGGATCCTACCTTTGGCTACCAACGAAACCACATTGAAGAACGCCTTTGCGACCAAGGATTTCATCCAGAGAACTGTGCACATTCGCGGTCATGATGTGGCGTTTCACGGTCATGCAAGTCGCCACCAGGAAGTTGGACGCTACTTCGTTGCAGGATTCAGACGATTGTATTTCTTCA
>Ga0335076_10007825_pt1 | contig 10776 bp, 10 predicted proteins | sample Lox_Sample_25_FD_206717 | JGI IMG/M metagenome (GOLD analysis project Ga0335076, IMG submission 206717) | Soil microbial communities from Loxahatchee National Wildlife Refuge, Florida, United States - Lox_Sample_2.5 | ecosystem: Environmental > Terrestrial > Soil > Wetlands | place: USA...
ACGACATCGGCGTTGCGGTCTCGACCGACCGCGGCCTGGTGGTACCGATCGTGCGCGACGCCGATGCGAAGAGCTTCGCGCAGATCGAGAAGGAGGTCGCCGATTACGCGCGCAAGGCGCGCGACGGCACGATCGCGATCGGTGACCTGACGGGCGGCACTTTCACCATCACCAACGGCGGGGTATTTGGCTCGCTGATGTCGACGCCGATCGTCAACGCACCGCAGAGCGCCATCCTCGGCATGCACAAGATCCAGGAGCGCCCCATGGTCGTCGACGGCCAGGTCGCCGTGCGCCCGATGATGTATCTCGCCGTCACCTACGATCACCGCATCATCGACGGACGCGAGGCGGTGCAGTTCCTCGTGGGCGTGAAGGAGGCCCTCGAGGACCCGGGCCGGATGCTGCTCGGAATCTAAGCGGGGGCGCCGAGCTCGGCGGCGTGCTCAGAAGATCTGCCGGAACACCCAGTAGAGCGAGCCCGACAGCAGGATCGCCGCGGGCAGCGTCAGCACCCACGCCATAGCCAGGTTGCGCAGCGTCGTCAGCTGCAGGCCCGAACGGTTGGCGGCCATCGTGCCCGCCACTCCGGACGACAGCACATGCGTGGTCGAGACCGGGAGCCCGAACATGTCGGCGGCGCCGATCGTGGCCATGGCGACCAGCTCGGCGGATGCGCCCTGCGCGTAGGTGAGGTGGGTCTTGCCGATCTTCTCGCCGATCGTCACCACGATGCGCTTCCAACCGACCATGGTGCCGAGACCGAGCGCGATCGCCACCGCCACCTTGACCCACAAGGGGATGAACTTGGTCGCGCGGTCGATCTGCTTCTTGAAGGCGTCGAGATCCTTGCGCGTGTCCGCGCTCAGGCTCGCGGCTTGAGGGTCCTTGCCGAGCAGGCGCACGGCCTCCGAGGTCAGGTACATGTCGTTGCGTACGTTGGTGACGCTGTTGCCGGGGACCTGCGCAAAGCTGCCACTCGTTCTCACCTGCGCGCCGATGCTGCCGGTGATGGCGGCGAGTGCCGGCAGCACGTCGCTGTTCCAGTGGTGGGTGCGCACGTAGGTCGAGAGCGTGGCGCGCGGGTCGGCGGGCACGGCGCCCGGAGCCTCGGAGCGCAGCGCCTGCTCGGTGGTGCTGGCCATGGCGATGAAGGGTGCGACCTGGCTCACCGGCATGGCGCGATTCAGGGCATAGGTGAGCGGCACCGTACCGATGAGGATCAGCATGATGAGTCCCATGCCCTTCTGGCCGTCGTTCGAGCCGTGGGCGAGGGACACGCCGCCGCAGGTGAGGATCAGGATGCCGCGGATCCACCACGGCGGCGAGATGTTGCCGCGCGGCTCCTGATAGAGAGCACGGTTCTTGACGAGCGCCTTGAGGACGAGCAGCAGCAACGCCGCGCACGCGAAGCCGACCAGCGGCGAGAGCAGCAGCGAGTAGCCGATCTTGGTGGCCTGCGCCCAGTCGACGCCGCTCGTGCCGTCGCGTCCGTGCATGAGGGCGTTGGCGACGCCGACGCCGATGATCGAGCCGATCATCGTATGCGAGGAGGACGCCGGGAGGCCCAGCCACCAGGTGCCGAGATTCCAGATGATGGCGGCGATGAGGAGCGCGAACACCATGGCGAAGCCGGCGCTCGTTCCCACCTGCAGGATGAGCTCCACCGGGAGCAGCGAGATCACGCCGAAGGCCACGGCGCCGGAGGACAGCAGCACGCCGATGAAGTTGAGTGTGCCCGAGTACACCACCGCGACGTGCGGCGGGAGCGAATGCGTATAGATGACGGTGGCCACGGCATTGGCCGTGTCGTGGAAGCCGTTGACGAACTCGAAGCCGAGCGCGATGAGCAGCGCCACCCCGAGCAGGAAGTACGGCAGGAGGGTCACGGCATGCGACTTCGTGCCGCTGATGTCGCTCACCAGGCTGAGCCCGGTGTAGCCGACCCCGACGAGCACCAGCGCGAGGAACAGCAGCTGGGTCAGCGGGCCTGGCTTGCGATCGAGGGTGGGTCGGGCGGCGGCGGACGACGGAATGGCCAGGCTTTCGACGGCGCTGCTCATGGATGCCTCTCGCGGTGCGGCAAAGCCAGTGACCCTATGACACTGATATTTCGCTTTCATGACCGGGCGGGGACGGGAGGGACGCCCGGCCACTCCGCTGGCAGCGCGTTTGTGTTAATTTGCGCCGCCTGAGATACCGCTAACCTGAAGTATTACAAACACTTTTATGCCGAACAGCGAACAGCAGGCCCCCGGCGGGTCGGACTCCTTTGATGTCATCGTGATCGGCGGCGGTCCGGCGGGCTACCCGGCGGCGATTCGCGCCGCGCAGAACCAGCTGCGGGTGGCCTGCATCGACGAATGGAAGAATCGCGACGGCAGCGCCACCTTCGGCGGCACCTGCCTGAACGCCGGATGCATTCCGTCCAAGGCGCTGCTCGAGTCGACCGAGCTCTACCACCGCGCGCGCGAGGAGTTCGCGACCCACGGCATCGGCGTCGCCGGCGTGACGCTCGATCTCGCGCAGATGCAGAAGCGCAAGGCCGGGGTCGTCAAGGCCATGACCGGCGGGATCCTGGCGCTCTTCAAGTCGGCGGGCGTCATCCCGCTGCAGGGCCACGGCAAGCTCCTCGCCGGGCGGCGCGTGCAGTTCTCCGCCCACGACGGCACGCGACGCGAGCTCACCGCCAGGCACGTGGTGCTGGCCTCCGGCTCCACCCCGATCGAGCTGCGCTCGGCACCGTTCCAGGCGCCGCAGGTGGTGGATTCCTGGGGCGCATTGGAATTCGATGCGGTGCCGAAGCGCCTCGGCGTGATCGGCGCGGGCGTCATCGGGCTCGAGCTCGGGAGCGTGTGGCGGCGCCTCGGCTCGGAGGTGACCGTGCTCGAGGCGCTGCCGGATTTCCTTGCCATCGCCGATCAGCAGCTCGCCAAGGAAGCGCTGCGGCACCTGAAGAGACAGGGCCTCGACATCCGCCTCGGCGCCAAGGTGACCGGGGCGACGGTGGGGGGCGGCGCGGTCGAGGTGGTCTACGCCGACGCCAAGGGCGAGCAGCGCGTCACGGTGGACCGCCTGGTGGTGGCCGTCGGCCGCAAGCCCTTCACGCGCGACCTGCTCGCTGCGGACACGGGCGTCGAGCTCGATGAGCGCGGCTTCATCAAGGTCGATCACTCCTGCCGCACGGGCGCGGAGAGTGTGTGGGCGGTCGGGGATTGTGTGCGCGGTCCGATGCTCGCCCACAAGGGCAAGGAGGAGGGCGTGATGGTGGCCGACCTGATCGCCGGCCGCTACGGCGAGGTGAACTACAAGGTGATCCCGTCCGTGATCTACACCGCGCCCGAGATCGCCTGGGTCGGGCTCACCGAGGAGCAGGTGAAGGCGAGCGGCCGCGCCTACAAGACCGGCACGTTCCCGTTCCTCGCGAGCGGCCGGGCGCGCGCCATGGAGCAGGCGGCCGGCTTCGCCAAGATCATCGCCGCCCGCGATGATGACGAGATCCTCGGCGTGCACATCGTCGGCCCGATGGCCGGTGAGCTGATCGCCGAGGCGGTGCTCGCCATGGAGTACTCGGCGAGCACCGAGGACCTGCAGCGCACCATCCACGCGCACCCGACGCTCGCCGAGGCGGTGCACGAGGCGGCGCTCAACGCCGACAAGCGCGCGATCGACTCGATCAACCGCTGAAGGCGCGGGCGGCTGGGCGCGCCGCGCGCTACAGCCTTCTGCGGGCCTCGATGACGTTGGGCACGGAGACCAGGCGGCGCAACAGCCGCGCCAGCTGCTCCAGGTCGGACACCGGAATGCGCAGCGCGAAGTGCGCCGTGCCCGCCTCATGATCGGTGCGTGAGCTGACCGCATCGATGCTCAGGTGCTCGGCAGCCACGACGTCGGTGATGTCGCGCAGGAGCCCGCGGCGGTCGTAGGCGTTCACGGCGATCTCCACATCCAGCGTGCCGGTGTTGGCCGCGGCCCATTCGACTTTCAGGACCCGATCGGGCTTCAAGGCACTCATGCGCATCAGGCTGGCGCAGTCGCTGCGGTGCACGGTGACGCCCCGGCCGAGCGTCACGTAGCCGGTGATCGGCTGCGGGCGCAGCGGCGCGCAGCAGCGCGCGAGCGTCGTCGGCAGGTCGCCGACGCCTTCGATCTCGACCGGCGCGGCGCGCCGTCGCGGCGCGGGCCGGCCGGTGCGCACGATGGTCCGCTCGGGCGGCGGGGCGATCAGCCGGCCGGCGGCCTGCATGAGCTGCGTGACGGTGATCTCGCCCTCGCCGAGCAGCTGATAGAAGTGATCGAGGTCGCGGGCGTTGAGCTCGCGTGCCAGCGCCGCGAGCTGCTCGGCCCGCGCACCGATGCGCGCGAGCTCGCGCTCGGCGAGCGCACGTCCCGCACTGCGGTTGTCGCCGACATCCTGGCGGCGGAACCAGGCCCGCACCTTGCTGCGGCTGCGCGGCGAGGCGAGGTAGCCCTGCTCGGGGGCGAGCCAGTCGCGGCTCGGGGCCTCGTGTCTGGCGGTGATGACCTCGACGATCTCACCGTTGGCGAGCGCGCGCGTCAGCGGCACGATGCGCCCGTTGACCTTGGCTCCCCGGCAGCGATGGCCGAGCGAGGTGTGCACCTGGTAGGCGAAATCGAGCGCCGTGGCGCCGCGCGGCAGGTCGATGACCTCGCCCTTCGGGGTCAGCACGTAGACGCGATCCTCGAAGAGCTCGGCGCGCATTCCCTCGACGAAGTCGCGCTCGGCGTCCTCGGCCGCGCCTTCCTGGGGCTCGAGCAGCCGCCGTACCCACTCGATCTTGCGCTGGTACTGCGCATCGCGCGGCCCGCCTTCCTTGTAGGTCCAGTGCGCCGCCACGCCGAGCTCGGCGTGCTCGTGCATCTCGCGGGTACGGATCTGCACCTCGAGGCTCTTCGCCTGCGGGCCGATCACCGCGGTATGGATCGAGCGGTAGCCGTTGCCCTTCGGCGTCGCGATGTAGTCGTCGAACTCGCCGGGGATGTAAGGCCAGAGTCCGTGGACGATGCCGAGCGCCGCATAGCACTCGGGGATGGTGGCTACCACCACACGCACCGCGCGCACGTCGAACAGCTGCTCGAAGGCGAGCTGCTTGCGCTGCATCTTGCGATGGATGCTGTACATGTGCTTCGGCCGGCCGTAGACCTCGGCGGTGATGCCGGAGGCCCGCAGCGCCGCGGCGAGCTCATCGCAGAGCGCCTCGATGTAACGCTCGCGGTCGGCGCGCCGCTCGTTGAGCGCGGCGGCGATGCGCCGGTACTCCTCGGGCTCGAGGTAGCGGAACGCGAGATCCTCGAGCTCCCATTTGAGCTGCCAGACGCCGAGTCGGTTGGCGAGCGGCGCATAGATGACGCGGGCCTCGACCGCGCGGCGCTCGCGCTCGGCGGCGCCGAGCTCGCGCGCGTGGCGCAGCCCCACCAGCTCCTCGGCGAGGCGCGCCAGCACCAGCCGCGGGTCGCTCACCACCGCGAGCAGCATCTTGCGCAGCGTCTCCGCCTGGCGGGCATCGAGTCCGCGGGAGGGCGACCAGTCGCGCGGCAGTCCGAGTGTGCCGAGTCGCTGCAGCGCCACGGCGATGTCAGTCGCTCCCTGGCCGACGATGCCGGCGGTCTGCTCGGGAGTCAGGCCCCGCGAGATCGCCGGACGCGCGAGCAGGGCGTTCGCGAGCTCGGTGCTCTCGGTGAGACCGCCCATGATCTCGGCCGCCTCGGTGGCGAAGCCGAGATCGGCGGGCGAGCGCACGCTCGCCCGCTCGAGAGCGGCGCGCGCGCCGATGATGGCGTCGCGGACGGCGGGCGGACAGACTTGATTCGTTTCCATCGGGTTAAGGTTTAAGTCTATGATAGCGCAGCGTTTCCACCATGCGGCGCCCGATGAGCGCGCCGTCCAGGGGTTTATGACAGGTCATAGCAGCTGGGCCCGCATCCGGCATCGCAACGGCGCGCTCAATGCGCGCCGCGAGCGCAACGCGCCGCCGCGCGCAGGCCAGGCGCTGGTGCGATTCGAGGGCTACGGGCCGGGGGGCGCCGCGGTCCTCATCGAGTGCCTGGCAGAGGACCGGGGACAGGTCGGCGCGCGGCTGCGCAGCGCATTCCTCGAGCACGGCGGCAATCTCGGAGCCGACGGCTCAGTCAGCTACCTCTTCAACACGGTGGGGCTCATGACCTATCCGCCGGGAACCGACGAGGAGCTGCTGATGCAGGTGGCGCTCGAGGCGGGTGCCGAGGACGTGGTGCCGAGAGACGATCGTTCGGTTGAGGTGCTGGCCGATCCGCTCGAGCTCGAGACTGTGCGCGCCGTGCTGACGCACCGCGGCTTTGCGCCCGCGACCGCCGAGGTGACGCAGCGGGCAGCGTCCGCCCACGCACTCTCGGGCGAGCCCGCGCGGCTCATGGTGCGGCTCCTCGAGACGCTCGAGGCGCTCGATGGCGTGCGCGATGTGTATTCGAACGCGGAGATCGCGGACGAGGTGCTCGAGCGGCTGTGAGCGGCGTTCAGCGGCGCAAAAAAAGTCCCCACCGGCAGGGGGACCGCCGGTGGGGCTTAAAAACACCGCGAGCTCGGTTCGGGAAGCAAGCGCGGTGGCTATCCGGTATCGGCAGCCCGGGCCGCGACTCAAGCGGCGTGGGCGAGCGTCGGCTCACAGTTTTGGAATGCGTAAGCCTTTGTTTTCAGTTAGGCTTGTTCCAATGTCGAGATACCGGACGAGGTCGTGGCGCGCGTTTGATCCGGCGGCTCCCGCCCCGACGCTCCCCCCCTCGGGGCCGAACGTTCGAATCCTGGGTCTCGACCCCGGCTCCCGCCGTACCGGCTTCGGCATCGTCGAATGCCGGGGCCCCGAGCTCTCACTCATTGCACACGGCTGCCTCGACGTCAGCACCGCCGGGAGCGCTGCGCGCCTGCGGCTGATCTTCGAAGGCCTGGCGGCACTCGTCGGCGAGCACCATCCGGGCGAGATCGCGGTCGAGCGCGTGTTCGTGAGCCGCAACGTCGACAGTGCGCTCAAGCTCGGGCAGGCGCGGGGAGCCGCGTTGTGCGCGGTGCCGCGCGGCGTGCCGGTGTTCGAATATGCGCCGCGCGCCATCAAGCTGGCGCTCGTCGGTACCGGCGCCGCGGAGAAATTCCAGGTGGCGCACATGGTGCGCATGCTGCTCGGCATCGCGGGTGCGCTCTCGGCGGACGGGGCGGATGCGCTCGCGGTCGCCGTCTGCCACGCACACACGCGGCGCCTCGGGGCGCTCGCGGCCCAGCAGGGCACGAGCCGGACTGCGCGGCAGGCGCTGCGATGATCGGTGCGGTGCGCGGCCGGATCGCCTCCAAGGCTCCGCCACAACTCACGGTCGACGTCGGTGGGCTCGGCTACGAGCTCGAAGCGCCCATGTCGACTTTCTTTCATCTGCCGCCGGTGGGTGCGGAGGTGAGTCTCCTCACGCACCTGGTGGTGCGCGAGGACGCGCACGTTCTTTACGGCTTCGCCACCGAGGAGGAGCGGCGCCTGTTCCGCAGCCTGATCAAGGTCTCGGGTGTGGGGCCTAAGATCGCGCTGGCACTGCTTTCGGGCATGAGCGTTGCGGCCTTCGCCCGCTGTGTGCAGAGTGAGGACGTGGCGGCGCTCACCCGCGTGCCCGGCGTCGGCCGCAAGACCGCCGAGCGGCTGATCGTCGAGATGCGCGACCGGCTGTCGCCGGCGCCGCCGCCCGCGGGGGCGGCCGCCGCACCCCCGGGGGAGAGTCCGGAGGGCGAGGCCTTTGGCGCCCTGGTGGCGCTCGGCTATCGTCCGGCGGAGGCGACGCGGCTGCTCAAAGCGGTGGAGCCGGGGACTTACACGACCGAGGAGCTGATCCGACGCGCGCTGCAGAGCGCGGCGCGGGAGTAGCACGACTTAAGTGACAGCCGAGCGAATCATCAGCAGCGCCGCGGGCGCGGACGAGGATGCGGTCGAGCGCGCCATCCGTCCGCGCCGCCTCGAGGAATACGTCGGCCAGACACCGGTCAAGACGCAGCTCGAGATCTTCATCAGCGCCGCCCGCCAGCGCAGCGAAGCGCTCGATCACGTGCTGATCTTCGGTCCCCCGGGCCTCGGCAAGACGACGCTCGCGCACATCATCGCCGCGGAGCTCGAGGTGAATCTGCGCCAGACCTCCGGTCCCGTGCTCGAGCGCCCCGGGGACCTCGCGGCGATCCTCACCAACCTGCAGCCGCGCGACGTGCTGTTCGTCGATGAGATTCATCGTCTCCCGCCGGTGGTCGAGGAGGTGCTCTATCCGGCCATGGAGGACTACCAGCTCGACATCATGATCGGCGAGGGCCCGGCGGCACGCTCGATCAAGCTGTCGCTGCCGCCGTTCACGCTGGTCGGCGCCACCACGCGCGCCGGGCTCCTCACCTCGCCGCTGCGCGACCGCTTCGGCATCGTGCAACGGCTCGAGTTCTACGATGTCGAGGATCTCGAGCGCATCGTGAAGCGCTCGGCCGCGATCCTCAAAGTCGAGATCGACGAGGGCGGCGCGCGCCGCATCGCGCAGCGCTCGCGCGGCACGCCGCGCATCACCAACCGGCTGCTGCGCCGGGTGCGTGACTACGCGCAGGTGCGCGGCGACGGGCGCATCGACGAGCGCGCAGCGGATGCAGCCCTCGACCTCCTCGAGGTCGATGCCCTGGGCTTCGATACTCTCGATCGCAAGCTCCTCGCGGCGATCATCGAGCGCTTCGACGGCGGCCCGGTCGGCATCGACAGTCTGGCGGCGGCGCTCGGCGAGGAGCGCGGCACGCTCGAGGACGTGATCGAGCCGTTTCTCATCCAGCAGGGCTTCCTGGTACGCACCGCCCGCGGCCGCATGGTGACCCGTGCGACCTACCTGCACTTCGGCGTGAAGCCCCCGGAGCGCGGCGCCGGCAGCCTGCAGCTGTTCGAGGATCCGCGGTGAGGGGCTTCAGCTGGCCGGCGCGGGTTTACTGGGAGGACACCGACGGCGGCGGCATCGTCTACTACGCGAACTATCTGCGCTTTCTCGAGCGCGCGCGCACCGAGTGGCTGCGCAGCTGCGGCTTCTCGCAGCAGCGCCTGGTGAGTGAGGAGTCGATTCTCTTCACGGTGGTGAGCCTCGAGATCGAGTATCGCGCGCCCGCGCGGCTCGATGACGAGCTCGAGGTGACCTGCGAGCCGCAGCCGCAGGGGCCGGCGTCACTGCGCTTCGCGCAATCGATCTACCGGCGCGCGCCCGCGGCAGCGAGCGAGCTGCTGGCGGAGGCGAGCGTGCGCGTGGCCTGCCTCGATGCGCGTACCATGCGCCCGCGGCGTCTGCCGCCGTTCCTGCTGCGACTGCCCGAAACGGAGGTGCCGGGGCCATGAATGACCCGATGTCGATCCTGCGGCTCATCATCCAGGCGAGCGTGCCGGTGCAGATCGTGATCGGTATCCTGCTGCTCGCCTCGCTCTCGTCCTGGGCGATCATCTTCCGCAAGCGGCGCATCATCGGCCGCGCGCGCCGCGAGGCGGATCGCTTCGAGAGCCGCTTCTGGTCGGGCGATGACCTCGCGCAGCTCTACCGGGCGATCGAGTCGCACGGCGGCGCGACCGGCATGGCGGGCATATTCGAGTTCGGCTTTCGGGAGTTTGCGCGGCTGCGCCAGGCGACTGCCGGTGAGGAGCAGATGCTGGAGGGCTCGCGCCGGGCGATGCGGGTGGCGCAGCTGAAAGAGGTCGACCGCCTGGAGCACAGCCTCGCGACGCTCGCGACCGTCGGCAGCACCAGTCCCTACGTGGGACTGTTCGGCACGGTGTGGGGCATCATGAGCGCCTTCTCCGGCCTCGGTAACATCCAGCAGGCAACGCTCGCGCAGGTGGCGCCAGGGATCTCCGAGGCGCTGGTGGCGACCGCGTTCGGCCTGTTCGCCGCCATCCCCGCGGTGGTTGCCTATAACCGCTTCGCCGACCAGGTGACGCGCCTCGAGATCCGCTTCGACGCCTTCATCGAGGAGTTCTCGACCATCCTGCAGCGGCACGCGGCCCGCGCGCACCTGCCCACGGGCGGCGGCGCCGGCAATGCGGCCGGCAAAGCCGCAAGCGAGCTCCGGCCGGGGGAGCGCTGAGCATGGCTCAGACCTCGCGCGGCCGGCGTCTCATGGGTGAGATCAACGTCGTGCCCTACATCGATGTGATGCTGGTGCTGCTCATCATCTTCATGATCACCGCTCCGCTGCTCACTCAGGGGGTGAAGGTGTCGCTGCCGCGCGCCGGCGCGGAACCCCTGGAGGCACAGCAGATCAAACCCCTGGTGTTGTCGATCGATCGGCAGGGGCGCTTGTACCTCAACGTGGGTGGCGACCCGCGCGCCGCGCTCGATCGGCAGACGGTCGCAGCGCGAGCCACTGCGGCCATGCGCAGCAATCCGGAACGCGCCGTACTGGTCAAGGCCGACGCGGCGATCGCCTACGGCCGGGTGGTCGAGGCCATGGTGATCCTGCAGCAGGCGGGTGCGAAGCAGGTGGGTCTGGTCACTGAGCCCTTAGCCGAGCCTGCGCGGGGCAGCGGCTGAGCGTCCCGTGTGGCAATGGCGGAACGCAGAAGTGACCACTGGATTTCGATCACGCTGTCGGTGCTGCTGCATGGCGCGCTGGTAGGCGCGCTGGTCTACGGCTGGTGGATGTTTCACGAGCAGCGCCGCGCGGCGCCGACGCCGGCTATCCAGGCCACCGTGGTCGATGCGCGCACGCTTGCCGGCGCTCAGGTGAAGGCGCCGGAGCCGGCTGCGACA
>Ga0335076_10007827_pt1 | contig 10773 bp, 5 predicted proteins | sample Lox_Sample_25_FD_206717 | JGI IMG/M metagenome (GOLD analysis project Ga0335076, IMG submission 206717) | Soil microbial communities from Loxahatchee National Wildlife Refuge, Florida, United States - Lox_Sample_2.5 | ecosystem: Environmental > Terrestrial > Soil > Wetlands | place: USA: Florida...
CAACGATGGCACCACCTGGACTCCGGTTTTCGATAACTACGGCTCGTATTCCATCGGGGCTATCACCATCGATGCGAAGAATCCGTCTATCGTATGGGTGGGCACCGGCGAGAACAACAACCAACGGAGTGTCTCCTACGGCGACGGCATTTACAAGAGCGAAGATGGCGGCCGCACCTTTCGCAATGTCGGCCTGAAAACCAGCGAGCACATTGCCCGCATCCTGGTAGACCCGCGCGATTCGAATGTTGTCTACGTCGCGGCGCCGGGCCCCTTGTGGAAGGGCGGTGGGGAGCGCGGACTCTACAAGACCACCGACGGCGGGAAGACCTGGACGGGAAGCCTCATCAAGGTTGGAGAGTACACCGGGTGCTCGGATATCATCCTGGACCCGCGCAATCCCGATATCCTTCTGGCGGCGACTCACCAGCGGCAGCGGCGCTACTTCGGGATGGTGCACGGCGGCCCCGAAAGCGCCATGTGGCGGTCGCTCGACGCCGGCAAGACCTGGACGAAAGTGGGCGGCGGTCTTCCCACCGGAGACCTCGGCCGCATCGGCCTGAATTACGCTCCGTCTAACCCGAGCATGATCTACGCCATGGTGGAGGCTTCCGAAGGCCGCGGCGGCCTCTTCCGCTCCACCGACAGCGGCATCACCTGGGAACGGCGCAACCCGTCGGACTCCCAGGGCCAATACTATGCCAAGGTTCAGGTGGACCCGGCCAACGCCGAGCGCGTTTACGTGATGAACGTCAACATCATGGTGTCCGACGACGGGGGCCGCACCCTGACCACTCTGCCGACGCGCAACAAACACGTCGACAACCACGAGATCTGGGTCGATCCCAAGAACAACAATCACTACCTGGTTGGCTGCGACGGCGGGATTTATGAGAGCTTCGACCGCGCGGCCAACTGGATCTTCAAATCGAATCTCCCCACCGCCCAGTTTTACGACGTCGCCGTCAGCGAGGACGCGCCCTTCTATCACGTCTACGGCGGAACCCAGGACAACAACAGCATCGGTTGCGCGGCCCGCAACAAAAACACTGCTCTCACCAACGCCGACTGCTTCGTGACGAATGGCGGCGACGGGTTTTATTCGCGCGTCGACCCCAAGGACCCCAACACCATCTACGCCAATATGCAGAATGGCGGCATGGTTCGCTTCGACCGGCGCACCGGCGAGCGCGTCTCCATTCAGCCGCAGCCCGCCAAGGGCGATCCGCCCATGCGCTGGAACTGGGATACGCCTCTCATCGTGAGTCCGCACTCCAACACGCGGCTTTATTTCGGCGCCCAACGTCTCTACCGCAGCGACGACCGGGGCGATAGCTGGCGTGCCGTCAGCCCCGATCTCACCCGCCAACTCGATCGCAACAAACTGCCCCTCATGGGCCGCATCTGGCCCATCGACGCCATTCAGAAGAACGTATCCACCGCGCTCTACGACAACATCTCCGCCATTGCCGAGTCGCCCAAGCAGGAGGGCCTGATCTACGTGGGCACCGACGACGGGCTGGTGCAGGTCACCGAGGACGGTGGCAAGAACTGGCGGAAAGTGGACAAGCCCGCCGGGGTTCCCGAGGATGCCTACGTGCAGCGGATCGTGGCCTCGCAGCACGACGCGGGCACCGTGTATGTGGCCTATGAGAACCACCAGAACGGCGATTTCAAGCCCTATTTCCTGCGCAGCACCGACAAGGGCAAATCGTGGGTCAATATCGCCGGCAATCTGCCGGAACGCGGCGGAGTCTACGCCATCGCGGAAGATTACGCCAATTCCAGGCTGCTGTTCGCCGGCACGGAGTTCGGGCTCTACTTCTCCAACATCGGCGGCGAAAAGTGGATCAAGCTCAACATCGGGCTGCCGACCATCATGGTGCGCGACCTGGCCATTCAAAAACAGATGGACGACCTGGTCATCGGCACCTTCGGACGGAGCATCTACATCCTCGACGACTACAGCCCGCTACGCCTCGCCACCGCGGAAATGCTGCAAAAGGACAGCGCTCTTTTTCCCGTGAGGAATGCGCTCTCGTACTTGCCGTACAACCCGGGCGGGGATCTGGGAGCCGGCCATTTCACCACTCCCAATCCGCCGGTGGGCGCGGTGATCACCTTCAATCTCAAGGATGCCATTCGCACCCGTCTGCAGGATCGCCAGCAGCGCGAACGTGCCGCCGTTCAACGCGGCGAAACGCCTCCCTATCCCACGGCTGAAGAGTTGCACGCCGAAGCGGAAGAGGAAGTCCCGGCCGTCCTGGTCTCCATCAGCGACGCCTCGGGCAAGGTGATCCGCCGCTTCGACACTCCCGCGACGCGCGGCATCCATCGGGTCACTTGGGATCTCCGGGCGCAGAGTCCCGCGCTGGCTCCGGCGATTCCCACGGGTGCGGCCGGTGGTGGCGGCGGGCGCGGCGGTGCCGGCGGCGGCCGCGGAGTGGCAGGAGCAGGCGCGGGCGTTGGAGGTGGCGGTGGAGGGGACGAAGAGCAGCAGGGTTTCGGCGGCCGCGGCGCCGCGGTAGGCGCCCTGGTGGTGCCGGGAAAATACACGGTCGCGCTGGCTCGCAGGCAGGGGGGTGCCATCACGCCGCTCGCCGGGGCACAGACATTCGAAGTGCTGGCAGAAGGCCCGTCCACACGGGAAGACCGCATCGCCCTGGCGGCTTTCCAGGACAAACTGTCGAATCTTCAGAAAGCTGTCACGGCCACTCAGGAAGCTGCCGCGGAGGCAGGTGCCCGCCTCTCCTCCATCCGCCGCGCGATCGATGCCACGCCCAGCCTGCCCACCCGCCTGCGCGAAGACACTTTGAGACTCGAAAGGACGCTGCTGGAAATCAATACGGCGCTTGCGGGCGATCGCGTGGTGCGCTCCCACAATGAAGGTGTGTCCGCCTCGATCAGCGAGCACCTGCAGGCCGCCACATCGGCCACGCGCGGCACCACGGGCCGCCCTACCAAGACTGCGGCGGAGCAATATCAGATCGCGTCCGATGAACTGGCCGCCGAGATTCCCAAGCTGCGAAAGCTGATCGAGACCGATATCAAAGCGCTCGAAAGACAACTCGACGCCGCCGGTGCCCCACCGACTCCCGGCCGGCTGCCGGACTGGAAGAAGTGATTGGCTGCTCTAATTGACGGCGCAGGTCACGAATTCGGACTGGAGAATTTCGACACCCGTGCGGTTGTCTTCCGACCGCACGGTGCGCCCCGTGATGTGCAGTTCCAGGCGAGGGCTGGCGCCCGCGAGCATTGGCCAGGCGATGCAAATCTCAATGCGTGTCCCTGGACAGACACTGCGCGCCGCCTCAAAAAACACGCCGCTGTTGGAGATATCGATAATCCTGCCCTGCTGGGCGGGATCCGCACTCCCGTTTTTCACGATACGGTAATGCAGAGCAGCGTCAACCGGATATCGCTGGGCTGACCGCCGGTCCGCAGAGACGGGATTAGTTTCCACTGCTGGCGACATAAATACCAAGGCGTTCCATCGATTCTGCCGGATTTCGGCATCGCAGGGCAAGGTTTTTCACGAACTCTTAATATGAACCCAGCCTAGTACCTTTGGGCGCAAAAGCCTATTTCACCGGGATCGTGGTTGCCGGAGATGTCTGTCCTCCGATCGACAAGCTGATGGTCTGGTTCCCCGTCGCCACCCCGGACGGCACCGTCACGTTGACCTGATAGAGCCCCGGGAAGCCGGGGGCCAGCCCGCTGAAGGACACGGGGGCGTTCTGCCCGCCGATAGATACCGTAGGTTGGGTCTTGGTCAACGATAGAGGACTCGCCAGCGCCGGCGCCCCGCTCGCCGGCTGATTCGTAACCGGGCCCAGTCCGTTGCCGAACAATTCCACGACATCACCGGCATGCACAGGCGTACTGGCCGTAACGATATTCCCCTGGGTGGCATTGACCGCCGCCACGATATTATTCCCCGCAAACAGCGCCGGCGTGTAATCCGAAAGCGGCACCGTCACTACGTTGCCGAAGAAGGGGAGGCCGAATATCTCGTCCATGATCACTTTCACCTGGACGGAGGACTGCCCCTGCAGCTCCCACGGCACCTGGATATTGATCTGGTTCGGGCTGACGAAGGTCAGGTACCCGGGCACGCTGATGCCCGCCGAGGGGACATCGAAGCTTACGGTCACCGCATCCAGGGTGAGCGGCAGTGTCAGCGTGGTTTCCGAATCGCCGGTGGCATTGGTCAGGACATCGGGATCCACCAGGTTCGAACCGGAGATGGCTACGTAGGAGCCGGGCGCGATGGGGCTGGTGAAACTGGCCGCATTCTGCACGCCTCCGGAGGTCTTGATGGTGGGCTGCGGGAGAATGAAGGCACCCGCCTGGAAGGGAGTGCCGGCCGCGCGTGCGGTGAGCGTTTCCACGCCGGTTTGCGATCCCATGATCACTTCGGCGTAGGCGTTACCATAGTTGTCCGTGTTGCAGGTTGTGGTCGCTGCCGAACTGGTGCACGCCGGTTCGCCCTGGACGCTCTGGAAGGTCACGGTGCCCCGGGGGCTCACGGAAAAAGTTGTGGGAACTCCCGCCACCGGCACACCGAACTGGTCGACCACCTGCATGATCATGGTGCCGGCATCGGCGCCCGGGGTGCCCTGCAGATCGCCAAACAGCGGGATCACGTTGAACGGAACGCCGTCACCCACCAGAAACATGTAGGGAAGACGCAAAGAGATTCCCGATGCTTTTAGGGTGACGCCTCCGGTATAGGAGCCGGCTGCCGGTACCGAGCCCGAGAGCGTCACATTGAGCGTGGCCGCCGCGCCCGCCGCTAGCGTGATGCTGGTCTTGTCGACGGCCACGGTGACTCCCGAAACCGTGCTGTTGGGAGCCGCCGCCACGGTCAGGGTCACCGACGCGGAGCCCTTATTGGTAATCGTAATCGCTTTGCTGATGGGCAGGACTCCGCTCTTGAGGAAGCCGAACGAAATCGTGGCAGGCTCCGCCGTGACGGTGGAATTGGCTGCCGCTCCCGCATCCAATCTGCCCGCGCCCAGCCACTCCACGTCGACCGGATCGCCGAAGTCATCCACGGTCACATCCTGTGCCGACGCATTCACCAGTGCGGACTTCACTTGCGCCGCCGTATAACTCGGATGCGCCTGCTTCACCAGGGCCGCGGCGCCCGCCACCAGCGGTGTCGAAAAGCTGGTCCCGTCGGCGGCCACGTACCCGTTGGTGCTGTAGAGTTCGCCGTTCGGATCGTAGCTGGCCGCCGCTACGTACATGCCGAACGCGGTGCCCGTGGCGGCCTGGTCGAATCCGCCGGTAGCCACCAGGTCCGGCTTGATGGCGCCGTCCGGAGTGGGGCCGAACGAAGAGTAGCTGGCCAGTTGATTGGCCGCCAGGGCCGGAGTGATGCCGTTGAGCTGGCTGAACGTGGCCAGGTCCTGCTCAATGCCTGCGCTGTCGATGGTCACTGCTTGTCCGGCATTCGCGTCAATATAGTTCTTCAGCGCGACTCCGTCGCTATTGGAAATCATCACCGCCGGTCCGATGAAGCAGGAGCCGCTGCTGCAGTTGAGGCCGCCCGGCTGAATCGGCGCGGTCGAGTCCGCCATGTAGAAAATGATTCCCACCGCCCCGGCCAGCGCGGCATTGCTCGACTTGGTGGCGAAGTCGCAGGTGCCCCGCTCGATCAGGGCGTAGGCTCCGTTCAACGAGAATGCCGGCAGGGACACACACGCCAGGCCGTCGTTACCCAGTTTGGTCACGTCGATCAGCGTAGCCGCATTCGCGCCTAATCCCGATGGAGCAAAGATCGAGTCGCTCGGTTGCGCCACGATACCCTTGAGGCTCGATGATGCGCCGGAAGCACTGACACTGACGCTTGGCACAAACACGTGCGAGTTGGTGGTCGCGCCTACTCCAATCACGGAGGGTGCCGAGGCTGGCGACGAGATGGAGTCGAATCCCGGATACTGGCCGCCCAGGTCGAAGGCCGTGCTGCCATCGTTGCCCGCCGCCACTGCGATGATCATTCCGGCCTTCGCCGCGGCTTCGTAAGCCGCCGCCACCGGATCGCAGGCCACGCCCGCCGGATTCCCGCAGGTCGGGCCCACGTCCAGGGCTCCGGTGATCGCGGTGATGCCGAACGACAGGCTGATGACATCCATTCCGTCGCTCACCGCGTCGGTCAGTGCGTCGATCATCGCCTGATCGTCGGTGCCATCGTTGACTCCCGGAGAGCCCTGAATCTTATAGTTCCCCAGAAACGCCTTGGGGGCCATTCCGGTAAAGGTGACGGATCCGGTGTTGGTATTGCCCGCGGCTGCCGACGCGGTGGCCGTACCGTGGCCCACATGATCGCGCGGCGAAAAATCGTCCGGTATGGATTGCACCGCCGGGTTCTTGGGGTCGGTGATGTAGGCATTCGCCAGGTCGCGCACGTAGCTCCGTGCCACGATCACTTTACTGTTGGTGTACGCGCAATCTTCCGGATGCCCATTGGTGCACTTGGGAAATCCCGAGGGCGGCGTCAGCGACGAGTCTTGAAACGCGGGATGGTTCTGATCGATGCCGGTATCGATGATGGCGATTTTCATTCCCTTCCCGGCGTTATTTTGTCCACCCACCAGGTTCCAGGCTGCTGGAGCGTTCATGAGTTGTGTGGCTTTGTTCAAAGATGACTTGTAGCGGCGCATGGGCCGCACACCCGCTACGCCGGGAATGGCCTGAATCTCCGCCAATCGGTCGGGAGTGACCGTGACGAAAATAACATTCAGGAGAGTGGAAGTGGAACCCGTGACTTTGATGTTCCGCGACTCCAGCTCGCGGACCACGGCGGCCTGCCGCGTCTCAATCTGCTGCCGGTAGGTGGCTGCCGCCGCGCTCTGCATTTCCTCGCGCGAGGCGAACCGCGCGGAAAGCGGCGGATCCTCCATGACGACCGTATAACGATTCGGAATGAACTGCCCGAATGCGGAAGTTCCCAAAAAGACGAGGCCACAGACCAAGACTGCGAACCGTGACGCTACAGCAGTGCGCGATGACATGTTCATACGACGAATCAGGAACATCCGAGGTTTCCCGCAAATCGCCTCAGACTGCAGTGACCGGCAGTTCCATCTCCACCTCCAACCCCGGCTGCGCATTTCGGGCGCGAATTGTGCCCTTGTGCAATTCGATCGCCCTCCGCGCAATCGAGAGCCCCAATCCGATTCCCCCGCTCGAGCGGTTGCGATCGCTCTCCACCCGGTAGAAGGCGTCGAACAGCCGCGGCAGCGCCTCCTCGGGAACCCCCGGACCGCGGTCGCGCACATCCACTACTGCCGTTCCGTTCTTTCGCGCCAGCGATACTTCCACGGCCGATTGGCGCGGTGCGTAGCGGATCGCATTGCGGATTACATTCTCCACCGCGCGGCGCAGCAGTTCCGGATCGCCGGACACGGTCACCGGCTCGCGTCTGTCGTACTTCAGCTCGCTGCCGTGGGCCGCCGCTTCAATGGTGGAATCGTCGACAAGTTGCTGCACTAACTCATCCAGCCGCACCGAATCGCGCCGCAACGAGTTGGGGTCTCCCTCGGCGCGAGTCACTTGCAGAAGCTCGCCCACCAGCGCGTTGAGCCGGTCGGATTCCTTTTGAATGCGATTCAGTGCCGGGTTGGGATCGTCGCCCGAACGTGCCAGTTCCACCGCCACACCCAATCGCGCGAGCGGCGACCGAAGCTCGTGCGAGATATCGAGCAGCAGCCGGCGCTCGGCTGTGAGCAGTGTCTCGATCCTGGCCGCCATGCGGTCGAACGTGCGCGCCAGTTGTCCCAGCTCGTCGCGACGGGTCGAGCCCACGCGCGCCGACAGATCTCCGCGCCCAAAACGTTCCACGGCTTTCTGCAAGGCGCGCAGCGGGCTGGTGAGATGAAACGCCAGCCAGTAACACAGCAGAACGGCGGCCGCCATCATGAAGATATGCTCCGGCATCAGGAACCACGAGCCGGGAGTCTCGCGCGGCACGATGAAGAAGAACCAGTATCGGCCGTCATCCGCCACGCGCGCCACCATTCCTCCGCCCGCGCTGATGAACGGATAGACCGAACGCCGCCGCGCCCGCCGCATCAGGTCGGAACGGTCCTCCCCGCTTAGCAAATCCCGCCCGCGGTCGTCCGTCAGAATGCCCTTCGCATCGTAGATGTGTCCCAGGTTGTCCAGGAACGCCTGCAATGCGGGCCGTCCGCCTGTCTCATAAGTGACCCGCGCCTCTTCCAATTGGAACTTCACCAGGCGGGCTCCCGGCGACTGCTGGTCCGAGGCGTTCTGATTCAGGCTCAGCGCCGAAATGAACGCCGAACCGACTACGAAGATCGCCAGCGTGCACCAGAACCAGAGCAGGATCTTGGCAAAAAGTGTCCTCATTCGGCTTGCGCATCCTCCGGTGTGCGGCAGAACTGGTAGCCCACCCCGCGAATGGTTTTGATCAGCGTGTCGCCCTGCTCCAGTTTCTTGCGCAGGTGGCTGATGTGCATATCGATGGAGCGGTCGAACGGCGTTGCCTTGCGATTATAAAAGTTCTCCATCAAGGTGTCGCGCGACAGCACGCGCCCGGCCGACCGCATCAGCAGCTCCAGGATGTCGAATTCGAAGGTGGTGAGCTCTACCCGTTTGCCGTGCGCGTACACCTCGCGCGATCCCGGGTCGAGCGCCACGCCGTTCACTTCGATGCGTGACGATGTCGTAGCCGGGCGGGGCTCGTAGCGCCGCAGAATCGCGCGGATGCGTGCCGCCAGTTCCCGGGGGTTGAACGGCTTCGGCAGATAGTCGTCCGCGCCCAATTCCAGACCGATAATCCGGTCCACATCCTCGCCGCGCGCGGTGAGCATAATCACCGGAACCCGGCTCTGCTGCCGCAGCCGGCGGAGGATTTCGAAGCCGTCGATGCCGGGCAGCATGACATCCAGCACCACCAGGTCCACGCCGGACTGGCGAGCGTGTTCCAGGCCCCGGTTGCCTTCGTGCTCGCAGTCCACTGCGAAGCCTTCGCGTCTCAGAAACTCGCTCAGGAGCGAGCAAAGCTCCGCGTCATCATCGACCAATAAGATGGGCACGGCTAAAATTTATCATGCCCGAAATCCACGGGGCGTAAGGCTTGGTGAGTGAATGTAAGAGTTCGTAAGGCAGCCCGCCGCCACCGCAACGGGCGGATCCTTCCGGGGTTCAGTCGATTGGAGAGAGTTTTTTACGAGGTAATCCAAAATGAAACAACGATTGATGCAAATGGCAGCAGCGGCGGTACTCGCCGGCGGGATGGCCATGGCGCAAACTGCCGCGCCCGCTCCGACGCCGCAGGCCGCTGCGGGCCAGGCCCAGGCGAAGCCCCGCGTTGCCCTGCGCCGCCACATGATGCAGGCGCTGAATCTCACCGGCGCGCAGAAGCAGCAGGCGAAAGCCATCTTCCAGCAGGCCCGGCAGGACAGCCAGCCCGTCGCCCAGCAGTTGCGGCAGAACCGCGAGGCGCTGGCGGCGGCGGTCAAGGCCAATGACACTGCTCAGATTCAGCAACTCGCTACCCAGCAGGGGACGCTGCGAGGCCAGGAACTCGCCATCCGTTCCGGAGCCATGGCGAAATTCTATAGCACGCTCACTCCCGAGCAGCGCGCCAAGGCCGATCAGATGCAGCAGAGAATGCAGCCGCCGGGTTTTTTGTTGTGTGCCGAGCATGTTCGACAGCTCGGGGGTGAAAGTCCCCTTGACAACCTGATGGAGGTGAAGTCATAGCGAAGCGCAAGGGCGTCGTCGCGAGGCGGGGTCTGAAAGAAGCGTGGAGCAAACGTGCGAGCCGATGTACAAAAACCGGATCTGAGGCATACGGTGCTGGACGAGTGGGCAATTGATCACGAAGTCCATATCCATCAAGAGCACTGGTTGTAAATCCGGCGGTTGCGTGCGGAAGGCGGTCGAACTTACCTCGGGAGATCTGCCGTTTGTTCCGGAATCGGGACTGAGGGTGGAGCGATCCACCCTGACCGGGCGGCAGAAGTCAGCAGCGGGCGTAGTAGTCCGGCAACGGATGAAGGCCCAAACGGTCCTCCGCAAGGAGGGTAATGGGAGCGGTGAGTAGACAGCGCGACTCATGGACGACAAGCGGCAGAAGAACCAGCTAGTGTTGGCCTTCCTGGAGGAGGATAGGGGTGAAGCCCCGAAATGCCTTCCGGAAGGGACCGAAACGTCTGCGGGAGAGCGTGGGTCCGAAAGCCCGGCCATCGCCGAACAGTTGATGGAGGAAGTCTGCGAGCGGGAAAACTGCAAGCGGGCATTGAAGCGAGTCAAGGCCAACAAGGGGAGTCCCGGCGTGGACGGCATGACGGTTCACGACTTGGTGGGATACCTGAAACAGCACTGGCCAGCCATCCGGGAACAGTTGTTGAACGGGGCCTATAGGCCGCAACCGGTGAGACGGGTGGAGATCCCGAAGCCGGACGGAGGGGTGCGAAAGCTCGGTATCCCGACGGTGCTGGACCGGTTCGTCCAGCAGGCGGTGACGCAGGTACTGCAAGGCAGGTGGGACCGGACGTTTTCCAATCACAGCTACGGGTTTCGGCCTGGACGCTCGGCGCATCAGGCGGTGGCACAAGCGCAGCAGTATATCGCCGAAGGCTATCGCTGGTGCGTGGACTTGGATCTCGAGAAGTTTTTCGACCGGGTTTCGCACGACAAACTGATGGCCAGAATCGAAACCAGGGTCAGCGATCGGCGATTGCTGAAGCTGATCCGTTCGTTTCTGAAAGCCGGAGTGATGGAAGGCGGGCTGGTGAG
>Ga0335076_10007828_pt1 | contig 10773 bp, 9 predicted proteins | sample Lox_Sample_25_FD_206717 | JGI IMG/M metagenome (GOLD analysis project Ga0335076, IMG submission 206717) | Soil microbial communities from Loxahatchee National Wildlife Refuge, Florida, United States - Lox_Sample_2.5 | ecosystem: Environmental > Terrestrial > Soil > Wetlands | place: USA: Florida...
TCGTACTGCTGCTCGAGGCGAGCATCGAGCCGTCGCAGCTCGCCGACCGCGGCGCCCGCTCCGCCGAAGTCGCGCTGCGAGACCGCGACCTGGCCCGCGCTCAGTGTCTGCTGCGCCTGCTCGAGCGCCTTCGGATCCTTCGTCTCGCTCACGATCACCTGATACGCGCTCTGCAGCTCGCTCGGTAAAGTCGCGGCGGCCCTTTGCTCGGGCCAAACGACGAGCAGCTCGAACGCGAGCGCCGCGGCCGCGACGACCGCCACCGCGCCCCCAACCCATTTGCCCCACCGGCCGCGGCTCACGTAGAGCTGCGCGAGCGAGCGGCTGAAGCTCGGCGTGGGTGCGGTATACAGGAACCGCTCCTCGCGCAGCGCGCGCACGCCCTGCGCGAGCACGTCGTCCGTCACGGTGATGCCCTGCGCCGTGTAGATCTCCCGCAGGCGGACGACCAGCCGCTGATCGCGGTCGTCGGACTCGACCTCGCGCTCGAGCATGAGCTCGCGGTGGCGCAGCGTGTCCACCACGTCCATCGCGAGCATCAACTCGTCGAGCGGTGCCGGCGCCGCCGTGCCGACCGGCATCGTGAGCTCTGGCTTCTTGACGACGACCTGGTTCATCGTTCGAGCGACCGTCTAGGTTCCCATCCTCAAGACGCCGAGCGCGGCGGCTCGACCGCGAGCGCGTTGCCGCTCTGGACGAGGCGCGCGAGCCGCTGCTTGCCGGTCTCGACGGCCTCGCGGATCTCGGCCGCATTGCGCGTGCTGAGCGAGCGCATCTCGTCGATGATCTCGCGCGAGCGCTCCTGGTAGTTCACGACGGACGCGACCAGCTTCTTCACCGCGTCGGCGCGAATCGTGGGGCCGTAGCCCGCCTTGAGCGCGGCCTCCTGGACCTTGCCGCCGATCTCGGCGAGATCCTCGAGACTCTTGCTGACCCCTTCTTTCATCGCGTCCAGCGTGCGCGTGCTCTCGCCCAAGCCCATCAAACCGGTGAACGACGCGCTCAATGCCGTGAGCACCGTCTCGTTCGTGCCGAAGAACGACACCGCCTGCTTGTACACGCGATCTTTTGCATTCGTCGTCTGCACGAGCCGGCCCATCACGACCTCGGACGTGTTGTAGCCGACCGTCATGTTGTCCGAGAGGTCCTTGCAGATCTGATAGCGATCCTCGGCGAACTGCACGGCGCGCAACTGCTCGTCGCGCGCGAGCTCGAGCTTCGCGCGCGCGACGAGGTCGTCCGCCGGCGCCTGCTCGACGGCCTGCACGGCCTTCTCGAGCTCGGCCTTCTGCGCCGCGAGCTTCTGCTCGGCCGTCTTGAGCACCTGGAGCGCCAGGATCTCGGCCTCCTTCAGCGCGCCGCGAAAGTCCTGGTAGGCCGTGAGGATCGTGTGCTCGCGCTCGATCTGGTCGTTCGTGTCCTTGGCGACCTCGAGGTACACTTTCTTGATCTTGTCGAAGCGAGCCGGGATGTCGCCGCGCGTGGCCTTCATCCAGGCGTTCTGGAACCGCTCCCAGGTGTTGATCTTGCCGTCCTCGAGCTGATCGACGAGCGTCTTAGCGTCATCGCGGATGCTGTTGAACGCGTCGGTGACCTTCGTATAGCGGTCGCTCAAGCCCATGCCGGAGACCTGCTCGCGCACCACCTGGTTGAACAGCGACGTCTGGCTCAGCGTGCGCGCGATCGCGACGACCTTGTCCTGATCGAGATCGGACACCCGATTCAACAAGACGACGACCGGCGCCTCCTCCGTCTTCTCGGGCACGAGCCCGAGGTCGCGGAGCTTGAGCATGGCTTTGTCGAGATATTGGATGGACGTGGACATAGATATGCCTCGTTGGAGTCTTCGACCGTTCAAATCTGGATTGCGACCATAAGTTACGGGGCCCTTCGGCGCAAAGGACGCGGCACCGCGTAACGGGCCGAGGGTTTGCGAGATTCATGCCATGGCGAGGGCCGCGAAACAGGCCGGTCCCACGGGCTCGGCCGGTGAGTTTTGGCCAATGCTTGCGGGATTTCGCCAGGCCTTGGCGGCCCGGTCCACCTGCCGCCTCGCCGGCCCTCGCTGAGGCCGAGCCGGTGGACGTCCGGCCTTTTTCGGCCCGACACCTTCCGAAATCACCCGAAATCTATATAGTGCCCGTCTCGCCCGGGCCAGCCGCCCCGGTGACACCTTATTTAACGGGACCGACCATGCCCAGGAAGAAGGACCTAAAGCTCTACCGCAACATCGGGATCATTGCCCACATTGACGCGGGCAAGACCACGACCACCGAGCGTGTGCTCTATTACACGGGCAAGAAGCACAACATCATCGAGGTCCACGACACCAAGGACCTCAAGGCCAGCACGACCACCGACTACCTCGAGCAGGAGCGCAAGCGCGGCATCACGATCCAGAGCGCGGCGGTCACGGCGGAGTGGAAGGGCTACCAGATCAACATCATCGACACGCCGGGCCACGTCGACTTCACGATCGAGGTGAACCGGAGTCTCCGCGTGCTCGACGGCGCGGTCGTCGTGTTCGACGGCGTCGCGGGCGTCGAGCCCCAGACCGAGACGAACTGGCGCCTCGCGAACCAGTACAACGTCCCGCGCCTTTGCTACATCAACAAGATGGACCGCATAGGCGCAAACTTCGAGAAGTGCGTGGCGGGCATCCAGCAGCGCCTCGGCGTGATCGCGCTCATCTGCCACGTACCGTTCGGCAGCTCCGACGAGTTCGTCGGCATGGCCGATCTCGTCGCAAACGTCGGCTACATCTGGGACTCCGACGACAAGGACGCGAAATGGGAGACGGTCCCGCTAGACCAGATCGGCGACCGTTTCAAGTTCGCTTCGACGAAAGACATCGAATGGGTCAAGCGGATCCCCGAGCTGCGCCAGGAGTTGCTCGAGCACGCGCTCGCGATGGACGAGGAAGCGTTTCTCGAGTTCGTCGAGTCCGGGAAGTTCGATCCCGCCGTGCTCAAGAAGTGCATCCGCAAGGGCACGATCACCGGCGCGTTCGTGCCGGTGCTTTGCGGCTCGTCGTTCAAGCACAAGGGCGTGCAGCAGATGCTCGACGCCGTCGTCGACTACCTGCCCTATCCGGGCGAGAACGGCGGTATCTCGATCGTCGACGAGAACGGCAAGGCGATCGGCAAGCAAGAGGTCAAGGACGACGCGCCGGCGCGCGCGCTCGCGTTCAAGGTCATCAACGACCAGTTCGGCACGCTCACGTTCGTGCGCATCTACTCGGGCGTGATCAAGAAGGGCGACACGCTGCTCAACGTCACGCGCGGCAAGCGCGAGCGCATCGGGCGCATGGTCGAGATCCACGCGGCCGACACCGAGGACATCGACGAGGCGCGCGCGGGCGACATCTGCGCGTTCGTGTCGATGAAGGAGACGGAGACCGGCGACTCGCTGTCCGACATGGACCACCCGGCGCTGCTCGAGCGCATGCGCTTCCCGGATCCCGTGATCAGCGTGGCCGTCGAGCCGAAGTCCCGCGCCGACGTCGACAAGATGTCGACCGCGCTCTACAAGATGGTGAAGGCGGACCCTTCCCTGCGCCTCGAGGTCGATCAAGAGACAGGCCAGACGTTGCTGCGCGGCATGGGCGAGCTGCACCTCGAGGTCACGATCGACCGGATGCGCACCGAGCTCGGCGTCGAGGCGAACATGGGCCGCCCGCGCGTGAGCTTCCGCGAGGCGTTCGGCCGTAGGGTCGAGCACACGTACACGCACAAGAAGCAGACCGGCGGCTCCGGTCAGTTCGCCGAAGTCAAGATGATCTTCGAGCCGCTCGGCGGCGGCAGCGGCGTCGAGTTCTCCGACGAGGTGGTCGGCGGCCGCATCCCGCGCGAGTACATCCCGGCCGTCGAGAAGGCGATCGAGAGCGAGCACATGCGCGGCCAGATCGCGGGCTACGAGGTCGTCGACTTCCGCGCGCGGCTGCTCGACGGCAAGTACCACGACGTCGACTCGTCCGCGCTCGCGTTCGAGATCGCGGGCCGCGCGTGCTTCCGCGAGGCGCACAAGGCGAGCAACCCGAAGCTGCTCGAGCCGATCATGAAGATCGAGGTCGTGAGCGAGGCCGAATACCTCGGCACGATCATCGGCGACATCAACCGGCGCCGCGGCCAGGTCACGGATCAGGGCCAGAAGGGCACACAGGTGTCGGTCATAGGCTTCGTGCCGCTGTCCGAGATGTTCGGCTACATCAACTTCCTGCGCTCGAGCACGAGCGGCCGCGGAACGTTCACGATGGAGTTCGACCACTACGCCGAAGTGCCGGCGGGCCTCGTCGACAAGCTCATGGAGAAGGAGGCGTGACTGCCGCGCGTGAGCGCGCGCTGATCGCTGTCGTCGACGGTCTGGAAGCGGAGCTGCGCAGGATGCGGCTCTGGGAGCCCGTCCCGCCGAGACAAGAGCTGCTCGCGAGCCCCGAGCCTTTCTGCGTCGACACGCTCGCGCTGTCGCAATGGCTCCAGTGGATGCTGATCCCGCGGATGCGCAAGATCTTCGCGGGCGATGGCGAGCTGCCGACTCGCAGCGCGATCCATCCGTACGCCGAGGATTGCTTCGAGCACCTCGACGATCCGAAGAACCTGCTGCTGCTGATCGAGCGCTTCGACGGGCTGATCCGCGGCGAGCCGGCGATCACACACTAGCGATCTCGGAATCCGCCAAGCGCGCGAGCCGGTAACTGAGGACGCGAATCCGGTATTTCGGAGGGACTCGTCCATAGGCCAACCGTCATGGGTTTGGTGCGAGATAACCTATTGAAAGTAGGCGCCTGACTGGCTATAGTACTGTTTATATAAACAGATACTTACGGAGTGTCGGAATGCTATCCGAACACCCAAATCCGTCCGCTGCGCGCCCCGCTACGCGTCCACCTCCCGAAACCTTGTCGCGCCTCGAAGCCCAGATCAGCGAGCTCTGGGGCCACTTGAACGCGGCGACCTATCGCTTCCTCGCTCTGGTCGCCGAGTTCGATCGCCACGAGGGCTACGCCCGACACGTGCTGCCGAGCACCGCGCACTGGCTCAATTGGCAATGCGGCATCGGCATGATCGCAGCGCGCGAGAAGGTCCGTGTCGCCCGCGCGCTCGAGCATCTACCGGAGATTCGCGCGGGCTTCGCGAGCGGAGAGTTCTCGTACTCGAAGGTGCGCGCGATGACGCGCGTCGCGACGCCCGCGAACGAGGCGGTGCTCGCGAGCATCGCTCGCCACGGCACGGCGTCGCACGTCGAGAAGCTCGTGCGCAAGTACCGCTGGACGCAGCGGCGCGACGCGCAGATTACGGCGCAGTCGCAGCATCTCAACCGCTCGGTACATTGGTACTTCGACGAGAACGAGACGTTCGTGTTGAACGCTCGACTGCCACCGGAGATCGGCGCGCTCGTCGCGCAAGCGCTTCAGGCGACGGAGGACGTGCTGCGCGAGCAGGGCTCGCGCGATGAGCGCGATCACCCGCGGGTGCGCGACGAACGCGACGAGCTGCGGCCGCACGTCGACGTCAATCGGTTCGGCTGGTCGAGCGTGAGCAGCGCCCACACGGCGAACCGGGCCGACGCGCTGCGTCTCGTCGCCGAGGCGTTTCTCGCGATGCGCTCCGACGAAGTCGAGGCGACCTCGAGCGCGGACCGCTGCCAGCTCGTCGTGCACGTGGATCAGGCCGTGTTGACGAAGGACATCGCGGCGCGCGACAGCGAGCCGCATCGCGCCGAGCTCGACGGTGGCCACGCGCTCGCGCTCGAGACGGTCCGCCGCTTGGGCTGCGACTGCACCGTCGTCGGCGTGCTCGAGGGGCGCGACGGCGAGCCGCTGAACATCGGGCGCAAGTCGCGCAGCATCCCGCCCGCGATCAAGCGCGCGCTGCGCGCTCGGGACGGCGGCTGCCGTTTCCCGGGCTGCGACCGCACACGCTTCTGCGACGGCCACCACGTCAAGCACTGGGCCGACGGAGGTGAGACGAAGCTCGGCAACCTCATTACGCTTTGCACGTTCCACCACACGTGGCTGCACGAGGGCGGCTTTGGCGTCACGGCCACCGACGACGGGGTGTTCGTGTTCACGCGGCCCGACGGCAGCCGGATTCCCGACTGCGGAACGGCTCCGAAACAGACTCAGTCCAGACGATTCCGCGGAATCGTCTGCGCCGATGTGCCGACCGTCGGCGATGCCGCGCTCGACGCGCCAGCTCTCGACGATGCCTCGTTCGCAGCGTCGGCACTCGACAACGCCGCGCTCGAAGCGTTCGATGCAGCGGTCCGCTTCCACGGCGAGCGGCTCAACGCCGGCTCCGACTCGAAGATCGACGCGAGCACCGCGCGCTGCCGCTGGCTCGGCGAGCGAATGGACTACAGCGCAGCGATCGAGAGCATGCAGTTCAGGGACAACACCGCACCGGCGAGGACGGCCGCGCCGAGCTAATAGTGTGCCGCCTGTTGACTTTCGGTAAGTTTATACTTACTGTAAGTCATGGCTAACGCTTCGACCGCCCTCGCCGCGCTCGCGGACCCGACGCGCCGCGAGATCTTCGAGCGGCTCGCACGCGCACCGAGCGCGGTCGGCGAGCTCGCGAGCGACTTGCCCGTGAGCCGCCCGGCCGTCTCCCAGCACCTCAAGGTCCTGAAGGAAGCCGGCCTCGTGGTCCACCGCGACGAGGGCACCCGCAACGTCTACGAGATCGACCCGAACGGGCTCGGCGCGCTGCGTGCGTGGCTCGATCAGTTCTGGGCCGAGGCGCTCGACGCGTTCAAGGCGGAAGTCGAAAAGGACGGCCCCGACGACCCGGTTCGTGGCGGCACACGACGGAGCGCGGCGATCGAGCGCAAGTCCCCTCGAAACACGCACCCACTCAACAAGGAGCAGAAAAAATGAGCGAATTCGTGGTCTACGGAGTTCCGGGCAGCCCGTTCATGCGCAGCGTGCTCGTCGGGCTCGAGGAGAAGCAGGCACCCTATCGCATCGAGGCGCTCGCGCCCGGCGCGACGCGCACGCCGGACTATCGGCGGCTACATCCGTTCGGCCGCATCCCGGCGATCCGTCACGGCGACTTCCATCTCTACGAGACGCAGGCGATCCTGCGCTACGTCGACGCGACGTTCGCGGGCCGTTCGCTGCAGCCGAGCGAGCCCAAGGCTATCGGGCGGATGAATCAGGTGATCGGCATCAACGACTGGTATCTTTTTCCTCTCGTCGTGCGCGTGATCGTGTTCGAGCGCATCGTCGGCCCCGCGCTCTTCGGCAAGACGCCGGATGAGCACGCGATCGACGCTGCGTTACCAGACGCGCGGCTCTGTCTCGGTGAGCTCGATCGTTTGCTCGGCGACAGTGCCCATCTCGCCGGCGACGACTTCTCGCTCGCCGACGTTCTGCTCGCGCCCCAGATCTACTACCTTGCCGCGACGCCCGAGGGTGAGGCGATCCTCGCGGGCACCGCGCTGCACGCGTGGCTCGACCGCGTGGGCGAACGCGCGAGCATGCAGGCGACGCTGCCACCGCAAGCGCTGCGCAAGGCCGCCTGACCGATCGTCATCGACAGGAGATCAAGAACCATGCCCGACAGCACGGCTCCCATGGGCCCGAAGAGGACGATCAAGCCCGCGCCGGTGCGCCGCTCGATCGAGGTCAATGCGCCGCAGGCGAAGGCGTTCGAGGTGTTCGCACAGCGCACCAGCGCGTGGTGGCCGAAGAGCCACCACGTCGGCAAATCCGCGCTCGTCGAGGCGATCATCGAGCCCAAGGTCGACGGCCGCTGGTACGAGCGCGGCGAGGACGGCAGCGAGTGCGAATGGGGTCGCGTTCTCGTCTGGAACCCGCCGGACGGGCTCACGCTCGCCTGGCAGCTCAACGCCGCTTTCAAGTTCGATCCCGCGCTCGTGACCGAGGTCGAGGTGAAATTCGTGCGCCTGGCGGCCAACCGAACGCGCGTCGAGCTCGAGCATCGGCTGCTCGAGCGCTTTGGCGAAGACGCGGGCAAAGTCAGCGGCCAGGTCGGCTCGGACGGCGGCTGGACGGCGGTGCTGAAGAGCTACGCCGCGACCGCCGAGGCGGTCTAGCGACCGGCGCGCGCGCCTCGCTCTAGCTCGCGAGCCACTCCGGCCGCGAGCGAAGCTTGAGGCGCGCGCCGCTCGCGGGATGCGCGAACGACAGGGCAGCCGCGTGCAGCAGGTATCCGCCCTCACCCGGCGGCGCGTCGCTCTTCGGCGTGCCGCCGGGGCCGAACAACGGGTCTCCGACGATCGGCGCGCCCGCGGCGGCGAGGTGGATGCGAATCTGATCGGGACGGCCCGTGATCGGCTGCGCGGCGACGAGCGCGCGCTCTTTTCGCGCTCCCGTTGACTGCTCAGCACCGGAATCCAATCGCGCGTCGCTCGCTCTCTCGCGGCGCAGCACGCGCACGCGCGTGAGCGACGGCTTGCCCTGCTCCGCCGCGGCGAAAATCCGCAACGGACCGTGCGCGACGCGCGCGATCGGCTGCCGCGCGGCGAACGAGTCGGGCAAGTGCGGCCCTTCGACCCACGCGAGATAGGTCTTCACGAGCGCGAGCTCGCGGAACTGCCGCGCGAGCGACGAGCGCGCGTCCGCGGTCTTGCCGAACGCGATCAGCCCCGACGTGCCGCGGCCGAGCCGATGCGCGGGCGCGGCCGCCGCGCGCGCGAGATCGCTCGAGCGCACGAGCTCGAGCAGCGTGCGCGCCTTGAACGGTCCCGCGGGCAGCACCTGCAAGCCGGCCGGTTTGACGACCACGAGCACGTGCTCGTCCTCGTACGCGACGTCGAAGCGCTCGGGCGCCTCGGGCTCACGCCACGGCGGCCGATGGAACTCGAGCTCGTCGCCGGCACGCAGCGCGTCGTCGACGGCGACGCGCCGGCCGTTCACGAGCACGCGCCCGAGCTCGATCGACTCGCGCCACGCGGCCTCGTCGGAATGCGGAAAGCGCGCGACGTGGTACGCGAGCACGGTGTCGCCGGCAGCCGCGTCGGTCACTCGGCTTCGATAGATGTAGCCTCGATTCGCGCTCGCCATGCGCACATCGTACCGTGTCACCAACGGGCCGGTTCTCGGCGAGCCCCGTCGCGAAGCTGGGGGCCGTCACGCCGCGTCGCGCGTCGGGTCTCTCGCCGGAGAGGCGGCGGGCGCCGGAGGTCGGCCGATCTTCGCGCCGGTCAGCAACGCGCAGGAGTTCGCGGCGACGGACGCGACGAACATCGTGAACGCCATCGGCCGCAGCGTGCCGTCGAAGAACACGCCCGACACCGCGCCGAACGCCGCGCCCGTCGAAAACAGCAGCGTCGTGTAGAGCGACGACGCGCTGCCCGCGAGGCGGTCATAGTTGCGGATGAACTGCGAGGAGCCGGACGGGCCCGTGAGGCCGAAGGCCGCGACGATCAGGGCGATCGGCGCGACGACGTACCACACCGAGCGCGCACCGGCGAGGACGACCGCCGTGAGACAAAGGACGCCCGTCGCCTGAACCCCGAGCCCCAGGCGGAAGAACGTCGGCGCGTTCGACGAGTTGAGACGCCGCATGCTGAAGAGATTCGTGCAGATCAGGCCGATCACCGCCACGCTGAAGTACAGCGGGAAACGCGACGCGGGCACGCCGAAGTAGTCGATGTACGCGAACGACGCGTTCGTGATGAACGTCATGAAGACGCTCGCGCTCAGTGCCATCGTGATCGCGTAAACGACCGGCCGCCGGCCGTCGGGGTTCTTGCGCGCGATCACCTGACCACACTGCCGCAGCGTCGTGGCGACGGACAGCTTGCGCCAGTCGCCGGGGCGCGTCTCCGGCACGACCACGGCGTAGACGACCGCGAGCGTCGCTGCGTATGCGGCCTTGAAGAAGAAGATCGCGGGCCAGCCGAACCGGAGCAGCGTCGCCCCGAGCGTCGGCGCGATCACCGGCGACGCGAGCATCACGAGCGTCACCATCGCCATCCGCCGGCCGAGCTCGTCGACGTGATAGACGTCGCGCACGATCGCCATGCAGATCACGGTCGAGAAACCGCCGCCGATCGCCTGCACGAAGCGCAGCCATTGAACCTCGTCGACCGTGGTCGAGAACGCGATCGCGAGCGACGCGAGCATGAAGATCGTGAGGCCGATCAGTCCGATGCGCTTGCGGCCGATCTGGTCCGAGAACGCTCCACCGAAGAATTGGCCGAGCCCGTAACCGACGAGGTAGACGCTGATCGTATTGTTGATCCGCACGATGCCGACGTGAAACGCGTCCGCCATCGCGGGCATCGCGGGCAGATAGGCGTCGAGCGAGAGCGGGCCGATCGCCACGAGCGCGCCTACGAAGAGGATCAAATTGCGCGGCACGTGCGGCGGCAGCACGCCGCGAGCGGGCTCCGGGGAAGGCCGATTCATAGTGTACGGACTAACTCCGTTGGCAATCCAAGGGGGAGATTGTACGGTAACGACCGGTCGGAGCCCGTGAAGGTTTCTGCACTCGCCGCGGCAGGGGGCAAGGGGAATCATGAGAAGAAGCACCGAGCGAATCCTTACGACTCATGCCGGCAGCCTGCCGCGACCGCAGCCGCTGATCGACGCCTATCGCGCGGGCCAGGACGCCGGCAGCCTCGGGTTGACGGCAGAGGGCGAGGCGCGGTTGCGCGAGGCCGTCGTCGACGTCGTAGCACAGCAGGCGAGCTGCGGGGTCGACGTCGTCAACGACGGCGAGTTCGGCAAGCCGATGACCGAGGACACCGACTACGGCGCGTGGGCCACGTACATCTATGCGCGCTTGAGCGGTTACGAGCTGC
>Ga0335076_10007829_pt1 | contig 10772 bp, 7 predicted proteins | sample Lox_Sample_25_FD_206717 | JGI IMG/M metagenome (GOLD analysis project Ga0335076, IMG submission 206717) | Soil microbial communities from Loxahatchee National Wildlife Refuge, Florida, United States - Lox_Sample_2.5 | ecosystem: Environmental > Terrestrial > Soil > Wetlands | place: USA: Florida...
AGGGCAATCGCACGTCGGCAATCTGGCGGTGGGCGATTTCAACCGCGACGGGAGACTCGATGTGGCCTCGTCCAATTCCAACGGAACCATAGAGGTCTTTCTGGGCAACGGAGACGGCACCTTCCAGCTTCCGCTGGCCTCGCCGGCGGGCGCGGAGACTGACTTTCTCGCGGCCGGCGACTTCAACGGCGACGGCAGACTCGATCTGGCCGCTCTAGGTTCCGGCTCGGTGGTACAGGTTCTGCTCGGAAAAGGCGACGGAACCTTCCAGTCGGCCGTCACTTATCCGGTCAATGTGACACCCTCCGGGATCGCAGTCGCCGATTTCGACGGCGACGGCCATCTGGACTTAGCCGTCGCGAACGCCGGATATCTCTCCAATCCAGGTACTACGGTGAGTGTTCTCTTTGGTAAAGGCAACGGAACCTTCGGGACAAAGAAGGATTTCACCGTCGGCCAAATGCCGTTCGGCATTGTCGCTGCGGACTTCGACGGCGACGGCAAGATCGACCTGGCGACCGCCAACTACCTGGATGGAACTGCCTCGGTGCTATTGAATAAGGGCAAGCGCGGATTTCGTCCGGCAACGAGCTACGCTGCCGGGCATCCAGCCGCACCCTACGGGGTTATAGCTGCTCCGCTTAAGACCGGCGAGAAGCCAAGCCTGGCAGTCGCCAGCATCGCCGGCACCTACGTCCTGGTAAGTAAAGGGGACGGCACTTTCGAGTCCGCCCAAGGTTACGAGCCTCAGTCTTCGGAGCTGGTTGCCACCGATCTCAACGGCGACGGAAACACCGACTTATTGGTGGCGGGAGGCTATTTCGAAGAAGGCCCGACGGGCGTCACCATCCTGTTCGGGAAGGGTCGCGGGAAGTTCGCCACTCCGACTGCTTATGTTGGCATCCCCAACCTGTCGGCCGTCGCCGCCGGAGACTTCGATGAGGACGGCAAGCCGGACCTGGCGGTCGCCGACTCCGACGGGGACGCGATTGGCATCATGCCGGGCCTGGGTAAGGGTCGCTTCTCTTCGCCGGTCGAATACTACAGCGTGGCCGGGTACCCGGTTTCGATTGCCGTGGGCGACTTCAACGGCGATAAACACCTCGACCTGGCGGTGACGCTGTTTGACGTGAACAAGGTCCAGATTTTCTTGGGCAAAGGCAATGGCATATTCACGCGCGGAGGAATATTTCCCGTCCGGGGACAGTGGGCTTGGTGGATTCGCACAGCAGACTTCAATGGCGACGGCATTCTCGACCTGGCGGTCACGAGCCAGGGCGATTATGAGAGCAACGGAGAGGTCAGTATTTTGCTGGGAAACGGTGACGGCAGCTTTCAGACGGCCACTGGCTATTCTCCTGCGCAATATGACGAGGGACTCGCGGTCGCCGACTTCAACCGTGATGGCAAGCTGGATTTCGCGGTCGCGAACAATAAGACAAATTTCGTGAACGTTTTCCTTGGCAATGGGGATGGGACCTTCACCCAAAAGGGTTCCTACGCGGCCGGCTCCAATCTGATCGATGTCGTCGCCGCCGATTTCAATGAAGACGGGAATCCAGACTTGGTCACCGCGAGCAACGCCAGCGGGGTTTCGATGCTGCTCGGCGCGGGGGACGGCAGTTTTCAGCTGACCCCGGATTTTTATCCGCTGCTCGATACCTGGCGGCTGAGCATTGCCGACTTTACCGGCGACGGCCATGCCGATCTCGCCGTCGTGACCCATAACTATGGAATGGTCTACCTGCTACGCGGCAAAGCGGACGGGACGTTCAAGCTGGTCAGCAGTTCGAATATTGGCGTGGTTACCTACGCTATGGCTGTGGCCGACCTGAACGGCGACGGCGCGCCGGACCTGGCGGTCCCGAATGCCGACGGAGGAGAGGTCAGCGTTCTGCTGAATGGCTGCGCTGGCAGATAGGCGCAGCGCAGTTCTTTCGCTAGATTTTGCCACCGCTCTCAATCTGCCGTATGTACAGCCTCAAGCCAATCAGCACGAGCACAATTGCTACCACCGACCAGGCCAGTCCTTTGCGGCGGTAGTCGCGCTCGCGCAGGGCGGCTTCGCCTTCCTGGTGTGTTTTCCCGGCGATTTTGAGTCCTGCCTGGATGTCCTGATCGACGCGCGCCACGTTGAAGCTGTGGATGGTGACTCGGGCTTTGGTGAGCGAGTCGCGGGCCTGGTCCTGCTCAAGGCGGGGCTGGCTGACTTCCATGCCGTCCGATTCGGCGCGGCCCAGCAGCTCGTCGCTGGTCTTGACCGCGGTATCCAGTTGGGCTAGCTGGGCATGGAATTTGTCGGCCGCGTCGTAGCCGGCGTCGCCCGAAGTGTGGCAGTTGGTGCAGACCGACTGGGTTCCGGTGCCGAGCATGGCGTCGCTGGGATGGGCGATGCGGTGGTTGCTGTGGCAGGTCACGCATCCGGGAAGGGAAGCGGCCTCAAACGCCGCCTTGTGCGGGCTCGAGGCGAACAACTGCGCCTGAAACACGTGGCAGGTCGCACAAACATTCTGCACCGTACCCACGCCGGGCGGGGCAGCGCCGTGATTGCCGTGGCAGGTGGTACAGGTGGGTGCGCTCAAATCGCCGCGCACCGCCAACGCTTCATGATGAACGCTGGCGCTGTAGCCGGCGAACTGGTCGGTTGGAATCGAATAGCCCTTCATGTAGGCTGCGTCGGCGTGGCAGCGCGAGCAGGTCTGCGCCACATTCAGCGGATGCACCTTGGAGCGTGTGTCGCTCGCCGGACGCAGATCGTGCACCCCGTGGCAATCGGTGCACACGGCAACTTTGGTATCGCCCTTGGCCAGCAACTTGCCGTGTACGCTGGTCAGGTACTGGCTGAATTGATCGGTGCGCAGCGAGGGATTGAATTGCCGCATGTAGGCGGCATCCGAGTGGCACTTGCCGCACAACGCCGGCACATCCTTGTGATCGATGTGTCCGCGAAAGCCGGCTTTCTTGCTCATGGCGTCCTGATCGTCTTTCGTGGGATCGCCGCCATGGCAACTGGCGCAGGTCAGACCCTTTTGCGCGTGGATATCCTGGGCGAATTGATCCTGCGTGACTTTGTATGGGGGATCGAGGGCGGAGTGGCAGTCGACGCAGCTGTTCGGCGTCTCGGCGCAAGCGGCAGACACTGCGAGCGCAGCCCCCAGGAACGGCCACAGCACCGCGAATCGCTTATTTCGCCACATAGCCATACACCGTCATGGAGGCCATATAGGCCAGCGCAAACACACCCAGGCCCAGGATCCAGCGCGAGCTGCGGCCATTGCGCTCGCGCTCGAAGAAGGGCAGCAAGAGCCAGATCAGGCCTGCCAGACCGAAAACCAGAATCCCAACCAGCTCGCCATCCACGAACCAGATCTTGGCGGGGATCAGTTTCAGGGTCTGGAACATGAACATGAAGTACCACTCCGGACGGATTCCGGCGGGGGCGGGTGCGAACGGATCCGCCTTCGTTCCCAGATCCCAGGGCTTGAGCGCGGCCAGGGCGCCCAGCACGCCCAGCGCGATGTACCACGCCATCAGTTCGCGCAGGAGGAAGTTCGGGAAGAAGTGCATCTCGCGGGCCTGCGCCGGATCGGCCTTCCACTTGGCCTCCACATCCGGCGGCACGCTCATGCCGAAGCGCTGGATCAATGCCACGTGAAGCAAGATCAGCAGTGTGGTGATGCCGGGCAGCACGGCAACGTGAAATCCAAAGAAGCGGGTCAGCGTGGCGCCTGTAACTTCCTCGCCGCCGCGCAGAAAAACCATCATCTGATGGCCCACGAAGGGTACCTGGCCAGCGATTTCAGTTCCGACCTTGGTGGCGAAGAAAGCCAGCGTGTTCCAGGGAAGCAGGTATCCGCTGAAGCCGAATCCCATGGCCAGAAAAAGCAGAATCATCCCACTCACCCACGTCAGTTCGCGCGGCTTGCGATAGGCCTTGAGAAATAGCACGCTGAACATGTGGGCGATGGCAGTGAAGATCATCAGGTTGGCGGCCCAGGAATGGATCGAGCGGACCAGCCAGCCAAACTGTACCCGGGTCATGATGTACTGCACGCTCTCGAAGGCTTCGCTGGCGCTGGCGCGGTAGTAGAGCAGAAGCAGAATTCCGGTGCAGACCTGAATTCCGAACAGGAAGAGCGTGATGCCTCCCAGGAAGTACCAGTACGAGCGGGAATGGATGGGGACGGTCTTCTCCCGCAGGGGAGCGGTCAGTTCGGCCAGGCCGAACCGCTCATCGAGCCAGTTGCGTATGCGGGTGAGCAAGCTTACGCCCCCCGCTTTCGGCTGACCACGATCTCGTCTCCACGAATATGAACCTGGAATGCCTCCAAGGGACGGGGCGGCGGGCCCGCGATATTGCGGCCATTGAGATCATAGAGACCGTTATGGCAGGCGCACCAAACCTGGTGGAGATCGGCACGATACTGGACGGTACAGCTGAGATGAGTGCAGGTGGCGGAGAGAGCGATGTAGTCGCCAGCGGCATTCAGCAGCAGCAGCCCGGGGCGGCTCCCGAAGCGAAAGATCTTGGACCCATTCGCCTTCAGCTCGCCGACCTTGGCGGCCACCACCTCGTCGCCTCCCAGATCCGCCACCGGGGGAGGAACCAGATAACGAATGACCGGGTAAACGAACGAGAGAAAAGAGGCCAGCAGCCCTCCACCCAGAAACAACTCCACCACTCGCCGCCGGCCAGATTGCACCTCGGAGATTGGTTCGTTCGCCATCAAGGCCTCAGACACCTATTTCTTATCGGACTTATCCTCGCTGCCCAAACGGCTCCAACGCAACACCATCCAGCCAACCAGAACGGCAAAACCAAAGAACCACAGCGCCGGGCCTCCCACCCAGTACAGCCAGGTCATGTGAGCGGCCGAGGCCCGCAGAAACAGCCCGACCCCAAGCACCAGCATGGCCAGGCCTAGCCAGCCGAACGCGTCCATGCGCCGCATAGCGAGCTCCTTGCCCGGGCGCCTCAACCATTCGGCGCCGGAGCATGCCGCCGAGCCTATTCCGATGGTGGCCACTTCACAGCACATCCGACACGGCTGTCAGTGATCTTCGTCACAGGGTCGGAGTGATAGCGGCCGAATCGGGCGAGGCAGACTTCCGCTCCACCCCGTTTCTGGGTGCCGCTGTCGCGAGCGAAAATGCAATGTTCTACTGTTCCTTCCACTCCGGTACCCGGCCCGGTGTCCAAGGCGCGCCCGCCGCTTCCATGTCTTTCTGCAGTTTTGCCAGATCGACGTCGATCAGCTTGTGCAGGCTGGCCAGTTGCTGCCTGAATTCCTCCGCTGCGATGGCGTAATCATCAAGGTGGGTCTGGGTCGGCTTCGTCAGGGCGAATCTCTCGCCCTCCATGATGGTGACCAGCCGGTCATTGATGGAGGTGGGCACGTTTTCATTGCGTGCCGCCAGCGCGACATCACCGCGCAGTGCGCGCAACAGTTCGTTGTTGCTGTTCTGGATGGCATCGGCTTGAGCGCCTAATTCCTTTTCTGCTGCAGGAGTTTCCGTTAAGGCTTTACGAATGGTTTTCAGGCGAGACTCAAGATCGTTCGCGGAATTAATTGCGCCGGAGACGGCCCGGTACAGGCTGGCAACTTTCCGCTGAAATTCCTCCTGGGAAGCGCGGTCCGCCGGACTCAGGTTCGAGGCGCCGTCGGCATTTACAGTAAAGGATTGGGGGCCGGCGAGTTCGGTTACGGTGCCATCGACTCTTTGAAAGAGGCGTACCGAATATTTGCCCGCCAGTACCAGCGGACCCATCGAGGTCGCGCTGGGGAAGTCCTCTTCTCCGGATTCGTGGCTGGGAAGTTCCGGGGCGGAATAGCGCAGATCCCAGGCTACCCGGTGGAATCCCTGATCCACCGAGGCGCTAACCTGGCGGATGGGCGCGCCTGACTCGTCATAGACCATCAAGTAAATCTCCGGCTTCAGCTCCTCGGCCTCAGCTCGCAGCTCGTCGTTGCTGGGATAAGGGGCGGTCTGGTTTTTCTTGGCGGCTTCTTTCTCCGCGTCGTGGCGCTGTTCTTTCCTGGTCTTGAGCTTGTCTTTCAAGTAATAGGTGAAGGTCGCACCGAACGGCGGATTGCCGGCAGTGTAAAGAGCGTCGCCCTGGAAGCTCTTCTTTCCCAGCCCCAGCGGACGCCGCTCGATGTACATGAGCGGATCCTTCACCGGAAAGAGCGCCGCTTTCTGCTCTACCGTTTCAGCGTTCACCTGGCGCAGCGGCGTGATGTCATCGAGGACGTAGAAGCCACGCCCGAAGGTGGCAATGACCAGGTCTTTTTCCCGCGCCTGAACCACCATATCGCGCACTGCAATCGTCGGCAGGCCGCCTTTGAACTGAATCCACTTCTTGCCGCCGTCAAGGGTGAAGAAGGCTCCAAACTCAGTTCCGGCGAACAGTAAATTGGGATTGACCGGGTCTTCCGCAAAGGCCAGCACGGGGCCATTGTCGGGCAGGTCACCGGCGATCGAAGTCCAGGTGGCTCCGGCATCGGCCGACTTCAACAGGTAAGGTTTGAAGTCTTCGTTCTTGTGATTGTCGAATGCGGCGTAAACCGTATTCGCGTCGTGATTCGAGCCGGCCAGGCGGCTGACATAGGTTGTTTCCGGCACGCCGGGGAAATTGTCGTACCTGGTCCAAGTGCCGCCGCCATCTTGTGTGACTTGAATCAAGCCATCGTCGGTGCCAACGTAAATCAGATTTTCTTTGCGCGGCGACTCGGCCAGCGAAACGATGTTTCCATAGAGGGAAGTGGATTGGTTCTTGGCTACTGCGTCTGGAGGCCACACTTTTCCCATTACGGGCAGCTGGTTGCGGTTGGTCTGGCGGGTCAGGTCACCGCTGATCGCTTTCCAGGTATCGCCGCGATCGTCGCTGCGGAGCAGCCGGTTCGCGGCGAAGTACAGCCGCGTGTGCGAATGCGGGCTGATGATGACTGGAGAATCCCAGTTCCAGCGCAGCGGTGGCTCACCCTTGCCTTCCTGCGGCTGCAGGAGAAGTTCCTGGCCGGTGGGCTTGTCATAGCGGACCAGCACCCCGTACTGCGATTCGGAGTAGACCGTATTCGGGTCTTCCGGATCGACCTGCGAGCGGAAACCGTCGCCCCCAGTGGTGACGTACCAGTCGGAGTTCATGATGCCGTTCAGGTTTCGGGTGCGCGATGGCCCGCACCAGGAAAAATTATCCTGCGTCCCACCGCAGACGTTATAGAAGGGAAGCGCGTTGTCGACGGCGACGTCATAGAACTGGACGGTCGGCAGGTTGGCCTTGAACTGCCAGCTGGTGAATCCGTCCCAGGTCTCGAACACGCCACCATCGCTGCCCACCAGACAATGCCGGGTGTTCTCGGGATCGATCCAGATGGCGTGGTTGTCACCGTGGTGATTCACTTCGTTGATCGTGTGTAGAGTCTTGCCGCCATCTTCGGAGGCGTGCATCTCGACATTCATCACAAAAATGCGGTCGGGATTTTTCGGATCGGCAATCACTTGCCCGTAGTACATGGCGCCTACGTCGAATTCATTGCGCCGCTCCCAGTTGCCGCCTTTGTCGGTCGAACGAAAAACGCCACCTTTGCCGTTGGCCGCTTCGATGGTCGCGTAAACGATGTTCGGATCTATGGGCGAAACTGCCAAGCCGATGCGCCCCATATCTTCCGTCGGCAGGCCTGAGGTGAGTTTGTTCCAAGTGGTGCCGGCATCCGTAGACTTGTAAATCGCGCTTTCCGGACCGCCGTCAATCAGAGTAAAAACGTGGCGCCGCCGCTGATACGCGGCCGCGTAGAGAATATCGGGATTGGAGGGATCAAGCGCCACATCGGCCACGCCCGTGTTCTCGCTGATGGTGAGAACCGCCTTCCAGGTTTTTCCGCCGTCGGTGGTTTTGTAGAGACCGCGGTCGCCGCCAGAACCCCAAAGCGGCCCTTCCGCGGCCACATACACGACTTTGGAGTCGCGCGGATCGATCACGATGCGGCCGATGTGCTCCGATTTCTTCAGCCCCATGTTCTTCCAGCTCTTGCCGCCATCGTCGGAGCGGTAGATGCCGTCGCCGTAACCGACGCTGCGCTGGCTGTTGCTCTCCCCGGCCCCGACCCATACCACCGCTGGATCATTGGGATCGAGTGTGACCCAGCCGATTGAATAGGAGCCCTCGCCGTCGAACACCGGGGTCCAGGTGGTGCCATCATTGACCGTCTTCCACACTCCGCCGGAAGCCACGCCGACGTAGTACTCGACCTTGTTCTTCGGATTCACCGCGAAGGCAATCACCCGTCCCGAGGCGACCGCCGGACCGATCGAGCGGAATTGCAGGCCGCTGAATGTGTCCGCCGTGAGGCCGCCCTTCTTCTCTTCCGTGGGAGGCTTCGGCTGCTCGGGTTTCTGCAGCGATTTCTTTACCTTCGGGGCGGGCGGTTCTTTCTTCCTGTTCTCCGGCTGCGGAGCCTGCGAGAACAGTGGCAAAAGGAAAGAGAGCGTGATGGCAAGGACGAGGAAAGAACGGCGACAGTTCACGGTGGCTCCTGGTTCGCAATTAGCGCTGAAATAGTCCGCTGCACTCGCGGGTTGATAGCGACATCTTCTGTTTAAAAAACCTTGGGTTTGCCTTGAAACCGATATGTATACAGGATTTCAGCTCAAGATAGAAGCCAAGACAGAAACGACCATGCTAAAGACGCGGCAGGGCGGGTCCCGGTAGCAGGTTAGAATCGTGCGTATGCCCAAGAAGCCTCACGGACGCGGCCATAGCACTGCCTATGTCCGTATGCAAAAGAACCACTGTTTCGCCTGCGGCAAGAACAATCCCGACGGCATGCGCCTGAAGTTTAACTATGACGAGGAACGGGACTGTTTTGTGTGCCGCTTCCGCCTGCGCAAGCGCTACACCGGGCCTCCCGGCCACTGCCACGGCGGCATCATCGCCACCATTCTCGACGAAGCCATGGGCAAGGTGAACAAACTCCGCCACGTGGTCGCCGTGACCTCGCAGATCACCGTGGACTACCTGAAGCCGGTGCCTCTGAACAAGCCGCTTCGGGTGGAATCGCGCGAACTGCGCGTACACGGAAGGCAACACATCAACATGGCGGAAATCCTCAACCAGAAGAATGAGGTTCTAGCGCGCGGCCAGGGCGTTTTCATCGCCATTGATCCTCATAAGATGTTCGGAAAATTTGTAGAGAAGTGACGAAGTTGGGTGCGGGTTGAGGGCGTCGCGATTGCCGAAGAGTTCGCTGCAAGGCCGTGCCGGAGCCTCAGAATGGCGGTACGGACCTGGCGTGAATGGTTGCGGAGGGGCCGCGCAGCGGGCGGCACCATATAAAATTTCCCCGCTCCGTGTGTGCTTTTCCCGGCCAAAATCGGGAATTGCGCCGTCTGGCGCGACCTAACCTGCTGCCAGCCAGTAGTTTACAAAGCTGACCGCACGGCGTAGGATTGGCATCCTCCGTGCTAAATACAGAGTGAGACACAACGCCGGCCAACCGGCGCTCAATCTCCTGGGAAACTTATTTTCGGCCCTGATTTCTGCAACAAGATGGAAGATTGAAAGAAGGAAGGAGCCTTTCTAAGATGAATCGCACTTCGTTAGTGGTTCTGCTGGCGGCGGGCATGATGGCATCGGTAGGGTGCGCCAGCAAGAATTACGTCCGTCAGGAAACAACTCCGCTGATCAACAAGACCAATGAACTGGACGACATGACTGCCAAGAACACGCGCGACATCAAGGATGTGGACTCGCGCGCGCAGGCCGGTATCCAGCAGGTACAAGCCAAGGCTGCGGAAGTCGACCAGAAGGCGCAGGCCGCCGGACAACAAGCTTCGCAGGCCCAGACGCTGGCCGATAACGCGGTTCACCGCGTTGACTCGCTGCAGAACACCGTGGCCAATCTCGACAACTACCGGGTGGTCACTGAGGCTGCAGTGCATTTCGGATTCAACAAAGACAATCTGACCAAGGACGCAAAAACCGCGCTCGATCAGCTTGCCACCGATGTACCCAACACCAAGGGCTACATCATTACGGTGGAGGGCGGCACGGATTCGGTTGGACCGGCAGACTATAACTATGATTTGAGCCAACGCCGGGCGGATGCGGTGATTCAGTACCTTGCCGCTGCCCACAATATTCCGGCGCACAAGATTTACCTGATCGGATTGGGCAAGGATAAGCCCGTCGACTCGAACAATACCCGCGAAGGCCGCGCCAAAAACCGCCGCGTCGATGTGCGTCTGATGACCAACAGTACCGGGCAGACGCCCACGGCACAGAACTCGACGACACCGCCTTCGATGTAGACGATTTTACCCTCCTCCCCGGAGGACTTCGCCAACACAGGCCGTTCCATTCCCCCTGGAACGGCCTATTTTTCTGGTTGTTCGAGCGGCTGTAAGGAACCCTCTCCGGGCGGGCTCGGAGACATGGCTCCCCGAGCCCAGCGCGGGACGCGAGCGGCAGGACCCGTTTCCGGCGTAGGGATGGAAATCGCGGAATCCTGCGCTCGTCACCGCAATAGACGAAGGGAACGGCAGAAGGCGATCAACCGGAATGCGCTTGTTCTTAAGCCGGGAGGGGCGGCGTATCTGCGCGGCGAGCCAGGAACGCGGTAAAATGGCAGAGTTGGGTATGAAGTTACCGTGTGCAGTGTCGATGGTTTTGTGTTTGTGCCTCGGCGGCTCAGCCTTAGGGCAACAGGGCCCGCCTCCGGGAGAGAATCAGCCTCCGCCGCGCTCGGATCGTAATGCCGAGGCAGGGGAGAGTT
>Ga0335076_10007830_pt1 | contig 10770 bp, 8 predicted proteins | sample Lox_Sample_25_FD_206717 | JGI IMG/M metagenome (GOLD analysis project Ga0335076, IMG submission 206717) | Soil microbial communities from Loxahatchee National Wildlife Refuge, Florida, United States - Lox_Sample_2.5 | ecosystem: Environmental > Terrestrial > Soil > Wetlands | place: USA: Florida...
CCCGGCGCGGCGACCAGGAAACCGGCCCGCAGACCCGCGGGATGCCCGCCCAGCCGGGAGCCACCGAATCCGGTGGCGGGCGAGGCGGCGGGATACGGGCCGCGGGCGGACGGCGCGGGGCCCGCGGGCGGGGGAAGTCCCTGCGGCGGCCGGGACGGTGGGGTACGTGGCAGGGCGGCCTCGGCGTGTGCGTCATCGTGACCGGCACGGCCATCGGCGCCGCCGGCACCGTGGCGACCAGTCACCCGCCCGGCATCTTGCTGCAGCTTTGCGTCGTGGCCGGCACGGTGGCCGCCGGGTTCGCCGTCCGGCCCAGGGCCGGCTGGATGATCGTCCCCGTCCCGGTGCTTTCCTACCTGGTCGCGGCGCTGGTCAGCGGCGCCGTCCTGGACCGGTCGGCGGGCCTGTCGACGACGGCGCTGGCCATCGCCGCGGCGCTGTGGATCGCCGACGGCTTCTTCGCGATGGTACTCGCCACCGTGCTGGCCGCCGCGATCCCGGCCGCCCGCTGGATCCTGTGGCGCCGGGGCAAGCCGCCCGTGGGAGACCAGGGCTGGCCGCCGCCGACCCGGGCCGGGCGGCCGCCACGGCGCGCCCGGCAGGCCGCCGAGGACCCGAGATACCCGGGCGCGGGCGACGCCGGCCGGGCGTGGGGCGGCCCGGACGCGCGGGGCACCGCCCCCCGGCCCGGGCCTGGGCCCTACAACTTCTCCAGCGGGGCGTAACGCAGCAGCAGGTGCTTGACGCCGTAGTCGACACCGAAGTCGATCTTCGCCTCGGCCTCGTCGCCGTGGCCGTCGGTGGACACCACCGTGCCCAGGCCGAACTTGTCGTGGGTCACCATGTCCCCCGGCGACAGCGCGGGCACCGGCCGGTTCCCCGGTGACCGGGCGCCGGGACGCCGGGCCAGCCGTTCCTGGGCGGGGGCGGTCATCGCCTCCGCCGCCGCCTGGTCGCGACGCCATTCGATCAGGTGCGGCGGGATCTCGGTGAGGAACCTGGACGGCTGGTGGAAGGCCGGGCGGCCCCACCAGGTCCGGCGCAGCGCGCGGGTCAGGTACAGCCGCCGCTCGGCCCGGGTGATGCCGACATAGGCCAGACGGCGCTCCTCCTCCAGCTCCCTGGCGTTGGTCAGCGCGCGCTGGTGCGGGAACACCTCTTCTTCCATGCCGGTCAGGAACACCACGGGGAATTCCAGTCCCTTCGCGGTGTGCAGGGTCATCAACGTCACCATGCCGCCGTGGTCCTCCCCGTCGGGGATCTCGTCGGCGTCGGCGACCAGGGAGACCTGCTCCAGGAAATCGGCCAGCGTCCCCTCGCCGTCCCGCGAGCCGTCGAACTCGCGCGCCCGGGAGACCATCTGCTCCAGGTTTTCGATCCGGCCCCTGTCCTGCAGGTCGGATGAGGCCTCCAGCGCCTCCACGTAGCCCGTGCGGCCGAGGATCGCCTCGGTGAGGCCGGCCACGGGAACGGTGTCGGCAAGATCGCGCAGTCCCCCGATGAGCTGGTTGAACGCCTCGATCGCGGCGGCGGAGCGCGCCGCGAGCCCAGGTACGTCGGCCGGGCGGGCCAGCGCGTCGGCGAACGTGATCCGCTCCCGCTGCGCGAACGCGGCCACGTACTCCTCGGCCCGGTCGCCGATGCCGCGCTTCGGCACGTTCAGCACCCGCCGCAGCGACACCTCGTCCGTGGGGTTGGCCACCAGCCGCAGGTACGCGAGCAGGTCGCGGACTTCGCGCCGTTCGTAGAACCGGATCCCGCCGACGATGCGGTACTTCAGCCCGCTGCGGTAGAACTGCTCCTCAAAGACGCGGGACTGCGCGTTGGTCCGGTAGAACACCGCCACCTGGCCGGGGGTCGCCTGCCCGGCGTCGGTGAGCCGGTCCACCTCCTCGGCCACGAACGCCGCCTCGTCGTGCTCGTTGTCGGCCACGTAGCCGACGATCGGCGGGCCCGCGCCCTGGGCGGACCACAGGTTCTTGGGCTTGCGGGCCTGATTCCTCGAGACCACGGCGTTGGCGGCGGCCAGGATGTTCTGGGTGGAGCGGTAGTTCTGCTCGAGCAGGACGACCGTCGCGTCCGGGTAGTCCTGCTCGAACTCCACGATGTTGCGGATGGTGGCGCCGCGGAAGGCGTAGATCGACTGGTCCGCGTCACCCACCACGCACAGCTCGGCGGGCTCGAGCGGTGGGCCGGGCGCGTCAGCCTGCTCCGTTCGGGAAAAAAGCGGGCCGCCACTCCAGACCAGCTCCCTGATCAGGACGTACTGCGCGTGGTTGGTGTCCTGGTACTCGTCGACCAGCACGTGCCGGAACCGGCGGCGGTACTGCCCGGCCACCTCGGGCAGGGCCTGGAGGAGGTTGACGGTGACCATGATCAGGTCGTCGAAGTCCATCGCGCCGGCCGCCAGCAGCCGGCGCTGGTACTCGCCGTACGCCTCGGCCAGGGCCTTCTCCCGCGCGGTCCGGGCCCCGGCGGCGAAGGTCTCGTGGTCGATCAGCTCGTTCTTCAGGTTCGACACCTGGGCGGCCATGGCCTTCGGCGGGAACTGCTTGGCGTCCAGCTCCAGCTCACGGCAGGTGAGCGTCATCAGGCGCTCGGAATCCGCCTGGTCGTAGATGGAGAACGAGGAGGGGTAGCCGAACCGCCCGGCCTCCCGGCGCAGGATGCGCACGCAGGCCGAGTGGAAGGTCATCACCCACATGGACCGGGCGCGCGGACCGACCAGCGCGGCGACGCGGGCGGCCATCTCCCCGGCCGCCTTGTTGGTGAAGGTGATGGCCAGGATCTCCCACGGCGTCACGTCGCGCGCGGCGAGCAGGTAGGCGATCCGGTGCGTGAGCACGCGGGTCTTCCCCGAACCCGCGCCAGCCACGATCAGCAGCGGGCCGCCCTCGTGCACGACGGCAGCGCGCTGCTCCGGATTGAGTCCGTCAAGAAGGGCTTCTATCGCGAGGGCGGTCACCCCCATAGGGTAGGCGGTCGCGCCGACAAAAGCAGGGAACGCGGAGCGCCGCAGTTCAGGCACCAGGAGTCATCATTCGTTACTAACTGCGATAACGCTGGAATGTTGAGCCTTGCAGTGACCATAGCCGGGTCGATGGATATATCATTCTTTAGCTCCGGGCCATGCCTGTTATGGGCTATTCTGGCCGTCTTGACCGTTAGTCGGGTGCACCGGGGAGCAATTCGTATCCACGCCTCTGAATAATGGGGGTGCCATGGGATCGCGCGGTCGATCCATTAGGCTCCGAATATATTTTCTCGTGGCGATCCCGCTCATCGCCATGGTGGGGCTGCTCGCCTACGTGGCCGGCACCTCCGTCAACAACGCCGTCAACCTGGACCGGGCACCCGACCTGATCAACGCCACTTCGCTGCCGACGGCCAGCTACGTCAGGTTCCTGCAGGACGAGCGCGCCGCCGCGGTGGTCTACCTGTTCCGGCCTACGCCGGCCAACGTGGCGGCCTACCAGGCGGCCGTCAAGGCCAGCAACGCCGACCAGCCGGACTTCCTCGCCGCCATGACCTCCCCGGGCACCAAGAACAGCGAGAATGCCGCGGAGGCCCAGGGGATCAGGGCCGTCATCGCCGGGCTGGCCAAGCTGCCGGAGCTCCGCGCGGCCGTGACCGGCCGGCTGCTCACCCCGCTGCAGGCGCTCGAGGCCTATAGCCAGGGCATCCAGTACGAACCCAAGCTGTTCCTGGCCGAGGCCGACAGCATGACCGACGCGACCGCGGCCAGCCAAGGCCTCGGGCTGATCGCGCTGGTGTCCGCCCACGAGGCGCTGGCGCAGGAGTACGCCCTGCTGTCCGGGGTGCTGGCCGCCCAGCACATCACCCAGGCCGACCGGGCCGCGTTCGCCGAGACGGTCGCCAACCGGCAGGGATACCTGGTGGACGCGGAGGCCCTCCTGGATCCGGCCAACCAGGCCATCTACAACAAGGAAGTGAACAACGCCGCCCAGGCGCGGCTGGCCCAGATCGAAGGGGCGGTGGCGGCCGGCACCCGCGTCGCCGCGCTGCCGATCACGCTGGCCCAGTGGCAGGGGCTGGCCGGCCAGCTGCTTGAGCAGTACTTCACCGGCGGCGTCAACGTCGCGGCTAACCAGCTGGCCGCGGCCCGGCAGATCGCCAACGACGCGCGGAACCGGGTCTTCATCACCGGCGCCATCGGCCTGGTCGGGCTGCTCCTCACCATCGTGGTGACCATCCTGGTCGGACGGAGCATCATCCGCCGCCTGGGCGGCCTGGAGCGCAACGCCCTCCAGCTCGCCGAGGTTCAGCTGCCCGACGTGGTGAGCAGGCTCAGGCGCGGCGAGAACGTCGACGTGAACGCCGAGGCACCGCCGCTGCGCGTCGGCCAGGACGAGATCGGCCGGGTGGGGCAGGCGTTCGAGCTGGTCCGGGAGACCGCGATCCGGGCCGCGGTGGAAGAGTCCCGGCTCCGGCAGGGCCTCAACGACGTGTTCCGCAGCCTGGCCCGGCGCAGCCAGTCGCTGCTGCACCGCCAGCTGACCCTGCTGGACCAGATGGAACGGCGGGCCACCGACCCGGAGGCCCTGGACGACCTGTTCCGCCTCGACCACCTGACGACCCGGATGCGCCGCCACGCGGAAGGCCTGGTCATTCTGGCCGGCGCCCCGCCGGGCCGGGGCTGGAGCAGCCCGGTCCGGATGGTCGACGTCATACGCGGCGCCATCGCCGAGGTCGAGGACTACGCCCGGGTGTCGGTGGCGACCCGCAGCCAGGCCGCGCTGACCGGCTCCGCCGTCGCCGACGTCATCCACCTGCTGGCCGAGCTCATCGAGAACGCCACCATGCTGTCGCCGCCGTACACGTCGGTTCGGGTGTCCGGCGACACCGTGGCCAACGGGTTCGCGATCGAGGTCGAGGACCGCGGGCTCGGGATGAGCCCGGCCCGGCTGGCCGAGCTCAACGAGCGGCTGGCCAACCCGCCGGAGTTCAACCCGTCCGACAGCGAGCAGCTCGGCCTGTTCGTGGTGAGCCAGCTGGCCAAGCGGCACGGGATCAAGGTGGCGGTGAAGGCCTCCCCCTACGGCGGCACCTCCGCCATCGTGCTGATACCGCGGCACCTGGTGGTGACGGAAGAGGCGTTCCTGGCCGGGCTGCCTGGCGAGCCCGCTTCGGTCACGCTGGCGCAGGTCGCCGCCGACGGCAACCACGCTGTCCCGTCGATTCCTCCGGTCCGGGCCTTCCCGGCCGAGCTGTCCGGCCACGGCGGCATGACGTTCACCGAGATCGGCGACGGGCTGCCCGGCCTGGCCCAGAGTCCGGGGGTCCGCATCTGCGGCTCGCTGCGCCGCTCCCAGGGAATGCTCCCGGAGCGGACCGACCGCGGCGCGCATGCCGCGCCCGCGCCCGGCGCGACGGACGACGCGCCAGGGACCGGGCCGGACGACGCGCCAGGGACCGGGCCGGACGGTGTTCTTAAGCGGCATCACGACCAGCCCGGCGGGCCAGCTGACCCCGGTCAGGTGGCGAGCGGCGCCGCAGCGGGTGCGTCGCCCGGTTTCGACGCGTTCATGCCCCGGCGGCACGCCGGGGCAGCCGACGAGCCGGCGGCCGCGGACGCCGCCGCCTGGCCGGCCGGGCCAGGCCCGGGCCACGGCTCTTATCTGGCCTCCCCGCCGTATCCGGCGGCCGACTCCTCGCCTTATCCAGGCGCGGTCCCCGGGTCAGGCGGCGGCGCCTCGCCGTTCTCCGGGACCGGCTCGCCGCGGTTCCCAGGCAGCGGGTCCCCGCCGCAGGCAGACCAGCCCGCGTCGTTCCCCGGCTGGACGCTGCACGCCACGCCCGGGGCGGCCGGCGGGCGGAGCGCTCCCGGAGCGGCCGGGGGGCGGAGCGCACGGGGCCCGGCCGCTCCGGTGGTCCGAGCGCTCGCGGCGGGCCCGGCGGCCCCGGAGCGATCCGGCCGGCCTCCGTGGGAGCTGTCCCGCGAGACCGCGGCGCGGCCCGCGGAACCCGGCGGGTCCGCGCCGGGGCCGGATCCGGCCGGGCCGGACGGGAACGCCGACGTCAAGGGGCTCCCGCGCCGGGTCAAGCAGGCCCACCTGGCTCCTCAGCTGCGCGCGGACCCGCCGCAGCGGCGGACCACGGTGGCCAGCGCCGGGTTGTCCGGCGGCCCGACGCCGACCGAGATCCGCCAGACCATGTCGGCGCTCCAGCGCGGCTGGCAGCAGGGCCGCTCGCAGCGGATGACGGACCCGGCGCCACCCGGGTCCGGCCCGGCGGCCCCGGACCGGGCGGCCGCGCCGGGTGACGGCCAGGACCGGGCGGCCGCGCCGGGTGACGGCCAGGACCGGGCGGCCGCGCCGGGTGACGGCCCGGCCAGCCCGCTGCCCATGGCAAGCCCCGGCTCATTCTCCGGCAAGGGGCGCGATTTCTCCGGCAAGCCAGACGATTCGACTGCGGACGAGGAGGCATTTGGGGACTCCGGTGGATCATGACGCCGCGGCCGGCCAGGCTGGCCAGATCGACTGGCTGCTCGACGATCTGGTGCGGCGGGTCGGGCAGGTGACGAAGGCGGTCATCCTGTCCCAGGGCGGCATGGCGCTCGGCGCGTCGCAGTCGCTGAATCGCGAGGACGCCGAGCACCTAGCCGCGCTGGCGGCCGGGTTCCAGTCGCTGGCCCGCGGCACCGCGCGGCACTTCGGCGCTGGTGGCGCGGTCCGGCAGACGATCATCGAGATGGAATCGGGGTACCTGCTGGTGTCCGCGGCGGGCAGCGGGACCCGCCTGGCCGTCATCGCCGAGCAGGGCGCCGACCTCGGCCTGGTGGCCTACGAGATGGCCATCCTGGTCCGCGGGACCGGCGAGCATATCCGGGTCGACACGCGCGCGTCGGCGCTCAGCGGCTGGGGGTAAGCGGCCATGCCGTCCAACGATGAGCGGTGGCTGGACGCCGAAGCCGGACCGGTGGTCCGGCCCTATGCCCTGACCCAGGGGCGGACCAGGCACGCGGGGGAGTCGTTCGACCTCGTCGCCACCGTCATCGCCACCCACGCCGCCCTCACCGAGCTGGCCTCGCTGGCCCCCGAGCACATGAGCGTCCTTCAGCTCGCCCGCGCGCCGACCACCGTCGCGGATATTGCGTCTGACGTCGATCTCCCGCTCGGTGTCGTCCGGATCATCCTTGCCGACCTGCGGGAACTCGGCCTGGTCTCGATCCGCACCCCGGTCGTGCTGGCCGAGCGGGTCGACAAGCACACTCTCAGGGAGGTCCTCAATGGACTACGGGGTCTCTGATCCCGCCGGCGGGTACCACCGCAGGCCGGGGCAGCACCGCGCCATCAAGATCCTGCTGGCCGGCGGCTTCGGGGTGGGCAAGACCACCCTGGTCGGCGCCGTGAGCGAGATCCGGCCGCTGCGTACCGAGGAACCCCTGACCGAGGGCAGCATGCGCACGGACAGCACGGCGGGCGTCGAGGGGAAGACCACGACCACCGTCGCGATGGACTTCGGCCGGATCAGCCTGCGCAGCGACCTCGTGCTTTATCTCTTCGGCACCCCGGGCCAGCAGCGCTTCTGGTTCATGTGGGACGAGCTCGCCATCGGCGCGCTCGGGGCGGTGGTCCTCGCCGACACCCGCCGGCTGGCTGACAGCTTCCCCGCCATCGACTACTTCGAGCGCAGGCAGATACCTTTTATCGTCGCGCTGAACTGCTTCGACGGCGCCCGCAGGTACGACACGCACGACGTCAGGATGGCCCTGGACCTCGAGCCCGAGCTGCCGATCATCCTGTGTGACGCGCGCAGCAAGGAGTCCGCCAAGGAGGTGCTGATCACCCTGGTCGAGCACGTCCTGCTGACCGCGGCCGAGGAGCCGCTGTCGGGGATCATATAGCCGGGCCGGGCGGCTCAGGGATCGCGTAGCACGGCCCAGACCGCCTTGCCGTTCCCGGCGATGGGGCTCCAGCCCCACACGTGGCTCAGCGCGCCGACGATCTGCAGCCCCCGTCCGCTCTCCCCGCACCAGTCGGGCTGCCTGGGCACCGGCGTCTCGTTACCGGGATCGACCACGGCCAGCATGACTTCGCCGGCCCGCCGCAGCATGCACAGCCTGAGCACGCTCATCCCGGCGCCGGGGTTCGTGCGCGGCAGGCCGGCCCGCGTCCCGTGCAGGACGGCGTTGACGACCAGTTCATCGACGATCATCTCGGCGTCATCGGCTAGCGCCTCGAGGCCCCAGCAGGTCAGCAGTTCCCGGACGAACCGGCGGGCGGTCCTGGCCTCCTCCGGCCGGGCGCTCAGCGCCCTGGTGGTCACGGCCGGGGTCTCCCACCAGGCCGAAGGCACGGGAAGTAGCCGCGGCATGCCATCGGCGCCCCCGGCCCAGCCGATATCGGCCTCCTCGTCGTCATCCCCACTACCGGTCGTGACACTCAGATGCGCCAACGCAACAGCTTCCTGCATGTCATCGGGCACGAAAACGCTTGCCCGTCACGGTGGTTAACTGCGTGCTTGGAGACATGTTGCCTGATATATTGTGCAAATGCAAGACCAGATGCACGTTCATTCGCTTTGTGCACAGGTCTCCGGGTAGGCGCACAGGGGGTCGGCAGACAGGCGGGACGCTTCAGGCAAATTGCTCACCGGTCGCTGACTAGAGATTACAGCGAGTGAATAAGAACACCGGCCTGGTGCGAGTTACCCTGTCGGAAGGGGATAAACATGGTCATTACCTACAACGGGATGCTCGCCGCGGAACTCGGCGACGTCTGCTGGCGGAAGAGCTGGCATAGCAACCCGAACGGGGAGTGTGTCGAACTGGCCGCGCTGCCCAGCGGCGAGATCGCCATGCGCAACTCCCGGTTCCCGGCAGGCCCCGTGCTGCTCTACACTCGGGCAGAGATCACCGCGTTCCTGGCCGGAGCCAAGGATGGTCAGTTCGATCACCTGCTCGGCGAAGCGAAGCAGCTCACCCGCCAGTAGCATTACTACCAGCCGGTAAGCGGTGACACACCGGTAACAGCCTGGCAAACTGGTACTTCACGGTCTGCGGAAGCACGGAGAGATCACGACACCTGTTGAATTGTCACAGACCCCCCTTCCGCAAGCGTGAGATCACATGGGAGACTGGTGCGCACCCCGCCAGGATCTAGGGTGCGACGATGCGAGGAGTGCCGATGGTCTCGTCTGAAGACTCGGCCTGGGATGTACCCCCCAGCATTTTTGGCACGCGGGCGGGCGGACCGACTGTCCAGCGCCTCGTGCTCGGCAGCCAGCTGCACCGGCTGCGGGAGTCGCGCGGGATTACCGCCGAACAAGCCGCCGAGGCCATCCGCGGTTCGCACTCCAAGATCAGCCGGATGGAACATGGCCGGGTCGGCTTCAAGGAGCGCGATGTGGGCGATCTCCTGACCCTCTACGGTGTGACCGACAGCGAGGAGCGGGCCGCGCTGCTGAACCTGGCGAGAGAAGCCAACACGCCCGGCTGGTGGCACGCCTACTCGGACATCCTCCCCGCCTGGCTCGAGCCTTACGTGGGTCTCGAGGCGGCCGCCTCCATCATCAGGACTTACCAGATCCAGCTCGTGCCGGGCCTGCTGCAGACGGAGGAGTACGCCCGCGCCCTGATCCGGCAGGGTTCGGCGGCCTCGGAAGAGGAGATCGCGCGGCGGAGCGAGCTGCGGGCCAGCCGCCAGGCGATCCTGCGCAGGCCCGACGCGCCGCAGTTGTGGGTGGTCGTGGACGAGGGCGCGCTGCGGCGCCCGGTGGGCAGCAAGGAAATCGTCCGCAGGCAGCTGGAGTACCTCACGGAAATAGCGGATCACCCCGCGGTGACGCTGCAGATCCTGCCGTTCAGCGCCGGCGCGCACCCGGCCATGGGCGGTCCGTTCACCATCCTCCGGTTCGCCGAGCCCGACCTGCGCGACGTCGTCTACATCGAGCAGCTGACCAGCGCGCTCTACCTGGACAAGCCGGTCGAGGTGGACAGCTACCTGGAGGTCATGGAGCAGCTCTGCCTGCAGGCCGAGCCGGTGGCGAACACCACGAAGGTGCTCGGCCAGATCCTCGCCGAGGCATGATCTTCGAAAGACCTTTCCCCGCGGCCCGCGGCCCGCGGGTCAGGCGCGGCTTCTCTCGGCGGACCCGCCCGCGCCGGTCAGGCGCGGCTTCCCGGTGTCCGCTCGTCGCAGGCCCACGGCGCGCCGTAGTCGTTCAGCAGGTCGAGGAACGGCCGCGGCGGCAGCGCCTCCGGGCCGAGCACGCCAGCTCCGGACCAGGCGCCCGAGTCGATAAGCTCCAGCGCCACGACCGGGTTCACCGCGGTCTGCCAGACTACCGCCTGAGATTCGTATTCGGCCATTGACCAGGCGTTGTCCACCACGTGATAGAGGTAGACCTCGCGCGGCGCGCCGTCCTTCGAGGTCCCGGTCACCCAGGTGCCCGCGCAGGTCAGGCCGCTCATCTTGTCTCCCAGGGTGGCCGGGTCGGGCAGGCACGCCGCCACCACGTCGCGTGGCGACACGCTGACCGCGCCGACCTGCACCGGCTCTGTCTTGTCCAGGCCCAGCTTGTGCAGGGTACGCAGCACTCCGATGAACTCCGAGCCCAGGCCGTACTTGAAGGTGACCCGCTGCGCCTCGACCCACCGTGGCACCAGCAGCACCTCTTCATGCTCCACGTTCACGCACTCGACCGGCCCGATGCCGGCCGGGAAGGTGAAAATCTCGGGCTCGCTGAACGGCTCGGTGGTGTACCAGCCCCGGCCGCGCTCCCAGACCACCGGCGGGTTCAGGCACT